>Ga0136617_10005735_pt1 | contig 11122 bp, 13 predicted proteins | sample AntDrymUQ3222106_2_FD_129672 | JGI IMG/M metagenome (GOLD analysis project Ga0136617, IMG submission 129672) | Polar desert sand microbial communities from Dry Valleys, Antarctica - metaG UQ322 (21.06) | ecosystem: Environmental > Terrestrial > Soil > Desert | place: Antarctica: Dry Valley...
CAATTGATACGCATCGTCAGGATCAGCGGCCGTTTCACGCACGACATGCGCACGTCCCGCCAGATGCACCACGGCACGCGCGCCGCGGATTGCCCCGGCCAGTGCGTGCTCATCGCTCGCGGCAAGATCGCCGGTCGCAACGTTGTCGTCTTCGCGCGCCTCACCATCCAGCTCCCGCACGAGGCCGCGCACCTGCACGCCGCGTCGCCGCAAGTTCGCGCACAACGCTCGCCCGGCGAATCCGTCGGCGCCGGTGACGACGACAAGAACTGTTCCGCTCATCGCCGGAACCGGCCCCCTCTCAAAACCACTTCCAGCCGTGCTTCGAATAAAAACGCCAGCCGCTTTTCACGAACAGCCAGATATGCGTGATCCCCTTGTCGGCCGCACCGCCGCCATGATGGCCGATTTCCACCGAAGGTACGTATGCGGTCTTGGTGACCCGGTTCAAGCGCACGCTCCAATCAAAATCCTCGAAATACAGAAAGTATCTGGGATCAAAGCCGCCGGTACGGTCGATCGCGTCGCGCTTGACCAGCATGAACGCGCCGGAGAGCGCCGGAATGCCGACGACGTCGCGTGGCGGGACGACACCGATGACGTCGCGCATTTCGTACCGCGCGAGCCGGCGGCGAAACGCCGATCGTATGGCGCGCGGCGCAAAGCCCCGCAGCAGAAGATCGAATACCGCCGGATAGCGCTTGCACAGATATTCACGCTCTCCATCGGCGCCGATCGTCGACGGCGCCAACGCGCCGACGCCGGGATGCTCGTCGAGCCAGCGCACGCCGTTGGCGATCGCGCCCGGCGCAACCTCGACGTCCGGGTTCAACACCAGGTGATAGTCCGACCCGGTGCCGTGCAGCACGAGATTGTGCGCGGCACCGTAGCCGATGTTCGCATGTCCGTGCAGATAAGTGACGTGGACGCTGGTATCGAGAAACCGGTTCTTGCCCAGCGCAATGACGCGGTCGGCTATGGCGCGGTCTTCGCTGTTGTCGATCAGCGCGAGGTGCACGGTGCGCACCGCGCCGTCTTCGCGTCCGGCGTCGATCGCCAGCGCCAGTTTGCGTAGACAGCGTTCGAGCAGCCGCAGATCGGGACGAAACGTCACGACACTGATCTGCAACGAGGAAGGGAGCACGCGAGGCTAGGCGAGAATTTTCTTAGGACGACGCGCAAGCGCTCTTGTCACAAACATTGACGCCGTCGGCAGCCGACCCATACGCTAGAATCGTGTGGCAATCGCCGGTAAACGTCAACACGCGCATAGCCATGTTCTCGAGTATTCGACCGTGATCCAACGAGAATCCGGAACGCAACCTTCTGCAGCGGCAAATCCGTTGCGCGCGAAACTCGCCGCGGGTCGCCCGCTCGCCGGCGTCTGGTCGGTGATCCCTTCAGCGCAACTCGTCGGCGCGCTGGCCGCATCGGGATTCGATTTTCTGATTCTCGACTGCGAGCACGGCGGCTACGATTTCGCGACGCTCGAGGCTGCCATCACCGCGTGCGAAGCAAGCGGGGCATCACCGCTGGTGCGCACGCCGGGTGCGGACGCCTTCTTCATACAACGCGTACTCGACCTCGGGGCCGACGGTGTAGTGGTGCCGCAGATTGCCGATGCAGCGGCCGCCAGCAGCGCCGTCAAGATGGCGCACTTTGCTCCGGAAGGCACGCGCGGCTACAACCCGTTCACGCGCGGCGGCAACTACGGCACGCCGCCGCAACCCAAGCTTGCCAGCGGCTACCCGTTCACGGGCGTGTTGGTCGAATCGCCGGCAGCCGCCGAACAACTCGAGCGCATCGTGGCGATTGCCGCGCTCGATCTCGTGTATCTCGGCGTCTTCGACTATTCCGTCGCGCTGGGCATTCCCGGCCAGGTCGACGATCCACGCGTGCAAGCGTTCGTCGAACGCGCTGCAAAAATTGTGCGAGCAGCGGGCAAAGCGGTCGCCACGACAGCGATGTCGGAGGCGCAAACGCAACGCTTGACTTCGCTCGGCGTCAACGTCTTGTTGTGGGGGGTCGACACCTGGCTTGCCGGTCAGGGTGCCAAGACTGGGCTCGACCTCTATCGAAAGTTTGGGTGGACCGCACAATGACCGCTGACGCGCGCTTTTCCGCCGAGGCGCTGGAGGCTTTTGCCCATACGCTGCTCATCAAGGCGGGGCTGCGCGAGGATATCGCACGCGACGTCGCGATGGTGCTGGTGGAAGGCGATCTGCTGGGCCACACGACGCACGGCCTCGCACTGCTTGCCCCCTATCTCGCGGAAATCGCCAATGGCGGGATGACCAAGAGCGGCGCGCCGATTCTCGTCAACGCGCGTCCGGCGGCGCAACTCTGGGACGGCCAGCGTCTGCCCGGACCGTGGCTTACGCTACGCGCACTCGATGCGGCGATGACGATGGCGCAGGAATTCGGGACCGGCACCGTGGTGATTCGGCGCGCGCATCATATTGCCTGCCTTGCCGCGTATTTGAAGCGCGCCACGGACCGCGGCTTGCTGGCGCTCATCTACTGCTCCGATCCGAGTACGGCGAGTGTGGCGCCGTTCGGCGGCGTATCGCCGGTCTTTACGCCGAATCCGCTCGCTGCCGGCATTCCGACGTCCGGCGATCCGATTCTGCTCGACGTGTCGGCAAGTCTCACCACCAACGGCCTGACGACGCGCCTCTTCAAAACAGGGGCGAAGTTGCCACATGCTTGGCTGCAGGACGCGCAAGGGAACGCGACCAACGATCCCGCCGTGCTGTTCAACGAACCCAAAGGAACGCTTCTGCCGTTGGGGGGACTTGAAGCCGGACACAAAGGCTACGCGCTCGCATTGCTGGTCGAAGCGCTGACCGGCGGTCTCGCGGGCTTCGGTCGCGCCGATCCCGCCGATGGTTGGGGCGCGACCGTCTATGTCCAGGTGTTCGATCCGGCAGCGTTCGGCGGTACCGATGCATTCACCCGGCAGACCGATTGGCTCGTCGCGGCGTGCCATCAGGCGACCCCGCGGGCAGCCGCCACGCCGCCGCGTCTACCCGGAGAGCACGGCTTGCAGCGCTACCGCGACCAGCGCGAGCATGGCGTCGCATTGCATCCGTCGATCATGCCGGCGTTGCAGACGTGGACCGAGAAATGGTCGGTCGTCGCGCCCGGAGCTTTCTAGTCCGCACTGTTTGGAAACGCTCCCCAAATTCGCAAACGAGCACGCCAATGCCTCTGGAACTCTCTGCGCACGACGGCGATTTGCTGTTCCGGGAATTTCTTTCACCCCGCGAAGTGAATGCGCTGAAGTCCGAGCTTTACGCCGTCGCTCCCTAGCTTCATCTGTTGAGCATTGCACATTGACAGCCGTTTGCCCGTTGTGCAGAATCGCCAAAAATGTAACCGGTTACATTATATTGTCGCATCCCGGGAAAAGCTCGACGTGAGAACGTACATCAAGCAGGCGCCGCCGCCAGCGCCGCAGGACAAGACCCGGCTCGAGGCGAGGGTGCGCGCCATGCTCGCCGACATCGCCGAGAACCGCGACGCGGCGGTGAAACGATATGCCCGCGAACTCGACAAATGGGAAAGCGATGAATTTCGCGTCTCCGCGGACACGATCCGCAAGGTGGAGAAAAGCCTGCCCGACTCGTTCAAGGACGACCTGAAATATTCGATCAAGCAGGTTACCGGTTTCGCGAAGAAACAACTCGAAACCCTGCAAAGCTTCGAGACCGAGATGGAGCCCGGCATCGTGCTCGGGCAAAGGATGATCCCGGTCGAGCGCGTCGGCTGCTACGTGCCGGGCGGCAAGTTCCCGCTGGTGGCTTCGGCGATCATGAGCGTGGGCACCGCCAAGACCGCGGGCGTCTCCTACGTCACCGCGTGCGCCCCGCCGCGCGATGCCGAGGGCATGTATCCCTACACCCTCTACGCGCTGCACGCCGCCGGCGCCGACGAGATCTACAACCTGGGCGGCGTCCAGGCAATGGCATCGATGGTGCACGGCTGCGTCGGCATGCAGCCGGTGGACATGATTACCGGCGCAGGCAATGCGTTCGTCGCCGAATCCAAACGCCAGCTGTTCGGCGCGGTGGGCATCGATTTGCTCGCTGGCCCCACCGAGATCCTGATCATCGCCGACGACAGCGCCGACGCGGCGCTGGTCGCCACCGATCTGCTCGGACAAGCCGAGCACGGCGCGGACAGCCCTGCGTGGCTGATCACCACTTCGCAAAAGCTGGGCGAGGCGGTACTGAAGGAAGTGGAAAAGCAGCTCCTCACCTTGCCCACGCGCAAGACGGCCGAACCCGCGTGGCGCGACCACGGCGAAATCGTGGTGGTCGGCTCGGATGACGAGGCCATCGCGCTTTCCGACGAATACGCGGCCGAGCACCTCGAAGTGATGACCGCCAGGAACGCTTACTATTTCCAGCAGCTGAAAAACTATGGCAGCCTGTTCCTGGGCGAGGAAAGCACCGTCGCCTACGGCGACAAGGGCGTGGGCACCAACCACACCCTGCCGACTTCGCGCGCGGCGCGCTACACCGGCGGCCTGTGGGTCGGCAAGTTCATCAAGACCGTCACCTACCAGCGCCTCAGCGCGCAGGCAAGCCGGCGCATTGCGCCGATCATGAGCCGCATCTGCGAAGTCGAGGGCATGCTCGCCCACAAGATCACCGCCGACGTCCGCGAGAAGCGGTACGCCGGCCGCTAATCGAAGCCTTTACCGAAGGAGGGGCCATGCAAAAGAAATCTGAAGGAATCAAACCCGCAATCACCCGCCGCCAGTTCCTTTCCGACATCGCCGTGCTCGGCGCGGGCGCCGCGACCGGCGCGGGATTTACCCTGCCCGCATGGGCGCAGACGAAATCGACCAAGACCGGCACCGTGCGCGTGTGGGGCGAACCTGGGCCGTATGGCGGTGTCGCGGTGGACGCAATGAATGAATGGGCGAAGCAATTCGCGCCCGACCTGACGTTCAAACTGGAAACGCTCTCCTGGGACGGCGTTTACGTAAAACTGATGACGGACCTCGCCGCCAAGAACCCGGCGCACTGCATCTCGGTCGAGTCCCCCATCGCCTATCAGTTGATGGCGGAGCAGTTGCTCGAGCCGCTCGACGACGTGGTGCAGAAGGTCGGCAAAAACCGCCTGGTCGACGGCGTCAAATGGGAATACTGGGGCGCGTGGCAAGGCAAGCAGTACGTGCTGCCCGCGCACCACCAGCCGCACTTGCTGGTCGTGCGCATGGATGTGGTGAAGGAGCTCGGCCTCGGCGATCCCGACAAGTGGGACTGGAACGACCTGCGCAACGCCGCGAAGACGATCAGCGAGAAAAAGAAGGACATGGCGGGCATCTCGCTCGCCCTCGGCCGCAACCTCTGCACCGACTACCACTTCGCCGCGCTGCTTCACTCCGCGGGGGGGAGCATGTTCGATCCGGCCAACAAGTTCCAGGTGGTGTTCGACTCGCCCGAGACGGTGGAGGCGCTCGAGTACGTGAAGTCGCTGCAGCCCTACATGCCGAAGGGCGCGGTGAGCTACAGTTTCCTCGAAGTGGTCGATTCGATCGTCACCGGGCGCGCCGCTATCTCCTTCTACTGGGGCCGCCCCTACGGCCGGGCGGCGGAGGAGAACAAGCCGGTATTCGCGAACCTGGAGTCCTTCAACCATGCGCGCCACCCGAAGACCGGCCGGCGCTCGAACTGGAATGACTTTCAGGGCTGGTGCATCCCGCGGTCGAACAACGCGTACATCGAAGAGGTGAAGGCGGCGCTCGCCTACTACCAGACGAGCCCCGAGTGGCTGGTGCGCTACTGCCACTCGCTGATGCCGAACGTCTCGCCGGTGTACAAGGACGTCCTGAACGATCCGAGGATGCAGACGCACCCCTTCTTCCAGACGAAGAAGGACACGATCATGAACTACTACGTGAACTCGCTGCCGCATTCCTCTTCGACCGGCAACGAACTGCTGAAGGGCATCAGCCCGCTCGCCGGCATCGTGCACGGGCGCTCGATCCTGGCGCAGACGGTGCAGAAAGTCGTGGTCGACGGCTGGAAGTCGGCAGACGCGGCGAAATGGGGCGCGAAGGAACTGGAACAGATCCGCAAGGACAATCTGCGCCTGCTTGGCGGCGTGGTCTGAACGCCGCGGGCGAATCGCCATCGGGGCAGCCTTGGCTGCCCCGATTTTTTGGCTAGCCGCAAACCAGACCCATGTTCGACAGCACTGACTGGAAGGTTGCCGACCGGCGCATCGGCATCCTGTTCATCATCCCGTTCGCGCTCGCCGCCCTGGTGTTCATGGTCTATCCGGTGGCCGAAGCGGTGCGGCTCGCCTTCTACGAGCACAATCCCTTGCGTCCGGAAGCGAGCCATTTCGTCGGGTTGGAGAATTTCCGCACGATTTACGACGACCCGCTGTTCTGGAAATCGTTTCAGCAGGCGACGATCTGGACCGCCTGTTCCATCGTGCTGCAGACAGTGATCGGCGTGGCGCTGGCGCTGCTGCTGCACCTGCCGCTGCGCGGCATCTCGCTTTTCCGCGGCCTCCTGCTGTTCCCCTACATCGTGCCCACGGTGGTCATTGCGCTGGTATTGCAGTGGATGCTCAACGCTGAAATCGGCGTGGTCAACTGGTCGCTGAAGAGCGCCGGCCTGATCGACGAGAACATCTACTGGCTCGCCACGCCGAACATGGCGATGATCTCGACGATCATGCTCAATGTGTGGAAGTACACCCCGTTCGTCACCATCTGCGTCTTGGCGCGGCTGCAGACCATCCCGCTCGAACTCTATGACGCCGCGAAGGTGGACGGGGCGGGCACCCTGCGCCGGTTCATCGACATCACCCTGCCGCAGCTCGCCGAAGTGCTGACGGTGGTGGTGATTTTCCGCACCATCTGGACCTTCAACAAGTTCGAGGAAATCTACCTGCTCACCAAGGGCGGCCCGGGCACCTCGACCTTCAACCTGGCGATCTACTCCTTCGAGCAGTCGGTTGCCAGCCTCAAGATGGGCGTGGGCGCCGCCACCGGCGTGGTGATGATGTTCCTCTTGTTCACCGGCAGTCTCATCTACATGCGGGTATTCAAGTTCGCCGAGGAGGAAACAGCGTGAACCCTGTTGCACTGGCCAGGCAGGCGCTCGCCTACGTGATGCTGTTGCTGGTGACGTTCGTCATCTGCTTTCCGCTGCTGTGGGCGCTTTCGACCTCGTTCAAACTGCCGCAGGACGTGATGGCGTCGCCGCCGACCCTGATTCCGCGCGAGGTCACGATTGCGAACTACCGCAACCTCATCACCGGCAAGGAGCAATATTTCCACGGTGTCGGCAAGGGCTACGTGCCGAGCACGGCCGCGCCGCAGCACTTCACCTCCTGGTTCACCAACAGCGTCGTGGTAAGCCTCGGCAGCACGCTGATCAGCATTGTCATCAGCACGCTCGCGGCCTACAGCATCACGCGCTTTCGCTACTGGGGTCGGCGCATCATTCCCTACTTCAGCCTGCTCGGCTACATGATCCCGTCGATCATTCTGGTGTTCCCGATGTTCCTGGTGATGGCCGAATTCCGCCTCACCGACAGCCTGTGGAGCCTCACCTTCGGCTACGTCTCCATCACCCTGCCCTTCTGCATGTGGCTGCTGTGGGCGTTCTTCCGCGGCATACCGATCGAACTGGAGGAGGCAGCGATGATGGACGGCGCGAGCCGGCTGAGGGTGTTCGTCGACATCGTGCTGCCATCGGCCCTGCCAGGCATCATCGCCGCGGCCATCTTCTCGCTTATCGTCTCGTGGAACGACTATCTGTTCGCGCGGGTATTCATCAATTCCATCGAGCAGCTGCCGCTCACCGTCGGCGTGATGCACTTCTTCGAGGGCGTGCACGTGGACTGGGGCCTGATGATGGCCTCGGCGGTGCTGATGACCCTGCCGATGGCGCTCCTGTTCATGCTGATGCAGAAGCACCTTGTCGCCGGCTTCGGCGCCGGCGCAGTGAAAGGCTAAGAACAGGACCATGTCGATCAGGCTCGAGCACATCCACAAATCGTTTGGCTCGGTCGAGGTGCTAAAGGACATCAGTCTCGAATTCCCCGAGCGTGAATTCATCACGCTAGTGGGACCGAGCGGCTGCGGCAAAACCACGCTGCTGCGCATTCTCGCCGGCCTGGAAACCGCTTCGAGCGGCGCGATCTTCCACGGCGAACAGAAGGTCAGCGACCTTGCGCCGGGCAAGCGCGACGTGGCCATGGTGTTCCAGAGCTATGCGCTGTATCCGCACATGGACGTGTTCCGCAACATCGCCTATGGCCTCAAAGTACGCGGCACCCCAAAGGAGGAGACCGAGCGGCGCGTGCGCGAAGTGGCCAGGGTGCTGGAAATCGAGCATCTGCTGGAGCGCAAGCCCAAGCAGCTCTCTGGCGGCCAGCGCCAGCGCGTCGCTCTAGGCCGCGCCATGGTGCGCAAGCCCTGGCTGTTCCTCATGGACGAGCCGTTGTCGAACCTCGACGCCAAGTTGCGCGTCACCATGCGCGGCGAACTCAAGCGCTTCCACCTGCGCCTGGAAACCACCACGGTGTATGTCACCCACGACCAGCTCGAAGCCATGACCATGTCGGACAAGATCGCCGTCATGGACAAGGGCGAGGTACAGCAGTACGCGACGCCGGCCGAGGTTTACAACCGGCCGGCCAACATTTTCGTCGCCGGTTTCATTGGCAGCCCGCCGATGAATTTTCTCTCCGGCGCGGCCATCTCAGGCGGCGAGTTGAACCTGGATTGCGGTGATGCCAAGCGCGCCGCCATCGCCGCCTCGCCCCTTGCGGGCAACGAATCGCGCGAAGTCGTGCTCGGCGTGCGCCCGCAGGATATTGCCGTGCATATGGCGGCCGTGCCGCACACCATTGCCGCCGAGGTATCCCTGGTCCAGCTGCTTGGTTCGGAGAAACTGGTGGATTTCAATTACGGCCTCAGGGAGCAGGTCACCGCGCAGGTCAAGGCCGACTCCCTGCTGGAAGCCGGGCAGAAAGTTTGGATCGGCTTGGATCCGGCAAAACTGCACGTTTTCGATCCGGCCTCGGGCCGCAACCTCCTGCTGGAGAATTGAACTGGGCAACAAGGTCGACCTCCGCTACGCAGAGGCTTCGCTGCACGTGTTGCGCGAACCCTACGTCGGGCGCGGCAAGCTTGACGTGCTCCCCAAGGTGATGGCGCGTGCACCCGGCACGATAGCCGTTCACGCAAGCAAGCTACGCGCACTGGTGGCCGAACGCCATGCGTTCGTCGCGGCACGCACGCCCGGGTACTAAAGCGCCATGGCGCGCACCCGCGATGGCGGCAATGTCACCGTGCGCGATGTCGCGAAGCTGGCACGCGTCTCCATCGCGACGGTATCGCGTGCACTCAGCCGGCCGGACATGGTGCGGTCGGGGACGCGCGAGCGCATCCAGCGAGCCATCGAGCGGCTCGACTACGTCTCCGACGGCGTCGCGCGCGCGCTCAGCACGCGGCGCACGCATACCATCGGCGCGGTAATCCCGACGCTCAATAACGCCATCTACGCGGTCAGCACCCACAGCCTGCAGAAGACCCTGGAGCAGGCCGGGTACACGCTGCTGCTGGCCTGCCACGAGTTCGACCTCGCCGCCGAGGCGCGCTTGCTGCGCGCCTTCGCCGGCCGCGGCGTGGATGCCCTGGTGTTGGTGGGCACGCAACACAATGCCGAAACCCGCAAGCTGCTGCCCAGCCTCGGGCTGCCCTACGTCTTCACCTGGGCGATCGACCGCACGCGCCGGCATGCGAGCGTCGGCTTCGACAACCGCGCGGCGGGGCGCATGATTGCCGAGTACCTCCTGCAACTGGGCCACAAGAGCATCGGCATGGTCTCCGGCGTACTTGCGGGCAATGACCGCGCGCGCGATCGCATGCTGGGGGTGAAAGCGGCGCTGGAGCGCGCCGGCCTGAAGCTTCCGCCCGAAAGCGTGGTGCAGGCGAACTATTCGCTTGAAAGCGGGCGCGAAGGCCTGGCCGAACTGTTGCGCACGCAATGCGTAAGCGCGGTGGTGTGCGGCAACGACGTGCTCGCCATCGGCGCCATCCAGGAAGCGCAGCGCATGGGCCTCGACGTGCCGGGCGAACTGTCAGTCACCGGATTCGACGACATGGAATTCGCCACCGTGATCACGCCCGCACTCACCACGGTACGCTTCCCCATCACCGATATCGGCGTGGAAGCTGCACGCCATATCATCGAGCGCCTGGCCGGCACAGCCAGGCCGCGCTGCATTGAACTGCCGCTCGAGCTGGCGGTACGGCAATCGGCGGCCGCGCCTCGGCGGAGTTAATTTCCGGCTTCCCCGTCGAAGCCCGGGGGCCGGATGCAGCGGACGCGGCCCTAGAGGACGCACTTTTCCCGGAGCGCCTTGTCCACCCAGCTGCGGTCCACCGTGCCCCTGGCGATGGACACGAGCATGTCTTTTCCTCGACGGCCTTCCAATCAGCCGTCGCCTTCGAACATGGCAAGCACCTGGTTTGCAAGCGGGGCGTCGAACTCGACCGGCACCACAACGCGACCGGCCAGCAGCCCCAGCTGCTTAGGCCGCGTCCGCTGGCTTAGCGGCCCCAGTTTCGGAACTGGCTTGCCTGCCTTGGCGATAACGATCTCCTCGCCGCGCGCGGCGGCGTCGACCAAGCGAGAAAAATGAGTCTTGGCGTAGTGCATGTTGACCGGTTCCATCGGCACTTTCTGAGTTGGACCACACTTAGTTTGGTCCGACGACGGACCGGGCGCAGGACAAACTCGAAAAGCGCTTATTGCGCGAGTAATTAGTCTACTTCCGCATTCCTCAACCCCAGCACTTCCGGACTGTGGTCGAGGACGTCGCGTGCACCAACTTTGTAGAATGCTGCCAGCTCGTCTGTATCTATTGTGACGCTCAAGTCGTCTTGTCTTATTTCGTAGTCGGTAAACCGCTCGCGATCATGGTGAACGCGGAATAGCAGCGCTCCACCAAGCGTGCGAATAATGACGCCCCTTACTCCGGCCGCGGATTCGACGCTGACGGGGACACCGTCATACAGGTAGGTCTTCTGCATATGGTTGCGTGCTGTGGTGTCTTGTGGCTACAATTGCTATGTAGTCAC
>Ga0136617_10005736_pt1 | contig 11121 bp, 10 predicted proteins | sample AntDrymUQ3222106_2_FD_129672 | JGI IMG/M metagenome (GOLD analysis project Ga0136617, IMG submission 129672) | Polar desert sand microbial communities from Dry Valleys, Antarctica - metaG UQ322 (21.06) | ecosystem: Environmental > Terrestrial > Soil > Desert | place: Antarctica: Dry Valley...
CCGACGATCGAGCGGCCGCCGCGGCGCTCGAAGTAGACCTCGGCGACGCGGTAGCCGGTGGGCAGGCCGCCCTTCTTGCGGCGGCGGGACCTACGGGCGGCGGCGACCTCGCCCGGAGCCTCCAGCATCGCGACCCGGGTCTCTCCCCGGTCGACGGTGACCAGCACTTGCTTTTTCAAGACGATCCCTCATTGGAAGACGGAGGCCCGGCCCTTGCCGGCGCCGATCTCGCGCGCCTGCGCGTGGATCGACTGGAGCAGGCCGACGGCCATGAACGTGACGAGCATCGACGAGCCGCCGAAGCTCAGAAGCGGTGCCGGGACCCCGGTGATGGGCATGATCCCGACGGTCATCCCGACGTTCACGAAGATCTGGAAGAGCAGCATCATCGTGATGCCGCCGGCGATCAGGGCGCCGTACAGGTTCTTCGCGATCGTGAGGATGTGAAGCCCGCGCCATATGAGCAGCGCGTACAGCGAGAGGACGAGTGCGGCGCCGACGAACCCGTAGGTCTCGCCGATCACCGCAAAGATGAAGTCGGTGTGATGCTCCGGCAGATAGCCGAGGCCGGTCTGCGTGGCGTTGTCGATCCCGCGCCCGACCTTCTCGCCCGACCCGAGCGCGATCTTGGACTGCTGCTGCTGATAGCCCTCCTCGCCCGACACGTCGGACGGGTGCAGGAAGGAGGTCAGGCGATCCACCTGATATGGCTTGAGCACCTCGACGCCGGCGGCCGGCAGGGCGACCAGCGCCAGCGCGATCGCCACCCCGCCGAGCGCGCCCAGCGCGGCGAAGTGGCGCCACGGGGCGCCGGCGACGAACAGCAGCGCGAGCGTCCCGACCACGTAGACCAGCGACGAGCCGAGGTCAGGCTGCCTCATCACGAGCATCGTCGGGACCAGCCCGAGCAGCATCACGCGCGCCGTGGTCTGGCGGCTGCCGGCGCCGCGCAGCCGGTCCACCATGAAGCCCGAGAGCGCGACGACCAGCAGGACCTTGCCGAGCTCGGACGGCTGGAAGTTCATGAACGGCGTCTCGATCCAGCGCCTGGAGCCGCGGGTCGCCGTGGCCAGGCCGTAGACGAGCACGATCGAGGCGATCAAGAACCCGTAGAGCACGTACTTGAGCTCGCGCAGCCGCGAGTAGTCGATCCGCGAGATCGCGTACATCAGGATCACGCCGAGGGCGCCGTAGATCACCTGGCGCTCGAAGTAGTAGAGCGGCTGGCCGGGGATGTCGCCGGCGGTCGCGCCCTTGATCGCGATGGACGAGCACGCCACCAGGCCGAGCGCGGCCAGCAGCAGCAGTGGGTCGAGCCGCAGGCGCCACTCGTGCGGCACGAGCGGGGACGGCGGATCCGAGGCCGGCTTGATCGGGGTCGCGGTGCTCACGCGGCGGCCCAACCGTAGCGGAGTGACGGGCGGCTGCCGGGGCTCATCGGGTCGCGCTCGCGCCGGCGTGGAACTCCGGGTCCTTGACGCCGAACCACTTGGAGAGGATCAGGCGGGCGGCGGGCGCGGCGGCCTCGGCGCCGAAGCCGCCCTCCTCGACGGTCACCACGACGACGATCGGCTTGACCGGGTCGTCGACGTAGGCCGCGTACCAGGACTGGTCGGCGTTGGGGTAGCGCTCGGCGGTGCCCGTCTTGCCGTAGACCGGATACGGGAACCCCTCCATCACGTCGTAGGACGTGCCGCCCGGGGCACCGGCCGCGTCGCGCAGGCCGGTCCGGACCGCCGCCAGCGCGGCCGGGTCGAAATCGATGCGACGCTGGACCGGCTTGCGGATCTCCTCCAGCTGGCGGCCGGCGCCGTCCTCCACCTGCTGGCCCAGGTGCGGCGTGATCACCTTGCCGCCGTTGGCGATCGCGGCGTAGGCCGTAGCGAGCTGGAGCGGCGTGGCCTGCAGCTCGCCCTGACCGACCGCGAGGTTGACGTTGTCGCCGCCGCTCCATCCGCGCTCGACGCCGCCGCAGGCGTACAGCGCCTCGGTCGAGCCGATCGAGACGTTCGCCTCCCTGGCGCACTTGCGGTACTTCGCGAACTCGCCGTCGCGCCACTCGCGGTCGGGCACCAGGCCGGCGAACTCGCCGGGCAGGTCGATGCCCGTCGGCTTGCCGAAGCTCAGCTTGCGGGCCCAGTCCTGGATCACGGCGCCGAGGTCGTTGGCCCGCGCGCCGAGCTGGTAGAAGAACACGTCCGAGGAGACCTGGATCGCGCGCGGCAGCGCGAGGCTGCCGAACACGGCGTCGCCGGCGTTCTTGAACTCACGGAGGCCGTAGCGGAACACGCCGGTGTCGAGCAGCTGCGTGCTCGGCGTGATGATGCCGGAATCCAGCGCCGCGAACGCGGTCACCGGCTTGAACGTGGAGCCCGTCGGATAGGCGGCGCCGATGGCGCGGTTGAACAGCGGCGCGCCGTTCTCCTCGGAGTTGAGCCGCTCGAAGGTCTCCGGGTCGATCGGCTTGGCGAACAGGTTCGCGTCGAAGCTCGGGTAGGAGCCGAGCGCGAGCACCTCGCCGTCGCGCGGGTCCATCGCGACGTACGCGCCCGCCGAAGCGGGATTGAGGTTCCCGTTGGCGGCGTCGATCGCGCGCTTGATCGCGTTGTTGGCGGCGCGCTGGAGCCCGAGGTCGAGCGTGAGGCGCAGCTGGCGGCCCTGGATCGGCTCCGTGCGCGTCGTCCGGCGCGTGTCGTCGCGGCTGCCCAGCGAGTCGACGATCACGCGCGTGAAGCCGTCGGTGCCGCGCAGGTAGTCGTCGTAGGTCTCCTCGATCCCGTCCTTGCCGATCCGGGTGCCGGCGCTGATCCCGCGGTAGCGCTCGAGCTTGCGCTCCTGCGGCGAGATCTCGCGCAGCGTGCCGAACAGCTGCGCGCCGAGCTTCTTGTACGGATAGAAGCGCAGGTACTTCTTCTCCACCACCACGCCCGGGAACTCCTCGCGGTGCTCGAGCAGGTAGTTGAAGGCGGCGGCCGGGACGTCGGTCTTGATCGTGATGTTGGCGGCCGGCTGGTCCGCGATGCCCTGGATCACACGCCGGTGGATCGTGCGGGCGTCGACGCCGATCACGGCCCCGAGGCGGCGGAAGAGCGCGCGCAGCTCCGGGGCGTCCGTCGGGATCGGGCCGATCGGCACGCTCTCGGCCCGGCGCGCGCGCCTGCCGAGGTCGCGCTTCTGGCGCCGCTCGGCCTTGGTCGAGCGGCGGCCGTCGGCGCGCAGACGGCGCTCCAGCTCACGCAGGCCGGAGGCGGCCGCCAGGCGCCGGCCCTCGGACGCCGACAGCAGCTTGCGGTACTCCTCGGCCGCCTCCAGCTCGGCGTCGGGAACGTCGTTGGGCAGGATCTGCACGACCGGCGCGGCGCGCGTCTTGACCAGCGTCTGGCCGTTGCGGTCGACGATGTTGCCGCGCGGCGCCTCGATCTTGACCTTGCGGATCCGATTGTCGCGGGCCTGGCTGACGTAGTCGTCGCCGGTCAGCACCTGCAGGAACCAGAGGCGGAAGAAGATGGCGGCGAACAGCACGAAGGCCAAGCCGCCGAGCACGGCGACGCGCACCGCGAGCTGCGGCGTGATCGGCGGGCGGCGGTCCTCGATGGGAGAGGGCATCAGTGGTCGCTCTACGCCCGGCTGAGCGGGCTGAGGCCGCCCGTGGTGTAGGCCCGGCGCCGGCGGCGGCGCGGGTCGTCGGGCAGGAACGCGGCCAGCACGCGGCGGCAGGCGAGGTAGACGGGGAGCGCCAGCAGCGTGTTGAGCACGATCGTCATCAGGATCTGGCGCACGAGCAGGAGCGAGACGGGCGCGTCGACGCCGAGCAGGAACTGCAGCACCGAGAAGCCGATCGCGGCCGCGGCCGTCGCGGCCGCGCCCACCGCCACCGGCACGAGCCCGTGCGCGGGATCGCGCAGCTCGCGCAGCCGCCCGGCGGCGTAGCCGACGGCGAGCAGGACGAGCGAAGTGAGGCCGAGCGTCTGGGCCAGCAGCGTGTCCATGAACAGGCCCATGCCGAAGCCGAAGCCGGCTCCGGCGATCGAGCCGCACAGCAGACCGATCGCGCCGACCAGCAGTGGCGAGAGGTCGGCCGGGACGCCGAAGATCGCGACCTGGGAGACCGTGGTCAGCTGCACGATCCCGCCGACGAGGCCGAGCCCGAACAGGCGGGCGATCGTGGCGGTGGTCCAGCTCACGGCGGCGGCGGCGTCGTGGTCGAGGCGCGCAGGTCGGCCGCCGGCCTCGTCAGCACCTGCACGAAGTCGAGCCTGCGCATGTCGGCCGCCGGGGTGACGTGGATCGTCCGGTCCAGCTCGCCCTCGCCCTCGATGCGCTTGACCGTGCCGATCAGGAGCCCCTGCGGGAACGGCGACGGCAGCCGCTGGGACACCGTGCCGGCGGTGACGACGCGGTCGCCGGTGCGCACCTGCTTGGCCTGGGGCACGAGGTCGAGCAGCAGGTCTCCCGGCGAGCCGGCCACGGGCTGGATCGAGCCGGGCTGGTTGGCCTCGGCGGCGAGCGCCGAGACGCCGAACTCCGAGTCGGAGAGCAGCATGACCACGGCGTTGCCGTCCGAGACGGTCTTGACCTTGCCGACGAGCCCCTTGCCGTTGATCACGGGCTGGTTGACGGACAGGCCGTCGCTGGAGCCCTTGTTGATCTCCATCGTCGAGTACCAGGAGGAGTTCGAGCGGCTATAGACCCGCGCGGTGACGGGCTGATAGGCGTCGATGCCGCTGCCACGGCCGTAGTCGACGAGGTCGCGCAGCTCGGCGTTCTCGTTCTCTGCCAGCTGCAGGCGGGCGACCTGCTGGCGCAGCTCGTCGCGCTCGGCCTCGAGCTCGTCGCGCTCGTCCTTGGCGTCGAGCGTGTCGCCGAACCAGCCGAACAGGTCGCGGAACGGCTTGAGCGCGCGGTTGGCGCCCTCCTGCACGGGCGCGACCACCTCCATCGCGCCCGTCTGCACGGACTTCAGCGGCCCGCCCGAGCTCTCGCCGAAGTACGCCGTGAGCAGGACGAGACAGCACGCGACCAGCGCGAACAAGACCGCGCGGCGACGTCGCACCTGTCTGTCGTACATGCCGATGAAGAGCTCCAGGGAGAAGACGGCGGCTGCGAGTAGGAGGCTACCGCCGGCGGCGGCGCTCACCGCCGCGGGGCAGCTTAGAACCTTACGCAATGCCACTGCGATAATCCCGCGGACTACCGGTTGACCGGTCGACCAATCACTGGTACCGTCTCACCAGATTGAGGGACCGACTCGAGTGAGAGGAGAGAGTCAGGTGCCGGGAGATCAGGTTGTCCGCGTCGCGTTGCGGGAGGTGAGCAAGCGCTTCGGTGGCGTCGTCGCGCTAAGCGACGTGACGTTCGACCTCCGCGCGGGTGAGGTTCACGCGCTCGTGGGCGAGAACGGGGCCGGCAAGAGCACGCTGATGAAGGTGCTCGCCGGGATCCACCAGCCCGATGGCGGATCGCTCTCCATCGACGGCGTCGAGACGCGCTTGGCGACCCCGCATGCCGCCGTTGCCGCCGGCATAGCCCTCATCCCCCAAGAACTCGAGCTGTTCGAGGAGCTGTCGGTCGTGGAGAACCTGTTCGTGGGGGCAAGACGGCCCCGCACGCGGTCTGGTCTCTTCGACTGGGGGAAGATGCGCGCGCGCGCCAGGGAGGTCTTCGAGGCGCTGGGCGTGGACACCGACGTGCGACGTCCGGTCGGCGCCCTCTCGGCTGCCAACCAGCAGCTCGTCGAGATCGGCCGTGCGCTGTTGCGCAACGCGGAGGTCCTGATCATGGACGAGCCGACGGCCGCGCTGACCGACCGCGAGGCTGACCGGCTCTTCACCGTCGTCGCCGATCTGCGGTCGCGCGGTGTGGGGATCGTCTACATCTCCCATCGCCTGCGTGAGATCTTCGCGCTGGCGGATCGGATCACCGTGCTGCGTGACGGGGCGACTGTGGACACCCGCCCGGTCGGCGAGCTCGACGAGGCCGAGCTGGTCCGTCTCATGGTGGGCCGTTCGATGCAGGAGCTGTTCACCCGTTCGTCGCATCAGGCGGGCGGCACGCTCCTCGAGGTCGAGGAGCTGTCCATGGCCGGTCGCTTCGAGGACGTTTCGTTCAGCGTCCGCGCCGGCGAGATCCTCGGGGTCTCGGGGCTCATCGGGGCCGGCCGGAGCGAGGTCTTCAAGGCGGTATGTGGCATCGAGCCGAGCCAGTCCGGCGAGATCCGCATCGCGGGAGCGGCCGTCACGCCGCGCACACCGGCGCAGGCTCAAGCGCTGGGGCTGGCTTACGTGCCGGAAGAGCGGCGCTCCGAGGGGCTGATCCTCAAGATGTCGATCGCCGACAACGTCACGCTGAGCCGGCTCCGCACCTTCTCGACGTGGGGGCTCGTCAAGCGGTCCGATCAGCGCACGGCGGCCGGGGCGATGACCGAGCGCCTCACGGTGCGCGGTGCCCGGCTCGACGCGCCGGTCGGACGACTGTCCGGAGGCAACCAGCAGAAGGTCGTGCTGGCGAAGGCGTTGCTCGGGGAGCCGCGGGTCATCGTGCTCGACGAGCCGACTCGCGGCGTCGACGTAGGCGCGAAGTCCGAGATCTACCGGATCGTCGACGAGCTCGTCCGGGCCGGCAACGCCATCGTCCTCGTCTCCTCCGAGATGGCCGAGGTCCTTGCCATGTCCGATCGCGTGATGGTCATGCACGAGGGCCGCGTCGCCGGCCTCTTCTCGCGCGCGGAGGCGACGCCCGAGCGTCTTGCCGCGGCGGCCAGCGGCGCACAGCACGCCGGCGAAGCCCCGGCGCATCGCCCCCGCCAGACCGAGGTCGGCGAATGAGCGTCGCCATCCCGGCTCGTCCCAGCTCGCCCGCGGAGCGACTCCGACGCTTCGCGACACGCCCGGAGGCGCCCTCGCTGGTCTTTCTCCTCGCGGCCGTCGCCGTGTTCTCGATCACGGTCGACGGGTTCTTGGACGTCGACAACCTCCAGGGCACGCTCTCGCAGGTGGCGATCATCGGGATCGTCGCCCTTGCCGTCAATCAGGTGATCCTGGGCGGCGAGATCGACGTCTCGACCGGATCGATGCTCGCCACGTGCGCCTTCCTCGCGGGGCTCGTCGCGGAGCGCACGAGCGGCCTGCTGGCCGCGCTTGCGGTGGCGCTCGGCGTCGGTGCGGTGCTCGGAGCGATCAACGGGCTGCTCATCACGCGCTTGCGCCTGCCGTCGATCATCGCGACCCTCGGCCTGCTCTACGTGCTTCGCGGCACACTCCTCGCGGAAGGCGGCGACACCGTCGCCAACACGCCGTCGGGCGCCCGGGTGCTGGGAACCGGGGAGATCCTCGGGATCGACGTCGCGGTCTTCCTGCTGATCGCCGTCTTCGGCGTGTTCGAGCTCCTGCATCGCCATTCGCTGTGGGGCCGCGAGATGCTCGCCGTCGGCGGCAACGCCGAGGCGGCGCGGATCGCCGGCCTGCGCGTCGACTGGATCCGGTTCCGCGGGTTCCTGCTCGTCGGGGTGTGTGTCGGCCTGGCGGCTGTGGTCTACGTGGGCCAGATCGGTCAGGTGCAGGCGACGGCCGCCACCGGGTTCGAGTTGCAGCCGATCGCCGCCGCGGTGGTCGGGGGCACGAGCATCGCCGGTGGACGCGGCTCGAACCTCGCTCCGATCGTGGGCGCGGTGCTGATCGGGGTGATCCTCAACGTCCTGACGCTTCTGAGCGTCACCGGCACCTATGCCGATCTCGTGATGGGAGCACTGATTCTCGTGGCGATCTCGACCGACGTGCTCCGTCGGCGACTCGTGGGGGGAAGCGCATGACGACCCCGGTCAAGGCACCCGTCAAATCGACGAAGCGCGGCCCGGGCGTCCCGGTGCAGCAAGAGCACTGGGCACGCAGGGCGGTGGGACGGCGCGAGACGGTGCTCCTCGGATTGCTGATCGTCGAGTGCATCGTGCTCGGACAGCTGTCGGAGTTCTTCCTGACCGTCGACAACCTGCTCGACACGTCGCGCTTCTTCGTCGAAGCGGGCCTGATCGCCTTGGGGATGACGCTGGTGATCATCACGCGTGGCATCGACCTGTCGGTCGGCTCCCTGCTGGCGCTGGTCTCCGTCACGATCGGCTTCAGCTATCAGGCGGGGCTGCCGTTCGCTCTTGCCGTCCTGCTCGGCTTCGTCGTCGGCGGCCTCGGCGGCCTCGTCAACGGCCTGCTGATCGCCCGCCTCGGGCTCAGCGCGCTGGCCGTGACGCTCGGCACGATGGCGCTGTTCCGAGGCGTCGCGTTCGCCGTCTCTGACGCCGGCGCGGTTTCGTCGTTCCCGTCGTCGTTCGACTACGTCGGTCAGTTCTACGTCGGCGGGCAGGTGCCCGGTCAGCTGCTGGTGTTCGTGGTCGTGGCGATCCTGGTCGCCGTGATGCTGGGTCGCTCGTGGTTCGGTCGCTGGATCTACGCGGTCGGCCACAACGAGCTCGCTGCGCGCTTCGCCGGCCTGCCCGTCACGCGGACGAAGGCGATGGTCTACGTCATCACGGGCCTGCTCGTCGCGCTGGCGGCGCTCATCTACACGTCTCGCGTCTCCACCGCCCGCGGCAATGCGGGCATGGGGCTCGAGCTGTCGGTCATCGCCGCGGTCGTGCTGGGCGGAACCGACATCCGTGGCGGCACGGGAACCATCGCCGGAACGATCCTCGGGGTCCTGATCCTGGCGATGCTGCAGAACGGCCTCACCGTGGCCGGCGTGCCGACGGCGTGGTCACTGGTCGCGGTCGGCGCCGTGCTGATCGTCGGCGTCTACATCAACGAAACCATCCGGCACGACTAGGAGGAGAGAGATGCGGAGCAAGGGTTGCAAAGCGGTGACGCTGCTCGCCGCAACGATGGTCGTCGGCGCGTTCGGCGCCTGTGGAGGAAGCGTCGGCAAGTCCGGCGAGAGCGGCGACGCCTCGGGACCGAAGGACGGCGAGACCTACCGGATCGCGATGGTGCCGAAGTTCACCAGCGATCCGTACTTCAAGGCGGCGGAGAAGGGAGGGCAGGCCGCGGCCGAGGAGCTGGGCGTCGAGATGGAGTTCAACGGCCCGGTGGACGCGGACGTGTCCAAGCAGGCGGACATCATCGAACAGTTCGTGCAGCAGCGCTACGACGCGATCACCGTTTCGGCCAACGACGCGGACGCGCTCGCGCCCGCCATGAAGGCGGCGCGCAATCAGGGCGTCAAGGTCTCGACGTTCGACGCGGACGTCAAGCCGGAGGCCCGCGAGGTCTTCCTCAACCAGACGACCTTCGCCGGGATGGGCAAGACGATGGTCGACATGATGGCCAAGCAGACCGGCGGCAAGGGCGACTTCCTCGTGGTGACGGCGGTCCTCACCGCGCCGAACCAGAACCGCTGGATCGCCGAGATGCGCGAGTACATCAAGCAGAACCACCCTGAGATGGAGATCAAGGCGGTGCTCCCCGGCAACGAGGATCTGGCCAAGAGCCGCCAGGTGGCGCTGGACTACCTGCGCTCACATCGGGAGACCAGGGGCGTGTGGTGCGTCACCGGCATCGCGACCCCCGGCGTGGCCGAGGCGGTCGAGAAGCTCGGCCTGAAGGGCGAGGTCGTCGTCACCGGACTGGGCGTGCCGAGCCTCATCCGCGAGTACGTCAAGAGCGGGACGGTCAAGGAAGCCGCCTTGTGGAACCCGACCGACATCGGTTACGCGGCGATCCAGATGGCGAAGGCGCAGCTCGATGGCAAGCTCGACCCGTCGAGCGGCGTGCTGGCGGCCGGCCGGCTCGGCGAGTTGAAGTTCATCGAGAAGGACACGATCCTCCTGGGCCCTCCGCTCGTCTTCGACAAGGACAACATCGACGACTTCAGCTTCTGATGTCGCAGGTTGCCGAGAACGGCGTCACGAGTCTCGAGCGCGACGGTCTCCTGATCGTCGCGCTGCGACCGCCCAGTCGCGCGGCGGACCCGGTCGACGCGTGGATGGTGGACGCGGTCGCCGCGCTCATCGCCGAGGTTCGACGGCACGCCGCGACCGAAGTCCCTATCGCGATCGTGCTCCACGCTCCCGCGACGACCGACCAGGGCGAGCGCGCCGCGGCTCAGGGACTCGCTCACGCCGTCCGTGGCATCGCGCAGTCGCTTTCACTCGAGCTCGCGCCGGGCACGCGCGTGAACGCCGTGCTGTGCGACGAGTCGAGAACGCCCGACGACGCCCTCGCGCTGCTCTCCGGCTCCGACGGCGGCTTCATCACCGGCTCGACGATCGACCTGACGGGGGCCGCGTGACCGTGCTGGTGACCGGGGCCGCGGGAGCGATCGGCGCGGCGATCGTGGCGCGACTGCTCGAGGACGGTCATGGCGTGATCGCCCACGACCTGCGGACGCCCGCAGCCGACCGGGCGCCGGGGTCGGTCATGCCGATCAGCGGTGATCTGGCCGATGGCGGCGGTCTCGGCGCTCAGCTCGAGGAGGTCGGCCAGGAGCTGGACGCGATCATCGCCGCCCACGGCGTCGACGGCTCCGGAGCCCTCTGCGACCTCGACGACGCCTTCGTGCGCAGGGTCCTGCGGATCAACGCCGCGTCGGTCCCTGCGCTGCTGACGGCAGTACGTCCGCATCTGCGTCGACCGGCGGTGTTCGTGGTCGTCGGTTCGCAGGCCGGGCTCGTGGGCGAGCCGAACAATGCCGCCTACTGCGCGTCCAAGTTCGGCGTGCACGGGTGGGCGCTCGCTGCATCCGACGAGGACGTCGCCGTGCGGGTCCTTGCCCCCGGCTGCACCGAGAGCCCGCTGCTCTACGACGCGCAGGCACGCTTCGCCGCTGCCCGAGGAGTCTCCGTCGAGCACTTCGTCGACGAGCGGCGCGCGCGCATCCCGCTGCGGCGCTTCGCGACCGCTCGGCAGACCGCGGCGGCCGCCGTCTATCTCGCCGGGCTCGACGGCCCGCGTCCGGCGCTGCTCGCGGCGACGGGCGGGGAGGTGCTCCGGTGAGCGAGCTCCCGTTCGACGCCGCCCGCCTGGATGCGCTGCTCGCCGATCACGGTGTCGACGTGCTGCTGGCGACCTCGCCTCACAGCACACGCCACCTGCTCGGCGGCTATCGGTTCTTCCTGTACGACAAGCTGCCCTCGATCGG
>Ga0136617_10005737_pt1 | contig 11121 bp, 11 predicted proteins | sample AntDrymUQ3222106_2_FD_129672 | JGI IMG/M metagenome (GOLD analysis project Ga0136617, IMG submission 129672) | Polar desert sand microbial communities from Dry Valleys, Antarctica - metaG UQ322 (21.06) | ecosystem: Environmental > Terrestrial > Soil > Desert | place: Antarctica: Dry Valley...
CTGCGGCATCAGGGTGGGCCACCCGTCGGAGGGTAGAGGCCGCTTCGTCCGGTGCCCCTCGGCCAGGGATCGCCGGACCCTCGGGCGGCCGACGCGCTAGGAACAGCCGTCGTGCGCCGGCGGACCCTCCACACCGACCTCGACCTCTCGACGGTCTGGGCGGACCTCGAGCTACCGAGGTCCTTCCCGCCCGACGTCGCCGCCGAGGCGGCCGCCGCGACCGATGCCTTCGCCCCCGCCCGACGCGACGCGACCGACATCGAGCTGGTCACCGTCGACCCGCCCGGGGCCATGGACCTCGATCAGGCCCTGCACATCGCCCCCCGGCCCGGCGGCGGCTGGCGCCTGAGCTACGCCATAGCCGACCTGGCCGCGCTGGTCGCGTCCGGAGGGCCCGTCGACACCGAGGCCTGGGCCCGGGGCGAGACGCTCTACCTCCCCGACGGTCGAGTACCGCTGCACCCCGAGGCCCTGAGCGAGGGGGCGGCCAGCCTGCTGCCGGGGCAGGTGCGACCAGCGGCGCTGTGGACGATCGACCTCGACGCCGAGGGCGTCGACGAGCAGGCGAGCGTCGAGCGCGCCCTCGTGCGCAGCCGGTCCCGCCACACCTACGCCGAGATGCAGGCGGCGCTCGATGCCGGGGCCGCACCCGAGGGCGCTCGCGCGCTGCCCTCATTGGGACAGGCCCGGATGGCCCTGGCGCGCCAACGGGGCGCCATCGAGCTGGGTCTGCCCCAGCAGGAGGTCGTCCGCCGAGGCGACGACACCTGGACCATCGAGCACCGGGCGCCGCTGGCCGTCGAGACGTGGAACGCTCAGCTGTCGCTGCTGACCGGCATGGCCGCCGCGTCACTGATGCTCGGCGCCGGGGTGGGGCTGCTCCGCACCCTGCCCGACCCGCACGAGGGCGCGGTGCGCCGGCTGCGTCGGGCTGCACCCGCCCTCGGTGTGGACTGGCCCGACGGCCTCGGCCCCGGGGAGGCCATGGCCGCGTGCGACGCCCGGGATCCGCGCCACGCCGCGTTCCTCGACCTTGCCGCCGAGCTGTTGCGCGGCGCCGGCTACACCGCCTTCGACGGCGACCGCCCCGAGGAGGCCGGCCACGCCGGGGTGGGCTCGACCTACGCCCACGTCACCGCGCCGATACGACGACTCGCCGACCGCACGGCCACCGAGGTGTGCCTCGCGGTGTGCGCCGGCCACCAGGTTCCCGAGTGGGTTCGCGACGCCCTGCCACTGCTCCCTGACGTCATGGCGGGCAGCGCCCGCCGGGCCGGAGCCGTGGAGCGAGCGACCATCGACCACGTCGAGGCCTGGCTGCTGGCCGATCGGGTCGGCGAGGTGTTCGACGCCGCCGTCGTCGAACACGACGAGGAACGCGATCGATCGACGATCGTGCTCGACGACCCGGCCGTCCGGGCTCGCTGCGACGGTCGACCTCCCCTCGGGACCCGGGCCGAGGTCCGCCTCGTCGAGGCCGACGTGCCCACTCGCACCGTGCGCTTCGCCGCCACCTGAGCTACGGCGGGGGTGGGTACCCCGGCGGTGGCGTCCCCGGGGTCCATCGCGCTCGTCGGTAACCTCGCCGGGTGGTCGACCTGTTGGCACTGCTGGGCGGCCTCGCCTTGGGCGCCCTGCTGGTCTTAGCCGTCCTCGGCGTGCGCCGCGGCGGCCGTCCTGCGCCGCAGGCGGTCGGCTACCCGGCGGCCCCAGCAGCTGCAGCCGTTCCCCCTCGGTCCGCCCCGTCGCCGGCAGACGGTCATCCGTTCCGGGTCAACTCCCCGCCCCGATCCGGTACGACCACCGAGATCGGGGCCCTTGCCGCGCCAGCGGTGGCGCCCGCCGCCGTGCCCGCTGCAGGGCGGCCGTCGGGTGCACGGCTCGAGCGGTCCCGAGGGGAGCCGCTGGATCTGGGGGACGTTCCCGTGACCATCGGGCGGGGCGCGGACCAGGTCCTGCGCATCGCCGACAGCCGGGCCAGCCGGGCCCACGCCGTCGTGCGGCGCCGAGCCAAGGGGGGCTGGGAGCTCGCCGACACCGGATCGGCCAACGGCACCAGGCTCAACGGCCACCGCATCCCCGAGGGCCGGGTCGCCCCGTTGCACGACGGCGACCGCATCGCCATCGGCCCAGAGACGATCACCTACCGCGACGCCGCTGAAGGCGAAGGGCGCAACCTCGACGGTCCGTCGCCCGACCCTGACCCGACGAGGATCGCGTAGTGCCGCTCGCCCCTGTTGAGCACGGCTCCGTCGCTCGCCGTGTCGTACCGCACCAGGCGGCCAGACCGATCGACGCGGGGGCGCCGTGATCGCCGTCATCCTCTTCATCGTTGGCGTGGTCCAAGGCGCGCTGATCGTAGCCACGGTCTCGGCCTTCCTCGGCCGTCGGATCCTGCGGCCCGATGGCCGGTCAGGACGCAGTCGGGGACCGCTGCGCATCGGCTTGGGGCTCGTCGCCTTGGGGGTGGTGCTCGTGCTGCTGGCCGGCGAGGTGGGCTGGTTCTACGCCAACTACCAGTGGAACAAGGTCGAGCGGGTCGACGTCGATGTCGACGGCACCAGCGTCCTGGCCGGCGACAGCGGAGGGTTCAACTACCTCCTGGTCGGCACGGACAACCGGCCCGGGATCGCCGGCAACCGCAGCGACACCATGCTCGTGCTGCGCACCGACGACGGTCCGGCTCGTCTCCTGTCCATCCCCCGCGATCTGCTCGTCCAGATCCCCGGCCGCAACTCCGACGGCGAGCGCAGTCGCATCAACGCCGCGTACAACGACGGCCCGGCGGCGCTGATCCGCACCGTGCAGGAGGCCGTCGGCATTCCCATCGATCGATACATCGAGATCAACTTCACCAGCTTCGGCGGCCTGGTCGACGCCCTGGGCGGCGTCACCATCAACTTCGAGAACCCCGCCTTCGACACCAAGTCGGGCCTCGACGTCAAGGAGTCCGGCCCGGTCAAGCTCAACGGCGAGCAGGCCCTGGCCTATGTCCGCAGTCGCACCTACACCGAGGTCATCGACGGCACGCCCGTCACCGACCCCACCGCCGACCTCGGGCGGGTGCAGCGCCAGCAGGTGTTCCTGCAGGCCGTCCTGGCCGAGGCCGGATCGAGCCGTGATCCCTTCCGCCTCAACGAGATCGGCACATCGCTGCTCGACGGCCTGCGCGTAGACAACCACATGGAGCTCATCGATGCCCTGCGCTTCGCCTGGGTCATGGGCCAGCTCTCCCCCGAACGCACCGAGCTGCCCGTCAACCCGGTGGGCCCGGCCCTCGAGCTCCGCCAGCCCGAGGCCCAAACCGTCATCGACGACTTCGCCTCCTAGTGCCGTGCCCCGTCAGCGTGTGTCGGTGGCGGCGGCGAGGAGCGCGGCCACGGGGCTGAGATCGTAGGGGTGGCCGATCATGACGATGAGGTGGGTGGCCCCGGCGTCGAGGTAGGCCTCGACGTCGCCCACCTCGTCAGGCTGGAGGGCGACGGTCCGCTCAACGTCGGCCGGGTCGCGACCGACATCCGCGCAGTGCCGGTCGAGCACCGCGCTCTTGTGGGCGTAGGCCTCGGGCGGTCCGAAGGCGTTCCACGCATCGGCGTGCTCGGCGACGAGGCGGAGCGTCACCTTCTCGCCCGAGCCGCCCACCAGGATCGGCAGCGAGCCGACGGGCGGCGGAGTCAGAGCAGCCAGCCGGGCCTTGATGATCGGGAGGCTGGCCTCGAGGTCGCGCAGCCGCCCGATGGCCGTGCCGAACTCGTAGCCGTACTCGGTGTAGTCCCGTTCGAACCAGCCCGATCCGATGCCGAGGATGAAGCGGCCCCCGCTGAGGTGGTCGATGGTGCGGGCCATGTCGGCCAGCAGGTCCGGGTGGCGGTACGAGTTGCACGTCACCAGGGCGCCGAGTCGGGCCCGTTCGGTGTCGACGGCGAGGGCGGCCAGGGTGGTGTACGCCTCGAAGTGAGGGGCGTCGGGGTTGCCGTAGAGCGGGAAGAAGTGGTCCCACACCCAAATCGAGTCGACGCCGAGCCCGTCGGCGTCACGAGCCGCAGCCCGCAGCTCATCGAGCGTCGTCGCCTGCGGATGGAGCTGCACCCCCACTCGGAAACGTGGCATCGGGACCTCCGTCATCGCGTCGCTGTCGCCGGCAACCTACCGGCGACGTCGCAGGGCCTCGTACTCATCTCGAACGTCGTCGAACAACCTACTTGAGGCTCTGTGGCTCGCAGTAGCGAGGTAGGTTGGGGATGTGGCATTGCTGTTACCAGGTCAGGTGGCGGATTTGGCTGGCGTCAGCGTCGACACGGTTCGCCGCTGGACCGACGACGGGGGCCTGGCTTCCACCCGCGACGACAACGGACGGCGCACCGTGGACGGCGCCGACCTGGCCCGCTTCCTCGTAGACCGAGCCAGCAGAGGTGGGGACGGGTCCGGCAGCGGGCTGTCGGCGCGCAACCGGTTCCGGGGCATCATCACCGACGTCAAGCGCGACGGCGTGGCGGCCACGGTCGAGATCCAGGCCGGCCCCCACCGCATCGTGTCGCTCATCACCAGCGAGGCGGTCGACGAGCTGGGCCTGGCCCCGGGAATCATCGCCGACGCCGCCGTCAAGGCCACCGACGTGCTGGTCGACCGGGCCCGACCGTGATCGATCACCCGTTCGCCGGCCAGGTCTGCAGGGTGGCCCTTATCGTGCCGCTGTTGATCGGGCTCGGTACCGGATGCGCTTCTGACGGCGACGATCAGCCCAGCGGCACGTACCGCCGCGAGGGCGTGACCGGCTCGATCACGGTGTTCGCCGCCGCCTCGCTCACCGACTCCTTCACCGAGCTGGGCACCGCCTTCGAGGAGGCCAACCCGGAGTCGACCGTCGCTTTCAGCTTCGGGCCCAGCTCAGCTTTGGTGACCCAGATCACCGAGGGGGCGCCGGCGGACGTCATCGCCACCGCGTCCACCACGAACATGAAGGATCTGGTCGACGCCGACGCGCTCGGCGGCGACCCCACCGAGTTCGCCACCAACGTCCTGCAGCTCGCCGTCCCTCCGGACAACCCAGGCGACATCGACGCCCTCGACGACCTGGCCGACGAGGATCTGATCGTCGCCCTGTGCAACGAGGAGGTCCCGTGCGGCAAGTTCGCCCGCGAGGCTCTCGACAAGGCCGGCGTCGAGCCCTCGATCGACTCCAACGAGGAGGACGTCCGCGCCCTGCTCACCAAGATCGAGGCCGGCGAGGTCGACGTCGGGGTCGTGTACCGCACCGACGTCGAGGCCGCTGGCGACGCCGTCGAGGGCATCGAGATCCCCGACGACCAGAACGTCACCGCCACCTACCCGATCGCCGTCACCGGCGAGGCGGACAACGCCGAGGGCGCACGGGCGCTCGTCGACTTCGTGCTCTCCGAGGACGGCCGGGCCGCCTTGACCGAGGCCGGCTTCGGCTCGCCATGACGCTCCGACCGCCGGCCACGCTCGCGCCGCCCGACCAGATGCCGGGCCGACCGCGAGCCTCCCGACGGTGAGCCTGAGGACCGACCAACACCGCGACGCGAGCGCGACCGGCCCACCAGACCAGCCCGGCCCGATACCTGGCACCGGGCGAGCCGCGAAGGCTTCGGCCTCCCACGCCGGTCGGGCGCCGCGGTCGCTCGTACCGGTCGCCGCGATCGCTGTCGCCTTCCTCGTGCTGCCGCTCGTCGGGCTCCTGCAGCGCGCTCCGTGGAGCGACCTCGGATCGGTGCTGCGGGCCCCGGCTGTAGGCGACGCCCTCCGCCTGTCGGTGGTCACGGCCTCGGCCAGCACGGTCGCCTGTCTGGTGCTCGGGCTCCCCCTGGCCTGGGTGCTGGCCCGGTCACCGTTCCCGGGACGACGGGTCGTGCGGGCCCTGGTGACCCTGCCCATGGTGCTGCCACCGGTCGTCGGGGGCGCGGCCCTGCTGTTCTCCCTGGGCCGGCGCAGCCCGCTGGGGATGGTGCTGGAGAATGCCTTCGGCATCACCCTCCCGTTCACGACGACCGGCGCGATCCTGGCCCAGACCTTCGTGGCCATGCCGTTCCTCGTCATCACCGTTGAGGGAGCGCTGCGCACCGGTGACCGCCGGCTGGAGGAGGCCGCCACCACGCTCGGCGCTCGCCGCTGGACGGTCCTCCTGCGCGTGACGTTGCCCCAGGTGGCCCCTTCGGTGCTGGCCGGTGCCGTGCTGGCCTGGGCCCGCGCCCTCGGGGAGTTCGGCGCCACCATCACCTTCGCCGGCAACCTGCAGGGCCGAACCCAGACCCTGCCCCTCGCCGTCTACGAGGTCCTCCAGAACGACCCCGGTGCCGCGGTGGTCCTCAGCCTGGTGCTCGTGGTGGTCTCCCTGACCGTGCTGATCGCGCTGCGCGACCGCTGGACGCCGACGGCGTGAGCGCGCCCGTCGCAGCCGGGCTCGATGTCGACGTCACCGTCGCCGCCGGGAGCTTCGACCTGCAGATGGCCCTCGCCGTCGCATCGGGCGAGGTCGTCGCCCTGCTCGGGCCCAACGGGGCCGGCAAGACCACCGCGCTACGAGCGTTGGCCGGCCTACATCGGATCGCCGCCGGCCACATCGCCCTCGACGGCACCGACCTCGATCGCCGCACGCCACCCCGGTGGGTCGCGCCAGAACGGCGGCCGGTCGCCATGGTGTTCCAGGACCTTCGCCTGTTCCCGACCATGACGGCACGAGAGAACGTGGCCTTCGGCCTGCGCAGCCGGGGCCTGGCCCGGGGCCAGGCCCGCGCTCGAGCCGACACCTGGCTCGGACGGGTGGGTCTGGCCGACCGGGCCGGCGACCGGCCCGACCAGCTCTCCGGTGGACAGGCGCAGCGGGTCGGGCTGGCCCGGGCGCTGGCCATCGACCCCGCCTTGCTGCTGCTGGACGAACCCCTCTCCGCCCTCGACGTGGCCACGCGAGCCGACGTGCGCCGCGAGCTGCGGTCACACCTCGACGCGTTCGCGGGGGCGGCGATCGTCGTGACCCATGACGCCGTCGACGCCCTCACCCTCGCCGATCGGCTAGTCGTCCTCGACGCCGGGCGCGTGGTGCAGCAGGGGCCTCCGGCCGAGGTCGCCCGTCGGCCGCGATCGGCTTGGGTGGCCGACCTCGTCGGGGTGACGTTGCTGGCCGGCACCGCGGTCGACCACGAACGGGTGCGCACAGAGGTCGACGGCCCCGTCCTGGTCACTCGACCCTTCGGCGCGGCCTACGGCATCGCCGCCGGCGCCCACGTCTACCTCGCCGTGCGACCCCGGGCCGTCGCCCTGTACCGAAACCGTCCCGCCGGCAGTCCCCGCAACGTCTGGCACTCGACGGTGACCGGCATCGATGCGGTGGGCGACCAGGTACGAGTGCAGACCGACGGTCAGCTCCCGATGACCGCCGAGATCACCCCCGCAGCCCTGGCCGAGCTCGCCCTCGCCCCCGGCGACGCCGTCTGGGTCGCCATCAAGGCCACCGAGCTCGACGTATACCCCCGCTGAAAAAGCTAGATCCAACCAGCGCGGCGGAAGGTGCGCCACAGGATCACGACGACGACGCCCATGAGGCCGAGGGACAGCGGATAGCCCAGGTACCACTCCAGCTCCGGCATGTGCTCGAAGTTCATGCCCCAGATCCCGGCCAGCAGCGTGGGGGCGGCGATCATGGCCGCCCAGGCCGAGATACGGCGCATGTCGTCGTTCTGCTGGACGCTCACCTGGGCCAGGTTGGCGTTGAGGGCGTCGCTCAGCAGCTCGCTGGCCACGTGGATGCGATCGATGATGCGGTGGGCGTGGTCAGCGACGTCGCCGAAGTAGTCCCGCAGGTCCGGCGGCACGAGGCGAGCCTCGGTGCTGCACAGGCCGCCGACGACGTCGCTCACCGGCATGACGTTGCGGCTCAGCTCGAGGACCTGTCGCTTCAGCCGGTAGATGCGAGCGGCCTGACTCACCCGCTGGTTGGAGAACACGTCGGCCTCCGCCTCGTCGATGTCGATCTCGAGCTCGGAGAGCACCGGGGCGTAGTCGTCGACGACCTCGTCGGCGATGCCGTACACCACCGCCATGGGGCCAAACCGCAGGAAGTCGGGGTCGCGTTCCAGGCGACGGCGCACCGAGCCCAGCGCTGACGCGGCGCCGTGACGGACCGTGATGACGAAGTCGGGCCCGATGATGACCTGCAACTCACCGATCTCGACCTTGTCGGGCTGGTTGTACTTCGCCGTCTTGAACACGACGAGCGTGGCCTCGTCGAAGACGTCGAGCTTGGTCCGCTGGTGCGCCTTGCTGACGTCCTCGACCAGCAGCTCGTGCAGGCCGCACTCGCGGGTGACCTCTTCGATCTCGTCGTCGGTCGGATCGTGAAGTCCGACCCACATGAACGACTTGGCGTGGCACTGCTTGGCGCAGTCTGCGATCGAAGGGGGGATTTCGAGCCGCACCCCGTCGCGGTACACCGCGCTGTCGACGATCATCGCCGCAGTCTGCCCGCCCGCGGCGCCCAGCACGGTCGGGTCGCCCACGATGCGCCATCCTGGGCGCCCGGCACCGTCGACGGAGGAGGCTTCTCCCCATGGCCGATGACCCCACCCTGCTCGTCAAGGAGCGGCTCACCCGGCTTCTCGACGAAGGCGACGTTTCCGACCCCGTGGCCTTCCGTCGTCTGCAGTACGACGTGGGCCTGGCCTGGCTCCACTTCCCGGAGGGCTGGGGCGGGCTCGGCCTGACGCCGTCGCATCAGGGCATGGTCGATGACGCACTGCGCGAGGCCGGGGTGCCGGGACCTCGTGCCGAGCACTTCTTCGGTCTCACCATGGCCGGCCCGACCATCGTCACCCATGGGTCCGAGGAGCTGCGGACCCGCTTGCTGCGGACCATGTTCAGCGGGGAGGACTCGTGGTGCCAGCTCTTCAGCGAGCTCGGCGCCGGCTCCGATCTGGCCGGCCTGGCCTGCCGGGCCGTGCGCGACGGCGACGAGTGGATCGTCAGCGGCCAGAAGGTCTGGAACACCCTGGCCCACATCGCCGATCGGGGGATGCTGGTCGCCCGTACCGACGCCGAGGCGCCGAAGCACAAGGGGCTCACCTACTTCGCCCTCGACATGCACGCGCCCGGCGTCGAGGTGCGGCCGCTGCGCCAGATCACCGGTGAAGCCGAGTTCAACGAGGTGTACCTGACCGAGGTGCGGGTGCCCGACGCCGACCGCATAGGCGATGTCGGCGAGGGATGGCGGGTGGCCATGACCACGCTGTCGAACGAGCGCACGACCATCGGCGGAGGCGTCGGTCCGCCCGCTAGGGGTTCGGGCTCCATCGCCGAGGCCGTTCGCATCTGGCGTGAGGAGGTCCCCTGGCAGTCGCCCACTGGTCGAGACGAGCTGGTGAAGCTCTGGATCCGGGCCGAGGCGCTGCGGCTGACCAACATGCGGGCCCACGCCAACCGCAAGATCGGCAACCCGGGGCCGGAGGGCTCGATCGCCAAGCTGATGTTCGCTCAGGTGAACATGGACATCTACGAGCTGTGCGTCGACATGCTCGGTCCCGGAGCCCTCGCTGGCTACGACTACACGATGCGGCGCTCGGAGAACCTGGGTCTCGTCGGTCCGCCCGGCTCGGCCCGCAAGATGTTCCTGCGCAGCCGGGCCAACTCGATCGAGGGCGGCACCTCGGAGATCCAGCGGAACATCATCGGCGAACGGGTGCTGGGCCTGCCCGGAGAGCCCCGCACCGACAAGGACGTGGCCTGGTCCGAAGTGCCCCGCTCCTAGCCGCGGCGGCCCAGACGGTCGGGGCGAGCGGGGGGCGATCCAGGTCCAGCCTTGGGCGAAGAGGTCGTCATCGTCGCGAGGTGGAGCAACCCCGACCGCACTCTTCGCCTGGACGAGAACGCTCCTGACCGCAGTCTTGGGCGCGTTGACCGGTACCTTGCGGCGAGCCCCGACACGAGAAGAGGAACGGCGTGACCACCGATGAGTTCATAGAGGCGTTGAACGGCGATCTCGAGCTCGAGTACCGCTCGATCGTCCAGTACGTGCACCACATCGCCACCATCAGCGGAGCAGAGCTCGCGAGCACCGTCGACGAGCTCCGCGTCCACCTCCCCCAAGAGCTCACACACGCTCTGACCCTCGCCGAACAGATCGCCTTCCTGGGCGGCATCCCGTCGACGCAGGTCACCGCCGTACCCGAGGCGGCCGACTCGCACCGGGCCCTCGAGCTCGACCTCGATCTCGAGACCCAACAGCTCGAGCGATACCGCGAGCGGTTCACCCAGGCTACCGAGCTCGGCCTGCCGGACGTGGCCGAGATGCTGCGTCCGCTCCTCGAACAGACACAGGAGCACGTGCGCGACCTCCAAGGCGTCCTCGAAGCCTGATCCTCAGACCGGGAACGTCCGCCACCACCGGTGCCGGCCTGCCGAACCCGCTCCTAGGTGTCCCCCAACGGCATGTAGGGGACACCGAGGCTGCCAGTGGGCGGGGGCGTTCTGCTGGATGTGGTCGCCGCGACTTCAGGAAGGCTGCTGTGGGAGCATCGGCGTGTGGATCGGCTGACGCTCGACTTCTACGCCACACCTGGCCGCTTTACCGGCCTCGAAGAGGGCGACTTCGCGGCGGGCGATATCGGTGAGGTAGTGCAGGTCGTGCAGGGGCTGTTGGTGTACGAGCTTGTCGCCCAGCCGTTCTACGGGGTCGAGCTCACCGCGGAACAAGCCGACGCGATCCACGAACGCGACACGGCCCGCCTCCTCGCCGTCGCAAGAGCCGTGGACGCCCGTCCTCTCACCGAGGCGAGGCCCGCCGCCAATCGTGTCGGAGCACGCTGCCATGCCTTCAGCCGGCTGACGGTCGCGTTCCTTCGGGCCGCAGGCGTACCCGCCCGCGCCCGCTGCGGGTTCGGCACCTACTTTCGTCCGGGGTGGTTCGAGGATCACTGGGTGGCCGAGTACTGGAACGCCGTCGATGCGCGGTGGCAGATGGTCGACGCCCAGCTCGATGCCACCTGGCGCAAGATGATCAACTTCGCCGGCGACCCGTTCGCGATCACCGCGTCCGAATTCGTCACTGCCGGACACGCATGGCAGGCATGGCGACGCGGCGAGCTCGACGCAGCCCGCTGCGGACTGTCCGCC
>Ga0136617_10005738_pt1 | contig 11119 bp, 7 predicted proteins | sample AntDrymUQ3222106_2_FD_129672 | JGI IMG/M metagenome (GOLD analysis project Ga0136617, IMG submission 129672) | Polar desert sand microbial communities from Dry Valleys, Antarctica - metaG UQ322 (21.06) | ecosystem: Environmental > Terrestrial > Soil > Desert | place: Antarctica: Dry Valley...
CCGCCGCAGGTCAGGGTGGCGACCGGCACCACCCGGCGGGACGTCCCAGTCATGACGTGAGGATGGACGAACCATGGTGGTGGGGGTCTCGCGGGTTGGAAAAGACAGGTTTGGTGCACCTTGGCAGACGGCTTTCACACCCCGCGCCGGAGGCGCAGCGCCTCTTGATCATGGCCGAACGGTGGACGAGAGGTTAGCCTCGGACTTTCACCATAGTTGATCTTACGGCTCGTCTCGTAGGGTTGGTGGGCCGATGCGGTCGAGTAGCTTTTTTTTCGTCGCGCGAACGATGAGCACCCCGGCCATCCTGCCGGTCCACAACGACACCGGGCCACGCGGACACACTACTTTGCCGCGCAGCGTTCTTGCCGGGGATATGTCGTCGAAGGTGAGGTTCGGGCGTGGTGGGCGAAGTCCGCGACCATATCGGCGCGCACGCCGACCACATCGTGGTGGGGTCTGATTGCTTTACGATGCCGCAGGTCAGCGACTTGTCATGGTGTGGGAGTGTGGTCTACGTGTCCACCGTCACCGCTGAGGAGGAGATCAGTCGAACGCGGGGTTATCGATGTTGCAGCTCGACCCGGTGCTGGGGAGTGCGCCCGAGATCAGATAGTCACGCTTTACCCGCTCGGCACACGTACTGTGCAGGTACATCGTGGTGTGCCCGGCACCTTCCACGACGAGCCAGGAATCTGGGTCGGCTCATCGACAAGGGCGGGACCTGGACGACAGTCTGCCCTTCCCGAGGAAGGGCAGACTGTGAATGATCTTACCGGAGCAGACCTACTCAGCTGGTCCTTGGTGGGGCCAGGGTTCGAGTAAGGCCGGTTTGGTGGACCTTGTAGCCGCTTACTCAAACTGGCCTGATGTGCTCGGTGACCTTGAGTGCACGCTGGCAGCGCTGACAAGGCGCGCAGGCTGCGGCTGGGCTGGCGGTCGAGCCCGTCAGCGTGCGGTCAGAGCGCAGCATGCTGGCGTGGAAGGTCAGCCACCGACTGACTGAGGAAGACGTACAGTTCTTGATCAAGGAGTACCACGCGGGGGCGTTGCGCCAGGAGCTGGCCGACAGGCACAAGATCAGCGTAAGCAGCGTAGGGCGGCTGCTGCGGAAGCATGGCGCCAGGCTCGCCGATCAGTGATCTCACGTGCAGCTGCCTCATGATCCCTTTAGGACATGCCGCCTGCTAACATATGTGGTCAGCTCGACGGCCGAGCTATCCTCGGCAGCCAACGTGCGTGCGCAACCCTTGGAAACAGCCTGAGAAAACCTCAATAGGGCAATTTGCTATTCTTTAGAAAAGCCATTGTTGGCTGGGGGAAGCAGAGGAACTCATAACATGACAACACAGTCGTCTACAAACAAATCAGCACCAAGTTTTCGCGGTGTCTTCATTGGCATCAACCGATATCAATCGCCGATCATCAGTAATCTGGCCTCTGCGGTACGTGACGCAACAGCGCTTGATGCCCTCTTCTCTGACAATCTAGGCGGCCAGTGCACACTTGTTACGAACTCCGATGCTACTATTAGTTGCATCCGTCAAGAGCTGACCCGTCTTGCAGCCTCAAGCTTGAAAGACGATGTAGTCGTAGTTGCCTTTTCCGGCCACGGAACTGATACACACCAGCTCGTTACGTACGATACTGACCCAGCCGATCTCGCTCACACTGCCCTTCCTCTTGAAGAACTCACTGAGCTGGTCAGCGCCATACCGGCACGACACCTTTTAGTAGTGCTTGACTGCTGCTTTTCGGGTGGAGCTGGCGCTAAGGTGCTAAAGGCACACCTCGTTCCAAGAGGCTCACCTAGAGGCGTGCCCTTATCCACGGAAGCCCTGCTTACTCAAATGGCTGGCGCTGGTCGGCTAATTTTGACCGCTTCGACAGCCGATCAACCGGCATGGGAAGACGGGCGCGTCGGTCACGGGTTACTCACCTATCACCTAGTTCAGGCATTACTCGGCCCGACTGAGGTAGCACATAATGGCCGTATCCATCTTCTCGATCTACTGAAGTACGTCACTGGTCGGGTAAAGGCGAGTGCTTCAAGCGCGGCCAGTGCTCGACAAGAGCCGACCCTACGGGGTCGCTGGGATGGCGACGTCCTATGGCCCGTATTTACGCGGGGCGCGAAGTATGACGCCCTATACCCTCCCGCTCAGAGTCCACCGGTTACCGCCGACATTCGCAGCTTGTCTAGCTACGGGTTGCCCGATTCTGTACTGCATGTATGGTCAACCGGGTTACCCGGATTGAACCAACTCCAACAGGACGCTATAAACGAAGCCGGGCTCATGCAGGGCGCCAATGTCTTGGTCATGGCTCCAACGTCATCAGGAAAGACGATGATCGGCGAGCTGGCAGCATTGCGTACGACGCAAAACGGCGGACGTTCTGTGTTTCTATTGCCAACGAAAGCACTGGTAAACGAGCAGTACGACAAGTTCTGCCGGCTCTACGAGCAAACCGGTCTTAGGATAATCCGAGCAACCGGCGATATTGCCGATGATGTACCGGCCTTCCTGCGAGGGCAATTTGACATCGCCATACTGACGTACGAGAAGTTCGCAGGTTTAGCTTTGACGTACAGTCACGTACTTCGCATGGTCGCTCTCGTGGTGATTGACGAAGTTCAGACACTCGTTGACCGCACACGAGGTCGCGACTTGGAGATACTTCTAACCCTTATCAAGAGCTACCGAGATGACGACATCAAACCACAGCTTATTGCCCTGTCGGCAGTGCTCGGTGATCTCGGTGGCCTAGATAGCTGGCTCGACGCAAATCTCTTGCAGCATATTGACAGGCCCGTACCGCTCGATGAGGGCGTACTTGACCTTAATGGCCGGTATCGATACGTCGACATTCAGGGCGACGAACACAGCGAACAATTAATTCAACCTGTCTATGGCGAAGCGCGCGCACGCACCCTACTCGTGCCGCTTGTGCAAAAGCTCGTGGCAGACAAGCAGCAGGTCATCGTGATTCGCGGGATACGAGGCGACAGTCGCGGCGCAGCACGGTACCTTGCTGACGCCCTCGGCTTGCCGCCAGCGACCCGTGCCATGGCCGAATTGCCCGACGGCGATCAGAGCCTGACAAGTGTCGAGCTGCGACGGTGTCTCCACGGTGGTGTCGCTTTCCACATTTCCGATATGGATCGGGAGGAGCGCCGCGTCATCGAAGAGCAGTTCCGAGTACCTGACAGCGAAATCAGGGTGATTGTCGCTACGACAACTCTCGCTCAAGGCGAAAATATGCCAGCCGAAACTGTCATTATGCCAGAGCTAAGCCGCCGGGTGGGACGCGACTCCTTCGCCTGGTATACCGTGGCCGAGTACAAGAACATTGCCGGGCGGGCAGGCCGCCTAGGGCTGAGTGAACGAGGCCGCGCCATAGTCTTGTGCTACAGCAGTGCTCTCGTTCATCAAGTTTGGGATCATTATATCACCGGAACTCCTGAGAATGTCCGCTCCACTTTACTAGATCCAAGCGCCGATATTTACACGCTAGTGTTACGCGTCGTTGCCATCGCTTCACGACGCGCGGAAGACCGCTCGGTGGCGCAGGACGACGTAATTGCAGTGCTTGCAAACAGCTTTGCCAGTCATCAAGCTCGCTTAGCTGGTGCGGCTGTTGCGTTTGAGCCATCACATATTGCTGCGACTCTCGCTGAACTTCAGAACTCGATGTTACTTGAAGAGATAGTCCCCGGGCGGGTTCGGTTGACAGAGCTCGGGAAGCTTATCGCGCGAAGCGGCCTTGCCGTTCAATCAGGTATCCGCGTTGCAAGCGCCTTGCGAATGGTGCAGCCATCACAGCTCAATACGCCAACCCTCGTCACAGCCGCTCAGTTAACTCAAGAAGTTGATACGGTACCTCTTCTGGTGAACACCAGGGGTGTGAGATCAGAGTTACAAACGTTCGTTGGAGCGCTTCATCGTCAGGGAGTTGCTCCTGCAATGATTAACGCCATAGATAGGAGTGGCGATCCTGTCGTTACTGCTGCGCGTGCCAAGAAGGCGGTTGGCTGCTTGCTGTGGAGTAACGGCGTTCCTTCGGCTCAGCTCGAACGAACCGTGATGCAGCACTGGAGAGACCGTAATGCAATCGGTCCAGTTCGTGCCGTGACTTCCCGAACGCGAGATGTTATCGATACAGTCATCGGGATCGCCTATGAGATTCATCCTGCCACCGACCTCGACAAAATAGCGAGCATTCTTCCTGTTCAGCTTGAATTAGGTATCCCTGCGGGTCTTGCGCCTTGTGCCATCGCTGGCGCGAATCTTCAACGCGAGCACTATCTCGGCTTGATTAGCGAGGGTATTACTACACTTGACCTCATCGCCCAAAGTGACGATGAGAAGCTTCTGCAATTCATAGCCAAAGATGAGAGCCGTCTACGTTCCCTCCGAGACGCAGTAGCCAGAGCGGTAGAGATAGCGGCGGAGCCAACGCTTGACGACCTACTTCCGCCCCCTAGCATCTAATTCGACTGTCTGAAGTTCCCCCGCTACGCAACCTGGCAGAACATTTCGCTAGTAATCCTATCGTCCCGCTCCAGCTAGCTACGGCAATCGGTCACGCCTACTTGTGATTCTGGCGGCGATGCCGAAGGGGCAGTGTTCACTATCACACCTCGCATTGAATCCCTCACAAGAAATTTGTTATCAGCCGCCGATGTTGGTTCCGGCTACACGAAACGAGATTCGGGATTGCACCTCCATTATGCCTCATCCGCCCTCTCGCTCGGACAGCAGTCCGCCTCGGAAGGCATTGGCGAGGACAGCAGGGAAGCTACGCTCGACGCTTCGTCCGGCAGTATCCATGCGCGCGAGCAGTTCATCCGCAAGATTCAGCATGTGAGAAGCGCGGTCCACAATTTCGCGCTGCTCCTCGATCGGCGGCAGAGGAATAGGCATCTGGGATAATTTACTGCCGTTGATATTTGACTGGCTTACGCCGTCGGTCTTGACCTGCCGCGCCCATGCACGACCCCACGTAGAGTTAATCCAGTAGTTAACGAAATCTGGGTCGGCGACACCTGGTGCAAATCTAACTCGTATAAGGTACGACGCAAAGCTCATGGGATAATTGCCGTGGAATACGGCGGTTTTCCCGACCAATTCTGGACTATTCGTGCGATTAAAGAGCAAGTCGCCATCCTTAAGAAGTAGTCGCTCAATTTCTGTGTCAAGCGTCCGATACTTTAAATTAGTGAGATCCAGACGGCCATTCTGGATATTGCCCATGCGGAGCACGGGCACTCCATTTTCCGCATGGGACTCCGATCGCTGTGAAGTCCCGTACTCCAATAGCAGCGATGCATCTCCGATTGAAGCGACATGATAACTTTCGGGAAGACTCGGGAGATCAAGCTCTACTGCCTGCTCTGCTTGCTTACGCCTGCGTCTCAACCGTATGGGCTCGCTTAAAGCATGGTCTACACTCATCGCTTTTGGGTGTGCCTCTCTCCAATCGGCACTAAGGCGCCCAGAGCAAGCGGCTACAAGGACAGCGTGGCGGAACCGCTCGATCGCTTGACGCGCCAAAATGAGGTGTTGAACTGATGATTGGTGCTTTGAGTCAGCGGCGTCGATCAAATTTGCTACCTGTTCTTGGATGCATTCATCTGTGGGAATAATCACTGGCGTGTTCTCGAAAGTGCCCTTGGTGACATGCACCATTCCGGAACCATGAGCGTTACGCTCTAGATCCGCAATGCGATCCCGCACAAGGTGGTAGTGAAACTTCGGATGAATCCTGGATTCAACTTTGAAGATGTGTTGATTTAGCAGCGCCTCGGGACCATCCCAAATGTAAGCGCCCAGAGTCGCAGACCATGAAATCAGAAAGTCACCTGGTCGCACGATATAGCGATCCTCGACTTCGCCTTCAAAATGGTTTGGTTTTCGGTTTGAACCGGTCAGATCTTGAATTCGGATTATGGGTCGTCCAGTCTTGGCCCACTCGGACGTTTTGAAAGCACGTCCATTCAAGTATCGACCGATCGAGCCTAGCGTGGTCACGGTCCAACCCTTTGGTACAACGAGGTCGTCAGACACCCTTGCCTCCATTGCCGTTGAATAACCTTTGCATGACAGCAAGATCGTCAAGGGCCAGTTGCAACTCATCCATCGCCTCGGTGATCAGCTCGTCAGGCTCAGATAGCGCATCGGGATTATCGAGCTCTTCATCGCGAATCCATTTGAAGGCGTCAAGCTTGTAGTGGCGTTCTCTGATCTCGTCCAGCGAGAAACTGCGCCAGCGACCGTCGGCTGAGTCGACTTCCTTGCGCTTACTTCGGCCGTTGGGTTCGTCGCCGTAGCACTTTTCGAACTCGACAAAGTGTTTAACAGCAAGCGGCCTGCTCATCTTAGTGATCTTCGGGATGTTGGCCCGAGCATCATAAATCCAGGTCCGCTCGGTGGACCGGCCCTTGGTGAAGAAGATAACGTTAGTTTTGGTGCCCTCGGTATAAGGACTGAATGTGCCACGCGGACAGCGGAGGACAGTATGAACATCACAGTCTTCCATCAGAACCTTAAACACCTCCCCGGCTTGATTGGCGAAAAGCACATTGTCAGGGACCACCACGGCTGCACGACCACCAGGTTTGAGGATAGTGAGGACGTGTTGGATGAAGTTGAGCTGTTTATTACTGGTGTCGACAACGAAGTCTTCCCGGCCGGGCGTCTGGTTAGCGCCCTTAGTACCAAAGGGCGGATTGGTCAGGATGACGTCGAAGCGCTGCCTATTTGGTACCTCGTAGATGGAGTCACCGAGGGCGATGTGCGGCTCGACTTGATGCAGGTACATGTTCATGAGGGCGAGCCGGCGAGGCCGGGGCACGAGTTCTTGACCAAAGTAGGTGTGGCGTCGGATGCGCAGAGCGGTTTCGCGGTCAAAGGCCCCGCCGGTCTGGTCGTTAAGCCATTCATAAGCGGCGACAAGAAAGCCACCGGTGCCGCAAGCCGGGTCGCCGATCGCGAAACTCTTGCTGGCGCGCGGGTCAGGCTTGATACAGCGGACCATGCTTTGGATGAGGAGACGCGGAGTGAAGTACTGTCCCGCACCTTTCTTACCCTCGGCGGCGGCCTTCTCCAGTAGGCCCTCGAAGGCGGCGGCCTTGATGTCGACGTCGAGATCGATCCACTCGGTCTCATCAATCATGTTGATGAGCTTGTGAAGGTTAACAGGATTGGTAAAGCGGTTCTGCGCCCCACTAAAAATATCTCCAAGGATGCCTGGCTGCTTGCCGAGGACGCGTAAGGCATCCACGTAGGCATCAAGGAGGGCAGTACCGCTCTGCTTGCGCAGGTAGGGCCAGTCAGTCTCCTCCGGTAGCTCTATGCCCCGCTCGTCTGCCATCTTGAGGAAAAGCAGGTAGGTCAGCTGCTCGATGTAGTCACCATAGTCCACGCCATCATGACGGAGGGTGTGGCAGAAGCCCCAAAGTTTACCGACTACGTCTGTCATGCCGCTACTAGCTCCTTATTCAATTCTTGTATTAGCTCAGCCAAGCGCCCCTCAAAGACGCGGTTGGCACGTCCCCACCCGCCGTGGTCGGACAGCACTGGAATTGCCTCAAAGTCCTCTCGGTCGATAGAAAGGTTTTCGACCAAGTGTTGGCGGAGGTACTCCATCCACTTGGCCTGGGCCTCGGTCAGCTCCTGACCGGCGATGACCCTATCGACCGCCTGGTTGACCCGCTCCTCAGAGGTGAATAGAGGTGAGCTGTCGATGGCCGCCCGTTTGACCATGGAGATGATGTCCACGAGGGCCTTATGGTGGGCGGCGTGAAACGCACGCTGTAGGTTGGCTTCAGTGAAGTGCTCGGGGGCCTGGGCGAGCGTTTGGCGTAGCTCGGTAAGCGGCGCGGTACCCCACTCACGGGGCCGGGAGAAGAGGATGGATATGGCTTCAACCTGGTCTTGGTGCTCGTGAACGAACGATCCGAAGGCCTCCAGATATTCGCTAGGCTTGTACTCCTGGCCGGTGCCGCCTCGGATTAGCCACTCCGAGGACACCTCGTCTGTGACCCCAGGTGCAACGATGAACGTGCGCTGGCCGCGTGGGTAATCAATTAGTAGCTTCTGGAAGTCGGGATCGCGCAGGATCCGCATTATGTCGGTGAAGGCGGCGCGCAGTAGCCCTACCAGATCCTCGGCGAACTGGCCTACGTCACCGTCAGGGATGAAACGAGCGAACAGCTCACGGGCCTCACCCGTCATCTGCTTGTCGATGCGCTGGAGGCGCTTGACGAGCCGCCGTGTGTTGTACGCACGGTCGCGATTCTGCCAGATCTCCTCAATGATCTGGGTAATGCTCTTACCGTCGCCCTCCGGCGGCTCTATCGTCATGCCGGTCGTCTTGCGGAAGTACTCCAGTAACGTGCCGTCGAAGCAGTCGAACACGACGAAGTGCGACTTGTCCGGGTGGCGCTCGCCTTTACGGGTGCCACGGCCGAGCATCTGTTCGAAGAGGATGCGCGACTTAACCGGACGCAGGAAGACGATGAACTCCAGGTCCGGGATGTCCACACCAGTGGTCAATAAGTCGACCGTCACTACCATGCCTGGATTGGGCCGGTTGCGGAACTCACGGATGTGCCGGAGCGGTCGGTCGACACGGCCGGTTATCTTAGCAACGAACGAGTCCCCTCGGCCGAAGATGTCCCGGGCCAGGTCGACAAGCTGGTCGGCATGCGAGGTGTGTGGCAGGTCGTTGGCAGCGAAGATGAGTGTCTTGGGAAAGCGACCTGTCTCAGTCTCATGCTCTTCGGCGTAGGCTTTCAACTCCTCCAGTATCTTCCGGTTGGAGTCAGGTGCCGTGATCTTGCGCTCGACCTCGGTGGCGTCAAAGCTTCGCTCGTCCTCCAGCAGGTCGAGTTGCCGGGTTCCGGTCTCCGGGTCGACCTGATCGACCTGATCGCCTTCATTCAGGAATACGCCGTTTACGCGCACGTTTGAGCGCACGCGCACGACATCATAATCGACGAGATGGCCTTCCCGAACCGCCCGGTCGTACTCGTAGCGGAAGACCAGGTTCTCAAAGTAGGCCATGGTGTGCGCCGCTGGTGTGGCAGTGAGGCCTACTTTAACTGCATCGAAGTGGTCGAGTGTTGTACGCCAAACTGATATATCTCGGGCGGAGTAACCGCGATGACACTCATCAGCGATGATCAGGTCGAAGGCGTGGATAGGGATGTTGAGCTGATCGACGCCAACATCGACCGTCTCATCACCGATCGTAAGCGCTCCCTCGCCGCCAAGCAGATTCATCGCCATGCGCTGGATCGTGCAGACGTATACGAAAGCATCCCCAAGCTTCGGATTAGTCAGGAGCGAGTTTGGCATGACATTAGGGTCCCATTTCTCGCCCTCTTCGACGTCCGATCTCTGAAATCGCTGGGAGTATACGGGGTAGATCTTGTCGAACTTCAGGCCTGGCTCGGCCTCGAACGATGCGAACGCCCGAACCGCCTGCGCTGCTAACGCTTTGCGATCAACCAGAAATAGCACACGTCGGGCGACACCAGACTTCATGAGCCGATAGGTCTCGTTGACCATGGTGAGCGTCTTACCAGTGCCCGTCGCCATAGTTACGAGCATCTTGCGCCTCCGGTCGCGAAGGGCCTGCTCTATCGCACGGTTGGCGTCGATTTGATATGGCCGCAAGCACAGATGCTGCGGCACCGAGACAAGGGCACCGATCTCGCCGTCAAAATCACGCCTGAGCATCTCCTCAAGTGCTTCGGGCGTATGGAAGCCGGACACTTGGCGAGACCGGCTCATCTCGTCTCGTACGTCATGAAACCAGGTAACCTCTCCATTAGTGGAGTAGAGGAAGGGCACTGCGAACTCGCCGTGGTAGCGCGGAACCTGCTGGATGGCCTTCGAGTACCTCTCGGCCTGAACGAGTACGCCTTGTGGGCCGAGCGTGACCTTCTTGGCCTCCACCACCCCTCTAACCTGACCACCGCGACAGAGTGCGTAGTCGGCCGGACCGCTGGCCGTTTCATATTCCTCGAAGGCAACAGCATCATCGGCGCTCGGTGCCGTGTCTGCCCGAAATGGCACCACGTTCCAGCCAGCCCGTGTTAAACGGGGGTCGATCCTCCGACGGCGGGTTGTGCGCTCGAGTTCAGGTGCCATTAGAGTATTGTACCAAACTTGATCTTGAGGCGCCGGCTGCCATCAACAACGCGTCAACTGCCTGCCGATGGGGTGGTCACCCCTGTATCGCAGTCCCGGTCGAGATCGTTACAGATTGGCTAGCCTTGAGACTGCCAGGCCCCCTTCGGACCAGATGATTATCGCGCGAGCGCGCATATCTACTATGGACGCGGTCTGCCCTTGTCCACGCCTCCGCAAGCTCACACCCGCAACCCCATCACCAACCCTACCAACCGCTCATCCAGCTCCCTCACCGCTGGCGTGTCCCGCCACGGCTGCATGCGGGCACGGGCAGCCCTGACCTCCCCATCAGCCGCGACGAGCGAATTCGAGCCGCCTGCAACCAGGAACTCTCCTGGGTGAGCTCCTGCGAGACTAGCTCGCGTTCTTCGGCCGTGAGTGAAGTAGTCTTGTTCAAGTGTAACCGCCTATCAGTCCGAGATATTATCTCAAGTAGCATGCCAGCTGCCCGAATAGGGAGTGGCACCTATGGTGGGAGCCCGCCCTAGATGCGACCAGCGATGGCTAGCGTTCGGGGTAGGGCTTCCGCCCACTAACAATTGGCTAGATCATCTATTTTTCAACATATCTGGCACCGTCCCAAAAGTACACAGTATCAGTAGCACAATCCGGATCACATGAAAGCTTGTCTATGACCACTTCAAAAGTTCCGTCGCTATCGACGTCCGCTATGGCCGCTCCATAGAAGCGCCCGAAGTAGGTATTCTCAGGAAGAGTCCCGAAGTGATTAAAGCCACCAGCGGATGGCTGCAAGACTACAATGCCGTCATAGCGACCAGGGTTGTATGTGATGAAGATGTTCCCTGGCTTGTCTGACCTGTCGCTCGCTGGAGAAAGCTCAGTCCATTCGCTGGTATCATAACGCCATTGTATCTTGTTGGAGGAGTCTACAACTACTATATGCGCTTCCCATGTCA
>Ga0136617_10005741_pt1 | contig 11117 bp, 11 predicted proteins | sample AntDrymUQ3222106_2_FD_129672 | JGI IMG/M metagenome (GOLD analysis project Ga0136617, IMG submission 129672) | Polar desert sand microbial communities from Dry Valleys, Antarctica - metaG UQ322 (21.06) | ecosystem: Environmental > Terrestrial > Soil > Desert | place: Antarctica: Dry Valley...
CGGGGCCGGGACCGGGACCGCGCCCCGGTCGAGGATGTCGCCCCCGGGCCCGTCGGGTTCCCACCCGGTGCTCAGGCGGACGTCGGCCGGCGGAGGACCATCGATCACCTCGATGCGCTCGTCCCGCGGCACGCCCCATTCTCACCCGTCCCGTGCGCTTTCGGGAAAATGGCGACCTGACGAACTGGTGTCACAGTTCGAGGCGGGGGTCAAGGTTGGGGCCGCGGCGGTCGAAGGTGACGGTGATTGCAGACCCGATCGCCGGCCCGTGAGGACGCCGGTTCCAGTCCCGAGACTGGGGCCGGGAGGACGGCCGGGGTCGTGGAGCTGGCCGGTGTACGGCGGATGTTCGGGCCCGCCACCGGACTGGCCGACCTCTCCCTGTCGGTGCCGGCCGGATCGGTCACCGTCCTCGTCGGGCCTAACGGGGCCGGGAAGACGACCACCCTCCGGGTCATCACCGGCGCCCTCCGGACCGAAGCGGGCACGGCGAGGGTCTTCGGACTCGACCCGGCCGGGCCCGAGGGCGAGAAGGTCCGCCGGCGGTGCGGCGTGGTGGCGGCCAAGCCCGCCCTCTACGACCGCCTGACCGGACGCGACAACCTCCGCTACGCAGCCGAGCTCTTCGGGTTGGGTCGGAAGGCCTCGGTCGACGACGCCGCCGACCGATTCGGCATCCACCAGGCCCTCGACCTTAAGGTGGGCGGCTACTCGACCGGGATGAAGACCCGCCTGGCGCTGGCCCGGGCCGTCCTGCACGATCCCGGCCTCCTTCTTCTCGACGAGCCCACGTCGGGACTCGACCCCGAGTCGTCCCACGCCGTGCTCGAGCTGGTGGACGGCATGGCCGCCGACGGCAAGACGGTGGTGATGTGCACCCACCTCCTGCTCGAGGCCGAAGGCCTGGCCGACGAGGTGGTGATGATGGAGGACGGCGTGGCCGGGTGTGGGCCGTCGCCCGCAACGACCTCCTGCAGCTGGCCAAGAGTCCCGACTTCTGGGCCCCCATGCTGGTCCTGGCCGCCCTGTTCTTCGTCGTGATCCCCGTCATCCTGCTGCTGACGATCACCAACCTGGGCGACGTGCCGACGGTGGCCAAGGTGTCGGCCGCCCTCGAGCTGCTGCCCCAGAAGGCCCAGGAGGCGGTGCGGGGCGCCACCGCGGCCGACCGCACGACCTACGCCCTGGCCGTCTACCTCTTCGCCCCGCTGGCCGTCATCGTCCCCATGACCATCTCGACCGCGGTCGGCGCCAATACCCTGGTGGGGGAGAAGGAGAAGGGGACGGGCGAGTTCCTGGCCCACTCGCCGGCCTCCGAGCGCGAGATCTACCTGGGCAAGCTGATCGCCAGCCTGCTGCCCGGGTACCTGACCACCCTCGTCGGCTTCGGGATCTACTCCCTGGCCGTCAACATCATCGTCGGCCCCCACGTGGGCGGCTGGTTCTTCCCCACCCAGGCCTGGTGGGTGCTCATGCTGTGGGTCGTCCCACCGTTCCTGGCCATCACCCTGTCGGTCGTCCTCCGGCTGTCGGCCCGGGTCAAGAGCGCGGCCGCCGCCCAGCAGGCGTCGGGCCTGGTCACCCTGCCCCTCATCGTCCTCTCCTACGGCCAGTCCACCGGGGCCCTCCTCGGCGCCAGCCGCTCGGGCCTGGTGGTCGGCGCCATCGCCTGGACGGTCGCCGGCCTGGGCCTCATGCGTGGCGCCAAGGCCGTCACCCGGGCCCGCCTCCTCGGCATCGACACCTGAGCGCATCGCGTCGTCCGACTCGTAGACGACGCCCCGTACGCCCGGTGGTGCGAAAGAGAATCCGGGTCGGGGGTATCGCTCGTCGGCTGGGTGGCGATGGCGGAGTTGAGGCGCCACACCGGCGGCGTCCACCGAAAAGGGCGACCTGCTGGCGACGGCAGCAAGCAACGTCACCGGGCCTGCGAGCGCAGGCGGCCGGACTACCGAAGTGGAGGAAGAAGAAATGGTTGAACTGCTCGCAGGACTGATGGCCAAGCTGGCCGGGATGGGCATGGCCGCCAAGGCCGGTTTGGGCCTCACCGTGGCCGCCGCCAGCGTGACCGGCGCCGGCGCCGCCGGAGTGCTGCCCACCCCCGCGCAGGACGCGGTGGCAACCGTGGTCGCATCGGCTACCCCGTTCACCTTCCCCGTCTCGGCCGACGCCCGCGCCGCCTTCGGCGCCACGGTGAGCACCGACGCCACCGACGCCACGGTTGGTGTCGACGGCGCCTTCGTCAGCGACGCAGCCAAGGCCGAGGCCGGGATCGGGGCCGACATCACCGGCGTGGGCGCCAGCGCCTCCGGTTCCACCGGCCTGGACCGGGCCAACGAGACCCCCGCCGCCGGGCACGTCCCCACTGAGCTGCCCGCCGCCGCCACCGGTGCCGGAGCCCAGGGCGGACTCGACACCGCCAACGGCACCCCCGCCGCCGACCACATCCCCGAGTTGCCCGCCGCCGTCGCCGTCGCCGGTGCGCAGGTCGGCATCGACACGGCAAACAGCACCCCCGCCGCCGGCCGCATCCCGGCCCACGTGCCCGGGCGCCGCTAGTCACCACTTCCTAGTTCCGCCCGACGTGGCCCCGCAGCGATGCGGGGCCACGTCTGCGTCCGACGTTTGAGCCCGGCCAACCCGGAGGGGGGATCCCCGCTAGAACGGCTGGAGGAAAGGCGGCAAGTGGCCGACAACGAACCGGTGACCCCCCGAGGGCGACGCCCACCACGCATCGGTGAGGCGTTCCCGTCCCTGCTCGCGGCCGCCCAGTCGGGCGGCTCGTGGGCGTTCGAGCGCCTCTACCGGGCCTTCGCTCCCGCCGTCGTCGGTTATCTGCGCCTGCAGGGCGTCGGCGACCCGGACGACCTGACCAACGAGGTCTTCCTCAACGTGTTCACCGCCATCGGGACCTTCGCCGGCGACGAGAGCCAGTTCCGCTCCTGGGTCTTCACCATCGCCCACCATCGCGTGGTCGACGAACGGCGGCGCAACGCCCGGCGGCCACAGGCCACGGAGGAGGTCACCGACCACCCAGACGCCGGCGGCGACATCGAGGACGAGGTGCTGCAGCGCCTGAGCGTGGAGCACATCCGCAGTCTCTGCGACCGTCTGGCGCCGGACCAGAGAGACGTGCTGCTGCTGCGCATGCTGTCGGCCATGACCCTCGAGCAGACGGCCGAGGCCCTGGACAAGTCGACCACCGCGATCAAGGCTCTCCAGCGACGGGGCCTGGCCGCCATCCGACGCCTGATCGAGCGCGAGGGGGTATCGCTGTGAACCGACCAGGCGATGACGTAGGTGACATGGCAATGACCGAGCTACCCGACGAGGCCATCGAGGCGTTCCTCCTGGGCGACCCCCACGACGCCTGGGAGCAGGACGTGGTCCTGGTGGGCCTGTTCGACGAGGTCATGATGGCAGCCACCGGTCCTGCCCCCCGCCTCGGTCCCTCCCTCGCCGCCTTCCTGGGCGATGCAGCCGAACCTGCCACCGCACCGGTGCCGGCGGCACTACCGGCGCCCACACCCTGGCAGCCGAGGACCGTGGCGGTGCCGCCCGCCCCGGCGGACCGTGGGCAGAACGTGGTCCCGTTGTTCCGGCGGCTACGGCTGACGGTCGGTATCGCCGTCACTGCCGGCGTGGCCGCCGCCGCCTTGGCGGTGACGGCGACCACCGGCGTCCTCCCCGAACCCGCTACGCGAGCGGTCGCCTGGGTGGTGGAGGCCGTCACGCCCTTCGAGCTTCGCGAGCCGGCGTCCCCGGTGAGCGACGCTCCCCAACAGGGGCCGACGGCGACCGTGCCACCCGGCCCTGTTGCCGGCCCAGGCCCGGCGGGCCAGGGCACACCGGGGCAACCCGCGGTCACCAGGCCGGCGGCGCCGCCCGCGTCGATCCCAGCTGGCGTCCCCGGGTCGATCCCCTCAGGTGTCCCTGGCTCGGTCCAGCCCCCCGGCACCGCCGTCGGTCCGGGCCCGGCGTCGCCCTTCGCCCCGCTCGTTCCCGGTCCGCCCCCAAGGGTTGCTCCGCCCATTGGCGAAGGCAGCGGCGCTCCCTCATCCACGGTGGTCGACCGGCCCGGCCACACCCCCGGCGACGCCTCCATCCCCTCGGCCATGGCTGGCTCACCGGGCCGGCGACCGTAAAACCGCGTGAACCTCGCCGGGCCGGGCGGAGACCTGCCCTCTACCGGCCGAGGCCGTGGATATCGTCGTGGTCGGCGGGGGCACAGCCGGCATCGGTGCCGCCGGTGCGGCCAAGGCTACCGACCGCGACGCCGAGGTCGTGGTCTGGCGTCCGCCGTCTGCCATGTGTCGAACACCATTCGTGCGCTGCAGGACACCGAGGTGGTAATCACGTAGCGGAGGTGGTTCTCATGGCCGACGTGATCGGGCTCTACCGGCGGGCGGTCGAGGAGTTCGGCGGGCGCGTGCGCACTGTGTCCGCCGACCAGTGGTCGTTGCCCACGCCCGACGCCGACTGGGACGTACGGGCGCTGGTCAACCACGTGCTGGCCGAGAACCAGTGGGTGCCGCCCCTGCTCGAGGGCCTCACCATCGAGGAGGTCGGCGACCGCTTCGAGGGCGACCAGCTGGGCGACGACCCCTACGGGGCGTGGACCGACGTGGCCGTCGCCGCCCTCGCCGCCTGCCAGAGCGACGACGTGCCCTTGCGGGTGGTGCACGTCTCCTTCGGCGACATCACCGGCGAGGACTACCTGGCCCAGGTCACCACCGACCATGTGGTCCATGCCTGGGACCTGGCCCGGGCGACGGGGGCCGACGAGCACCTCGACGCCGAGCTGGTGGACTTCGCCTTCGGCTACCTCGCGCCCCAGGCCGAGGACTGGCGGGGAGCGGGAGCGTTCGGTCCCGCCATCAAGGTGCCGCCCGGCGCCGACCGCCTGACGGAGCTGCTGGCCCTCACCGGGCGCGACCCGCTCGGCACCGGAGTGCTGGCCGACGTGCCCGACGCCACCGGCCCCGACGCCCGCCCCGACGCCCGCCCCGATGCCGATGCCGGCGCCGGCGAGCCGGAGGAGGAGCCCGAGCCCGAGCAGAGCGCGGGCGACCAGCTGCGCTCCAACCTGGCCCTGCTGGCCGGCCAGGCCCGCACCATCCAGTCCGAGCTCGACACCTACACCACGACCCGCAACCACTACTGGGCCACCAAGGCCGAGGACTGGGTCAACGACCTGGGCCGCTATGACCGGGTGCTGGTCACCATGGTCGCCCTGCTGGGGCACCCGGTGCCGCCCCACCCGCCCCAGGGGGCGCAGCGCCGCCTCAGCCGGGAGGAGCGGGCCGCAATGCAGGAGCTGTTGGAGGAGAACGGCCTCGACATCGGACGTCCGGCCCCGGCCTGACCGACGGCCGGTGCCCCTACGGGCCCGAGTCGGCGGGCGGCCGCGTCGGCCGGAGGCGGCGGGCGGCCATCTCCCCGGCCACGCCGCCGAAGAGCATGCTGATCGCCACCACGGCGAACACCAGGCCCGGCACCGTGCCCACGTCGACGCTGCCGTCGTAGCGGGCGACGGCCATGCCGGCCAGCACCGCCAGCCACCAGGACGCGGCGCAGGTGGGTTCGAGTCGCTCGGCCGTGTCGTCCCAGCCGGCGCCCAGCAGCATGACGCCGATGCCGAGCAGGAGGCTGGCGATGGCCCGCGCCGTCAGGGGGGTGAGGGGCCACGGCCACAAGGTGTCGGCGGACCCGGGCGCGAGGAAGAGCACCACCGCCACGATCACCAGCAGCGCGCCCTGGGCCAGGTACAGCTTCCGCAGCCCGGGGACGATGGGAGTGGCCGGCGGCCCGGCAGAGACGAACCCGCCTTCATCCGACCCGTCTGGATCGGATCCCCTGGGGCCGGACGACTGGAGCTGGCGGGACAGCAGCACGCCGCTGGCGACCGGCGCGGCCAGGTAGACCAGCGTCCAGCCCCAGGCCGCGGCCAGGGCGACGGGCTCGTCGCTGCCGAAGTGGAACTGGTCGAGGTGGAGAAGCGTGGCCAGGCTCATGGCGGTGACGAAGGCGAGGGTGCCGGCGAAGCAGTACCGCACACCGCCCCACGTGGGCACGCTGTAACAGAGCAGCGACACCAGGGCGATGGCGAGGAAGCAGGCGCCGATGAAGGCGGCGGTGTCGCCGCGGGCGATCGTCCAGGCGAAGAGCTCCTCGCTCTTGTCGGGAAAGAGGAACAGAACCAGGCCGGCGAGTCCCGAGAAGGCGGTGCCCACGCCCCAGAAGAAGCTGCGGATCTGGGGGGTCACGCGCCGCTCGTCCATCGGGCGTCGGACACTACCGGACAAGGCCCCTTCGACACCCGGGTCGTCCGGCGCGGCCTGTCGGTCGGACTTTCAGACAGTCGTCTCAGCCGGAACGGACGGTGGTCGGGACGTCGTCACCCATTGACGACGTCCCGACTACCGGGGTCCCGCCGCTGGGACATCCATGGGGACGTGGGCTACGCGGGCCGGGCATAGGAGGCGAGGCGCTCCAGGCGTCCGCCGCCGGCCACGACCGAGAGCTCCATCCACTGGGTCTTCACCCGGGCCGCCCGGCAGATCCTGCGGAACTCGGTGCGGGCCTGGTCCTCGGACTGGAACACCTGCGTCCGAGGGGCTCCCCGCCCCCCGCACAGCAGGATGTAGCAGGCCTCGTCGTATCCCTTGCCGTCGGTCCATTCGGAACATGCTGCCGGTTGCATCTGGCCCTCCCCGTTGGCTCACCTAGACAGATCGGGGAGACCGGGTTTTGATACCTACCGGAAAAAGAATCAGCAGGAGAGGAATCGCTCCGGGCTAGGTGAGGAACCAGTCGGTGTCGACCGAGGCGTCGCCGGCCCGGCACCGCAGGCTCACGGGTCCCGACGGCAGGCCGTCGGCCGCGAACCGTCCCAGGTCGTCGACCGCCACCGACGTGGAGCCGCCCGGATGGCGGATCTCGACGGTGCCGGCCTGGGCCGGCACCAGCTGTCCGAGCAACCGGCAGCCCCCGTCGTCACGGACGGTCTGCACCTCCACCGTGAGGCCGGCGGACTCGAAGGAGAGGAGCGCAGGGGCGGCGACGCCCCTGGTCAGGGCCGGCTGGTCGTCGAGAACCGAGTCGTGGGCCAGCTGGGCCAGCTCGGCGTCGATGGTGCGCCAGATGAAGCTCGAACGGGCCGCCGCCATCATCTCGGGAGGTACCGGGTCGATGCGGTTCACCGCGCCCCGGAGCTCAGCGAGCAGGATGTCGTCGTCGTCGTCGTCGGTCGGCTGGCCTGTCTTGTTTTCGCTCATGTTGGTGTCTCCCGCCTCGGAGAACCCTCAGATGCGCCCGTGATACGCGCAAGTTGGACCCGGAGATGATCGAGGCACCTCCGCCGGGTGGGGCCGATGCTGCCGATGGGCATCTCCAGGGCGATGCTGACCTCTTCGTAGGTCGGAGCGGGGTCGGCCGCCAGAAGCCCCAGCAGCCTCTGGCACCCGGCCGACAGCATGCCCATGGCCTTCCAGAGCGCCTGGTCGCGCTCGGAGGCCAGGATCCCGGTGTCGACCTCGGGATCGGCGCTGGCGATGCCCTCCTCCCATCCCTCGTCGGCCGCGGTGTGGCGTCCGGCCCGGCGGAGGGTGCGCAGGCACTCGTGGGAGGCGGTCGAGACCAGCCAGGCGCCGACCCGTTCCGGCTCCCGGATCTGGTCGAGGTGGGACACCAGCCGCAGCCAGGTGATCTGGGACACGTCCTCGGCGTCGGCCTGGTTCAGGCGGTACGACCGGGCGACGGCCCTTACCCGCCCCGCGAACCGGGCCACGAGGGCGTCCCAGGCGTCGGCGTCACCCTTGCGGGCGGCGAGGACGAGGTCGCCCACCGCCGGGTCGAGAGGTGACATCACGGGCCCATCGTAGGAGTGTCGGCGGGGACGGGCCGGTGACCCGTCCGTCCCCCGGCGTCGGCGAGGGTTCCCCCGGCCGTCGGATCCCGTACCTCGTCGTTCCGGCCGATGCAGAGGAAGGCGGCGACGGCTGCCGGGTCCTGGTCGGGCGCGGCCCGGGCGAGGGCGGCGGCCGGGCGGGCGCCGTCGAGCAGCTGGCGGTGGAGGGCGACCATGAAGGGGGTGGTGGCGTCGTCGGGCACGGCGAACACGGGCGCCATGACCGAGCGCACACCCAGCCCGAGCAGGGCGGCGGCCGTCCCGAGCAGCTCGTCGCCGGTGCGCACCTCCGCAACGGCGGCTTCGCAGGCGGAGAGGACGACCAGCCGGGGGACGGCTTGGACCCGCTCGATGTCGTAGACGGTGAGGGGCCCGTCGGCCAGGAGCAGCGACGAGAACAGCGGGCTGTCGGCGCGGAAGTGGCCGTGGGCGGCCACGTGGACGATGTCGGCCCGCTCGATGGCAGCGAGCACGTTGGCGGTGGTGGCGTCCGGGCCGACCAGCACCTCGGCCGCCGGGTAGAGGGTGGCCAGCTGGCGTATCTCGGCGTCGGCACCGGGGAGCTGGGGCCCGGCGACGAGCGCCACCCGGGCGTCGGCGGCCGCCGTTGGCGTCGATGTGGTTGGGGGGGGTGCCGGCGCCGGCGCCCCCCCCAACCACATCGACGCGCTGGGGGCGATGGTGGTCTCGCGGCCCGCCAGACCGGGCAGGCACGACCAGGGCACGCCGTGGAGGAGGCCGGTCGGCACCACGACGACCGATGCCCCAAGGTCGAGCCCCAGGGGGGCGATGAGCAGGTCGTCGAGGCGGGCCGCGGTCGGGGCCAGGACGTCGGGGGCCACCCCCCGGCTCCGACCGGTCAGGAGCCGGTGGAGGGCGAAGAGGAGGTACGCCTTCTCCAGCGCGACGGGCGCCGTCGGTCCCAACGGACGCAGCCGCACCCGGCCCCGCATCACGGTGACGGCGTAGAGCCCTTCCTCGTGGGACACGTACTCGACCAGGGCCCGGGTGCCCAGAGCCTGGCGGAGCGCCCGCACGTCGACCCGGCCCACCTCCCCGCTCCGGTCCTGCCTGATCTGGCGGGTGCGGTTGCGCACCGTCTCCTCCAGGGCGGCGGCCCGGGCCAGACCGGTGGGCGAGCCGCCGCCACCCAACGAGGCCTCCCGCAGGTCGGCCCGCACCCGGCGCAGGTCGGCCAGGGCGGTGGCCAGCGCATCGTCGGGCGGCGGGCGCACGGCCGCCCGATGAAGGGCCCCGGCCCGGAACCGGTCGGCCCAGCGCAGGACGTCGACGGGTCGGCCGTCCTGCATCGCCAGCTGGATGCCGAGCCGGGCCAGCTCGGCCCCGTGGCTGGCCGCGTTGGCCCGCAGCTCGGACGCCCCGAGCGTGGCCCGGTACTCGTCGACCACGGTGATGCCCCGGGCCAACGCCCGCTTGGCCCCGGCGATGTCGCCGTCGGCGATGCGGAGGAGGGCGGCCGCGTGCCAGGCCTGGGCCCGCAGGTCGGCGGTGCCGTGGGTCCGGGCGGCCGCGGCCTGGGCCAGCTCGGCCCGGGCCAGCGCGGGCCGGCCCAGGGCCAGTGCCATCCGCCCCACGAACGTCCGCACGTGGAGGGCTTCGACCGCCCAGCCCTGGGCCTCGAGCTCGGCTGCAATGCGCCGGCCCCGGCGGAGCAGTCCGGGCGGGGGCAGCCCGTGGTCCTGGATGGCGAGGACCTCGGCCTGGATGGCGACGTAGCGGGCCTGGGCGGCCCACGGTCCCCGCCGCAGCGCCTGGAAGCCCCGCCCGGCCCGGATGGCCTCGGCCGCGGCGCGGTCGTATGCGCCGTCGGCCAGGAGCGTGCGGGCCAGGAGGAGCCGGCACTCGCTGAGTTGCACCTCGTCCACCTGCTCCAGGGCCGCCACCGCAGCCTCGGCCGCGACCCGGGCGTCGAGCACGAGGCCGGCGAGAAGCAGGACGTGGCAGCGGTCGGCCTGCAGCACGGCCTTGAACCGGTGCGGCGTCTCGAGGGCGGCGTAGGCCAGCTCGGCCCGTTCGAACGCGGCCAGGGCGTCGGGGAGGCTGCCGCGCCGCCCGAGGGTGAAGCCGATGTTGTGGCCGGCCATGGCGGCCATGGCCGGGAGCTGGTGCTCGACGGCCACCCTCTCGGCGAAGGTGAAGTCGTCGAGGGCGGCTTCGAGATCGTTCTGGTAGGCGAGCACGATGCCGCGGTTGAGCCGCACCCGGCCCATCGACACCTCGTCGCCGGAGCGTCCGAGCCATCGCAGCGACCGCCGGTAAGCGGCGAGGGAGTCGTCGAGGCGGCCGGTCCGTTGCAGGATCAGGCCCCACAGCATCTCCACGACGCCGATGGCCGACGCCGGCGCCACCGCCAGGGCGCAGGTGACCTCCTGCTCGGCTCCCGCGGCGTCGCCCAGGTTGAGCAGCGCCACCGCCAGCTGGGCTCGGCCCAGCGCCTCCTCGAGCCGCAGCCCGTGGGCCACGCTCACCTCGACGCACCGGCGGAAGCTGGCGACCGCGTCCTTGATGCGGCCGACCTCCTGCAGGGCGAGGCCGGCGGCCAGGCGACCGGCCGCCTCCACGCCCGGGTCGTCGGTGTCGGCGATGAGCTCCGTCACCCGCAACAGCACGCTGGCCGGGTCGCGGTGACGCCGCTCGGTCAGACTCCGGATCTCGTCGAGCGCGGCCGCCGAAGACCCCATTCGTCGCAATGGTAGAGAATCTGTATTTCTGAGTCCGATGGCGGCTCTTCAACGGTGGGCGAGGAGGGGGACATGGTTATCAAGGACGATGACGGTCGTAACCGCGAGGTGCCGCAGGGGCCGTGGCAGGAGCGCGTGCGCTACGCCGAGCTATGGCGGGGGCCGTTCGCCTACCGGCCGGAGGATGTGCTGGTGTACGGCGGCCGGGGCCAGGAGGCCGCTTCCATCGCGTGGGAGATGTGGCCCGGGGATGCAGACCGCATCAGGCTCGCCCCGGAGCGGATCGGACCCCCGGGCGACGGCATGGCCGTGGCCGAGCGCCTCGAAGGCGTCCCCGACCCCTTGCGCCTCATCGACGACCTGCGCCTGCGCGGGTTCGGCGCCCAGCCCAACCACGTGCTCTTCGTGCATTGCAACTGCTGCGGGCCGCACCCCGCGTTCGGCGGCTGCGGCGGCCTCAACCCGGCGGGCATCAATCCCGCCGGCATCAACCCGGCGGGCATCAA
>Ga0136617_10005742_pt1 | contig 11116 bp, 9 predicted proteins | sample AntDrymUQ3222106_2_FD_129672 | JGI IMG/M metagenome (GOLD analysis project Ga0136617, IMG submission 129672) | Polar desert sand microbial communities from Dry Valleys, Antarctica - metaG UQ322 (21.06) | ecosystem: Environmental > Terrestrial > Soil > Desert | place: Antarctica: Dry Valley...
CGCGCAGCAGCTCGAGGTCGGCGACGTCGACGGCGCCCGCGATGCGCCGGTGCACGTCGATCTTCGCCTGCTCGTAGGGGATGTAGTCGGCCGGCACGTAGGCGTCGACGTTGACGTCCAGGCGCACCGGCTCGGGCGCCTCGAAGCCCTCGCCGCCGTCGGCGCGCTCGGCCTCGGCGACGGCCTCGTCGAGCATCTGCATGTACAGCTCGAAGCCGAGCGCGGCGACGTGGCCGGACTGCTCGTCGCCGAGCAGGTTGCCGGCGCCGCGCAGCTCGAGGTCACGCATCGCGATCTGCAAGCCGGCGCCGAGCTCGGTGTAGTCGCTCAGCGCGGCGAGCCGGTGCGCGGCCTCGGCCGTCAGCGCCGCGGCGCTCGAATACAGCAGGTACGCATACGCGCGCTCGCGTGCACGGCCGACACGCCCGCGGATCTGGTAGAGCTGCGACAGGCCGAACGTGTCGGCGCGGTCGACGATCAGCGTGTTGGCCTGCGGGATGTCGATCCCCGACTCGATGATGCTCGTGCAGACGAGCACGTCGGACTCGCCGCGCAGGAAGGCCATCATCCGCTCCTCGAGCTCGTGCTCGTCCATCTGCCCGTGGGCAACCTCGAAGCGCATCCCGGGGCACAGGCCGCGCAGGCGCTCGGCGGTCTCGTCGATCGTCTCGACGCGGTTGTGCAGGAAGAACGCCTGCCCGCCGCGCGCATGCTCGCGCAGCAGCGCCTGCTTGACGAGCTCCTCGTCGTACTCGCCGACGTACGTCTTGACCGGGCGGCGGCCCTCCGGCGGCGTGTTGATGACCGAGATGTCGCGCAGGCCGGCGAGCGACATCTGCAGCGTGCGCGGGATCGGCGTCGCGCTCATCGAGATGACGTCGACGCGCAGCTTGAGCTGGCGCAGCAGCTCCTTCTGCTTGACGCCGAAGCGCTGCTCCTCGTCGACGACGATCAGGCCGAGGTCCTTCGCGCGGACGTCGCGCGACAGCAGGCGGTGCGTGCCGATGAGGATGTCGACGGTGCCGTTCTGAAAGCCTGCGATCGCCGCCTTCTGGTCGGCGGCGCTGCGGAAGCGGCTGACGTGCGCGATCGTGAACGGGTAGTCCTTCAGCCGCTCGGAGAACGTGCCGAAGTGCTGCTGGGCGAGGATCGTCGTCGGCACGAGCATGAGCACCTGCTTGCCGTTGTCGGCGGCCTTGAACGCGGCGCGCAGGGCGACCTCGGTCTTGCCGAAGCCGACGTCTCCGCAGATGAGGCGGTCCATCGGACGCTCGGACTCCATGTCGGTCTTGACGAGCTCGATCGCGTCGGCCTGGTCGGCGGTCTCGTTGTAGGGGAAGGCGGCCTCGAAGGTGCGCAGCCAGTCGCTGTCGGGCGGATAGGCGAGGCCGGTGCGCCGGCGCCGCTCGGCGTAGAGGTTCAGCAACTCGCCGGCGAGCTCCTGCGCTGCCCGGCGGGCGCGCGCCTTCAGGCGATCCCAGGCCTTGCCGCCGAGCTTGGACAGGGTCGGCGTCGTCCCGCCACCGCTCGCGCCGACGTAGCGGCTGATCTTCGCGAGCTGGTCGGAGGGAACGAAGACGCGGTCGTCGCCTTGGTACTCGAGATACAGGTAGTCGCGCGTGACGCCGGCGACCGTCTTCGTCTCGAAGCCCGCGAAGCGCGCGATGCCGTGGTCTTCGTGGACGACGATGTCGCCGCTGCGCAGGTCGGCGAACGAGCGCAGCGCGCCGCGCCGGCGCGCCGCGAGATCACGATGACCGGCGATGCTCCGCTGGCGGCGAAACAGCCGGTGCTCGGGAAGGACGGCGAGCTTCAGGCCGGCGGCTATGAAGCCGTCGCGCAGGTTGACGTGCGCGAAGCGCAATGGGTTCTCGAGGCCCGCGGGGTCGCCCTCCCCCAGCCACGACGACTTCAGCCGCGCGAGGTTGTACGCCGCGCGCTCGCCCTCGCCGCGCTGCGGCCACGTGACGACGGTGCGGTAGCCCGAGCGCACGAGCTTCTCGAGCTCGGGCTCGGCCTCCTTCAAGGATCGCGCGGCGAGGTCCGGCGCCTGGGCGCGGAACTGCAGCGGCTGGTCGCTGTCGTAGGAGGACAGGCGCACGTGTGCGCGGGCGTCGAGCGCGGCGCTGATCTCGTCGGGCGCGACGTAGAGGTGGTGCGCGTCGTCGTCGTGGAAGGCGGCGCAGACGTCCTGCCAGTGGTCGGCGAGCGCGGGGCCGATCTCCTCCTCGGCGGCGAGCAGCACGGCGGCGTCCGGCGCGAGGTCCAGGAACGCGCCGAAGCGCTCGACGGGCAGCAGCTCGGCGATGTCCGGGCGGTCCTCCTCGGACTCCAGGGCGGCCATCTCCGCCAGCTCGCGGTACTCGGCCGCAAGCTCGGCGGCAGGCGCGATCTCAACCTCCTCGGTATCGCCGAGCGAGCGCTGCGTGAACGTCGAGAACCAGCGCAGCGACTCGATCTCGACGTCGAACATGTCCACGCGCACGGCGCGATCCTCGGTCGCCGGGTAGATGTCGAGCAGGCCGCCGCGGGCGGCGAACTCGCCGCGCTCGGAGACCTGGTCGACGCGCTCGTAGCCGGCGGCGACGAGCTCGGCCATGCACTCGTCGAGGTCGAGCAGCTCGCCGACGCGCAGCCGGAACGAGCGCGGGCGCAGCGCCGGGTCGGGAGCCTTCTCGCTCAGCGCGACAGCGGAGACGACGACGACCGGCGCCCCCTCGTCGCCAGGCGTGTCGTCGAGCAGCGCGTCGAGCGCCGCGACGCGCAGGCCGACGAGGTGCGGCGGCGGCGTGAGATGCGACTCGTAGGCGACGCCGCGGCTTGGGTAGAAGCGCACCGGGCGCGGGTGCAGCCAGGCGCGCAGGTCGGCCGCGAGGTCGCGGGCCTGGCGGTCGTCGCCGGCGACGACGAGCGCCGGCCGCGCGCGATCCTCGTCGGCCAGCGCGGCCAGCACGTAGGGCCGCAGCGAGGCGGAGACGAAGGCCGCGCCGCCGCCGCGCGCAAGCGTCGCGCCGTCGGCGTCGTCGGTGAGATGGGAGAGAAGCGGGCGCAGGGACATGGCAGGCGAAGCGACCGCGCGAGCGGCGCGGCGTGGCAACTTCCAGTGTAGGTCGAGCGCATCCGTGGTCGTCCGCGCGCCAGGCGGCCAGGAGGGCGCCGTGGTAAACGCGTGCCCCAGCGGGGGCGGTGGCGCCGATGCTGGCGAACAGCATCGATGACGGCGTGGGGTGCCGGGCGTTGGGGATCGGCTCGCCGGCGTGGCGTGAATGTGTCCGTTGGGAGCATTTCCGCGTCAGGCTCGCGTTGGCGAGGGGCCGGTGGCGAGGCCGCGGCGACGAGATCGGCGCGAACCCGCGGAATCACCCGCTACGGCTACACAGGCATCGACACGCTCAGGCCGTCGCCGGCCCGCCGCCGCCGGTCACCGCGCGCAGCGCCGCGAGGATCGCGTCGGCGGAGCGGTCGGCGTCGGCGGACGTGGTCTGCCAGCCGCTGACCGAGATTCGCATCACGGCCTTGTCGTGCCAGCGGCTGCCGCCCGCCCAGCAGGTGCCGTCGGCCTGCACGCGGTCGATGACCGCGTTCGTGACGTCGTCGCCGGCGCCGAAGCGCACGAGCACCTGGTTGAGCACGACATCGTTGAGGATCTCGACCCCGTCGTCCTCGGCCAGCCGCGCGGCGATCCGCTGCGCGTGGTCGCAGCAGCGGTCGACGAGGTCGGCGACGCCGTCGCGGCCGAGCGTGCGCAGCGCGGCGTAGAGCGGCACCCCACGCACGCGCCGCGAGAACTCGGGCGTCGATTCGACGCCCCACGGGACGTCGCCGTCGTTGGACGGGATGTAGTCGGCGCTCGACGCCATCGCCCCGCGCTGCGTGGTGGGATCGGCGACGATCGCGATCCCGCAGTCGTAGGGGACGTTGAGCCACTTGTGGCCGTCGGTCGCCCAGGAATCCGCGTCGCGGAAGCCGTCGAGCAGGACGCGGCGCGACGGGCTGACGGCGGCCCACAGGCCGAACGCTCCGTCGACGTGACACCAGGCGCCGTGCTCGCGGCAGGTCGCGACGATCTGCGCGAGCGGGTCGAACGCGCCGCTGTTGACCTCGCCGGCCTGGGCGCAGACGATCTGCGGCCCGTCGTGCTCTTGCAGCGCCGCGCCGAGCTCGCCGGCGATCATCCGCCCCGCGCCGTCGGCGGGGACGACGCGGATGCGCGCGGCGCCGAGGCCGAGGATCCGGCAGGCGCGCGCGATCGTGACGTGGGCGTGCGCCCCCGCGACGATGCGCAGCGCCGGCGCACCCTGCAGCCCGTCGGCCTCGACGTCCCAGCCCGCGCCGGCGAGCACCGCGTGGCGCGCAGCCGCCAGGCAGGTGACGTGCGCCATCTGACAGCCCGTGACAAAGCCGACGCCGCAGGCCGGCGGCAGGCCGAGCAGCTCGCGCACCCAGCCGGCCGCGACGGCCTCGACGACCGCGAGCGCCGGTGTCGTGACGGCGCCGCCGCCGTTCTGGTCCCACGCCGAGGTCAGCCAGTCGGCGGCGACGGCAGCGGGCAGCGCCCCGCCGGTGACGAAGCCGAAGTAGCGCGGGCCGGCAGAGGCGGTCAGGCCGGGCTCGGCGTCGGCGGCGAGGTCGGTGATGACGGTGCGCGGATCCTCGCCCGCGTCGGTCAGCGGGCGCGCGAGGCGGGCGCGCAGCTCGTCGACGCTTGCGGTCGCTCCGGCGGGCCGCGCATCCAGTCCGTCGACGAACGCGCGGGCGAGGCGAGCGGCGTCCTCGAGCACGTCGTAGCGCGGATCCATGAGGCGTCAGCCTAGATCGGCGTCCGTCGGCCCGAGCCGGGTCGTGGAATCACGCATCGCGGCCGATCCGGCGCGGCCCGTTCAGCTAGTGGGTCGTCCACAAACGGACGACCCACTAGAGCGCGCGATCGCGCTCGCCGAGGACGATCGCCTCGGCAGCGCGCGCCGCGTCGTCGATGAGCCCGGCGACCTCGGCCTCAGACTCGCGAAACGCACCGAGCACGTGCGCGGACACGAGCTCTGGATCGGTCGAGTCGGGCCGGCCGACGCCGACGCGCACGCGCGCGAAGTCCGCCCCCCCAAGCTCGGCCTTGAGCGACTTCAAGCCGTTGTGGCCGGCGAGGCCGCCGCCGATGCGGGTGCGCACGTCGCCGAACGGCAGGTCGATCTCGTCGTGGACGACGAGCACGCGCTCGAGCGGCAGCTTGTACGTGCCGCGTGCGGGTCCGACGGAGCGGCCGGCGTCGTTCATGTACGTCTGCGGCAGCAGCACAGCGACGCGAGGTCCGCCGGGGCCCGTGCGTCCCTCGGTCAGCAGCCCGCCGAACTTCGCCTTCGCCCGCGGCAGCGCCCAGCGCTGGGCGAGCAGGTTGGCGACCTCGAAGCCGACGTTGTGTGGCGAGGCCGCGTAGCGCGAACCGGGGTTGCCAAGCCCGACGACGAGCCAGTCGACCGGTGCGCCTGCACGTCCGCGGCCGGGCAGCCGCATGGGCGTCCCCTACCCGTCGGCGGCCGCGGCGTCGTCGCCGCCGGCCGCTTCTGCTTGTGGCGCTGCCTCGCCGACGATGCCGGTCTCTTCCTCGATCTCGTCGTCCTCGGTGTCGACGCGCGGCGGGCTGAGCGTCGCGACCGTCGTGTCGAGCTCGTCGAGCAGCGTCATCTCGCCGGGCATCGTGATGTCGGCGAGCGTGATCGTGTCGTTGATCTGCATCGCGGACACATCGTGAGAGATCGACTCGGGGATCGCCGTCGGCAGCGCCTCGATGTTCAGCTCGCGGGTGATCTGCTCGAGCACGCCGCCTTCCTTGACGCCGGGCGAGTCGTCGCCGCCGGTGAGCTCGAGCGGCACCACCGCGTGGATCGCGACGTTGAGGTTCACGCGCAGCAGGTCGACGTGCAGCGTCTCGCCGCGCACCGGGTGGTAGTGGGCGCTCTTGAGGATCGCGGGGCTCGCGGAGCCGCCGTCGGAGACCTCGAGCACGGCGCCGCTCGCGGCAAGCGCGTGACGCAGCTCGCGCGCGTCGACGTCGAACGCCAGCGGCTCGCTGTTGCCGCCGTAGAGGATGCCCGGGACGCGGCCGCTGCGACGCAGGCGGCGCGTGGCGCGCGAGCCCTCGGGCTCGCGCGGGGAGATGGAGAGCTTCGTCGTCTGCGAGGACATGGCGACGGCGAAGGGTAGCGGACGCGCGCTCGCGCCCACGTGTCCTCAGCCTGCGCTCACTGCCCGCCGAGCTGCGGTGTCGCGGCGAACTGGCGCTGCACGTCGAACCACGCCGGCTTCTTCGATCCGTCGAAGCGCAGCAGGCCCTTCTCGTGGATCGGCGGGTTGGGGTGCGGGTTGCCGCCGTCCCAGTTCGGGCGCACGCGAAACTCCTGCAGCGCCCAGTAGATCGAGGCGCTCAGCCACGGCTTGGAGTTGTGCACCGCGAGGTGGGAGTTCACGAAGTCCTGCTGGTACTGGAAGGTGCCCTTCTCCTCGACCGGGCCGTCGCGATTGGCCTCGGCGCCGAACTCGGAGACGAGGATCGCCTTGTTCGGATAGCAGGCTCGCACGGCGTCCAGGAAGTCCGAGAGCGCGTCGCGGTCGGCGATCTGGCCGTTCGGACCCGGATACCAGCCGAAGTAGTCGTTGATGCCGATGACGTCGAGCGCCGCGTACTGCGGCCGGCAGCCCGCCGACGGGTAGCCGGCGACGGCGAGACCGACCGGACGCGACGGGTCGAGCGCCTTCGCCTGGCGGACGGCACGGTCGATGTAGAAGCTCTGCACCGGACCCGGCCGAGCCGAGAGCTCGTTGCCGATCGACCAGAGGATGATCGACGGGTGGTTCTGGTTGGCGAGGATGTTGTCCTCGAGCTCGCGCGCGGCGAGCTTGCGGACCATCTCGCGCTTGAGGTACTGCGTCTTGACGGCGTAGACGGGGATCTCAGACCAGACGAGCAGCCCGACGCGGTCGGCGAGCTCGTGCATCTCCGGGTGCAGCGGATAGTGCGAGCGGATGACCGTCGCACCGAGCTCCTTGGCCTGGGTGATGATCTGGGCGCGGCGCGCGCTGTCGATCGCAAAGCCGGTCCGCGGATCGTCCTCGTGCAGGCCGACGCCGCGCAGGCTCACCGGGCGGTCGTTGAGCGTCAGCTTGCCGCCGGCGATCGCGACCGAGCGGATGCCGCTCGAGAGCCTGTAGCCGATGACCCGCCGGCCGCCTGCGCGCACGGCGAATCGCGCTTGGTAGAGATATGGGCTGTCCGGCGACCACAGCCGCGGCTTCGACACGCGCAGGCGCGCGGCGAAGCTCTTGAAGGTGTGCGCGCCGACGCGGCGCGTGCCGAGGTTCAGCGCGCGGCCGCCGAAGCTGCCGCTGACCCGCACGCTCGCCGTGCTGTCGCCGTAGTTACGCACGACGACGCGCGCGAGCACGCTCGCGGCACAGGTCGCGCACTGCAGCTCGGGACGCACGACGAGGCTCGTGATGTCGATCCGGTCGACGCGCTGCAGGTAGACCTCGCGCAGCAGGCCGCCGTAGTTCCACCAGCCGCCCGCGGGATCGCCTGAGCCGGTCAGGCCGGAGGGCGGGAAGTCGGTCCTCAGACGCCGGTTGTCGACGCGCACGACGAGCCGGTTCATGCCCTGACGCTTGAGCGCGCCGCGCGGCAGCCGCAGGTCCCACGGCAGGTAGGCGCCGGTGTTGCGGCCGATCGGCTTGCCGTTGAGCCACACCCGCGCGCGGTAGTTGACCGACTCGAAGCGCACGAGCCAGTCCATGCGCGCGCGCCGGTCGGGCAGGCGAAAGTCCTTGCGATACCACCCGACGGTGCCGGTCATCGACGCGACGGAGTTGTCGCCCGCGTTCCAGGCGTTGGGCACGGCCGTCTTGGCCCAACCGTCGGTGGAGGTCTGGCGCTGGAGGCGCTGCTTGCGTCCCTCGCCGGCGTTGAGCCGAAACAACCAGTCGCCGCCGAGCAGGTAGCGGTTGTCGGGCCCGTCCTTGTAGATCGTTCCGCGCGTGATGCCGTCGGCCGCGCGCGCGGAAGCGGCGCACGCCCAAGCGGCGAGGATGGCGAGCGTGAGTACGAGCAGGCGGCGCATTCGTCGTCGGCGCACAACACCGCCTCCCGTCGCGAGTTGTGCTCTGCGCCCGTTACGACGGGCAGCTCGCCTCGCGGCCGATCGGGGCTGTGACGCGCAGGAGGCTAACGGTCGTTCCGGCGAACACGTTTCCCGCGCGGCGCACGAGGACGCACTGCACCGTCGTCAGCCGGCCCGGCGTGAACCACACGACGCGCGTGAACTTCGTCTTCGAGGACACGGCGTGGGCGGTACCCGACACGTAGAACGCGATCTTCAGCTTGCCCTTGCCGCGCAGGCGCTCGGCGTTGCGGCGCACGACGGCGGCGCAGCCCGGGTCCTCGCAGCCCTCGAGTCGGCGCAGCATCGCGCCGGCGTCACCGCGCGACTGGTCCTGCAGCAGCTTCGTGACCGCGCCGCGCTCGACGGTGTCGTTATTCAGCCAGCGAGCGACGAGGAGGCAGACGCCGAGGAACGCGACGACGACGACGACGACGATCAGCGGGCGCTTCTTCACGCGCCCATTCTGGCCCGCGGACGCCGCAGCTGCGTCGGCGGGCGTCAGCGGTCAGCCGGCACGATGGAAGTCGTCGCCGTTGAGCTCGAGGAAGCGCAGCACCGACGCGTCTTGGTGGTCGAGCCACTCCGCGGTGCGGCGCGCATGGGCGGCGGCGCGCTCCTCGAAGTCCTCCAGGCAGCGCTCGGGATCGTCGGACAGCTGGTAGACGTGCGCGAGGTCCTGCTGGGCGCAGACGATGCCCAGCGGCGGCCGGCCCTGGGCGAGCGTGCGGGCGCCGCAGACGGCGGCGACGAGCAGGCGCCGCTCCGGCGCCGACAGCGCGACGGGCATGAGGCGATGGGCGGGCAGCTTGACGTTGAGCTCGATCGAGCGGTCGATGGCGACGTCGCCGCCCGTCGCGGCGGCGAGCGGGCCGGCCCAGATCGCGAGCACGTTGTCGGCGGCGACGATCGCGTCACGCAGCGCGCGCGCCTGGGCGGCGTAGAGCTCCTCGGCCTCGTCGCGCGAGCCGGCGTCAGCGAGGTCGAGATCGCACGGGACGCGCAGCAGCTCCGAGGCACCGACGGCCGACCCGGCGGCGCGGCCGCCGTGGGCGACGTAGGTCTGCAGCGTTCCGAGGTCGCGCCGGCCGTGGAAGATGACCGTCAGCGCCTCCGACAGGGGCAGGTCGGAGACCTTCAGCGCGACGGCAGCGCACGCCTCGGCGTCGGTGAGCGCGCGCTGGAGCAGATCGTCGGCGTCGGTCATGGCGAACCTTCCTTGATTTCCGACTCATGGTGACGTGCCGGGGGTACCCTGCGCAACCATGAAGATTCTCTACAAGCCCTTCGGGATCATTGTCGGCATCATCGCGGGCATCCTCGCGCGGCAGGTCTTCAGTCAGATATGGGGCCACCTCGACGATCGCGAGCCCCCCAAGCCCACGACCGAGGAGTCCTCATGGGGCAAGGTTCTCGGCGCGGCGGCGGTGCAGGGCGCGACGTTCGCCGTGACGAAGGCGGCCGTGAATCGCAGCGGCGCCAAGGGCTTTCAATGGCTGACGGGGATCTGGCCGGGCGAGAAGCGGCCCGAGAAGGAATAGGGCCGCCGGTCCTCGCAGTTCGGGCTGCGAGGTACCGACGGCCTGACGACAGAGGGTGCCGGACGCGGCGCGGGCGCTGGACGAAGGTTCGACCTTCCTGCCGGCCTACGCCTTGCGCAGGACGTAGCCGCGCTCGGCGAGGATCGCGAGATCGTCCTCGAAGGCCGCGAAGTCGCGCGCGCTGAGGTGCTCGAACGGGGCGCCGTTCGGTCCGCTGCTGCGCAGCCAGCTGCGCAGGATCCCGACGCCGACGCGGTCGGCCGCCTCGGCGGTGAGGGCGAGCAGGATCGCGAGCTCGGGCCGGTGGTCGAGCTCGTTCGCGATGACCGCGAGCGGGTCGACCGCGAGCACCGCGCACAGCTCGTCGTCGGAGAGCCCGAGCCGTTCCATGAGCGCGACGGCAGGCGAGTCCACCGGATTCAGAACAGCTGGTTCTCGGAGGGATGCCGCACGACGGGCAGAGTAGCCGCGGGTGCTTGATTGGGTGTCACGGATGGACGCTTGGAACCAGGAATCAGAGAGGCAGCGTGCACTGCCTGACGCGTCCCCCGCCCGTCGACCTCGAGGTCCTGCGATCGATCGAAGCTCTTCGCGAGCAGCTGGCGCAGCACGTCAATCCGGAGCCTCGCCGCTGGATGGGAACGCTGCGGCGTATGTCGTTTGCCCGTGCGGTGCAAGCCTCGAACAGCATCGAGGGCTACGACGCGAGCCTCGATGACGTCATCGCCGCCGTTGATGATGAGCCCACGCTCTCGGCGGACCAAGACACGCGTCTCGCCTTCGCCGGATATCGCGACGCAATGACCTACCTGCTCCAGCTCGCCCAAGACCCCACAGCCCGCGTTGACGAAGGCGTGTTGAAGTCCCTCCATTTCATGATGCTCAAGCACCGACTTGACAAGGACCCCGGGCGATGGCGCCCAGGCGAGATGTTCGTCGTAAGGCAAACCACTGGGGAGCAGGTCTACGAAGGCCCCGACGCGGATGATGTGCCCAGGCTTGTAGCAGCCACGATCGAAGAGCTGGAAACGACCGAGGGACCCGTTCTCGCGCGCGCCGCAATGGCGCATCTCAACCTCGTAATGGTCCATCCGTTTCGAGACGGAAACGGTCGAATGGCGCGAGCGCTGCAGACCCTGGTTCTCGCGCGCGAACAGATCATGGCACCTGTCTTCTCGAGCATCGAGGAATACCTCGGGCGGAACACCGACGCGTACTACGACGTCCTGGGACAGGTTGGGCGAGGCCGCTGGAATCCTCACCACGACGCACGTCCCTGGGTTCGTTATTGCCTGACTGCGCACTATCACCTCCCTTTCCGCACTTCTCGGGGGTGATGTCTCCCCCCACCCCAGCGGGCCGGCGGTGGGGATGCTCAGGCGTCGGGGGGCGTGCCGGTGTAGGCGCTGGCGGGCACGTCGAGTAGGTCCA
>Ga0136617_10005745_pt1 | contig 11111 bp, 9 predicted proteins | sample AntDrymUQ3222106_2_FD_129672 | JGI IMG/M metagenome (GOLD analysis project Ga0136617, IMG submission 129672) | Polar desert sand microbial communities from Dry Valleys, Antarctica - metaG UQ322 (21.06) | ecosystem: Environmental > Terrestrial > Soil > Desert | place: Antarctica: Dry Valley...
CCTGGTACATGAACCCGAACGAGGCGAGCGCGAAGTACGAGCTGTCCGGCGCGAAGTCCACGTCCAGCACGTAGGCCTGGGCGTTGGTACGGCCAGACGTGCAGGACTCGCCGAGTGGCTCGTAGTCCCAGGTTGACAGAGTGGATGAGGTGGCACCCAGGTCAAGCATGAAGACTCGGGGCCGGGGTTGGTTGTCGACTGTCAGGAAGTTGCCGACCCCCACCAGGTGCTCGCCGTCCCCGCTGATGTCGAACTTGAACACCTGGGCGGCGTCGCTGCTGGGCAGCTTGCCCGTCACCACGTTCTGAATGTACGTGGTCGGCTGGCCGGTGGTCGGATTGAGCGCCACGAGCCGCTTGGCGAACGAGCCAGACACCACGAGCCTGCCGTCATGCATCTCCATGTCACTGACCCGGCCGCCGGTGAAGGTGGGGCTGAACCCCGGGACCAGTTGACCAGTGGCCAGGTTGAGCTTGGCCAGCGCCGCGCGGGGAGTCCCGTTGACGGTCGTGAAGTTGCCGCCGATGTATACCGACGTGCCGTCCGACAGGACTGACCAGACCTCACCGTTCACCTGCGGAGCGAAGCCGGTGTTGATTGTCCCGTCCGTCGCGTCGAAGGCAACGACGTTGGAACGGTCGAACTGCGTGGTGCCTGGGTTCTGCTCCACCCGTTGGAAGCGTCCGCCGACGACCATCTGATCGCCAGCCTCTGCAATCGAGTACGCGATCGGCTTGAGATCTCCAGGAATCACGACCAGATCTGGCGTCCAGGTGACAGCGTCGTCGCTGACCACGGTGGGATGGGTGTAGTCGGAACCGCTCGCGGCTCCGGCAATGGTCAATGTCAGCGCGGCACAGGTGGCCGCGGCAAGCGACCGCACGGCGACAGTCCGTGTCATAGTTTCTCCTCGTTCTCAGGGCGACGTACGATCACGGCCGACCAACGTGTGTGTGAACGAAGCGTGCCTGAAATGCGTCGCAAATACAGCGAAGTGACGCGAATCGCGGGGGTCAGTAACGCTGTGTTAATGACGCCGCGCCGGCCGGGCGGCGTTGCTCTTCCCAAGACCTCCGCCGGGCTGGGCAAGTCGCGATCCTTCCCTCCGCTCGCGAGCGCCGTCCTGGGTGATCGGTACGGCATCCCCTGGGACGAGTTCCGGCGCGACTACACCGAGATCCGCCACCGCATCGGGCGGGTGGTTCCCGGGTGCGCGGCCTACGCTGCCAAGGTCGAGCGACCCGGAGGTTTCGTGCTGCCGCACCCACCCCGGGACTCGAGGACGGTTGGCACAGTGTCAGGGTCTGCGGTGTTTTCTGTCAGCCCGCTCGACATGCCGCATATTCCCGAGGGCCGGCTCGTGCTGCAGACGCTACGCAGCCGCCATGCCGGGGGTGTACCCGGCGGGCAGGCGCATGGCGGCGATGTCGGGCCCTCCAGGGCATCGATGGGGTCAAACTTTCCGTAGACGGTGTCGGTGTCCGGGCGGTAGTGGCGCCGGTCGCGGGACGGGGGCGGACCAGCTGTCGTCGTCAAAGACGCAGTGACATGGCGGCGACGACAGGTTCAAGGGCAACAGCCGCTCAGAATGGGACCTGGGTGCGTAGCAGTCCGCTGGCGGGGGCGCGCCCGGCCAGTGCGCGGCAGAACTCGAACGCGTCCATTGAGATGTGCTCACCGTGGCCGTCCTGCCAGTGGCCGCCCGCGGGGCCTGTCAGCTCGAGGTCGTACGCCACGCCGTGTCGGCCCGCCCATTCGGCCACGACGTCGGCGACGATCACGCCCTCGTGCTCAGCCGTTGCCGTCATGGACGCGCCGACCGCACGCGCGATGTCGATGCGGTGCAGAAACGGGTCACGGGTGAGGATCACATCGAACAGATAGCCCATGGTCCACCACTCGTCCTGGTCGGGCGTGGTCTGCTTCCTCATGAACCCGGGCGCGCGTCGACGAGCCCTGGCGGCCTTCGGAGCGAGCCGTCGCAGCTGCTCGACCAGCTCGGCGGTGGTCAGGTCGGCGTTCTTCTCGACCTGGAGCGCAGTCAGGGCGTCGATGATCACCCCGCCCTCGCGCCTGGCGCGCTGTTTGGCGCTCAGCTGCTGGCGCATCATCTGGGGCATGCTTGCGACCATCTGCACCATCCCGAGCATGTGACCCGCCATGGCGCGCACGTCCCAGGCGGGACAGTCCGTCGGAGCGCTCCACTGCTCGGGGGCAAGCTGCTGGAACAGGTCGGCGACGCGCTCGTACTCCGTGGCCGCGAGCCGGACGGCCCCATCGCGGTCGAGCTGCGGCAGGCGTGGGTTCTGCTTCGTGCAGGGCGTCACGGTCGGTGTGGTCATGGGCGGATGCCTTCCTGGGTGGGTGGGACCGGGACTTCTGTCTTGATGCCGAGATCGTGCAGATACATGTCGATGACGCGGTCCAGCAGCCGTGCCCATCGGACTCCGCCCGGGTCGTTGGCAAGCTGGGCGTCCGCGAGGCCACCAACCAGGGCGACGTACAGGTCGATGTCCTCCTGGGCGGTAATGTCGTGCTTGGACAGCCGCTCGCGCAGGGCTTCGAGCACCGCCACCGCAGGGGCGTACGCCTCGGGGCTGGGCTCGAACCCGGGGATGGTCCGCTGGTTCATCAGCTGGAAGCGGGCCAGGTCACTGACGGAGAAGTCGAAGAAGGTGCGGGCGTAGAGCCGCAACGCGCCGCGGACGTCCCGGGGGCAGCGTGACTCCATGGCCAGCATCACCTCGAGGCACTCGGTCCAGGCCTGGGCGAACATCGCGTCGTAGATGGCGTTCTTGGAGTCGACATGGGAGTAGAGCGAGGGTGCCCGCATCCCCACCCGTTGGGCGATGTCGCGGAGGGTGATCTGGGCCAGCCCGTGCTGGTGGGCAACTGCCCATGCGGCGTCAACGATCTCGCGCCGAGTTGCCTCACGCCGTTCTGCGGCCCTATCGCGGTTCGGAACCTCTAACACAGTTAGAATCATGCGCTCATCCCTACTTGGTGTCCAGAGCTGGCAACGCGGCGCGGGAGCGCGGTACAAGCACAACGAGCAGCTGTGCCGCTTCGGACCCGCCGAGTTGGTGGGCGTGCTGACAGAGAAGCACGCCTTGCGTCCAGAGCTGACGTCGACCCGCGCCCGGGACGTCCTGCTGGCGCTGACCGGACCGCAGCTGTTCGTGCAGTTCACCCGCGACCTCGGCTGGAGCTCAGAGGAGCTGGCCGCCTGGATCACCCCGGCCGTGCTGGAGCAGATGGTCGGCGTCAGCCCTGGTGGGGCGCTACGTCCGGCCCGCGCAGGCCCTGCAGTTGACCTCAAGCCACGACCTCGGGCTGGACAAGGCGAACCGGTTGCCACTACGTGAGAGTTCGACAACCGTCGCCACCCGACAGCCCCGCCGTAGACGGTGTCATGTGTCGGCGGATGGCTGACACATGACACGGGTCGTCCCAGCGACAGCCACCCGGACGAATCGCAAGCCAGCTACTCGAAGAGCATCTTGGCCTGGTCGATCAGCAGGACCAACGAGAAGCCTCCGTAGAAGAGCACCGCCCAGCCGATGGCGGCCAGCCGACCGCCCTTCAGCCCGATCTCGCGCGGGAGCACGCCACGGTTGAGCCGGATCAACAGCACCGAGTAGACGAACATGACGAGACCGTTCAGCGAGGACGCGATGACCAGCAGCACGATCGGTTGCGTGACACCGGACAGCAGGATGATCGAACCAAAAGCGATCTCCAGCCAGACCGTCGCGAAGTAGAGCCGGCTCTCGCTCCAGGTGGCGCTCTCGCGGAGCGGGCCGGTCTTGAGTACGTCGGCGGTGACCCGGCCGACCATGTCGAGAACGGCGAGGTTGGTCGAGAACAGCACGATGCTGCCGATCAGCCAGAACGTCGTGCCCAGCCAGGCTCCCTGCGTCGCCTGGAGCTCCTCACCCTGAACGCGGATGAAGTCGAAGCTCTCCTCCGAGACACCGGTGCCGACCGTGACGAACGTCAGCGTCATGAACACGAACAGGGTGATCGCGCCGATCACGAAGAAGGTGGTGAACTGCTCGCGGTCAGCGACCTTCCACCAGCCGTTCCAGCGACGCATGTTCTCCTCGTCGCGGCGGAAGAAGTAGCCGGTTGTCGGCGCGGCGACCTCCTCGCCGGTGAACGGGGACACCACTCTCGGGAGGCGGGCGCCCATGCCCAGCCCCTTGTCGCGCACCCAGTTGGACTGCACCAGGTTGAGGGCTCCGCCGGCGCCGGCGAACGCGATCGCACCGAGCAGGGTCGCGGCGCCGATCGACGAGACACCGTCGGGGATCTTGCCCACCTCGACGAAGCCGCGTCCGAGTGCGGCGTACCCGTCACCGCCGAGCAGGAAGAACATCGCGTAGGCCACAAAGAGCACGATCAGTCCCACCATGAAGAACTGGATCTTCTCCACCGTCTGGTAGACCACCGGTGACACCGTCAGTACGGCGCCGATCAGCACCAGGACCCCGATGGTGATGTAGGGCACCGCGTCCTCGGAGAATCCGAGCGCGAAGCCCAGCGTCGTGGTGCCTCCTGTCGCCCATCCCGGCCACGCCCACGGGACGATGGTCATGATCACGAACAGCACCCCCCACGGCTTCCAGAGCCTGGTGAACCCGGTGACCGCGGTCTCACCGGTGGCCAGGGTGTACCGCTCGATCTCCATGTTGAGGAAGTACTGGGTCAGAACCCCGAGCAGGGTCAGCCAGACCAGGGTGAGGCCGACCTGCGAGGTGATGTAGGGCCACAGCACGTACTCGCCGGATCCGATGGCGCCTGCCAGCAGCAGCACGCTCGGACCGATGACCCGCTTCAGCGGAAGTGGCTCAGGTAGGTCGGCGTACTCGACCGGCGCGACGTGCTTGCTCGGGATCTCCGTCGCGACGTTCGCGCCACCTCCCGCCCGCTCTGTCGACTCGGACATGATCGATCTCCTTTGTGAGTGAGCTGGAAAGGGTGACTCCCCGAATAGACGCGTCGAGGACCTCGACGGTGTGGGCCATCGCGATCGAGCCGCCCGTCCGTTCGATCGACGACGCAACCTGCATGAGACATCCCGGGTTCGCGGTCACCAGGACGTCGGCGCCAGTGGCCAGCACGGCGGCGGCCTTGCGGTCGCCGAGCTCGCGCGCCGGCTCCGGGTTCAGCACGTTGTAGACGCCGGCGGACCCGCAGCAGATGTCGGGGTCCGCGATCTCCCGCACCTCGAGCCCGGGGATGCCGGCCAGCAACTGTCGCGGTTGGCTGCGCACGCCCTGGGCGTGGGCCAGGTGGCAGGCGTCGTGGTAGGCAGCGACCATCGGCATCGGGTGCCGGGGGGCGACCGGGCCGAGCTCGACGAGGATCTCGGAGATGTCGCGCACGCGGCCCGCGAACGACTTCGCCTGGTCGGCGTACGCCGGGTCGTCGGCGAGCAGGTCGGCGTACTCCTTCATCACCGAGCCACAGCCGGCGGCGTTGACGACGACATACTCCACCCCGGTCACGTCGAAGTGGTCGATGACCCCGCGGGCGAACCGCTGGGCCTCGGCCTCACGTCCGTTGTGCACGCTGAGTGCACCGCAACAGCCCTGGGTCTTGGGTACGACGACGTCGCAGCCTTCCGCCTGCAGGATCCGCGCGGTGGCCGCGTTGACGTCGGGGAAGAACTCGCGTTGCACGCAGCCGAGCAGCATGCCGACGACCGCACGTCTCTCGCCGGTCGCGGACAGCCGCCCGGGGATCGCCACCTTCGGTCCGAGACGTGGGGCAAGCGACTCCAGCGCGCCGAGCTTCGGCAGCCTCTCCAGCAGCCCGGTCCGTCGTACGGCGCGTTCGAGGCCGGTGCGCTGGTAGAGCCGCAGCGGGCCTCGCAGCAGCCGGAGCCGTTGTGGGTAAGGGAAGACCGAGAAGATCGCCGCGCGCAACGCCTTCTCACGAGGGGTCCGCGCGTACCTACGTTCGACCTGCGCCCGGGTGGCCTCGATCAGCTTGTCGTACTGCACCCCGGACGGGCAGGCCGTGACGCACGCCATGCAGCCCAGGCACGCGTCGAAGTGTCGCACCATGGAGTCGGTCATCGGCTCACCGCCGAGCCCCTGGTCCATCAGGTGGATCCGGCCTCGGGGACTGTCCATCTCCTCGCCCCAGATGGAGTACGTCGGGCAGGTCGGCAGGCAGAACCCGCAGTGCACGCAGTCGTCGACCAGGTCCTGGGAGGGCGGGTGGTGGTCGTCGAAGGCCGGGGTGCTGTTCACTCAGATCCCTCCCACGAACCGACCGGGCGACAGCCGGTGGTCCGGGTCGAGCTGGTCCTTGAGCCGTCGCATCAGGGCGAGACCGGCGACCGCTCCCCACACGTCGAGGGCGCGGCGGGTCTCGGTGGGCCCGGTGAGCACGACGACTGTTCCGTCGTACGCCGCCGCGAGCGCCCGCAGCTCCTCCAGCACCAGCGCCACCGTCGACGGGTCGGTGTCAGCGGGCAGGGCGGCGCAGAGGACACCGGCGGCGGACCCGCGGACGGAGATCGACACACCGTGGCGATGGCTCACGGAACGGGCCAGCGAGAGGATCGGTCCGACCCCGCTCAGCGTGGTGGTGACCTTGAGCCCGACGTCGTCAGCCCCGAACGGGTACCTGCCGAACCACTCGGGGGCATCGCCGACGACACTCTCGGGACCCAGCAGCGCCACGGTGGCCGCGGCCCTGGCCTCGACCCCTGCCTCCACTCCCTCGAGCAGCACAGCCACGGTCACCGGACCGTCAGCCGGTTGGTCTGCCTCGACCGCGGTGGGCACGACCTGCGAGCCGAGCACTCGCCGAACCGCGACCCCCGCTGCGTCGCCGTCGGCAGCGGTGGAGGTCACCACCCGCCGCCCCCTCGGCAACGGATGCAGCCGCAGGGCGACCTCGGTAATCACGCCCAGCGTGCCGTAGCTGCCGGTGAGCAGCTTCCCGAAGTCGTAGCCGGCGACGTTCTTCACGACCTTGCCGCCTGCCTTGGCGACCACTCCGTCGGCGCGGACGAAGGTGATGCCGATCAGCAGGTCGCGCATCGTCCCGTAGAGGATCCGCCGGTGCCCGCTGGTGTCGGTGGCGACGGTTCCCCCGATGGTCGCCGAAGGGAGCGGGCTGTCGAGCGCGAGCTGCTGGTCCGCGCTCGCGAGGACGTTCTGGAGATCGGTCATGGTGGTGCCTGCGCGGACCACCGTGATCAGGTCGCCGGCGGCGTGCTCGACGACGCCGCCCATCGCGGTGGTCTGCACGACGAGGTCGAGCTGAGAAGGGCTGTTTCCCCAGCGCTGCTTGGTTCCTGATCCTCTGGCTACGATGTGCAAGCCGTGCTGGGCGGCGACGCGGAGCACCTCGGCGGTCTCCTCAGTGCTCGACGGGGTCGCGACGTGCCTCGGCTGGACGCCGTCGATCGAGTCGTCGCAGCCCGCCGGCCGGACGCGGTCGTCGCAGACTTTGCGCAGGTCGTCCAGCACTTCGTCGTCGGACATCTCAGAACACCTCGGCCAGACCCTGTTCCTGCAACGGGTGTGCTCCCTTGTGTCGGCCGGGCACCTCGCCGCACAGCCGGGGCGTCGGGAACACCTTGCCGGGGTTCGACAGATGGTCGGGGTCGAACGCGCAGCGCAGCATCTGCATGGTGTCGAGGTCGTCGTCGGTGTACATCCGCGGCATGTGCTTTGCCTTGTCCATCCCGACCCCGTGCTCCCCGGTGATCGAGCCGCCGTACTCGATGCACAGGTCGAGGATCGCGCCGGAGAGCTCCTCGGCCTTCTCGGTCTCGCCCTCGATGGTGTCGTCGAAGAGAACCAGGGGATGCAGGTTGCCGTCTCCGGCGTGGAAGACGTTGGCCACCCGGAGGCCACGGTCGTCCGACAGCTCGCCCATCCGCCGAAGCACCTCCGGCAGCGCCGTGCGGGGGATGACCCCGTCCTGGACGATGTAGTCGGGACTGATCCGGCCCACCGCCGCGAACGCCGACCTTCGGCCCTTCCAGATCAGCGCCCGTTCGGCGTCGTCGGCCGCGACCCGGATCTCGAAGGCCTTGGCCAGGCCGCAGTGTTGTTCGACCTGCTCGAACTGCTCCTCGACCTCCGCGGCCGGTCCGTCGAGCTCGACAACCAGGACCGCACCCGCGCCGTCGGGGTAGTCGCAATGCACCGCGGCCTCGGCCGCCTCGATGGCGAGAGCGTCCATCATCTCGATCGCGGCGGGGATCACGCCGGCCCCGATGATCGACGACACCGCTGCCCCTGCGTCGTCGGTGGAGTGGAACGCGGCGAGCAGGGTGCGCACCGACTCCGGTGCCCGCATCAGCCGGACGGTCACCTCGGTGGCGATGCCGAGGGTGCCCTCGGAACCGACGAACGCGCCGAGCAGGTCGTAACCCGGCGGGTCGGGGGCCTTGCCGCCCAGCGTGACCACATCACCGTCCGGGCTGACCACCTTCACCCCCATCACGTGGTTGGTGGTGAAGCCGTACTTCAGGCAGTGGGCGCCACCGGAGTTCTCGGCGACGTTTCCGCCGATGGAGCAGATCTGCTGGCTGGACGGGTCCGGCGCGTAGTAGTAGCCGTGCGGCGCCGCGGCACGGGTGACGTCCAGGTTGATCACCCCCGGCTCGACGACCGCGCGCTGGTTGTCCGGGTCTACCTCGAGGATGCTGCGCAGCTTGGAGGTGACGATCAGGACGCCGTCCGCGTGCGGGAGCGCGCCTCCAGACAGGCCGGTGCCGGAGCCTCGTGCGACGTACGGCACCCCGGCTTCGACGCACGCGCCCACCACGGCCGCCACCTGGTCGACGTTGTCGGGGAGCGCGACGAGCGCGGGCATCACCTTGTAGACAGCCAGCCCGTCGCACTCGTAGGTGCGCAGCTGTTGCCGGTCGGTCAGCACGTTCGCGCGACCGATCTCCGTCCGCAGTCTCTCAGCCAGCCGGTGGATGCTCATCAGCTGCTCAGGGCATGCGTTCGTAGGCCGGGAGGGTGAAGAAGTCGACGTACTCGTCGGAGATCGCCATCTCGGTGTACAGCGACCGGGCCTCGTCCCAGCCGTCGCCGTAGCGCGTTGATCGCCATCTTCGCGTCGGAGGGGCCGGTGATCTCCGCGCGGCGGTCCCTCAGGCCGGGCGCCGGGTCAGCGACCTTCCAGGACTGGTCATGTCGCACCGCCTTCGTCTCGGCGAGGAAGTCGAGAGTTCCCCCGTTCGCGATCTCCTCGTAGCGCGTCGCCCGGGCTCCCAGCAGATCGCGGCGACGGGAGTCGAACTCCCGGTGCAGGGCGCCGAGGAACTCTATGGCGTCGGAGGTGAGCACCTCGTCGAAGCGTGCGCTGATCGGCCCGGTGATCTCTACTCCGGCTGGCTCGGCCATCTGCCCTTCCGAGAAACGTGTTCCACGATGCGGAAAAGCTTCTTCTAGACTTAAAAGGCTATGCCAGGTGCCAGGGTCGGTCAACAGCAGTCCACGCCACCGAGCGGAGGGGGTGTGCAGTCGGTCCGCCGTACCTTCGAACTGCTGGAGGTGCTGGCCGAGCACGGACCGATGGGACTCGCTCACCTCGCCACCGAGTCGGGCCTCCCGCTGACCACGGTCCATCGCCTGATCGGCACTCTGGTCGGACTCGGCTACGTGCGGGAGGAGTCCCCGAAGCAGTACGTCCTCGGCCCTCGGATGATCCACCTCGGCGAAGAGTCGACCCGTTCGCTGTCCTCCTGGGCCATCCCGCACCTGACCGGGCTTGTAGACGCGCTGGGTGAGACCGCCAACCTGGCAATGCTCGAGGGCGACGAGATCGTGTACGTCGCACAGGTTCCCTCGCGGTACTCGATGCGGATGTTCACCGCGGTCGGCCGCCGAGTCAAACCGCACTGCACGGCAGTGGGCAAGGCCCTGCTCGCACAACTCCCCGACGACCAGGTCGCGGCGATCATGCGACGTAGCGGTATGCCCGCCCAGACCAAGAACACGATCACCACTTTCGGCAGGCTGACCCGAGAGCTCACGACCGTCCGTCGTCGCGGCTTCGCCATCGACGATGGTGAGCAGGAGATCGGGGTGCACTGCGTTGCGGTGGCGCTCGCCGACACCTCCGGCCGGATGGCGATCTCCGTCTCGGGTCCGGTGCCACGGATGACGAAGGACCTGATACGGCGCGCGGTGCCCGTCCTCACGCGCACGGCCGCTGCCCTGGCCGACGACCTCGCCTGACCCTGACGACTCGTCCGCCCAAACGCGCCGGCTCTCGCGTTGCAGTGTGCCATCCGATACCTGAAATCGTCGGTAGCCGCAGGCGGAGAGGTCGGTTACGACCGCCGTTGACAGACGTCACTACGATCGGTCCATGTCTCTGGATCGGCTCCTCGGAACCTGGGATTTCACCATGAGCCACTCGGCGCTGTCGGAGCCTGTGTTGGGGCGGCAACGGTATGAGCGGCGTGCCGAATGGATCGTTCGTGATGCTGCACTGGACCTACGACCATCCCGAATTCCCCGACGCGATCGCCATGCTGGACGAGCACACTCACCACTACTTCGACGTTCGTGGCGTCACTCGTGTCTTCGACCTGACGATCGATGACTCGGGCTGGGCGATGATCCGTCACGACGAGGACTTCTGGCAACTCAGCGGGCAGGTTCCGCGGCACGGACGCCATCGACGGCACCGGGGGAACTCCCACGACGCTGGCGCCACATGGCAGCACGACTTCTCGATGTCGTATGTCCGCGTCGATTGATCCAGTGCGGGCAACAAGAGCCTGACGGCAGAACGGCCTGTGTGCCCGAATGCACTCAATGTCCTCATGTTCTCGCCCGCCAAAGTTCATAAGGGAGAGTGCACGGGCCTCCGCTCGGGCGGTGTAAGCAGCGGCTTCCATTACAGGTTCTCCGCGGCCGGAATCGGGACCGCGGTCATGCTCCGCTGGTCATCGGACCCGACGGATGGTCAGGCTCTGGTGCGCTTCGTTTCATGGGCCCACATGGCGATCTCGACTCGGTTCCTGGTGCCGAACTTGTTCATGAGGCTCGCGAGGTGGGTCTTGACGGTGCTGAGACTGATGTGGAGCTCGTCGGCGATCTCGGCGTTGGTCAGGCCCC
>Ga0136617_10005746_pt1 | contig 11110 bp, 9 predicted proteins | sample AntDrymUQ3222106_2_FD_129672 | JGI IMG/M metagenome (GOLD analysis project Ga0136617, IMG submission 129672) | Polar desert sand microbial communities from Dry Valleys, Antarctica - metaG UQ322 (21.06) | ecosystem: Environmental > Terrestrial > Soil > Desert | place: Antarctica: Dry Valley...
CAATCGTCGCTCGACAACGGCGTGCTCGCCGGCTATCCCACCGTGGACGTCAAGGCGAGCCTCGTCGACGGCGCCTACCACGACGTTGACTCGTCGGAGATGGCGTTCAAGATCGCCGGCCAGATGGCGTTCCGCAAGGCGGCCGAAATGGCCAAGCCGGTCCTTCTCGAACCGATCATGTCGGTCGAGGTGGTCACCCCCGAGGACTACATGGGCGACGTCATGGGCGACCTGTCCAGCCGCCGTGGCCGCATCGAGGGCATGGAGGCCCGCGGCAACACCCAGGTGGTGCGGGCGCAGGTGCCGTTGTCCGAGATGTTCGGCTACAGTACCGACCTCCGGTCGCGCACCCAGGGGCGTGCTACCTACACGATGCAGTTCGACAGCTACCAGCAGGTATCCGAGAGCATCGCATCCGAGATCATCAAGCGAGTTCGCGGCGAGTGATCGCGCCCTTCTAGGTCTTCCCCGGACAGGAAGTTCGAAGTGAGTCATTCCGTGCGCCGGTGTCGATCACGCTCTGGAGCGTTCCGCAACCGCCACGAGCGCGGTGAGCAATCAGTCCGCGTACCGGACGTTTCGCTCACCGCACTGATGCAGCGTCGGAACCCAGCGTGATGTCGGCCGAGCGCCAGAGCCGGATCGGCCAACGGCGAGCCAAAGCCCCGAACCCGGCAAACGTTGTCGGCCGCGCCACTCAATCGGGCCATAGGCGAGAGTTTCGCCACGCTTCAACATGAGTTTTCGATAGTTCCTCAGAAGCGTGTGTGATTAGTAGCACAACAGGCGTTAAGGTACTCGCCGTCGGGCCGGCCAGTCCCCGGGGGGAACGCCGAATTGATCCAGGGGGAAGATCCACATGTCTTTGCCGATTCCGTCGACCATGAGTGCCGTCATCTGCCACGGACCAGAGAACTACCAGCTTGCCGAGGTGCCCGTTCCGACCCGCGGCCCCGGTGAGGCCCTCGTCAAGGTCGAAGCGGTCGGGATTTGCGCCAGCGATCTGAAGTGCTTTCACGGCGCTGCCAAGTTCTGGGGTGACGAGAACCGCCCAGCATGGGCCGAGACCGAGGTGATCCCGGGGCACGAGTTCGTCGGCGAGATCGTCGACCTCGACGACGATGCCGCCGAGCGGTGGCAGGTCGCCGTCGGCGACCGTGTGGTCGCCGAACAGATCGTGCCCTGCTGGACGTGCCGCTACTGCCGCCGAGGAGAGTATTGGATGTGCATGCCGCACGACATGTACGGCTTCAAACGGCGGACCCCCGGAGCGATGGCCGACTACATGGTCTTCACCCGCGAGTCGCTCGTGCACAAGATCTCGAAGGCCGTGCCGGCGCATCACGCGGCGTTCGCCGAGCCCCTGTCGTGCGCGCTGCACGCGGTGGAGCGGGCGAAAGTCTCCTTCGAGGATGTCGTCGTCGTCGCTGGCTGCGGGCCGATCGGACTTGGGATGACGGCCGGGGCGGCCGCCAAGTCACCGGCGCGCCTCGTCGCCCTGGACATGTCCGACGCCAAGCTTGACCTGGCCCTTGCCTGCGGCGCTACCGACGTCGTCAACATCACGAGTTCCGATCCTGTGGAGGTGGTGCGGGCGATGACCGACGGGTACGGCGCCGATGTGTACCTCGAGGGAACAGGGCATCCGAGCGCAGTGCGCCAGGGCCTCAACCTGCTCCGCAAGCTCGGCCGCTACGTCGAGTACAGCGTGTTCGGCTCGGACGTCACCGTCGACTGGTCGATTATCAGCGACGACAAGGAGCTGGACGTATACGGCGCCCATCTCGGCCCGTACTGCTGGCCCGCAGCGATTCGCATGATCGAGTCGGGAACCTTGCCGCTGGACCGGATCTGTTCGCACCAGCTGCCCTTGAGCGAGTTTCGCGCCGGGCTCGAGCTCGTCGCTGCGGGCGGGGAATCGGTCAAAGTCTCGCTGCTGCCAGGCTGAGTCGACGTGCCCGAGTGCCGGCCGCCCGTCTGGGTTGGGACGAGTTGGAAGATGAACAAGACGATCTCCGAGGCGTTTGACTTCGTGGACGAGGTCGTCGCCGTGTTGCCGATGCCGGGCGTGCAGGCCTTTGTCCTGCCGAGCCACACCTCGCTTGCGGCCGTACGCGATCGCCTGGGTGGAGCGTCGTCTTTACTGCTCGGGGCGCAGAACGCTCACTGGGATGACGAGGGTTCGGGGGCGACTGGCGAGGTCTCGATGCGGATGGTCGCCGACGCTGGCGCGCGGCTCGTGCAGATCGGCCACTCCGAGCGCCGGTCCTGCTTCGCCGACTCCGACGAGGTCGTGTCGCGCAAGGTCGGCGCCGCCCTGGCCGGCGGTCTGACCCCACTCGTGTGCGTCGGCGAAGCCGCTGGCACGCGGCGCTCGGGCAATCCATCTGCTTTCGTTGTCGAGCAGCTTCGCTCGGCGCTGTCGCGCGCCCACGCAGACCAGATCCACCGCATCGTCGTCGCCTACGAGCCGGTGTGGGCGATCGGGCCCGGCGGTACCCCCGCGTCGCCCGACGACGTCGCTCCGGTGCTCTCGGCGATCGCTGGCGCTCTCGGCGACTGGTCCTCGCGTGAAAGGCGGGGGGCTGTCGTGTATGGGGGCGGCGTCGACCTGTCGAACGCCGCCGACCTGCTCGATGTAGCCGAGGGGCTGTTCGTCGGGAGGGCGGCGTGGGACGCGCCGGGGTTCAAAGCGTTGCTGAGGATCAGCTCAGAGTGGGTCACCCGGAACCACCCGGCGTGAGATTGCTGAGAAATACACAGAACTTCTTGTATTTTTCACACTAATCAGTTATAGATCGACACGTAGATTGCAGCGCTCGGGACTCCCGGGGCGAAACGGGGGACCATGCCGAAGGGGATCATGAGCGCGGTACGAGGCCGCGTGACGCGTACGAGGGCCGCCATCGCCGTCGGCGTGGTCGGGCTGCTCGTCGCCATGGTGTTGGACACGACGTTGCTCAACGCCGCCGAGCAGCTGGCCGTCGAGGAGCCGACGTTCTCCGCGGCCACCTACGTGGCGGAGCGCTTCGCGGAAACGGCGACCATGATCACCGACAAGGCCGTCGACCTGCCGGTGCTCGCCGAGGCGCTCGATTCGGACGCGGCGTCCGCCGGCGCCGAGTACGGCGTCAGTTCCGGCACGGGCGACTACGTCTACGCCGTTTCGGCGACCGGCACCGTCACCGGCATCGACGACCGGTTCATCGAGATCGCCATCGACGCGATGCCCGCCGGCGCCGACGTGCGCATACCGCTGACCACGGCGCTCAACGGCGCACCGATCCGTGATGCCCCGGGCACCGCGGAGTTTGGAGACTTCGCCAATCAGACCGACTATCAGGCGGTCGCCAACGAGTACAAGCTCAAGGTCCAGGCCGACGTGATCGGCGGGATCGACCTCGCAACGCTCTCGGGCCGGTCACTGTCGGTGATCGGCGCATGGATGGCGGGTGGCCCGGACAACACATTCATCATCCAGCCGATCTCGCTGGAGGTGTCCGGATGATCGCCGAGCACGGCTGCGACGCGCCGGCAGTCGCTCTGGCCGCCTCCGACGACGTCGTGTTGCGCGCTGTCGGCATCGCCAAGCATTACGGGGTTACGCAGGCACTCAAGGGAGTCGACTTCGAGGTGCGGGCCAGCAAGGTGACCGCTCTATTCGGGGAGAACGGCGCCGGCAAGTCGACGCTGATGAAGATCATGTCGGGGGTCGAACGTCCGACGGCGGGCCATCTGGAGCTTGATGGCGAGATCGTTGAGTTCGGGTCGATCAACGAGGCGGCCGCCAGGGGAATCGCCATCATCCACCAAGAGCTCAACTTGTGCCCCAACCTCAGCGTCCGGGACAACCTCTTCCTGGGGCGGGAGTTGCGCACGCCGCTCGGCGGTGTCGACTACGCCCGAGAGACCGCCGTCGCCAAGGAACTGCTGGCCCGGCTCGAGGAGGATATCGACCCTGCCCGGCCGGTGTCCAGTCTCCGGCTCGGCCAGCAGCAGATCGTCGAGATCGCCAGAGCACTTGCAGGCGACGCGCGAGTGATGATCATGGACGAGCCGACGTCCGCCCTCAGCGCCACCGAGGTCCTCGTGCTCTTCCGGATCATCCGCGAACTCAAGGGCAACGGTGTCGCCATTATCTACATCTCCCACCACCTTGAAGAGGCGATCCAGATTGCCGACGACGCCGTGGTGTTCCGCGACGGCGCACTGGTGGCGACCCATTCGGGGGAGGGGCTTGAGCTGCCATGGGTGGTCGCTCAGATGCTCGGCGGAGCGGAGATCCCCGACCGAGATGTCAGCCGCCTGTTCACCGAGGTCGGCGTTGCGCTCTCGGTGCGCGACGTCGAAGTTGCCGACACCGACGGCTCGGGGCGGCTGGCCGTCGACGGAGTCTCGTTCGACGTGTGCGCCGGCGAGATCGTCTGCCTATTCGGCCTGATGGGCGCGGGGCGGACCGAACTACTCGAGTGTCTGGCCGGCCGGCTGCGTGCGGAAAGCGGCACCATCAGTCTCAACGGCGAGGCTGTCGGAAGTCTCTCGATACGTGATCGAATCGCCCGGGGAATCGGGCTCGTGCCCGAGGATCGCCAGCGCGATGGCATCGTGCAACTGCAGTCGGTAGGCGTCAACCTGTCGCTGACGACGATCGCCGCGCTCCACGTTCCGCCGCTGCTCAACCGGGCCGACGAGCGCGACCGGGTGCTCGCCGGGATCAGCGAAATGAGGGTGAAGACTTCCGGGCCCGAGGCACCGATCGTCTCGCTGAGCGGTGGCAATCAGCAGAAGGTGGTGATCGGCAAGATGGTTCTGGCGGCCCCGAAGGTGCTCCTGCTCGACGAGCCGACCCGTGGTATCGACGTCGGCGCCAAGGCGGAGATTTATAGACTGCTCAACGCCCAGGCGGACAACGGCCTCGCCGTGCTCTTCGCCACGTCGGAGATCGGCGAGGCACTTTCGGCGGCGACGCGGATCCTCGTGATGAGGAAAGGGAAGGTCGTGACCGAGGTGGACCCGGCCCAGGCCGACCGTGACAGTGTGATGGCTGCGGCCGGCGGCGCGGCAGGCGACCTGCTCGAGGCGGTGCTGGCGTGACGCTCGAGGTCGGCGGAGTCGCGCGGCGGCCCCGTGTCAATCTCAACGCGCTGTTGATCGAGGGTCGCGCCTTCCTCGCCCTGGTGCTCGCGGTCGTCATTTTCAGCCTGCTGTCGCCCCATTTTTTGACTGGCGACAACCTGATCCTCATGACCCGTCACGTGGCGATCAATGCGACGGTCGCGATCGGACTGTTGATGGTCATCCTCAACGGCGGCATCGACTTGTCGGTGGGTTCCATTGTCGGGCTGTCCGGGGTGGTCTCGGGTTACCTGCTCCAGGGTTGGAACATCCCCTTCACGGATCGCACCGCCTACTTGCCGGTATGGGCCGTGGTCATCGTGTCACTGATCGTGGGGGCGTCGATCGGGCTGGTCAACGGCTTTCTGATCGCGCGGCTCAAGATCGCACCGTTCATCGCCACGCTCGGGATGCTCTACGTCGCCCGCGGGCTGGCACTGGTGATCACCAACGGTGTCACGTTCAACGACCTGCGCGGCGAACCGCAGTTGGGCAACACCGGCTTCGTTCGCTACCTCGCCAGTCGCCCGCTTGGCATCCCGATGCCGATTTGGGTGATGGGGGCGTTCGCGATCATCTTCTCGCTGCTGCTCAACCGAACGCCGTTCGGACGTTGGCTCTACGCAACCGGCAGCAACGAACGCGCTGCGGAACTCTCGGGCGTGCCGGTCAGGCGAGTGAAGATCTGGGTCTACGTGTTTTCGGGTATCTGCGCCGCGGCGGTCGGGATGCTGCTTGCCGCAGACCTGCCGGCCGCGACTCCCCGCGGCGGCGAGTTCTACGAACTCAACGCCATCGCCGCAGTGGTGATGGGAGGAGCGGCCCTGTCGGGCGGGCGTGGCACCGTGCGCGGCACGTTGATCGGCGCCTTCCTGATCGGCTTCCTGGTCGACGGGCTTGTACTGGTTGGTGTTTCGGTGTTCTGGCAGCAGGTGATCAAGGGCGCCGTGATCATCCTCGCCGTCGCCGTCGACCAAGCCCAGCAAACGCTGCACCGGCATAGAGCTGGGGCCAAAGCGGTGCGCGCAGCGTCCGGCGGTCCACCTGATCCGCCGGATCGTGCCGTGACAATTCAACAACAGAAAGTGACAGTGACATGACGAAACTATTGACCAGCGTGGTTGCTGCCGGAGGGCTGGTGCTCGTCGCCTTGGCCTCTCCTGCCGCGGCCAGCACGTCCGTGGCCGCGAGGCCCGCCTCCGCTGGGGGCGGAGAGATGGCGATCATCACGGTCGACCCGTCGAACCCATACTGGAAAGCGGAGGTCGACACGGCCGAGGCTGTCGCCGCCGAACTCGGATACAGCACCACCGTGGACGCCCACACCAACGACCCTGACCTTCAGAACCAGTTCGTCGACGCGGCGATCTCGCGTGGGGTCGACGCCATCATCCTCGACCCGGCCGGCGCCGAAGAGAGCGTCGGCGCCGTGCAAAGGGCAACCGACGCGGGCATTCCGGTGTTCCTTGTCAATGCCGAGATCAGCGAGCAGGGCATCGCCAAGTCGCAGATCATCTCGAACAACGCCCAGGGCGCAGCGCTCGGCGCCGAGACCTGGGTCGAGGCAATGGGCGGCGAGGGCAGGTATGTCGAGTTGTTCGGCAACCCGACCGACAACAATGCTCAGGTCCGTTCCGATGCCTATCACAGCGTGATCGACCAGTACCCCGACCTCGAACTGCTGCAGACCGAGACGGCGAACTGGGATCGCGCCGAGGGCAAGACGAAGATGGAACTGCTGCTCAGTGCCCACCCCGACCTGCAGGGTGTTATCGCCGGTAACGACGAGATGGCGCTCGGCGCCATCCAGGCGCTACGCGAGGCCGACCGACTGAGCGAAGTCATCGTTCTCGGATTCGACGGCAACCAGGACGCCGCAGACGCGGTGGTCGCCGGCGACATGGTGGCAACGGTGTTGCAACCAATCGTCCAGGGCACGACGCTGGCAGTACAGCAGGCCGACACCTACATCCGCACCGGCGAGACTGGAGTGGCCGATGAGAAGCAGGCAATCGACTGCATCTTGATCACATCCGACAATGCCGGGCTGTTGGACAACTTCGTGCTCGCCGAGGCGGGCGCCGAGCCGACAGCCTCCAGCGAGGACACGACGCCGCAGACGAGTTCGGTCACATCCTGACAAGATCCGGTGGCGGGCGGCCGATCGGCCGCCCGCCAGCGGTCTCGAGAACAGGACACCACGTGGCTATCGACGATGCTTCGCACGACAACGACGGCCCGACGCCTCAGAACCGGCGTCAGGACCGACAGCGGCGGATCTTCGCGCGGGTCGTCGAGCTTGGTTCGACGACGGCCCAGGATCTCGCCGGGGAGTTCTCCGTGAGCCTGATGACGCTGCATCGCGACCTCGACGAATTGGAGCACCGTGGTGTCGTGCGCAAATTCCGCGGCGGGGTGACAGCGCAGCCTTCGGGCGTGTTCGAGTCGCAACTCGCCTACCGGCTCAACTCGATGACCGTCGAGAAGGCGGCAATTGCCCGGCTGGCACTCACGCACGTCGAGCCGGGCACCTCGGTCATGCTCGATGACTCGACGACGATCCTGCACATGATTCCTGGGTTGGCCGAGCGTGCCCCGCTACACGTTGCCACCACATTTCTCGCCGCCATGCGCAGGCTCGCCGATCTGACATCGTCGCACGACATCAACCTGATCGGGCTGGGCGGGCACTACGACGTGTCGCACGACTCGTTCGTCGGCGTGCAATGCGTTGAACAGATCGAAGGCATTCGCACCGACGCGTTGTTCATGTCGTCCTCGGCGGTGTTCGGTGGCGACGTGTACCACCAGGAGGAACGCATCGTGGCGCTGAAGCGGGCGATGGTCGCCTCGGCGAGCCGCCGGTACTTTCTCATCGACCACGCCAAACTCAATCGCCATGCCTTGCACCGCATCATGCCGCTTGCCGACTTCGACCTGGTGATCACCGACGCCGGTGTCGATCCCGAGATTCTCCAGGCTTGGAAACGCGACGGCATCCGCTACGCCGTCGCCCCACCCGCCGACTCGTCGGCCCCCGTGCCCTAGGACTTCGTCGATGACCCATCTACACAATGATCCGTTCGCTTTCAAGACCGACCTCATCGACGGCTTCGCCGCCGCCTACGCCCGGTATGCCGAGCGCGTGCCCGGAGCCAACGGGTTCGTGCGGGCGGGAGGGCCGAGGTCGGGCAAGGTGAGCGTGGTGGTCGGAGGTGGATCGGGCCACTTCCCCTCGTATGCCGGCATCGTCGGTCGGGGACTGGCCGACGCCTGCGTGATGGGCGACGTCTTCACCTCGCCGTCGAGCGAGCAGGTGTACAGGGTCGCCCGAGCGGCCGACGGCGGTGCCGGGGTGGTGCTCGCCTTCGGCAACTACGCCGGCGACCGCCTCAACTTCGCCGCCGCGGCGCAGCGGTTGATCGCCGCCGGCGTCGACACAAGGATCGTCTACGTCACCGACGACCTTGCCTCAGGCCGCGCCGATGAACGTGGGCTTCGTCGGGGTATCGCCGGCACGTTGGTCGTCTACAAGGTCGGCGGCGCGGCCGCCGACTCGGGCTGCAGTCTCGACGAGGTCGAGGCGGCGATGCGCTTGGCCAACGACCGGACCAGCTCGTTCGGCGTGGCGTTCGGTGGCTGCACCCTGCCGGGTAGCAGCGTCCCGCTGTTCACGGTCGAGCCGGGCACGATGGAAGTGGGCCTCGGGATTCACGGCGAGCCCGGCGTGCGGACCGCACCGATGATGACCGCTGACGCGCTGGCCGCCGAACTCGTTGCCACGGTGCTCGCCGAGCGGCCGGCGGACGCTGGCGGTAGGGCGGCAGTATTGGTGAATGGCCTCGGCGCCACCAAGTACGAGGAGTTGCTCGTCCTCTACGGCGGGGTCCACGCGAGGCTTGTTGCCGCTGGGGTCGACCCGGTGCTGGCCGAGGTCGGCGAATTCGTGACCAGTCTCGACATGGCCGGGTGCTCGCTCACTGTGACCTGGCTCGACGGGGACCTCGAGGCGTTGTGGGAGGCGCCGGTGGACACGGCGTCGTTCCGGCGGGGGGTGCTTGCTCCTGACGACCGTCCGGCCAGAGCAGTGATGGCCTTCGACGGCGACGTCGGCGAGGCGACGCAGGCGAGCGATTCGTCGGTGGCGGATGCTGCCGTGGTGCGTCGTGCCCTCGGCGCGATGCGCGACGTTGCGCAAGCCAACGAACAGTGGCTCGGGCAGCTGGACTCGGCGGCCGGCGATGGCGATCACGGCGTCGGCATGGTTCGCGGTTGCCTGGCTGCGTGTGCCGCCGCCAACGCCTCGGGCGGCGGTGCAGGAACGGTACTACGCGCCGCCGGCGACGCCTTCGGGGACAAGGCCGGCGGCACCAGCGGGATCCTGTGGGGCATCCTGCTTGCCGCACTTGGAGCGTCGCTCGGCGATGAGGCGCCGGCCGACGCGAGCCGCGTTGCAGTGGCGGTTGCAGATGCCACGGCCACGCTGCGACAAACGGGCAAGGCCGAACTGGGCGACAAGACGATGGTCGACGCGCTCGTGCCTTTCGAGGCGACGTTACGCAAGCGCGTCGATTCGGGGGCAACTCTCGCCGAGGCCTGGGCGGCCGGCGCGCTTGACGCTGTCGCCGCCGCCGAAGCCACCGCCGCGCTGGCTGCTCGGGTGGGGCGCGCCCGCCCGCTCGCCGAGCGAAGCGTCGGCACGCCCGATCCAGGGGCGACCTCTTTGGGTTTGATCCTCACCGCCGTCGCCGGCGTGCTCGCCGAGGAGGCCGGGCGATGAGCGGGTTGAGGATTGTGGTCGGCTGCGACAATGCTGGCTTCGACTACAAGGAGGTGTTGCGCGCCGACCTGGCGGCCCACCCGCTGGTCGAGGCGGTCACCGATCTGGGGGTATACGCCGAGGCGCTGAAGGCGGCAAGCTACGGCGACATCGGTCTGCGCGCCGGCGAGGAGATCACCGCCGGCCGCGCCGACCGGGCCGTGCTCGTCTGCGGCACGGGGATCGGCATGTCGATCGCCGCCAACAAGGTTCCTGGCGTGCGAGCGACCGTCGCCCACGATGCCTTCAGTGTCGAGCGCTCGATCTTGTCCAACGACTGCCAGGTGCTGACGCTCGGACAACGGGTGATCGGCCTTGAGCTGACCCGCCGGCTGGTTCGCGAATGGATCACCTACCGATTCGATCCGGCCTCGGCGTCGGCCGCCAAGGTGGACGTGATCTCGGCGTACGAGTCACGCTGAGAGGCGGTGTCGCCGGCGTGGGCCGACGCTAGAGTAGGACGCCGTCTGACGGCACGCGTCGCACGCGCGGAGCCGGACCCTTGACAACCCAGATCAGTTACTAGAAGACATTGGAGTCTGAATCGCCATGAGTAAGGCAAAGTTCGAGCGCACGAAGCCGCATGTGAATATTGGGACGATGGGTCATATCGACCATGGCAAGACGACGTTGACGGCGGCGATTTCGAAGACGTTGGCTGATCGTGGGTTGGCGGAGTACACGCCGTTTGATTCGATTGATAAGGCGCCGGAGGAGAAGGCTCGGGGGATTACGATCTCGATTGCGCATATCGAGTACGAGACCCCGAACCGGCATTATGCGCATGTTGATATGCCTGGTCATGCGGATTACATCAAGAATATGATTACGGGTGCGGCGCAGGTTGATGGGGCGATTTTGGTGGTTGCGGCGACGGATGGTCCGATGCCGCAGACTCGTGAGCATGTGTTGTTGGCTCGTCAGGTGGGGGTGCCGTCGATCATCGTGGCGTTGAACAAGGCGGACATGGTCGATGACGAGGAACTCCTCGATCTCGTGGAGCTCGAGGTCCGCGAGCTCCTCAGCGAGTACGAGTTTGCGGGGGATGATGCTCCGGTGATCCGGGTGTCGGCGTTGAAGGCGTTGGAGGGTGATGGGGAGTGGCAGGAAAAGATCATGGAGTTGATGGCTGCTGCTGATTCGTTCATCCCGGAGCCGGAGCGTGAGCTTGATAAG
>Ga0136617_10005747_pt1 | contig 11110 bp, 7 predicted proteins | sample AntDrymUQ3222106_2_FD_129672 | JGI IMG/M metagenome (GOLD analysis project Ga0136617, IMG submission 129672) | Polar desert sand microbial communities from Dry Valleys, Antarctica - metaG UQ322 (21.06) | ecosystem: Environmental > Terrestrial > Soil > Desert | place: Antarctica: Dry Valley...
CCGGTCGAGGCTGCGCGGCCGGTGGCACGGGCCTTCTCGCATTTTCTTCACCTGGCGAACATCGCCGAGCAGCACCACCGGATCCGCCGCCGACGGGTGTACCTGCGCGACCCGGCGGCGCCGCCCCAGCGGGGCTCGTGCGACGAGACCTTTGCGCGCCTCCTCACTGCCGGTGTGCCGGCCGACCGTTTACACGAGGCGGTGTGCGGGATGGAGATCGAGCTGGTCCTGACCGCGCACCCGACCGAAATTGCCCGCCGCACCCTGGTGCAGAAGTACAACCGGATCGCGGTTGCTCTGGCGGCGCGGGACCGTGCGGAACTCACGACCCCGGAGCGCGAGGAGGTCGAGGCGCGGCTCCTGCGCGAGATCATGAGTGCGTGGGGCACTGGCGAGGTGCGCAAGACCCAGCCGACGCCCCTCGACGAAGTGCGGAGCGGCCTGATCATCTTCGAGGAGAGTCTCTGGGAGGCGGTGCCACGATACCTGCGCGCTGTGGATCGCGCGTTGTTCGGTGCAACCGGGCGAGGGCTTCCGCTCGATGGAACACCGGTAAGGTTCGGCTCATGGATCGGCGGCGACCGTGATGGCAACCCGAGCGTCACGCCGGACGTCACGCGGCGAGGGTGCCTTCTGCATCGCTGGCTCGGGGCTGATTTGTACCTGCGGGAAGTGGACGCGCTTCGGGAAGAACTCTCCGTGGGGGCGGCGACCGCCGAGCTCCGGGCGGTGACCGGTGACTCGCCGGAGCCGTATCGCGACCTCCTCCGCGGGGTTCGCGACCGGCTGCGGCGGACACGCGAGTGGGCGAAAGCGTCCCTGGCGGCCGAAGCGGACCTCCCGATCCCCGACGACATCTACCTCTCCGCCGAGGACTTCACAGCGACGCTGCGGCTTTGCGCCGAGTCGCTCGAGCGCACCGGCTACGCGCGCCTTGCAGACGGACGACTGGCCGACGTCCTGCGCCGCCTGGCGACATTCGGGATGACCCTGGCCCGGCTGGACATCCGGCAGGAGGCATCACGGCATACCGAGGCCGTGGCGACAGTCGTCTCGGCTGCCGGTCTCGGCGACTACGCGGGATGGGACGAGAGGGCTCGCACCACCTTCCTCGAGGCGCAGCTTCGTGCCGGCCGCCGGGATGCGTTTCGCGCGGTAGGCATGTCAGCCGAAGTGGGCGACGTCATCGAGACGTTCCGAATGATCGCGACGATCCCGCGAAGTTCGCTCGGTGCCTACGTGATCACGATGGCGAGCGAACCCTCGGACGTACTCGCCGTGTTGTTCCTCCAGCAGTGCGCGGGCGTGTCGGATCCGCTACCGGTCGTGCCGCTGTTCGAGACCTCGAAGGATCTGAAAAACGCGGGCACAGTGCTCGACTCGCTGTTCGGCCACTCGTGGTACCGCGACTACATCGGCAGGCGGCAGCAGGTCATGATCGGCTACTCCGATTCGGCCAAGGATGCCGGGCGTTTCGCCGCGGCGTGGGATCTGTATACCGCACAGGAGGCAGTGCTTGCCGCGGCACAACGTCACGAGATCGAGCTGACCCTGTTCCATGGCCGCGGCGGAAGCGTCGGCCGCGGCGGGGGACCGACGCATCTCGCGATCATGTCGCAGCCGCCAGGGTCGATCGACGGGAGGCTGCGGGTCACCGAACAGGGGGAGATGCTCCAGGCCCTGTTCGGCCTGCCCGAGATCGCCGCGCGAACCATGGACGTCTACACCACCGCGACACTCGAGGCCTGGCTGGTGCCCCCGGCACCGCCGCGTCCCGAATGGCGGGAAATCCAGGGACGTCTTCGCGGCGTCGCGAGCGCCGGTTATCGCGCCGCGGTCTACGACGATCCCCGCTTCCTCGAGTACTTCACCCGGGCGACGCCCGCGGCGGAACTCTCGGAGATGAACATCGGCAGCCGCCCGGCACAACGGAAGGGAGCGCGCAGCGTCACCAACCTTCGCGCAATCCCGTGGCAGTTCGCGTGGACTCAGACGCGACTGCTGCTCGGCGCCTGGCTGGGAATAGAAGATGCCCTGGAAGCGGCGATCGCGCACGGCGAGGGGGAACGGCTGCGCGAAATGTATCGTGAATGGCCGCACTTCCGCTCCGTGATCGACCTCACGGAAATGGTGCTGGCCAAGGCCGCCCCGCGGATCGCGGCCGAATACGACCGGCGTCTCGTTCCCGGGGAGCTGCAGGTAGTCGGCGCCGCGTTGCGATCACGTCTCGAGCGCGCGATCGTCGCCGTGCTCGCGGTGAGCGGGCACACCGAGCTGATCGAGTCGAATGCGGTGCTCAGACGGTCGATCGATGTGCGTAATCCGTACGTGGATCCGATCAACCTGCTGCAGGTGGAACTGCTGCGCCGCGTCCGCGAAAGCCCGGATGATCGTGTGCGGGCCGCCTTGCACGTGACGATCAACGGAGTCGCGGCTGGAATGCGGAATACCGGGTAGGACGGACGCTGGTGTAGCGCAGGCCTTCCAGCCTGCATCACGGATTGGATCACCCGGATGCAGGGCCTCGAAGCCTGCGCTACGTCTGGATGCAGGCCGCACAGGCCTGCGCTACACCGTTCGCTAGCGGAGCACGTCGCGGCCGCCGTGCGTTCTGAAGTCGCGTTCGAGCTCGACGGCGTGTGCCTCGTCGCGCGCCCGTGTGCCGAGGACGATGCCACCCTCGCGGATGCCCTTGTCGTACGCCTCGGCCCGCTCCTCGGGAATGCCGGCGCCAATGAGCGCGCCGAGAAGCGTCCCGGCCGCGCCGCCCGCGCCCGCTCCGGCGATCGCACCGGCCAGCGGGCCGGCGACGATCAGTCCGATGCCAGGGATTGCGATCGAGGTCGCCGCGGCCAGCAATCCGCCGAGCACCGCTCCGACACTGATGCCCGTGGCACCGCCGATCCCCGCGCCCTCAGCCGCCTTCGATCCCGTCTTGAATTCCGCGCCGGGCTTCGCGTCACCGAAGTGTCGCTGCCGCGTCTCGTCGGACATCAGGACACTGATGTCGTTGTCCTTGTAGCCATGCCGGCTCGTGAGGTCCTGATACGCATGGCCAGCGTGTTCCGGGCTGTCATAGATCCCCGTCACGAGCTCGCCGCCGCGACCTCCGGTAATGCTGCCTTTGTAGTCCGGCTTCGCCGGGTCCCCGATCGCGTCGTTGGCCGCCTGGCGTGCGCGTCCGCTGGCATTCTCGATCTCGCCCTCATGCTCCATGCGGTTCAAGCCGAGCAACGAGCCGGTCGTGTCCTTGACGGCGCCCTTGGTCCGCTCACCAATCGCGGAGGCTTCTTCGCCGAGCGTGCCGCTCGAGGACCCGCGAATCGACGACCCGGTGCGATCCGTGACCGTCTGTCCGGGCACCCCGTCGGTTTCGTCGAGCACATCGTTGCGTTCCTGTCGAGCCCGGCCGGCCGCATTCTCCTGCTCGCCTTCCGACTCGAGACGACGGTTGCCCGTGATCGACCCCGCGGCATCCTTCGTGGCGCCCTTCACCCGCTCCCCAAACGCCGAAGCTTCCTCACCAATGGAATCATCCCGCCGCTTTTTGTCGTCTGCCATGAACAACCTCCTGTTTCTGGTCGCGAACCTCATCCGAATGGCTCGCACTGCAGGATTCAGAGAGCAACTCCGCTGCCACGGTCCGCTCGACCAGATCGTCCCACCGATGAGCTCGCGGAGATGGGCCAAGTGGAATCAACAGCCATCAGTACGAACGGTCCCGCGGCCGCCAGGGCGGGCGGCTTCAGATGAACAGCCGGTCGTGGTAGAACAGTGCGGTGCCTCCCGAGAGTGCTGCCCTGAAGAATCTCTTTTCCGACGACGTCGCGGCGGTCGCAAGGATCGACGCGGTACAGAAGATCCTCGAGGTCGTGTGCCGCACCACCGGAATGGGTTTCTCGGCGGTAGCCCGCGTGACCGAGAAACACTGGATCGCCTGCGCCGTACGCGACGAGATCGCGTTCGGTCTGGAGCCTGGCGACGAACTGGATGTCAAGACCACGATCTGCGACCAGGTGCGTGCCGGCGGCGGTAACAGTCTGATCGTGATCGACAACGTCGCCGAGGATGAGACTCACTCCGCTCACCCGGCACCGACGATCTACGGTTTCCAGAGCTACATCTCCGTGCCGATTCGCCTGCCCGACGGGCGGTTCTTCGGCACGTTGTGCGCCCTGGATCCCAAGCCCGCCAGGATCAACACGCCGGCGATGATCAACACGTTCCGCTTGTTCGCCGATCTGATCGGCTTTCACCTGAGCGTCGGTGATCGACTGGTCGCCGGGGAACGCGCGCTGGTCGACGAACGCCGGCGTTCCGAGCTGCGCGACCAGTTCATCGCCGTGCTCGGCCACGACCTGCGCAACCCGCTCGCGGCGATCCGCGCGGGCGCCATGCTGCTTGCGGCCATGCCCTCGGAGGGATCGGCCCAGCGAGCCGTGTCCGTCATCCAGAACAGCGCCGCGCGGATGTCGGGGTTGATCGAGAACGTGCTGGACTTCGCTCGCGGCCAGCTCGGCGAAGGGATCCCGGTGACGCGGGAGCCTGTCACAGACCTCGAGCTGACACTGGACCATGTCGTCGCCGAGCTCCGCACGGCCTGGCCGGGGCGCGCGCTCGACGCGGAATGGGCATTGGGGGGCACGATCCTCTGCGACCCCTCGCGCATCGCGCAGCTGCTGTCGAACCTGCTCGCCAACGCGCTGACCCACGGCGACGATGCGGCTCCAGTGCGGACGAGCGCCCGTACGACCGACGGCGAGTTTCAGCTTGCCGTGACCAACGCGGGTGACCCGATCGCGCCGGATAAATTCGAGCGCTTGTTTCAGCCGTTTTTTCGAGCGTCCGAGGGTCCGGCCCAGCAGGGTCTGGGCCTCGGGCTCTACATCGCATCCGAGATTGCCCGGGCGCACGAGGGGCGGCTGGACGTTCAGTCATCAGCGGAAGAAACGCGGTTCACGTTTCGAATGCCGGTGGGGAACCAGGCTGCCTAGCCGAGCTGCCGGGATGCATCGACCGACCATTTTTTCGTCGTTCTGGATGGCCGGCTTCGAATCGGCCTGCCACATCAACCGCAAGGGCCGCCGGCTGGACATGATCGCCGCGACGCAGCACGATCGCTTCGTCGACGGCGATTACGCGCGACTCCGCCAGATGGGTATGAGCTCGGTGCGGGATACCGCCCGCTGGCACCTGATCGAACGTTCGCCCGGTGTCTACGACTTCTCGTCGATGGATCCGATGCTGGCCGCCGCGCGGTGCCATCGCATCCAGGTGATCTGGGATCTGTGCCATTACGGCTGGCCGGACGGTCTCGATCTGTTTTCGACATCCTTCGTAGACCGGTTCGCCCGCTTCTGCACCGCGGTGGCCACGCACGTGCGCGAACAGAGCGATGACGTCCCGTCGTACACGCCGATCAACGAGGTATCGTTTTTCGCGTGGGCCAGCGGTGACGCCGGCTGGTTTTTCCCGCACGGTGCCAACCAGGGCGGCGAGATCAAGCGCCAGTTGATCCGCGCGTGTGTCGCGGGGATCGAGGCCATCTGGGCGGTCGACGCGAGAGCGCGGATCGTGACAGTGGAGCCGCTGATCCACGTCGTCCCGGCCGCCGGCAGGAAGGACGCCAGGGGCGCCGCCGAATATCGAAACAGCCAGTTCGAAGCCTGGGACATGCTTTCAGGAGCGATGGCTCCAGAGCTCGGGGGGGATCCTCGATACCTCGACGTCATGGGCGTGAACTTCTACCATGACAACCAGTGGGAGCATCCGACCGGAAGGAAGATCGCCTGGCACGTCCGGCCGCGCGACCCGCGCTGGCTGCCTTTTCATCGTCTTGCCAAGGAAGCATACGACCGCTACCGGCGGCCGATCTTCGTTGGCGAGACCAGCCACGTAGGATCCGGCCGCGCCGAATGGCTGCGCGAGATGGCCGCCGAGTTGTGCCTCGCGATCGACGCCGGTGTGCCGGTGGAAGGCGTCTGCCTGTATCCGATCATCGACCGGTTCGAGTGGGACAACCCGTCGCACTGGCACAACAGCGGGCTGTGGGATCTCGAGAAGCAGGACAACGGTGATCTGACCCGGGTGTTGAACCAGGAGTATGCCGCCGAGCTGTGGAACAGCCAGTTGAAGCTCGCGCACAAGGGTTACGGCAGCTATCCGCCGTTCGCGATCGAGACAGCTGACAGCAGAGTCGTCTGACGCGCAGAGATATGCCGCTGGACGAGGGAAGCCGCCTGGGACCCTACGTAATCCTGGCCCCGCTCGGCGCCGGGGGGATGGGGGAGGTTTACCGGGCGCGTGATCCACGCCTCGGCCGCGAGGTCGCGGTCAAGATCCTGCCCGACGATGCGGTCGGGGATCCCGAGCATCTGCACCGGTTCGAACAGGAGGCCCGGGCGGTTGCCGCGCTCTCTCACCCCAACGTGCTCGCGATCTTCGACGTGGGTCTCGGCGCCGTTCCATTTCTCGTCACGGAGTTGCTGGTCGGGGAAACGCTCCGTGCGCTGCTCGACCGCGGCCCGCTCGGCGCGGTACGATCCATCGAATTGGGCCTGCAGATCGCCGCCGGCCTCGCGGCGGCCCATGACGGCGGCGTCATCCATCGCGATCTGAAACCAGCCAATCTGTTCATCACCGGCGAAGGCCAGGTCAAAATCCTCGACTTCGGCCTGGCGAAGCGGGTCGGGGCGCTGGATACCGACGCCGAGTCGATCACCCGACAACAGACGCTTCGCGGGACGGTCATGGGAACACTCGGCTACATGGCGCCGGAACAGGTGAGGGGGCTGGAAGCGGATCGGCGAACCGATATCTTCGCGTGCGGCGCCATCCTCTTCGAAATGATTACCGGTGAACGCGCCTTTTTCGGTCCGTCGCCGGCGGACACCATCAGTGCGATCCTGACGGTCGATTCTTCGTCGCTGGCCTTCGGGGCCGGCGTCCCGCCGGCGCTCGCGGCCGCCGTTCGCAGATGCCTCGAGAAGGATGCCGCCCTGCGGTTTCAGTCGGCGCCTGAGCTCGCCCTCGCGCTCGAAGGGATTTCCGACGTCCGCCCGAGCCCGGTGCTGGCGACGACGAGCGCGACCCAGATGTCGATCGCGGTGATGCCGTTCGCAAACCTCAGTGCGGATCCCGAGGATCTGTATTTCAGCGACGGTCTGGCCGAGGAGCTGGTCAACGCGCTGACCCGGCTCTCGGGCCTGCGCGTCGCGTCTCGAACGTCGTCATTTCGCTATCGCGGCCGACAGCTCGACATCCGCGAAATCGGACGCGAGCTGGGCGTCGAGGCGATTCTCGAAGGCAGCGTCCGGCGTGCCGGCCAGCGCCTGCGGATCACGGTGCAGCTCACCAAGGTCGAGGACGGATATCACATCTGGGCGGAGCGATACGACCGGCGGATGGCCGACGTGTTCGACGTGCAGGACGAAATCGTGCAGTCGACGGTCAACGCCCTCGCGCCGACGCTGCTTGGTGACGTGCGGGCGCCCGCTCGCAGGCCTACCGAGAACCTCCAGGCATACGATCTCTATCTTCGCGGCCGGCACTTCTGGAACCAGCGGTCGCCGGCCGTGTTCGGGACCGCCATTCGATTCTTCGAAGAGGCGATCGCGCTGGATGAGCGATACGCGCTCGCCTATGCCGGGCTGGCGGACTGCTATTCGATCCTGCACGTGTATGGCTGGACGCCTCCGCAGCACAACCAGCCACGGGCGCTCGAGGCCGTAACCCGGGCGCTGGCGCTCGAGCCCGACCTGCCGGAGGCGCGTTTCTCGCGGGCGCTCTACGAGTTCTACTTCGAACCGCACTGGCGCGCGGCTCGCCAGCCTTTCCTGGAGGCCATCGCCGCACGTCCGCGGATCGCGATCTTCGAGGCGTACTTCGCCTTGTTTCTTGCGACCGAGTACCAGTACGACGAGGCCCGGCGACGCCTCGACCATGCCCTCGCGCTCGACGCGCATTCGTCGGTCGTTCACTTCCTGGCGGCGTCCGCGTCGTGCGTCATGGGTGATGCGAGCGCCACGGAGGCACGAGCCGCACGCGCTTTGGAGCTCCAGCCTGAATCGCTCGGGCCGCGCTGGCCGCTGACGGTCGCGCTTCTAATGGCCGGCCGACACGACGAGGCCATCGCCGCAGCGGAGCAGGTGGTCGTCCGCACCCGTGCCCCCATCTACATCGGCGTGCTCGGAATGGTTTACGGCGTTGCCGGACGTCCGGCCGAGGCGCGCAGGCTGTCGCACGAACTCGATGAACGACAGGCGAACGGCGAGTACGTGGTGCCGGTCGCCCGGCTGTCGATCAGCCTCGGTCTCGCGGATGTCGCTGGTGTTCGCGCCGCACTCGAGGCATGCGCGGACGGTGGCGCGGCACCGTTTTCCGTGGTCGCTACCAATCGGTGGCTGCTCGATCGCCACCGCGGCGACCCGGAGTTCGACCGCCTCCTCGATCGTCTGCACGACGGAGCGCGACCGGTCCCCTCGGTGTGAACCTGCCGATCGCCGGTCGCGGGTGCGCCGGGTCGGCCGGGTGAGAATGACGCGCGACGAGAGCGGGTGCAGAATTCAGCGCACGGGCGCAACCGGCAGCGGGAACGTCCGTGTCACCACTTCGCCGTCACGGCCAAGCGGCCCCTGATCGACACCACCCACGAACAGCCTGATCGCACCGGCATCGCCTGTGCGAATCACCAGCGTCCTGCCCGGTTTGAGCGGCACCCGCGTGTCCCCGGGCAGCTCGCGCTCGAGCAGCCGCTCGCCGTCGACCAGCACGCGCAGCCACACCAGCCGGTTGGTGACGATCTCGAGCTGCGTGGTCGGGCTCGCCGGCGGCACGGGCGCTGGTTCACCAGGCTGCACCGGCGCGGCGACCCGCGGCGGCGCGGCCGGCCCGGCAACGACCGGCGCGGGCGCGACGGCTTCCGGCCCCACGGGCCGCAGATACCGGAACAGCATCGCGCCGCCTGCAAGCACGATCACGGCAACGACGGTGACCAGGGGCACCGTTGTGCGGGACGTCTGCCGGGGTTCCACGGGAACAGCGGATGTGAACGACGGAATCGGCACGGGCGCGATCGGTACTGGCGAGGGGGGCGCCGCGGGCCCGACCGGGTTCGCTGGAGGCAGCGGTGTGATCGCTTCCGCCCGAGGCGTCAGGGCCGATGGCGGTACCGAGACATCGAGCACCGGCACTGGCGTCGTCACGCCGGCCTCAAGCCTGTCGGGCGGGACCGTCACCGCCGCGGTGACGGATGCACTCACACCCCTGCGGCGCGCCCGATACGTCTCGATGTTCTGTCGCAGCCGTTCCAGTTCCTCCAGCGCGGCGCGCTCATCGAACGGGGTGTGCCCGTTCTCCAGGCGATCGTCCATGCGGTAGTTGAACCGCTCGACCGGCTCCCCGTCAACTGTCGGGCGCCACCGGCGCGGACACGCCGCCTATCGATTGATCGGGAGTTCGATTTACCTGTGGTCAGTTCCGGGGGTGATTTGTTCCTGGCGTGAAAAGGAGTCAGCCGGGGATAGCGTGGCGGCGCGAATCCTGTATGTCGAGGGGCAGGAGGAGCGCAGTAGATGAAAAGCGAGCTGAACAAGTTGTATGAGCTCATCGACAACCTCGAGATTGCGATGATGACGACGCGACGCCCGGACGGCCATCTCGAGTCGCGGGCCATGGCGACCCAGAAGCGGGCATCGGGTGCGGACATCTGGTTCGTCACCGCCGACGTCACCGCCAAGCTGCGGGATCTGGACAACGATCCGCATGTGAACGTGTCGTATTACAAGGACCGCACGCGCGAGTGGATCTCGGTCTCGGGTATCGCGACGGTTTCACGTGAGCGGGACAAGATTCGTGAGCTGTATGCGTCCGACTGGGCGGCGTGGTTTCCTGACGAAGGCGATCCTCGTCACGGTACGCCGGATGATCCGCGAATGGTCCTGATCGGGGTCGACATCCACGCGGCCGTATTCCTGGAAGTCGATAAGCCACAGCCCGTCGTCCTGTACGAGATCGCGAAGGGCTGGCTGACGGGTACGGATCCGGACATCGGCAAGATTCACCGGATCGATCAGCCTGGGGCGAGGTAGTGACGCGTCGCGTTGGTGGTTGTGAGGGTGGGCGGACCGGAGGAGGACGACCGGCCCGCCCCGCTGCTTCTAGCGATTGTCCGTGGAGCAGCTCGCGGCAATCTGCTTCACCGAGGTCACACGCAACCGTTGTGCGTCTGCGGCCATGGTCCCGGCGGCGCCGGAGCCACTCGTCGCGCTTCCGCTGCCGGTGGCCGTCCCGGTCCCGGTGGCGGAACCGCTACCCGTGCCGGTGCCCATACCCGTGCCGCCCGTGCCGGGCTGAAGCGTCCCGCTGATCTCAACCTGGCTGTTGATGTACTGACGCAGCTCCTGCGGGTTGCCACCGCTGAGCATGAAACGATTGCCCTTGGTGCTCGCGGATGAGCCGGTGCCTGAGGTTCCGCTCATAGCCGAGCCCGTCCCCCCCGTACCTGATCCGGTGGTGGCGGAACCGGCGGCGCCGGTTGCGGTCGCTCCGCTACCCATCTTCGCGTTGGTCAGCATGAACTCCGCGCCTGAGCCGCCGGGTGCGTTCATGCCGGTCGGCGCTCCTGTCGCAGCCCCGCTGGTGCCGGTGCCCGAAGTGCCCGACCCGGTAGTGCCCGAGCCGGTAGTCCCTGTCCCGGTGCCGCCCGCCCCCGTCGTTGTACCGGTGGCCATGCCGGCGCTCTGCAGGCATCCGGTGACAGTCACCTGCTGAGCCTTGGTGGCTGACTGGCTGGGACTCTGTGACCCGGCCGAACCGGTCTGCGCACTCACGCCCACGGCAAGCGCGGCTGAGAAGACGGTTCCAAAGAATACATTTCGCTTCATTCAAACCTCCATTGAGAAGTTACGACTATTCGCTCTCACCTGTGCAAGCGCAGGACCATCTGTGGCTCGGCAGTGGATGCGCGCACGCGTTAAAGATGACCTCGTTCATCGATGACGGTGGTCAACCGGGTCAGCGATGAACTCGTCGGGCCGCACAACCTTGATGTCGAGTCGCGCGTCGCCGGTGATCAGCCGTGCATCGCGGGCATTGAGCATCCAGTTCCAGA
>Ga0136617_10005748_pt1 | contig 11109 bp, 8 predicted proteins | sample AntDrymUQ3222106_2_FD_129672 | JGI IMG/M metagenome (GOLD analysis project Ga0136617, IMG submission 129672) | Polar desert sand microbial communities from Dry Valleys, Antarctica - metaG UQ322 (21.06) | ecosystem: Environmental > Terrestrial > Soil > Desert | place: Antarctica: Dry Valley...
GGATCGCACGCTCGATCGCCGACTCGAGTTGACGTACGTTGCCGGGCCAGCTGTAGCCCAGCATCAACTTTCGTGTTTCGGGAGTAAGTCCGCTAACGAGTCGCGATGTGTTGCGGGTGTGTTTCTTCAGGAAGTAATCGATCAGGACGGGAATGTCTTCGCGGCGTTCACGCAAAGGGGGAACGTCAACGGATAGAACGTTGATGCGGTAGTACAGGTCGTCGCGAAATCGGCCGTCGGCAACCATCGCCCGGAGATCCCGGTTGGTGGCAGCAATCACGCGCACATCGACGCTGATCTCATGTGTGCCCCCGACGCGCCTGACTTTCCGCTCCTGCAATGCCCGCAGCAGCTTCGCTTGCATCGCGACGTCAAGCTCGGCAATCTCGTCGAGAAAGAGTGTTCCGCGATCGGCAATCTCAAACAGTCCTTTCTTTTCAGCATGCGCGCCGGTGAACGAACCCTTCTCGTGACCGAACAGTTCTGACTCCAGCAGGTTTTCATTTATCGCCGCACAGTTGACAGCTTGAAACATGTCCTGCGCTCGCGGCGATTGATTATGAGTTGCGCGCGCGATCAATTCTTTGCCGGTTCCCGACTCGCCCCGGATGAGGACGGTGGAATTTGAGCGCGCGACCTTCAAAATCATCCGCTTGACGGCCTCCATCTTTGGCGACGCGGAAACAATCTCAGTATCTAAAGCGTCAAGCCGCTGTAGCGCGCGGTTTATCGTTTCCAGCAGGGCGGTTTTGTCGTAGGGCTTCTCCAGGTACTCAAAAGCGCCGCGGCGCAGAGCTTCCTTGGCTGATTCGATAGATCCATGAGCGGTAAGTAGAATGACGATGATCGAAGAGTCGAGACCGAGCAGATGCTGTAGCAATTCGATCCCGTCCATACCGGTCATCTTTAGGTCGGTCAAGGCCAGATCGAATCGCCTATCTCTGGCGAACTTGATTGCCGCTTCGCCTGACGACGCGGTGGTCACGTCGTAGCCTTCTTCGGAGAGAATCATCTCCAGAATTTCACGCTGCGACTTTTCGTCGTCTACCACGAGTATGCTTTTTCGCGCCATAGTGTTCTTGAATGAAGTAGGGAAGATGTGGCGTAACAAGAAAGGCGATGCCGAACCTTTGTTACCGCCGGTACTTCGTCTACTCCGTCGTCCTTTCTCTTCCTTCAGGTTCTACCGGCAGAAGAATAGTAAATTTCGTTCCACTGCCCTCTTTGGAACTCACGCTGATTGATCCGCCATGATCATCAATTGCTTTCTTGACAATGGCAAGTCCGAGTCCCGTGCCGGTCTCTTTCGTCGAATAGTAGGGCTCGAAAACCTTGGCGATGTCATCGAGAGCAATTCCTCTTCCCGTGTCTTTAACTTCGATACGCACTCTGTTACTGGACTCCGCCGCTAGCGTAATCCGAACACTTCCGCCTTTGCCAATCTCTGAGCTATCCATAGCCTCCAGACCATTCAGCAGGAGGTTTGTAAACGCCGAGCGCAACGAGTCCTGGTCAGCAAAGACCCGCGGCATCCCTTCCCCCTCTTGCAAGCTGGTCTCGATTCCGTGCTCGGCGGCCGGGCCTTCAATCACGTGCATTGCATCTTCCAGTTCAGCGCGGAGATCAAGTGGCCTGAGTTCGAGGGCTGAGGGCCGGGAGTACTTCAAAAAATCCGTGATGTGGCGATTGATTCGTCCAACTTCCGCCTTCAGCTGGTCAGCCAGACGCTCGAAAGTTTCGCGTTTTGTCGCGTCTTCAGGTGCGAACGACGAACGGAGATGGTCCAGAGTAAGATTAATATAATTGAGAGGGTTGCGGATTTCGTGGGCAATCGCAGCGGCCAGCCTGCCTACCACGGCTGCCTTTTCTACCTGGTGAAGTTGTGATTCGAGTTCGTGCGCGCGCCCCAACCCTGCCGTCATATCGTTGAACGCAGCAGCCAGCGAGCCTATTTCATCGTGGCGGTCCGTAGGTACTCTAACGTCGAAGTTGCCGGTGGCAACACGCCGCGCTGCCACCGACAAGTCTTTAATGGGACGCGTGAACCTCCAAACGAACACGCCTGTTACCAGCGTAGTCGCCAGCAATAATAAGAGAGTGTACAAAGCAGACCGGGAGGCTTGACGCTCCAGGAGACTGGTGAGCGTATTCGCCGAGCTAAGAACCACGACGATGTACTGCCTGCCATTAGTAGTCTCCACGGGAAAATAGAACGCGCCCGGATCGCCTGCTCTCAACTGTGTTGCAATGCTCAAACCCTCGGGAAGGCTTTCTTCTTCGGTGAGGTCCACGGCGCTTTTTAATGGTGGCAGACTAATATCTCTGACTCGGACATAGCGCTTTGAGCCATCTAGGTTCGTGGTGGGGCCAAACTCTCTATGCAGGCTATCTTGAATGTTACCGGCGCCATCAACTACCAAAACATTTTTTACGCGCCCGGCTTGTTCGCTCAGTAGGGGCTGCTTCGCCCCCTTGTCCATCTCGTCAAGATATTCACCGCTCGAAATGCTGTTCACACCCAGAGCGACTCCAGCCATGATCGCCTGCTCCTGCTCAACGATCAGGTGGGCGTTGCTTCTTACCGAACGCAGGTTCAAGTAGTACTGCACAAAGAGGGTCAGTCCCAAGAGGATTGCCAGTAGCAGCAACACCCGCACACGAAAACTGTTTAAGAATTTGGGCATTTTAGAAATTGACCGGCGGCCGTTCGAATCGATTTGCAACCTAAACCATCATTGAGCGCACCAAAGCGGGGCTTGTGTGTCACGATTAGTGTACGAAAGATTACTTTTTTGTTGCCGTTATCGTCCTCAGATGGTATAGTTGCAGCGGTCTCGAATCAATGTCCCCTGGGACCGCCAGATAGAAGGTACACTCCCACCTCAACTTAACAGGGCCGAAGGTCCACAACACAAGCTGGATATGAGAGCATTTTGACGACTCTCAAATGGAAGGTTAGCTTTTGAGTTCGAAAAGGAACACTTTCACCGTCTATGTAAACTAGCGGCTTCGAGTTTCGGCGAAGCTCACGGAAGTGAGCAAAACACCCCAGGAAAGGTAACAATACCCGATGACTTTGACGAACCAACCCCCCCGTACTCTCCATATCGGTTTCATACTAGCAATTCTTTTGGTCCTTACCCTGCAAATTACAGCCGTGGGAAAAAGACGGCAGGAGAGCAAACCTCGCCGGGGCGCTGGGCGCACTGAACAATCGAAAAAAGTCTCTGCCCGCGACCGTCGTTCGACACGGCGCAACGACCGCCTCTCGGCGAAGGCTTCGCGACGGGGTGCGAGATCTCGAGTGTCCCCCCAACTCTCACGCAGAGAGCTGAGGCGCCAGAGGAGTATGAGCGCCCGCGAACAAGCGTCTTCACTCAGATCGATTGAGCGCAGGCTGGGTCGGCCGCTAAGCAAGCGTGAGCGTCGGGCCGAGTCGCGCCGCAATGGTGCGCAACGTCGTCGCGAGATCCTGGCAGCCCGCCGCCGCGCCGAAGCCGCTCGTCGTGCGGCAATTGCTCGCCAGCGCGCCATAGAAAAGGCGATGCGCGACGAGGTGCAAACTTTCATAAGCAGAGATGACACCCGAGGCGAAGACTTGGAAGTGCGTCGCGCCGCTGTCAACGCGCTCGGCTACCATGCCGGGACCGTAGTTGTAATGGATCCCATGAGTGGCAAGGTCTACTCGATCGTCAATCAAGAGTGGGCGTTGCGCCGCGGATTCAAGCCTTGCTCGACAATCAAGCTGGTGACTGGTGTCGCCGGTTTGGGCGAGAAAATGATCAGCCCCTACGAACCTACTAGTGTTTCCGACAAATATCGTTTGGATCTGACCGATGCGTTGGCTTATTCAAATAATACTTACTTTCAACACGTTGGAGGCCAGGTCGGTTTCAACAAGATGATGAGCTACGCCCGGGAGATGGGATTGGGTGAGAAAACCGGAGTGAATGCTCCAAACGAGTATGCCGGGAGACTACCCGCCGAAAAAACTGGATTCGCGCTCAACCGGATGTCTTCCCACGGCGACGATTTTGAGGTAACCGCGGTGCAGTTAGGGACTATGGTCTCCGCCATGGCCAATGGCGGAAAGTTGTTAGTGCCCTACGTGCCCCGAACTTCGGAAGCGCAAGGGCACACCAAGACCAAAGTTCGCCGGCAGCTGGCTATTAGTCCCGAGAATTGGCGTCGTATGGTTCCCGGAATGGTTGGCGCAGTGAACTATGGTTCGGGCAAGAAGGCTTACGATCCATTACAAACGGTTGCTGGCAAGACCGGAACCTGTATCGGTCAGGGAGCTTGGGTCGGGTTATTTACCTCTTATGCACCGCTCGCCAATCCCCGCCTCGCGGTGGTTGTAATCACGCGCGGCCCAGATGCTCGCAGCCATTTTCCGGCTGCGGTAGCCGGTCGTATTTATCGTGATCTGAACCGCCGTTTTGGTACCCCAATCCATCTGCGCGTGGCTACCACCCAGCCGGCCGGCGACTCTAAAGCTGCTGCCCTGAACGAAGAAGAGAAAGACGCCGCCGCCGAAGCCGCTGCGATTGAGGCTGCCGAGGTTGCTAACCTGGCGGACGAGGATGCCGCCACCGCCGCAACACCGGAAATCCCGGTGAATCAAACTACCGCGCCGCGCAATGCAGTGAAGCGAGTGCTGATGCCGATCCCCGGGCGTCAAACGCCGGCTCAGAAAGTAGCTCCGAGCCAGTCGTCACCGGCGAAGACTTCTGTTAAGCCGCCGACACAGCCTGATGACAGACAATGGAGAACGCAGCCGACACAGCCTTAATGCAAGGGAGTTGCAACCCGCGGAAAACCAACCAGCGCCGGAGGCCCGTACACTGTACGAGTTCCGGCGTTGTTGCTTTTTGAGTTGGCCGTTTTCAATACCGTGATGGGCATCTTCGCCTTGACAGGTGTCGAGAGTTGCAGGAATATTGCGGACGTTCTTTCCGGACTCCATTTTGCTTAGGTCTAAACTGTAGATCTCTCCTCCGACGCGACCCAGATCGGCAACCGGGTTTTATAACCCTGCATCGTAGTGGGGCGCTATTCACCCACGCTGGCGTGCCGAAGGTTGGCCCCGCTAGGATAGCTCAGGAAAAGGAAGAGAGACTGGGAGGCTTTGAGGACTAATGAAAAAAATTATCAGCGTGTTAGCAACTTACGCGAGCGTTGCGATTTTGGCGGCAAGCTTCGCGAGTGTCAGTGAATTGCAAGCGCAAACGACGGCTGCGGCGCCGTCCGCAGCTCAGGGCCAGTGCACTCCAGAGGCCAAGCTTGCCTGGTACAACGAATTTCGCACAATTTTCAAGACTGATCAGGCGAAGGCATATGACTTGGCCCAGAGGTACCTGGCGTGCCCCACTGCACCGGGCGAAGAGTCGATCGCAAAATATCTGAAGGATACATTTGTTGCCACTATCGACAAGGCTCGGCGCGCGCCCAAAGTCAGTGAGTTGGTCTACGACAAGAAGGACTACACCAAGTCGTTCGAGCTCGGGAAACAGATACTTGCGGAGGAACCCGATAATCTAAGAGTGCTAATTGATCTTGCCTATGCCGGATACCTGGCGGCGTCTTCTAAGGTGGATACGTTCAACGGCGACACACTGAACTACGCGAAGAAAGCCATTCAACTACTCCAGGCTGGTGGAACGCTTGAGAACTGGCTGCCCTACAGCGGCAAGGACGAGGCGCTTGGCTACCTGAACAATACAATCGGAGTACTTACAATCCACAAGGATCCATCCGAGGCTTTGCGACACCTGCTGAGGGCGGCGCAGCTTGAAGGGAAGTTAAAGAAAGACGCGATTACCTACGGCTATATTGGCGATGCTTATCAGTCCGGACCGTATGATAGGTTGTCGGCTGAATACAACGCTAAATTCAAGGACAAGGATGAGACGCCGGAAAGCAAATTGGCGCTTGAGAACCTGAACCAGGTAATTGACCGGATGATCGACGCTTATGCGCGGGCCGTTGCTCTTTCCGGGACTGATGCGGCAAGCCAGGCTCGTAAGAAGGCGTGGATGGATACTTTGACGACTTGGTATAAGTTCCGCCACAAGGATTCGGATGCGGGACTGAATGAGCTGATCACCAGTGTCATGTCTAAGCCGTTGCCGTCTGAGCCGACGCCGCTAACAACGCTGCCGGCCGCGACGACCACTACGACCACGCCGGTTTCAGGAACTGCAACCGGTTCGGGGAACGGTGCGGCCGCTGCGGGTAAGCCAGTCGCAACACCCACGGCTGCTACGACAACGACTCCTACAAAGACGACGACAAGCACAACTGCAGTCAAGCCGAAACCAAAGAACAACCACCCGAAACCGAAATCAAGACGAGGTCACTGACCTCCAGCCCGGTTCCCTTCTTTCAACAAAGCCGGAAGCTTGGCGATTAGATGCCACTGCTTCCGGCTTTCGTTCTAACTAACTACATTGAAGAAACAGGAGATCACACCGCCGGACCTGGACCTCCTGGAGTCCATTCTCTCCTACACTTTTCAAGACCGTGCTCTGCTTGAGCGCGCCTTGACCCATCGTTCGTGGGCGCATGAACAGGTCGCGCCGGGAACGGAAGATCAGGCGCGCCGGCTTCATAACGAAAATCTTGAATTTCTGGGAGACTCCGTGTTGGGATTGGTCGTCGCTAACTATCTCTGTACGGCTCACCCAACCGTCACGGAAGGGGAGCTGTCTCGGATGAAACACCGGCTGGTAAGCGCGTCCACTCTGGCGGCCGCGTCAATCAGGTTGCAGCTCGGCGATTTTCTACGCTTTGGTCGCGGCGAAGAGAAGAGCGGCGGTCGACGCAAAGATGCGCTGTTAGCCGACGTTTTGGAAGCATTGACCGGCGCCATTTTCGTGGACGGAGGTCTGGCTGCGGCTACGGATTTCGTGCAGCAAGCGCTCAGCGAAGAGTTACGCACCGTCACGCCCGTGGGAGCTGCTGAATCTGACTACAAAACCATGCTGCAGGAGAAACTCCAGGCCGATCGGCGATCGGCGCCTCGCTACTCCGTAGTCGAGGCGCTTGGCCCACCACACCGCCGCACCTTCAACGTTGAGGTTGGTTGGGATACCGGCAGCGTGCAGGCCCAGGGTCGCTCGATCAAAACCGCGGAAGCCGCCGCCGCCAAAGAGGCGCTGGCGTTAATCAAGGTGGAGGAGAAGGAGACCTGAATGCGAATCCGTTTCCTCGGGCCGGCGGTCTTCGGGTCTTGTGCTGCTCACTTCAATCATTGGGTCCACTTGACCACGGTCAGCCACGTATCTAGGATAATTTGAGATGACGAACAATCCTTCCAGCAGTCCAGTCTCTCCCGGCCCTTCGGAAACCAAAGCGGAAAGCAAACCGCTTTCCTTTTCACGACTGTTCAATCGAAACGGTCACGACGGTACGCCGGAACTGGAAACGAAGCCCAAGGGTCCGCCGAAATCAGTTTGGCGCGAGTATTTCGAGTCGGCTGTGGTCACCGTGATCATGGCCCTTTTTGGCATGACCTTCGTGGTGCAGGCGGTCAAAGTGCCGACCGGTTCCATGCAGAATACGATCACGATCGGGGACCATCTGCTGGTCAATAAGTTCATTTTTGCGCCTGGTGAAACGTCACCCTTTCTTCCCCAACGAGAGATCAGGCGCGGCGACATTATCGTTTTTAAGTACCCGGGCAATAAATATGATCCCAGACGTGACGATCGGCCCGACAATAAGCCAATCACGACAAACTACGTGAAACGAGTTGTCGGCCTGCCCGGCGACCGCATCAGAATTGAGGGTCGTAACGTCATTGTCAACGATCAGATCTTGCTGGAACACCGCATCGAAGCGATCGACAAACATGACAACAAGTCGCGGCTCGAAGTTGCGAATGATCCTCCTCGAAAGCCCGGCGAAACGTACAATGTCTACTATTCTCCCGGCGCTGGGGACGAACAAAGCAGTGAAGACTACGACGTCTTCAAGCACGAAGGGAACAGTCGCGAACTCATCATTCCTACAGCTAAGTATTTTGTTATGGGCGACAATCGAGAGAACAGTGAAGACAGTCGTTTCTGGGGTTTTGTTCCTCGCGACCTGGTGATTGGGCGGGCTATGTTTGTTTATTGGTCTTACGACGAGAGCGCGCAGCACAGCGATGCTCCGTTCCCTATCAACTTCATCTCAGACTTCCTCTACAACACTCGCTGGAGCCGGACGGGCACAATGGTGAAGTAAACTTACCCGAGGTTCATTTAAATCAGAAAAACTTAGCGTTCGTTCGCTGGGTTGTCACGCAACTGTTAGCCGTGTCGTCCGTCCCCGCTTTATCCCCCGCTCGTATTCCCTTAATCAGTGACGTGCTAAAATCCGTTCGCTTCAAAAAGTGATTCATAAGCCCATTCATGGGGGTTAAGCACCTTGAACTGGAAAGGGTTTGCGGGCCGGCTTTGGACCCGAATCAACGACCACGACATCTTTGGGGGCGCTGCCCAGCTCTCATACTATTTTTTGCTCGCCCTTTTTCCTCTCCTGCTCTTTCTGGTGACGCTGCTAGGTTATTTTGCGGAAGCGGGATCAGGAATGCGAATAAAGATCCTTACCTATCTGGGCTCCGTGATGCCGGGTCCCGCAGTTGCTCTCGTGCGTGCGACGCTCGATGAGATCAGTAGTGCAAAGGGTGGCGGCAAACTCTCTCTGGGCATTCTGGCTGCACTCTGGGCCGGCTCAAATGGTATGGGCGCGATCAGTTCCACCCTCAATGCCGCGTACGGTGTGAAGGAAACACGTCCGTGGTGGAAAGTCATACTGGTCTCGATCGCGTTGACTATCGCTGTTTCGATACTGATCGTAGTAGCGCTGGCGCTGGTCATGTATGGAGGACGCATTGGCGACCGGGTCGCCACGCATTTTGGTTTTAGCGCTGCATTCACAATAGCCTGGAAACTGCTGCAATGGCCCATAGCCCTTATCTTTCTCATGCTGACTTTCAATATGATCTATTACTACGCGCCGGACGCGGGCGAAGCGGGAAAGAGAAAGCGAAAATGGTGGGCCGTCGGCACGGCCACCGCAATCGTGCTGTGGTTGTTGGTCTCAATGGGCTTTCGACTTTATCTCCACTACTTTAATTCCTATAGCGTCACTTACGGTTCGTTGGGCGCGCTGATCGTGCTGATGCTGTGGTTCTATTTTACCGGCCTGGCAATTCTTATCGGCGGCGAGATCAATTCGGAGTTGGAGCAGGGAGCTGAGTAACTATGAAGCCCTGGAGGCTGTCTCAATTTGTTGGCCGGGAGGCATTTGTCTGTACGGAGGCACGAAAGGCGGCGCTAATCGTAGCTCGCCTTGTTTTCGCCGCAGCGATCCCGTTGGTTTTGTTCCTGCCTCCTTGCGCGTCTGCCGGCCAAAAGAAGCGGCGCCCGGCTAAACCGAAAACGACGCAAGCGGACATCAGAAATGAGCTCGCGAAGTCAACAAAAGAACTGGCAAGACTGCAAGAAGAGTTCATTAGTGCCACTAAGGATTACAAAGCCAGTCTCGATAAACTGAAAGCGAGCTACGAAAAGGACGTACTCAGGGCTGAAGCTAAGTTAACTCAGTCAAAAGAGCTCTTCGCCGCGGGATTGATTTCAAGGAATGACCTCCAAACGAACGAACGAGCGGTTGCGGCAGCGAAGGACAAGGTGGCAGAGGTCAATCGGAGCAACGCCAATGCCGACACGCAGATCGCCGACACCCTTCTTGAAGCTGAAGCGGAAGCGAAGCTACGGAAGAGCAAGCCGCTTCCCCGCGGTGGATTTGTAAGTACCGCAGCCATGATTCGCTTCAATGGCGGCGGCGCATGGATCTTATCCGACGCGTGGAAAGTGCAACGCTTCTTCCAGGACGCATTTAAAAAGCCCTTGCCAATTAGTGTTTTTGGCCAGGGCTCTATTCATAACCGCTGGCGGCTCGATCATCACAATTCAATCGACGTGTCTCTCCATCCGGATGGTTTGGAAGGTCAAGCAGTATTGGGATTTCTGCGAAGTAATGGGATTCCATTTTTGGCGTTTCGCCAGGCGATACCCGGCACAGCCACAGGACCACACATTCACATCGGGCGGCCATCGCATAGATATTAGAAGCAGCAGACGGAATTTACACGATTTACAGGATTAGACTTAGCATTTCGCGCTTTCACCGCTGGCGAACGCGAATATTGGATCCCTGGGGCGATGCCCCAGGCTTTTGCATTTCGCGCCATTGGCGCTTTGCTTGACTCTCTTCATTTCAAGCTAGAACATTATCCAGTGGACGACAGGTTGCGGGTTGCTGACGTCTTACGATTAAATCTCTCTATGCTCAAACCACTTATCTCGTTGTGCGCGGTTGCGGTCATTTGTGGTGGCTGCTCAAAAAACTCCGGCACCGTCGAACAAAACACCACGGCGGCGCGACCTGCCAGCAGTTCATCCAGAGCCCAAAATGCCACAGGTGAATTGCGATATGAAGTTCCGGAAGGTTGGATAACGGAGAAGCCGACCTCCGACATGCGAGCAGCGCAATACAAACTGCCGAAGGCGGCCGGCGATAACGAAGACGCGCTGCTCGTCGTCTACTATTTTGGACAGGGCCAGGGCGGTCCGGCAGATGCAAACATTGACCGCTGGATCAATCAGATGAAGCAACCTGACGGCCGTCCCTCAAAAGAACGAGCGCGGAGAGAGGCGCTGACCGTTAACGGACTGCAAGTTAATACGGTCGACGTTCTGGGTAATTATTCCGGAGGGATGTCCCCGGACAGTGCGCCGGCGGATAAGAGTTCGATGTTCCGGCTTCGCGCGGCCGTCATTGACACTCCCAAAGGTTCCTACTTCGTGAAACTCACCGGTCCGGCAAAAACCGTCGCATACTGGGACCATGCCTACACCGACTACCTCAAATCTTTCGAGTTCAGGTAATACTCACCACCACTAAAGGGTTTTTAGCGCTTAAGGTAGCGTCGACTCCTTGGAGACGAGTATGTTGGATGTCAGGTCGACCGACTAGAATAAGCTAAACCAGAGAGAGCTTATTCGAGGAGAAACGACAATGACCCAAGCAACGCCAAATTTAAGCATCATTCCGCGTGAC
>Ga0136617_10005749_pt1 | contig 11109 bp, 7 predicted proteins | sample AntDrymUQ3222106_2_FD_129672 | JGI IMG/M metagenome (GOLD analysis project Ga0136617, IMG submission 129672) | Polar desert sand microbial communities from Dry Valleys, Antarctica - metaG UQ322 (21.06) | ecosystem: Environmental > Terrestrial > Soil > Desert | place: Antarctica: Dry Valley...
CAACGGTCACGGATCCAAGAATGGTGAGTTGCCGGACAGTGGCACACTCACTACCAGCGGGGCCCAGGCAGAGGAGCCGGTGGTGCCCTCGTCGCGCGTAGAACAGCTTCGTGTCATCAGCTACAGCGGTGATTTTAAGGCCTTTGTTCGCAGTCTTGCTGAACAACTTCAACTTAATGTCGTCTTTGACCGGCAGTCCTTTGCGCAACCCCGCACCATCGACATCAATCTGCGTGACGTCACCACGGCCCAGGCTCTCGACTACATCTTTTTGCAGGAAGGCTTATTTTTCCAGAAGCTCAGTCGGCGCACGATTCTGGTTGCCGATCAAACTCGGCGGCCGCAGTACCAGCAGCTGGTCCTCCGCACTTTCTTCCTCTCAAACATGAAACCGAGCGATGCGCGTACGCTCATCCAGCAGGCAATCCCGCCATCAGTAGGACGTCCGCAGACCATCGTGGTCCCTGATGACGCTACCAACAGTCTCACGGTTCGTGACACAGCGGAGAACGTCAGGCTTATTGGCGACCTGCTCCAGAGTATCGATAAGGATCGTGCAGAAGTGGTGATGGACGTAGCCATTTATGAGGTGTCAAAGTCGGATCTCCTGAAACTCGGCAATCAAATTGGCCCCGAAGCGCAGTTTGGGCTAGGCGGATCACCCGGTTTCTCAGCGCTTTCGCGCTCCGGCACTTTGGGAAACACCAGTCCCGGCGTGAATCTCAGCGGTATTGTGGGGAGCGTTCCGACAGCGCTTGCAGCGGCGTTAGTTTTTCCGCAATCGACGCTCTGGGCTTTCCAGTCCAAAGACAATACAAAATTGATTGCCTCAACGCAGGTTCATGCATTTAATGGGGAGGAGTCTACCGCCCGTATCGGCCAGCGTGTGCCCGTGCAAACGGCGCAAGCGTATCCATTCGGCATCCAGACCGGGCAGCCCGCTACAGGAACTAATTTTCCGACTGGTGGCTTTCCCGTCATTAACTACGAACCCACTGGTCTGACGCTGAAATTCACTCCTCAGGTTTTTACGAATCTCGATGTACAGGTGAAGATGTCGATTGAATCGAAGGATGTTTTGGGCGTTGCTACACTGACTCCCACCTTCACCGAGCGCACGATTACGGGCACAGCGCGAGTACAGAACAATCGCACCATGATGTTAGCGAGCATTCGTTCGCAATCGGAGACAAACGGGCGCCGAGGCCTGCCGCTGCTGGGTCTGATTCCGGTTTTAGGTCGTTTATTCACTGCGCCGACTCGTGATATTCGCGACATAGACGTGGTGATCGCGGTTACTCCCAGAGTGCTTAGAGCTCCGGCCGTGACACCGCGGGATGAAGAAATGCGTCCCAGCGGAACTTTGCAGTCGCCGACCACCGGGTCTCTCGAAGCAATGATTATCGAGTCGGACCGTGAAGACCAGATTGCCGCTGCCCGCCGGCTGCCGCGAAATCCGGTGGTCCGGCTTCCTGATGTTGAACCTGCGCCCTTTGGCCGAGCCGCAACCTCGACCGAACTCGCGCGGAATTCACAGCCGGCGCCCGCAGTTGCGGCGCCCGCTAATGCGCTGACGGTTGCCCCGGATACAAAGGCTCAAAACAATGCTGCTGCGCCAACCACCGGAGCTCAATCAGCGAGCGCAAAGCCACCAGCCGCTGAAGAGTTGCCGGCCTTCGTGCCTGCACCCAAGTCGCTGGTAAGCAATCAATCAGCGTCCGAAGTAGCAGTTATAAATTCAGGAGTCGGGGGAACGCAGAATGCAGCTCTTACCAGCTTGCCGACGCCGATTGATGCTTCCGTTAGTACAACTCGAAACGGTTCACGGATCGCCCAACTGAGCTTGATACCGGCCAACGAAGTGCTAAAGGTCGGTGACAAGCGACGGTTCGCGGTTGAGCTCAAATCGGATGTCGCGCTAAGCCTCGCGGTGTTAGCGCTGAGATTTGATCCTAAGGTAGTAAAGGTGACTACAGTTTCTTACGGCACTCTTTTCCCGAATGGGAAAGCGCCGATTCTGACACAGTCCGTAGATCCCACCGGGAGGTGGTTGATCTCCATTTCTGCGAACAGTGCTGCTTTGATGCATGGTTCAGGATCCCTGGTCTTTCTTCAAGTGGAAGCGATTGGGCCTGGAGAGGCAGGAATAACCTTCGATAAGGGGAACATGCATCTGGTGGCGGCGGATGCACGCGACGTCGTGCTCGAATTGGCACAAGGGCCCACGATAGTAAAGCAGTAGATGGAGCGTTACAGAAAACAACGAGACGCGGACACGCGGCGACGCGGCGACACGGTGAAGGCACTTGGGGTTACTGGTCGCCGCGTCACTCTGTCAACAGTGCGCTCTTTTGACTTGAGGGCGATGCCTAAACAATCCGGCTTTACGCTGATTGAGCTGGTCATGACGATCACCATCATGACGATACTCACGCTCGGCGTGATGCCGCTGGTTAAGGTTTCCGTCAAACGTCAGAGGGAACAGCAGTTGCGCGATGCTCTGCGCCAGATGCGCATCGCTATCGATGAGTTTCACCGCGATACCGTGGGGATGATTTGCACTGGAGGTGTGGCGCTGCCTAGCGGGCAGGTGCCAAACATTCTTATCGACCCGCGCAGCAAGGTAGCGATCTCTGACTGCACCATTTTCGGAGTGGATAATCCGGATCGATATCCCCCGGATCTTGAAACTCTGGTTAGCGGAGTGAATGTGACTCCGCGCGGCGTTGGTCGCGGTAACCGGGACGTGAACGCGACAGAGGTGGGAAATCCAGAACTGTCCACAAAGAAGAAGGTCTACTTGCGCGCCCTCCCGGTTGATCCTATGACCGGTAAGGCTGAGTGGGATCTGCGCTCGTGCTACGACGCCTCGGATGCGGGGTCATGGGGTGGTGAGAACGTCTTCGACGTACGCTCGAAATCGAAAGAAACAGCGCTCAATGGAGAGAAGTACAGTGACTGGTAACCCGGGAATGAGACGGGGAGAAGGGGAGACACGGGGACCGGGAGATAAAACCTTGTTGCCCCCATCTCCGCGTCTCCGCGTCCCCGTGTCTCCCTTTCTCTCGAAGGGTTTCACGCTGCTGGAGCTGATGATCGTGATTTCGATCATCATTATCCTGGCGGCGATCGCTCTGCCTCAGTATCGCAGAACCATTATGCATGCGCGTGAGGCAGTGTTGCGTGACGATCTTTACAAGATGCGCTCTTTGCTTGATCAGTACGCGGCAGATAAAGGGAAGCTACCTCAATCTCTGGAAGATCTCGTTACCGAGAATTACATGCGCGAGCTACCTGTCGACCCCTTCACTGGCCAGAAAGACTGGACGGTAATTACGGGAGAAGATCCAAACTCCACCTCCGGCGAACAGGGGGTCATTAACGTGCACAGCGCCTCGTCCGATGTCTCATCCGAAGGTACGCCGTACTCCGAATGGTAAGAAACATTTCCGATTGCCAATTGCCGATTCGAACCCTTTTCAGTTGATTTCCTTCCGGCGGGATCACGCAATCGCAAACGGGTAAAACGTAATCGGCAATTGGCAATCTGCACTCCAAATAGATGCCTAAGGTACTCTCAAGACTAGTCAGGCCCTGGTACCCATCGACCGCGCTGGGTCTTGAAAAGGGAATAGCCTCAATTGTTGAAGTCGATCGCGGTCGTGGCAAGGGATATAGTTTGCGTCGTGCTGCCATCATCAGCTTGGGAGAGTCGCTGATACAACCAGACTTCGATCAACCAAACGTTCCCGATCCTTCGGAACTAGCGGCTGCCCTCTCTGAGTTAGCGACGAGTGCCGGTTTGCTCCGGCAAAAAAGATGGTCAATCACGTTGCCGGGAGCCACTACCCGCACCCTGATCCTGACGCTTGAGACTCGTCCAGGCTCTCAGCGCGAGTTGGAAGAAGTCCTGGCATGGAAGATGGATCGTGGCTTTGGTGTCCCGTTGGGTGAGCTTTCGGTCTCGCGCGAAGCACTTCCGAAAGATCCCCAGGGAAGAGATCGCTACCTGGTTGTCGCCACCAGAGTGGTGGTGCTTGAAGAGTATGAGAACGTCTTCAGCACCCTTGGCTGGCGCGCCGGGCTGATTCTTCCACGCTATCTGGGTGAAGCCCAGTGGCTGACGGGCAATGGATTTAGAGGTGACACGCTACTCGTCAGCTCTTCAGAAGAGGGATTCACTGCCCTGGTGTTTCGGGACAAGCAGCCAATAATCTTGCGCAGCATCCTGTGTGAGGAAGAGGAACGGGAAGACGAGTTTTACCGGCTGTTACTTTTCTACCGTGATCGCCGTGCCGCGGACACCACCGAAGCCAGCCAAATGTTGTCTGGCCTGCTGGTAACCGGCAACGGCTTCAGCAAAGCTCGGGCAAGCGAAATCGTTAACGAAACGTTGGGAGGGAACCTTCGCGCACTTGAAGCGGAAGACCTCGGCCTGCATCTTCCCACTAGAGACTTAAGCTTTGACGCCATTGCAGCGCCCGCAGGACTGGCCGCGCTGTCATTGTAGCGGAAGAGTCGCGAGTCAGAAGTTGGGAGTCGGGAGTCGGGACTCAGGAGTCAGGAGTCGGGGGTCAGGCGACCCCCTGACACTCCAGAATCTGGACTTCAGACGCCGACTTGAGACCTCGACTCTCGACTCTGGACTCCCGACTTTCAGGCCTGAAACATTCCTGGTTCTCCCAACGTAACACCCGAGCATCATGAACATGATTGCATACCCCAGCCTTTGGAAAGACGCTACCGACCGTGATTTAGTGGCCACGGCCACCACCGGTGTTGAAGGCAGTTTCGAGGAGCTCGTTAGGCGATACCAGCGCCCGATTTCAGCCTATGTCTACCGGATGGTTGGAGACTATGAAGCGGCTCTCGACTTAACTCAGGAGATTTTCATCAAGATCTACGGTTCGCTCGCGCGTTACCGTTCCGAATTCAAGTTCTCAACCTGGATCTACAAGATCGCACACAATTCGGCAGTCGATCACCTGCGGCGAAACGCGGGACGTGAGCGATCTCTGAGCAGCGGAATAGAGGGTGATCAATACGAGCTGCCAATCGAGAGTGGCAGCCTGAGCCCAGAGCAGGAGAGCGAGCGAAAAGAACGGAGGCTGGAGATCGAAGCGGTGGTCCAATCGCTTCCAAGCACTTACCGGGAGTTGATTGTGTTGCGTCATTCCCAGGATCTTACGTATGAGGAAATCGTCGAAGTCACGGGGTTGCCGCTGGGAACAGTTAAGAACCGATTGTTCAGAGCGCGTGAAGTGATGAGGCAGCAGTTTATCGGCCGTGGCATCACGAGCATGTGATCGGGCTATGTTGATGGATAATGGCAATCATCGGTGTCAGGGAGAACAGATCTCCGCTTATCTTGACGGCGAGCTCGATGCTTCTGCGGATGCGCTCTTCGAACAGCACTTGTTGGAATGCCGAGTGTGCAAAGCCGAGCTAAACGCGCAGCGACTCTTCATGCGTGAACTCGACGCCACCCTCACGCTGGCTCCCGATCTTGCCGTGCCCAGCAATTTCGCCCAGATTGTTGCGGCCCGCGCCGAAAGCGATATGAGTGGCGTGCGTGATGGCAGCGAACATAAGCGGGCTTTTCGGTTCTGTCTGATTCTCGCGCTTGCATCATTTGTCCTGCTTGGCGCGGCTGCGAGCAAAGCAGTGTTTTTTAGTGGGCGGACAGTAGCCAATCAGATTTTCGGAGTCTTTGAGTTGCTTTGGACGACGCTGTACGATGCCGCCGTCGGCCTGACGGTAATTTCGCGAGTTATCAGCGGAGGGCTTATTCCAGAGTCGCCTTTCGCTGGTCTAGCCGCGCTTTTGCTAGCCCTTGGCGTCGTGTTGCTCTCACTCCTGATCTCCAGCTATCACAGACATCACGAGATGCGCCTTTCCGAGTAGTGAGTCGTATTACATGGGGATAACTTCAGCATTAACTGTGAACGACTTGGTGCTTCATAACCCCAACGACCCATTCCACCACCCCAAGCGGGATGCCCGCTTAGGGACCCCGGTGCTGATCCAGCTAATGAGCACTCCAGCGGGGCTGCCCCGCTGGGGACTCCGCCTCTATCGGGCCGGCGGCCTGTTGCTTTTGGTCTTGAGCATGTTCGTCGCGATTCAAGGCCAGGTAGCCACGAGTTCGCCGGCCGATGATCCTTATCTGGTTGAGGGTGTGAGCGACACCATAGCATATGGCTTGGGCCGCTCAATAAAAATCACTGGGACCGTCAAGAATGGAGCGATTGCGTTGGGAGCCGACGTCATCGTTCAGGGCACAGTAGAAGGCGATGTGGCCGCGATTGGTGGCTCAGTCATCCAGCTCGAAGGATCACGAATTGGCGGGGATGTGATTGTGATTGGCGGTGCTTACCGGCACGGTAACGAGGCGCCAAATCGAAGCGCGTCCAGTACCACCATAATGTACGCAGGGTACGAGCAGGAACTGCGCAACATGATGCGGAATCCAACAGAAATGGTTACGCCGCACTGGTCTGCGCGCTATGTAGGTTTGCGCATCCTGGCCGTCCTATTTTGGTTTGTTGTGTCGCTCGCTTTAACGGCGGCAATGCCCGAAACGATAAGCCTGGGAATAGCACGACTCCAATTAACTACCGTACGCGTGGCGATAATTGGATTTGTTGCCGCCGCGATAATCGGGGCTGGGGTACCATTCAGTCTTCACTATTTCCCGACAGCCCTTAGCGCACTCATTGGGTTGCTGGCCCTCTTATTGATCGTGGTTGCTGGCCTTTTTGGGCGGGTTGTCATTTATGCTGCTACCGGGCGCTGGTTGCAGCGCAAGTTTCTGCCCATTGGTAGGAATTCCGAATCCGTTGCGCTGCTGCTGGGAACCTCGTTTTGGATAGCCCTTTCGTCACTGCCTTTTATTTGGCCCCTCGTCGTTGCTGTCATGATCGTCACCAGCCTCGGTCTGGCCCTCACCGCGCGATATCGTATCGGTTGGGGGCGATCCCAACCGAATTTAATCAGTTCTCGCCCTTAAAAAACTTAGACAAACCCCTCTCTCCCTGCATCCAAAGCCTTTCTGGTGCGTACCAGGGAGGGGTATTTGTGCAACTTTCCGGAATAGGAGAAGTGAAATCAATTGGGAAAGATGCTCGTGTTATTTAGTCAAGGACATATTCAGAACATTCGCTGCGGCTCTTGCGTAACAAAAAGATGAGGGCTTTTGCTCCATATTTAACGCTGGAGTCTTTGTGTTTGTCATAATTCAGCCGTCCGCGGTGTTCTGCCAAAAGAAGAGGGGGAAATAATGAGAGCGCATTTTCTTGCCATCGCGCTGGCTTTTCTTACAGGAACTGCCGGCGCATACGCGCAAACGCCTCAAGCCACCCCGGCCTCCCAGCAGGCCGACAAAGGAATAACTCCCAATTCCGCAATCGGTGAGGTGAAGGCGATTGATCCGAGCTCCAGCAATCTTATCCTCAAGACGGACGCTGGGTCAGTGGTTACCGTAACGGTGAGCGACAAGACGGTATACATGCGGCTCGCGCCCGGCGAGACCACGCTGGCGAACGCCACGAAGATTGCTTTGGCTGACGTGGCGGAGGGTGATCGCGTTTGGGCTAGAGGCAAAGTTTCAGACGACCAGAAATCTGTTCCGGCTGCCGCTTTGATCGTCATGAACAAGGCGGACATCGCAAAGAAGCAGGAGGCAGAACGTGCTGAGTGGCGCAGACGTGGAATCCTTGGGGTGGTTGCCGCGGTTAATCCCGAGACAAAGGAGATTTCGATCTCAACACGCTCGATGGCCGGGACACGGCCGGTAATTATTCCTGTAGACGACAAAGTGGATATGCGACGCTACGCGCCGGATTCCATAAAATTCAGCGACGCAAAACCGTCAACTGTAAGCGAGGTAAAGGTTGGCGATCAACTTCGAGCGCTGGGGGAGCGCAGCACGGATGGCACCCGGTTCACGGCTGAGAAGGTCGTCACGGGTTCGTTTCGTACTGTAGCGGGCACGGTAACAGTAGTTGACGCAGCAACGGGTGAGGTCAAAGTCAACGATCTACAAACAAAGCAGCTGCTCACTGTCGTGGTCAAGCAAGACGCAGTGCTACGCAAGTTTCCGGCAGCGGGTGAAATGATGATGTTTGGTCGGGGACCTGGCGGGGGACCAGGCGGCCCTCCAACAGGGCAGCCCGGAGCACCAGCACAAGGTCCGAGCGGCGGTCGGCCACAACCAGCGGCCGGCGGGAGTACTGGCCCAGGCGGCGGCGGGATTCGTGCCGGCGGTGGTGGGGGTATGAACATCCAGGAGATGCTGGAACGATTGCCGACAATTGCGTTGGCCGAGGTGAAGGTCGGCGACACGATTATTGTTTCGAGTACCCAAGGGGCTGATCCGGCACGGTTGACAGCAATCTCGATGGTAACCGGCGCGGACACACTCCTTAACATGGTGGCCGCGAGACAACAGCAGCAGCCCGGTGGACAATCAGCGCCCAATCCCGCTGCGGGTTTAGGGTCAGGAATTCAATTCGGCATCGGCTTGCCGTGAGTCAGTCGGTGCTAAAGAGCCGAACCCAATAAGCGATCGAACTGTTCAAGCTTTCCCCAGAGTCAATCATGAAACATTTGAGAAGTCTTTTACGCCAGAGTTTAAATATCGGTCTTGTCGTTTTCTTATCGGCGGTGGTCGTCTTTGCTCAGCAGTCTAGAGGGACGTTGCGCGGTTCGGTCAAAGATGAGTTAGGGGCTTCGATTGTCGGGGCCACCATCACTTTCATCGATGGGAGCGGCACCGCAAAAACTACAGTGACGAATGGTGAGGGTGTTTACACGTTAGGCGGCCTGGCTCCCGGTAAATATTTCGTGGTGGCAGCCGCGCCGGGATTTGCCCCATCGGAACAGACGGAGGTCGATCTGGCGGCCGGCCAGCGTCAATCTTTAGATCTCACGCTGAAAGTCACGATTGAAGACCAAAAGGTGACGGTGGCCGCGGAAACCCCACTCAGCACTGATGCCACCAACAACGCCAATCAAACGCTGATAACCGGCAAAGATTTGGACGCATTGCCCGACGATCCGGATGAGCTCGCGGCGGCTCTGCAGGCTCTCGCCGGGCCATCAGTTGGTCCTAATGGAGGCCAGATCTTCATTGACGGATTCTCGGGCGGACGCCTGCCGCCGAAGGACTCGATCCGGGAGATCCGCATTAATCAGAATCCGTTTGCAGCGGAGAACGATCAGCCTTCTGGCCGAATCGACATTCTCACGCGACCCGGCACGGACAAAATGCGCGGCAGCTCTTTCTTCAATTTTCAGGATGAAAGTCTAAACTCGCGCAATCCCTTTTCCGTCAGCTCCAGCAAGCGGTCCCCATTTCAGGCTCGGCAGTATGGCGGAAACCTGGGCGGTCCCCTGGTGGCGAAGAAGACCTCGTTCTTTGTTGATTTTGAACGTCGTGAAACCGATGACAGTGAACTGGTGAGAGCGGAGATTCTTGACGAGAACTTGAATTCGCTTAACGTTGGTTTTGGCGTTACCGTGCCGCGCCGCGACACCACATTCAGCCCACGCTTAGACTTTCAGCTAAATACTAACAACACGCTCATCGTCCGCTATAGCTTCAGCAAATCGGAGACCCAGAATGCCGGCGTCGGAGGATTCTCCTTGCCTGAACGCGCCTTTAACACAGCGTTCAAGCAGCACACCTTTCAGATCACTGAAACGGCAGTGCTTAATGCCTCGATGATTAACGAGACGCGTTTCCAGTTTACGCGTCAGCAGTCTCAGAACTTTGGCGATAACTCGATACCCACGCTCAATGTAAGCAGTTCTTTTACCAGTGGTGGCTCGCAAGTTGGTCAGACTATTAATACCGATCAGCGCTGGGAGCTGCAAGACTTTCTGGCGTGGCAGAGGGGAAGTCACGCACTTAAGTTTGGTGGTCGCATACGTGGAGTCAGCATCTCTGACATCAATCCGAATAACTTTGGCGGGACCTACACTTTTACCGGCGGACTGGTTCCAGAACTGGACGCGAATAATCAACCAATACCAGGGGCAGCGCCCATCTTTGTAGACAGTCTCGAGAGATATCGCAGAACGCTTCTTGGTCAGCAGTTGGGTTTGACCCCGCTTCAGATTCGAGCGCTTGGTGGCGGCGCCTCACAATTCAATATTTCAACCGGCAATCCGGAAGCGAGCGTCAGTCAAGTAGATTTCGGTATTTACGCGCAGGATGATTGGCGTGTACGGCCGAATCTCACCTTCAGCTATGGATTACGTTACGAGAAGCAGACCAACATCGATAGCAAGTTCAACTTTGCGCCGCGCGTAGGATTTGCCTGGTCACCCGGAGCGTCTGACAGCGCGCGTCCACCCAAGATGGTTATTCGTGCCGGTGGCGGAGTTTTCTACAATCGTTTCAGCGAGAACTCCACCCTACAGGCCAATCGCTTCAATGGGGTAAATCAGCAGCAGTTTTTCGTCAGCGAAACTCCGCTGTTTGTTAATGGTCAGTTTGTGCCACCGACGCTTGGCCCATTGGACGCGTTTCCCAATCTGCCCCCGTTGACGGGGCTGACTGCGTCGCGGCAGGTGAGGTGGCGAGTAGATGACAACCTTCAGGCGCCGACCGTTTATCTTGGTGGGTTGCAGGTGGAGCGGCAACTGCCTCACAGATTCACGATGTTTGCCGGCCTGCGTGTTAATCAGATTCAGCACGTCGTGCGGGCTCGCGATATAAACGCTCCCTTGCCTGGCTCCATAACCGCGACGAATTCCAACGGCATTCGGCCCTTCGGAAACGTTGGCGAGATTTATCAGTATGAGTCGAGTGGCAGGTTTAATCAGAGGCAATTGTTTATTGGTTTCAATAACAGGTTCAATCGGTCCATCAGCTTCTTTTCCAGCTACTCATTGAGCAAGACAACAAACGACACCGACGGACAAGGCGGCTCTCTTTTTCCCGCCAACTCGTATGACCTGACCGGAGAGTTTGGACGCGCTGCTTTTGACGTTCGTCATCGCTTCACGTTTGCGGGCACGATCAACTTGCCCTGGTGGCAAGTGAGTCTCAATCCGTTCATCATGGCGACTTCGGGCAGGCCTTTCAACATTACAACGGGACAG
>Ga0136617_10005750_pt1 | contig 11108 bp, 9 predicted proteins | sample AntDrymUQ3222106_2_FD_129672 | JGI IMG/M metagenome (GOLD analysis project Ga0136617, IMG submission 129672) | Polar desert sand microbial communities from Dry Valleys, Antarctica - metaG UQ322 (21.06) | ecosystem: Environmental > Terrestrial > Soil > Desert | place: Antarctica: Dry Valley...
GTTCGGTCCGTCGACCGGTGGCGGCGGCGAGGGCGTCGGCCACCGCACCCGCCTGGGCCCGCGCCTGGGGACTTCCCCGGGTGGCCAGCCGGATGACGCCGGTGGCGGGTTGTTCGAGCCGCACCGACGCCTGGCCGGCCGTGGTCATGACTCCAGGTCGAACAGGTCGCTGACCGCCGCCGCGTTGCGCTCGCCCTGGGGGGTGCCGGCGTCGTGGCGCAATCGCACCGACGGCGAGTGCAGCAGCTTGGCGATGATCGAACGGGTGAGGGCTTCCACCGTGTCACGCTGGTCGGGGGCCAGCTCGATGAGTCGACCCGAAAAACGCGACAGCTCCGAGCTGCGAATCCGTTCGGCGCGATCGTGGAGTTGGGCGACGAGCGGCGCGGCCTGGCGGGCCGTGGCCTCGAACAGGAATCGATCGAGCTCCTCGGCGACGATGTCGCCCACCTGGCTGGCTTCGGCGACGCGAGCGGCCCGCCCGCGTTCGGCCCATCGGCTGATGTCCTCGAGGTCGAGCAAGGTGACACCCTCGACCGCACTGACGCCACGATCCACGTTGCGGGGGACGGCGATATCGACGATGAGCAAACGGCGGCCGCTGGGGCGGGCGGCGAGCAACGGCGGCGTGACGCTGATGGCCCCGGCACCGGCGCACGAGACGACGACATCGCACTGCTCGAGCGCGTGGTCGAGTTGATCGAAGCCGATGACCGTGCCCGCGACCCGGGCCGCCAGTTCGACGCCGCGAGCGGGCGAACGGTTGGCCACGAAGATCCGCCCGGCGCCGCCGTGGTGGAGGGCGGCAGCCACTCCGGCGCCCATCTCGCCGGCACCCACCACCAAGACGGTGAGGCCGAGGAGACTGCCCAGGCGTTCGGTGGCCATTTCCACCGCGGCGTGACTGATCGACGCCGTGCCGCGCCCGATGGATGTCTCCGTGCGGGCCCGTTTGCCGGCCCGTAGCGCGTGGCGGAAGAGCAGGTCGAGCGTGGCCTTGGCGCCGCCGAACTCGTGGGCTGCCCGCCAGGCGTGGCGGACCTGACCAAGGATCTCGCTCTCGCCGAGCACCGCCGAGTCCAGTCCGGCCGCGACCTCGAACAGGTGCGCCGCGGCGGCGTCGTCGTGCTGGACGAACAGGTAGGGCTGCAGTTCGTCGACCGGCATCGAGCTGACGCCGGCGAGGAAGTCGGTGACGTCGGCGTAGGCACCGTGGAAGCGCTCGGCGACGACGTAGACCTCGGTGCGTCCGCACGTGGCGAGCAGCGCCGCTTCGCGGATGTTGTCCCGACTGACCAGCGCCCCAATGGCCTTGGCCAGGTCGTCGGGGGCAATCGCCAAGCGCTCCAGCACGGCCAGCGGTGCGGTTCGGTGGTTGATCCCGATGACGACGATCGACATGGTGAAATCAGCCTATTCCGTAATGACCGCGCCCCGGCAAGGCACCGCCCACCCGCCCGCTGTGACTTCGGACCACCCACCATTGACCACCGTGTCGCATCGTGCGAGTGAGCGAGCGCTAGCGAGCGAGCGGCCACGAGCGGCCTGCGTGGCCGGGGAACGCAACACGTTCACGCTGGGGCCCGATCGGCCGAGATCCGCCGCTGTTCGTAGTAGCTGAGAATCTGCAGCTCCACGGCGAGATCGACCTTGCGCACCGAGACCGACGCCGGCACGTTCAACAGCACCGGGGCAAAGTTGAGGATGCTGGTGATCCCCGCGCCGACGAGCCGATCGGCGGCGTCTTGGGCGGCAACGGCGGGCGTGGCCACCACCCCGATCGACACCTTGGCCGCCCGCACGATGGTGCGCAGGTCGTCGACGCTCCGCACGACAACGCCTCCGATGGTCGAGCCCACCTTGGTGATGTCGGTGTCCACGATGCCGGCGACCGGGAAGCCGCGATCGCGGAATCCGCCGTAACCGGCGAGGGCCTGACCGAGGTTGCCGGCGCCGACGATGACGACGGGCCAGTCGTGGTCGAGACCGAGCTCGCGACGGACCTGATAGATCAGATACTCCACCTCGTAGCCGACTCCCCGTACCCCGTAGGTGCCCAGGTAGCTGAGGTCCTTACGCACCTTGGCGGCGTTGACGCCGGCCAGGTCGGCCAGTTCCTCCGACGACAGGTTGGCCACCCCGGCGTCGAGCGACTCGGTGAGCAGACGCAGGTACTCGGGCAGTCGGGCCACGGTCGCTTCCGGGATCCGCCGGCCGTTCGCGAGTGCCATCAGGCGAAACGCTAGGCCGCTCGTGCAACATTTCACAAACTGCCACCCCGCAGCGTGGGCAGTGGGGTCGTGAACGTGTCGGTACACCGAGGAGCTCTCCGTACACCTTTCGGTGCGTACCGCTCACCATTCTCGCCGACCCGTCGCAACACCCGGCGCAGAGTTCACTTCCAGAGCATCAACCGTCCCACGGTGGCGGCGCGGGAACCCGACAGCTCCCTCGTGGCGCGCGCTCTTTGCCTACGACACCACACCATCGAGGTCGCGACGCAGGAGCTTGCCCGTTGCGTTGCGGGGCAACTCGTCGACGATGACGACCTTGCTCGGGCACTTGTAGCGAGCGAGGTGCTCGAGGGCGAACTCGATGAGGGTTTCCTCGTCCAGCCGGGCCCCGGGTTCGGGCACGACGAACGCCTTCACGGCTTCCCCGGTATGAGGGTGGGGCACGCCGATCACGCCGACGTCCTGCACCCCCCGATGCTGGAGCAGCACCTCTTCTACCTCGGCCGGGAACACGTTGAAACCCGACACGATGACCAAGTCCTTGGCCCGGTCGACCAAGTACAGCCGGCCGTCGTCGTCGCAGTAACCGATGTCGCCGGTGCGCAGCCAGCCGTCTGGCGTCAGCACCCTTGCCGTCGCCTCGGGGTCGTCCAGGTAGCCGGAGAACACGTTGGCCCCCCGGATCAAGATCTCCCCGGCGTCGCCCACCAGGCAGTCGTCGCCGTGCTCGTCGACGATGCGCATGTCGATACCGTCGAGCACGAATCCCACCGAGCCATATTTCGGCCGGACCCCGGTCGACGACGTCACGATCGGCGACGCTTCGGTCAGTCCGTAACCCTCGGCGATCCGCACCCCGAAGCGGGACTCCATCCGTTCGGCCACCGCCACCGGCAGCTTGGCCGCCCCGGAATACGCCACCCGGACCGTGGCGAACGAGTCGGCGGGCGCCTCGTCGAAGTGGCTGAAGGCGACCCACAATGCCGGGGCGCCAGCGATCGCCGTCACACCCCTGGACTGGAAGGACTCGAGAGCGGTGGCCGGGTCGAAGCGCTGCACCGCCAGCAGGGTGGCCCCGCTGCGCAGCGTCATGCCGAGGGCCACATTCAGCCCGAAGATGTGGAACAGCGGGATGACGGCGTACAGCACGTCGCCCGGATGCAGCCGGTCGTGCTCGGTCATGGCCTGGTCGAGGTTCGCCAGCAGGTTGCCGTGGGTGAGCATGGCCGCCCGGGGCGATCCGGCGGTCCCGCTGGTGAACATCAACACCGCGAGATGAGTGGCGTCGACATCGACGACGGCAACCGGTTCGGCGCCGAGCGCCGTGGGAGTCTCAAGGGTCGCGTCGGCCGACACACTGTCCGGCAGGTCGGCCCCGTCGACGGCGACGACGAGGCGCAGCGCGGTCAAGTGTTCCCGGTCCACGTCGCGCCACGCCGACGCGCTGCAGTCGACGATGGCCGCGATCGCCCCCACCGTTTCGAGCTGGCGGGTGAGCTCGACAGCCGGGCTGGTGGGATTGAGCGGGACGACCACGGCGCCGATGCCCAGCAGGCCCAGGTAGGCGACCACGAAACTCAGTCCGTTGCTGCAGACAATGGCGACCCGGTCGCCGGGTCCGATGCCGTTGGCTCGCAACCCACTTCGGGCCCGCCCGACCAACCCATCCAGTTCGCCGTAGGTGGTGACGACACTGCGATGGATGATGGCGGCGTCGTCGGCCGGGTGTCCGGATGCGATGTCGGCCAGGTTCACCCGTTCACCTCCACCGCCGGCCAACGCCGGGCTCCCGTCGCGAGCGGGCCCGCCGGAGCGACCCGAGTGCCCGACGTGTCCGGTGGTGCCCCCATGTCGAAACCGACGATACACGGCAACTGTGATGGCCTTGATCCCGCCGTGGGGGCCTTCACGGAGGGAGGATCGCCCGCTCGGCTCCGCTTCGGTCGGCGACCGGTGGATGGTCAGATGCGCAGTAGGGCGATGATGCCAGCCAGCAGGATCAGCACCAGCAACAGGCCGATCGTGAGCGAAGTGGCCGGGCGCACGGGGCCAGGTTACCGGCGCCGGCGCAGCTCGATCGGGCTGCTCACCGGATCGGCACCGGGGCCGGACGCACCGGCGGGTTCGGTGGCTTCGGTCAGGGTCACCGCGTCGCCCTGAGCCAGCGACAACTCGGCGGCGGCCGACCGCTGATCCATGGCCAGGGCGTACATGCCGTGGCTGTCGAGCACCAGTCCGATGGAACCCGCCGGCAATCCACCGAACGTGCTGGCGACGCGCGTCGCGCGGCGCTCGGCACCAAGGGCGATGGTGACCACGGCGCCCTCCGTGGTGATCGCCGCGCCGAGTCCCCCGGCCAACTCGTCGGGCCCCACGTTGAGCTGGCAGTTGCCGAAGCGGTCGACCCAGAGAACCTCTGCGTGCAGCCCGTCCGCCTCCTGTCGCGGCAGGGGCACCAGGCCGGGCACCAACAGCGCAGGATCGACCGCCGAACCCAGGGCATCAAGGTCGACGCCCAGGCACAGGTGGGCCGCCGCCGGAGCGAACACGTCGCGCCCGGCGAACGTGGCGCCAGCCGTTGCGAGGTGGTAGTCGGGGTTGTCGAGGGCAACGGCGCGGCTGGCCCCTCCGGTGACCGCCACCGCCGGCGCCAGCAGCCCGTTGTCGGGACCGACGAGCACCCCGGCGCCGTCGGCGACCTCGATGGCCACCGCTCGGCGGGACGTCCCGACACCCGGGTCGACGACCGCCAGCACGACCCCCTCGGCCACGTACGGGATGGCGCGCGCCAACGCCAAGGCCCCGGCCCGCACGTCGAACGGCGCGATGCCGTGGGTGAGGTCGACGAGCGCGACATGGGGTGCCAGGTCGCGGACCACCGAGTGCAGCACGCCCGCGAACTCGTCGGTGTAGCCGTAATCCGTGAGCAACGTGACGGTGTCGAATCGGCGCCCCATGCCCGGCGCAGGCTATGGCGTCGCCGGGGTGCGTTGGCCAGCCGACGGCGTCCGAAGAATTACTCCGGTGTTTTTCGGATGTGACTCTTTTCGCAGTGACATCTGTCCCCTAGGCTCTGCCCACTGAGACGCGCCGGGTTGAGTCCTGGCCGCGCCGACAAGGGCTGGTGCCATCGGGGGGTTGGTACCAGCCCTCGTCGCGTCGTGACGCAATCGGCCGGCGCTGGCCCCGGGGGCGCTTCAGTTGGCCAACGGGCGTTCGGTCAGACGAGGTCTGACGGACATGTACAGTTCGTCAACGGGGCTTAGGTTCAGCCCGGCCGCCGACGACAGGCGCGGCGGCAACCATCAGGGGAGGACACTCACGTGCATACACGTACACAGGGCCCGGCATTGATCGCGGTCGGCCTACTCGTCGCCGCCAGCGGCGCGCTGACCGGCGCCGGGGCGAGCGCGCAAACTACGTCGGCCGAGGTCACCGGGATCGGGGTCTCGATCGCGTTCACCGACTACCGACTGGACTGGATGAACGAGCGAGCACGCGAATTCGAGGAAGCCCACCCCGAGTACGAGATCTCGGTACAGGGGTTCGACGATTACGAGGCCCTGCTGCAATCCGTCACCCTGGCTGCCCAACAAGGCGACCCACCGGCCATTGCCCAGTACTTCGAAGTGGCAACCCAGGAGGCACGCGACGCCGTGAACTCCGAAGGTGAACCGCTCTTCGCATCGGTCGAAGCAGCCATCGACGGCCGCACCGAGATCCTCGGTGAGCCCGTCGTGCTCGACGACATCGTCACTGCCGTCGCTGACTACTACACCATCGACGGTGAGTTCAGCTCGATGCCGTGGAACACGTCGTCGACGCTGTTCTACGGCAACGCCAGCATCATGGAAGCGGCCGGAATCGATGCCGCTCCGGAGACGTGGGCCGAGGTCGAGGCGGCGTGCGACGCGATCATGGCGCTCGATGACGCCCCGTCGGCCTGCATCACGTGGCCCAACCACGGCTGGTTCTTCGAGCAGTCGATCGCCCAGCAGGGCGGCCTGCTGGCGAACAACGACAACGGTCGCGCCGGGCGTGCCGACGAGGTGCAACTGGACTCCTCCGAGATGCTCAGCTTCGTCGAGTACTGGAAGTCACTCGCCGACGCCGGGCACTACGTGTACTCCGGCACCCAGCGGGACTGGGATTACACCACGAACTCCTTCGTCGCCCAGGAGGTCGCATTCATTCTGACCTCGTCGGGCGACGGCACGGCGCTCGTCACCGACGGCGCCGAGGCCGGCTTCGACGTGGTGGCATCGCGCATGCCGTACAACGGCGACGCCGACTATGCCGGCAACCTCATCGGCGGGGCGACGCTCTGGCTCGTCAACGGGCTGAGCCCGGAGCAGAGCGACGGCGCCTTGGCCTTCATGCAGTTCGTCAACAACCCGGAGAACGCCGCGTCATGGCACCGGGAGACGAACTACATCCCGATTACGAACAGCGCCATCGCCCTGCTCGAGGAGGAGGGCTGGTTCGCCGAGAACCCGTACGCGAGCGTCGCCACCGATCAGCTCGCTCTCGCCGACGGTTCGCCGGCCGCACGAGGTGCCCTGCTCGGTGGTTTCGTGCAGATCCGCGACATCATGACGCTGGCCATGGAGGATGTGCTCGTCTCGGAAGCGGATCCGGCCGAGCGCTTCGAGCAGGCGAGCGCCGAGGCCCAGGAGGCGCTCGAGAGCTACAACTCCCTTTACGCCGAGGAATAGGCGAGAACCGCTCCGATCGAGAGGACTGCGTCGGACCGGCCTGGTCCTCTCGATCGGTTCGCCGCGTTGATCTGTGGTCACGTTTCACCCCCTGATGTACCCGCTGCTCGCAGCGGCTGTCCTCGCCGGAGCGCTCGTCGGGCGGCGGGCCTGGTTGCGCGCCGGCTTGCGGGGGGTCACCGGGATGGTGGTCGGCGCGCTGGCCGGGTTCGTCGGTCCCCTCGCGGTGATGAACCCGATCCGTTCGTGCACGTTCGACGACGAGCGCGGTGGCGTCGATCGGGCGCTCGGCATTCTCCTGTTCGCCGGTGGTGCAGCACTTGCCGTCGGACTCGCAGTGTGGATCGTCAACGCGGTGGCCCGGCCGGCGGGCCCGCGTGCGGCCCGGGACATCACCTTCGAACGGGGTTCGTTTCGCGGTCACCGGTTCTTCCCATTCGGGTTGCTGGCGCCGACGCTGGTCATCCTCGTGCTGTTCCTGTATCGGCCGATGGTGGAGACGTTCCGGCTGTCGACCCACGAGGTACGCACCACCGCACCCCGTCAACCCTTCGTCTGCCTCGACAAGTACACGCGGCTGATGGAACCGACCATCGAGTGGTGGGCCATCGGGCCCGCCGCGCTCTTGGCGGTCGTGCTGGTGGCCAACGTGGTGCTCGCCCGGCGCGGCGCCGTGGCGCCGTCGCTGCGCAAGATCCGTGATCTGCTCGTCGTCCTCGTGGTGGTGGCGTGGGCCACAGCGGTGTTCGGTGCCCGGTACCGGGGCGTGTTCACGACCACCTTGGTGCTCACCACGGGAACGGTCGTGCTCTCGCTGGCGCTCGGCTTGGCGATCGCCACCCTGGTGTCGCAGAAGATTCGCGGCCGCGGCGTCTACCGCACCCTGCTGATCTGGCCATATGCGATCAGCCCTCCGATCGCCGGCATCCTCTTCTATGTGATGTTCGACCCGCTCGTGGGCATCATCGGCAACGTCTGGGAGACGCTCACTCCGTTCGAGATGCCCAACTATCGCACCGAGAAGTGGCTGGCCCGCTTCGTGGTGATCCTCGCCAGCGTCTGGAAGACGATCGGCTTCAGCATCTTGTTCTACGTCGCCGGCCTGCAGAACGTCCCGACCGACACCCTCGAAGCGGCCCAGATCGACGGCGCCGGGCCGCTCCAGCGGTTCCGGCACATCGTGATCCCCGCGCTGGCTCCGATCACGTTTTTCCTCATCATCAGCAACGTCACGTATGCGTTCTTCGAGGTCTTCGCAACCACCACGTACCTCACCACCGGCGGTCCGAGCGGAGCGACCACCGACGTGATGTTCGCGTTGGTCCAGGCGGCCACCGAACAGGGCAACTTCGGCGACGGCGCCGCCCAGTCGGTCATCTTGTTCGCCATGGTGCTCGCCGTCACCGGGTGGCAGTTCCGCTCGACCGGCCGGAGGGTCACCTATGGGCGTTGAGGAATCGATCCGGAGGCCGAGCAAGCACGACGAGCTGAGGACCAGTCCCACCCCGACCACGGTCGAGTCGTCGCCGGCCCGTTGGCGCGGCCGTTCTCGTGGATTGCGCCGGCCGACCTGGCCGACGCATCTGATGCTCGTGGTCGTCGTGGCCGTCCTGGTCGGCCCCGTCCTGTACGCCGTGCTCGTGTCGACGCAGAGCAACAACGACCTGTTCTCGTTCGCGCTGTTGCCCGGTGATCGGCTCGACGACAATTGGGACGTGGTCTGGAACGAACGCCAACTCGGGCGTTTCATGCTGACCTCCACCGTCGTGTCGGTCATCATCGCGTTCGGCAAGGTGGTGACGTCGCTGCTGGCCGGACTGGCGTTCGTGTACTTCCGGTTCCCCGGCAAGTGGGTCGTGTTCGGGTTCGTCCTGGTGACGCTGCTGATGCCGACGGAGATCTCGATCCTCGCCCTGTTCCGCCAGGTATCCGATCTCGGCTGGCAGGAGGCCGGGCCGTGGGGGCTCCCACCGCTCGGCCTCACCGTGCCGTTCTTCGCTTCGGCTACCGGCGCGTTCCTCTTCCGCCAACACTTCGCCAACCTGCCGGCCGATCTGTCCGAGGCGGCCCAGATCGACGGCGTGACACCGTTCCAGTTCCTCTTCAAGATCCTCGTCCCACTCTCGTGGAACGCGATCGGAGCGCTGCTCGTGATCCAGTTCATCTACGGCTGGAACATGTACCTGTGGCCGCTGCTGCTCCAGCCGGACGATCAACTCGTCCAGGTCGGCCTCGGCGGACTCCGCAACGCCGATCAGGGCCAGGCGTACGGCCCGTTGATGCTCGGCGCCCTCCTCGCGTCGATACCACCGATCCTCGTCTTTCTCGTCTTGCAGAAGCCGTTCATGAGAGGCATGGCCATCGGTCGCGACAAGTAGCTCCGGTCAGTGGATGCCCACGCCCGGGGCGTTCTGACCCGAGGCGTCGACCAACGTTCTATCGTGCCCTACGCCAACCTCGTCGGCCCCCAGAGCCGCCGACTCGACGCAAACCGCGAAGCCGACATGTTCGCTTCGCGGTCGGTCCGACCTGTGCTCAGTCGCGTGGCGCCAGCTCCCGGCTGCGCTGGGCGGCCGCCGCGACGGCGGCGACGAACGCGCCTCGCAGATCGCGCTCGTTGAGCACGGCCAGCCCGGCGGCGGTGGTGCCGCCCGGCGACGTGACCATGGCGCGCAGCGCGGCCGGATCACCGCGCTCGGCGAGCAGGGCGGCCGACCCGACCAGCAGTTGGGTGGTGAGCGCAGTCGCGAGGACCGGGGGTAGTCCGGCCTGCACCCCGGCCTCGACCAGGGCCTCGGCCACGAGAAAGACGTAGGCCGGGCCGGAACCGCTGAGGGCCGTGACGGCGTCGAGTTGGGATTCGTCGACGCGGACCACGAGTCCCACTCCCCCGAGGATGCCCTCCGCCCAGGCGAGGTCGGCGTCGGCGGCGGCCGCCCCACCGGTAATGGCTGACGCACCCTGGCCGACGAGCGCCGGCGTGTTGGGCATCGCCCGCACGACGGCGACCCGGTCGACGGCCTCGGCATCGGGGTCAGCGGCGGCGCCGCCGGCGACGATCTCGACCACGGCTCGCTCGATCGAGCGCGTCGGCACCCCGGCGGCGATCGACAGCAGCCGTCGGGCGCCGGCCCGCACGGCATCGCGGGCGGCGTCGGCGACATCGCCGGGTTTCACGGCCAACACGGCCGCCCGGCACGACGGCAGGCTCGCCGCGATGGCGACGCCGGCGAACAGTAAGGCGAGTTCGTCACGACGATCGTCGAGCGCCTCGACGATGACCACCTCGTGGCGGTCGATCGTCCCGGCGCCCAGGAGGCCGCCGACGAGCGCGGCACCCATGTTGCCTCCGCCGACCACCGCCAACTCGAACGTCGTGGCGGTCCGGGTGGGCTCGTTCGGGGCCATGGGGGCACGGTAGTGCTCGGTGTCAGACGAGCGGCGGCCGGCCCCGACCCCACGCCGGCCACCCGATTCATCTCGGTCAGCCACGGCACCCCGTGACCAGTGTCCGGATCGTTGCGACAGAAACCCGACATCCCCGATACGCAACGACCCGGACACTTCCCTGAGGGTCGCCAACCAGGCCAAGCGGAAACGCCCGGCCGGCTGGCGAGGTCAGCGTTGCTCGTCGTCGCCGGTGAAGAAGCGGGGGAAGGCGATGCGCAACATCGGTTGGAAGCACTGCTCGACGGTGGCGTACAGGGTGCCGATCGCCCGGTCCAGTTCAGCGGCCGTGATTGCCGCTACCGGAAGTTCGCCGCGCAGCAGCACGGCGTCTTCGACCCCGATCGAGAAGTGGGCCCCGACGAGGCGGTCGTTGCGCCGCAGCACGTGCTCGTACAGCGCGGCGGCGTGGGCTTCGGGCGCCGGGATCACGTACGTCTCGTATCGCAACGTGCGCTGGCCCAGCGTGATCCAGACCGTGGTGAAGTCCTTCTCTTCGCCGGCCAGACGGACGTACCAGCGGCGCTCGTCGCCCTCAGCCCGGTTGATGGCCCGAACGGCGGGTGTGGCGGCCGCGAACTGGGCCAGCCACTCGTTGATCTGCTGCTCGACCGCGACGAGGGCGTCGATGTCGTAGAGATCGCTCACTGGTGCCCCATCACGCCGCGGTGCCCCATCACGCCGCGCGACCAGACCACAACCGCCCACCCGA
>Ga0136617_10005751_pt1 | contig 11107 bp, 10 predicted proteins | sample AntDrymUQ3222106_2_FD_129672 | JGI IMG/M metagenome (GOLD analysis project Ga0136617, IMG submission 129672) | Polar desert sand microbial communities from Dry Valleys, Antarctica - metaG UQ322 (21.06) | ecosystem: Environmental > Terrestrial > Soil > Desert | place: Antarctica: Dry Valley...
CGTCCCCGTTTCGACCTTGACCTTCGCCTTGCCCGGCAGCTTCGGTGCCCCCGCGTACTCGGCGATGAACTCCTCGGTCTGCTCGCGCGCCTCATCGTCGGGGACCTGATTCGGCGGCGACTTCATGAGGTATGAGCTGGGGCCTTCCAGCGGCCCACCTAGGCCGTGGTTGAGGGCGAGCTTGCACAGGCGAACGGCGTCGGTGACGATGCCGGCCGAGTTGGGCGAGTCCCAGACCTCGAGCTTCATCTCGGCGATCAGCGGCACGTTCCCGAAGGCCTCGCCCTCAAGACGGATGTGAGCCCACTTTCGGTCGGTCAGCCACGGCACGTAGTCCGAGGGGCCGACGTGCACGTCGTCGGCCGGCAGCTCGGTGCCCATGATCGACGTGACGGCCTGAGTCTTGGAGATCTTCTTGGACTCCAGGCGCTCACGCTCGAGCATGTTGTAGAAGTCCATGTTGCCGCCCACGTTGAGCTGTGAGGTGCGCTTGAGCTTGACACCGCGCTCGTGGAACAGGCGCGCCATGCTGCGGTGCACGATCGTGGCACCCACCTGCGACTTGATGTCGTCGCCGATGAGGGGCAGGCCCTTCTTGCGAAAGCGATCGGCCCAGTAGTCCTCCTTGGCGATGAACACCGGGATGCAGTTGACGAAGCCGCAGCCGGCCTCGAGCACCTGCTCGACGTACCACTTGGTAGCCAGCTCGGAGCCGACCGGGAGATAGGAGACCACCACGTCGGTCTTGGTCTCCTTGAGGATCTCGACGATGTCGTCGGTGTTGCCCGGAGCCTTGGTGATCTTCTCCTTGAGGTACTTGCCGAGCCCGTCGTGGGTCATGCCGCGGTACACGGGTACGTCCTGGTGAGGCACGTCGGCGAACTTGATCGTGTTGTTCTGGCCGGCCCAAATGGCCTCGGACAGGTCCTTGCCCACCTTGTCGGCGTCGATGTCGAACGCCGCGGTGAACTCGATGTCGCGGACGTGGTAGCCGCCCAGGTCTACGTGCATGAGGCCGGGTACGGCCCGGCTTGGATCGGCGTCGCGGTAGAACTGGACGCCCTGCACGAAGGACGAGGCGCAGTTGCCCACACCCACGATGGCCACGCGCACCTTCTCGCTTTGGTAGCGCGATCCGCCGTTGGTGAGGGAAGAAGAAGAGATTGTTTCGGTCATTCGGAACCTCCTGCTTTCAAGAGAACGACCTCTCCGAGGGGCGAAGAGGCCGGTACTGGAAAGAACCCCGCGAGACCCGCTTCCGTTACACGGGCGGCGCGACTGCGGCCAGCTGCTTGCGAACGTGTAACACCCGCTGGAAGGTGGTGAAGATGGTGAGCGCGGCCATCGCGTAGATCGCAGGCTCGAGGAGATCGAAATCAGGAATGATCTCGCCCGCCGCGAACAACAGGCCGGCAGACAGTATGACAACGCGGACCGCACGGGAGGCGATCCCGACCTTGCATTCCACTCCCAGCGCCTCCGCGCGGGCGCGGGTGTAGGACACCATGTAGGAGCCAATGACGGTGAGCACGGTGGCGCCCACGGCGAGGTCGTTCGAGGTCTTGGCGAAGTAGGTGGCCACGGCGGCCAGCACCACGCCTTCCTCGATGCGGTCGAGCGTTGAGTCGAGGAAGGCACCGAAGGGACTGCCCTTGCCCGACATGCGCGAGTAGCGGCCGTCCATCATGTCGCAGAGCGAGCCGAGGATGAAGGCGATCGCGCCCAACACGAAATGCTCCTGCAGGATGAGCGCGGCGGCGATCAGGTTGCCGATCAGACCGGTGACCGAGATTGCGTTGGGCGTCAACCGGGATTCGATCAGGCGGCTGCGCGCCAGTGTGCGCATCTCGGTGGCGCTGAGTGGCCCGCCACGCCCATTGGCGCGCGGGCGGCGGGTACCTTGGTCGAGAGGGTCGCTCAAGCCGTAACCCGCGCTCGGGCGGCCTGCCAGGCCCAGGCCTCGGGCCGGGCGGGGGCGAGGGCGTAGGAAGCGGCCGAGGCGGCGACCGCGGCCACCAGAGCGCCGAGCGCGACGTCGAGCCAGAAGTGGTTGGCGGTGGCCATCACCACGAAGGTCACCACCACGGGGTAGACGGCCCAGAGCACCCTGAGCACCCGGTTGCGGACCAAGAAGAGGGCGGGGATGGCGATCATCAGGGCGAAGGCGACGTGCATGCTGGGCACCGCCGCGTAGGGGTTATAGAGAACGGTCGCGGTGTTCTCCGCGCCCTCGCCCACGAAGGCGGCCACCGTGTCGGTGAAGCCCCACTCGGGAAGGAAGCGCGGAGGGGCGGTTGGAAAGCTCACGTAGAGCACAAGTGCGAGGCCCATGGCCACCATGAACATGTTGCGCACGTAGTAGAAAGCCTGGTTTCGCGCGAGGTAGAGCCAGACCAAAAACGTCGTCGTGATCACGAAATGCGAGTTGACGTACATCCAGTTGGCGAAGGTGAGCAGCCACTCCTGGCTGCGCGTCCAGGCTTGAAGGCCCGGTTCGAAGAACAGTCCGAGCGCGCGCTCGATGTCCACCAGGGCGCGAGCGTTCTCGAAGGCCAGGCCTGCCTGACCGTCCACGAAACCGCGCACGATCCGGTACAGGTAATAGGCGCTCGCGAACAGGGCGAGCTGGCGAAGGGCGTCGAGCCGACCGTTCGGGAGCCAGCGGCCGCTGAGGCGCCGGATGCGCGCCCACATGCGATTCAGCGGGTGTGAGCGGGGCACCGGGCTAGCCTAGCGAGCGCCCGGGGCGCGTTGCAGTGGGGCTGTCCGTACTTCCAGGTGTATCGAATGGCCGCAGCAGGGTAAATTCTCTCGAATGAGCACCGCGGTCAGCAACAACACGGTTCCGGCGCGAGACGACGTCGAGCCCGTCCTCAACGAAACCCGGGATCGCATCGCCACGGGGATCGTGACCGCGGCCCCGATCCTCGCGCTCGGCCTCGTTGTCTGGCAGGTCTGGGGCGATTTCCTGCGCTGGAGCGACGTGGTCGTGTTCGCGATCATGTACATGGCCACCGGCCTCGGAATCACCGTCGGCTTCCACCGCTACTTCACTCACCGCAGTTTTCAGACGAGCAGACCCATGCGGGCAGTCCTCGCCGTGCTCGGCTCGGCCGCCATCGAGGGACCGATCATCTCCTGGGTCGCCGACCATCGCAAGCACCACACGTTCGCCGACCAGGAGGGCGATCCGCACAGCCCCCACGTTGACCATGGGGTCGGTTGGCGGGGCGCGTTCAAGGGACTGCTCCACGCACACGTCGGCTGGTTGTTCATCCATACCCAGCGAGGCCTGCGCCGGCGTTACGCGCGTGACCTCGTCGACGATCCGATCGTGAACTTCGTGGACGGGAAGTTCCTCGTCTGGGCAGTTGGCGGCCTGGTCGCGGCCTTCGCTCTGGGCTGGGCAATCGGTGGCTCGCTGTACGCGGGGCTGACAGGTCTGCTCTGGGGCGGCGCCGTGCGGATGCTGGTCGTGCATCACGTGACCTTCAGCATCAACTCGCTGTGCCACTTCTTCGGCCGCCGCCGCTTCGAGACCGAGGACGAGTCGCGCAACCTGCTCTGGCTGGCCCCTTTCTCCTTCGGCGAGAGCTGGCACAACAACCACCACGCCTTTCCCACCTCGGCCGAGCACGGGATGCGCAAGTGGGAGATCGACCCCTCGGCGCTTGTGATTCGCGCGATGGAGAAGGCCGGACTGGTGTGGGACGTGGTGCGCGTGGACCGCGAGCGCCAGGAGCGCCGCAAGGCACTCCTGGCGGACGAGCGCGGTTGAGACTTCGCCCTTAGACGGGACGGACGCTTACGGCCTTGGGGCCCTTGCCCCCCGGCTCGGACTCGTACTCGACGCGCGCGCCCTCGGCGAGCGTGCGAAATCCTTCGCTTTCTATGTCGCTGTGATGCACGAATAGGTCCTTGCCCTGATCGTCGGGCGTGATGAAGCCAAAGCCCTTGTCATCGCTGAACCACTTGACGGTTCCGGTTGCCATGGGTCCCTCCCACGTTGTCTGTGCTGGTCCGGCCGATTCTCGGCCCGGCCACCTCAGCCGGGCGGCGGGAAAGCTACCAAGCATCTAGTCGCCGCAGCGCCGCCCGCGTGAGAACAGCCGCTCCGGCGAGAAGCGGGTGGACAGCCGGACGAAGCCGACTTCGTCGGCGATCACGCGCGTCCAGTTGCCGTTTCGCTCCACGCAGGCGTTGGGGGCATACCAGTAGGGTGTCCAGCGCACGCGCACGATCGCCTCGCCGGGCTTCTTGACGTCGAGCAGAACCTCGTCGCTGCTCATCTGCTCGAGCACGATGCTCGCGTCGCCCTGCGGAATCACGACCGGGGTGGGCAGGAGCACCTTGTAGACCCGCCAGTCGTCTGACGTCCAGCGAAGGCTCAGGTAGGGAAGTCCCGGCTCGATCAGCGCGCGCTCGCTGTATGAGCTCTTGTCAGGCAGGGCGCTCGGCAGGGCCACGTAGCGCACGGCGTTCTCGGCGAGCCAGCTCGCGTAGCTCAGCCGGTTCAGCTCGCCCCTGTAGAAGATCGGGTGCAGCCCGGTGTCGAGCTGTCGCAACGAGCCCCGCGCCAGCGGCGTCCGGATCGCTATCTCCGAGCTCTCCCAGTGGCTGCGCGTGAAGGGAATCTCGACCCGGGGCTGGCCGGGCAGGGTGAGCAGGAAGTCCCGGAGCGGCTCGAAGTAGTCCGCCTTGGCGGCCGGATCCTCGAGGTATTTCACCACGTCGCGTATCGCGGCCGACCACTGCCAGACCGCGAGCCCGAGGAACCCCACCACCAATACCCGAGACAACCAGCGGCGCTGCAGCAGCGGCGTTCCCCAGAGCGCGCAAAGCATCACCGGACCGCCGAACAGCGCCCCGAGGCGAACCGCGTTGCCGCCCATCGGAGTCTCGAGCTCCAGGGCCAGGGTCGCTCCGATGCCGAACAGGACGAGTCCCCAGCGAAGAGCCGGCTGATCGCGCGGGAGCACGAGCAGGGAGAGGATCACGAAGACCGGGATGGGCGTGTAGGCCAAGAGCGGGAAGGGCGCCCACCCTCCCTCGGGGAAGGCCCAGGCCAAGAAGACGGGGGGAACGAAGGCCGCAGTCGCGATCAGCAGGCCCTCGATGCGCTTGAGCCGGGCGCGATCGCCCTTCGCCGCCAGCGAGAACGCCAGCCCGGCCATGGCCAGAAAGAGCCCGGCAACCGGACTGCCGAGGGGACAGAGCGCGGCCAGCACCAGCGCCCACCCGTAGCGGCGGCGCTGCAGGGCCAGGAGCGCGGCCAGCCCAAACGCCACCCCGATGGCGAAGGGAAGCCGCGAGGTGAACAAGAGGGTGGCGGAGCCGACTCCGAACCAGACCGAGCCCCAGCGCGCGCTCTCCTCGCCGAATGCCCCCCGAGCGAGGGGCCCGAACAGCGCAGCGCACGCCACTGCCGCGACCGAGAGGGCCAGCGCCGGCGAGAGTAGCCAGGCCAGTGGGGGCGAGAGGATCGAGTAGGCCGGCGTGTGATGGCCGCCGTACCACTGCCCGTTCCAGATCGTGAAGCCCTCCCGGCCGAAGAGGTCGGCCCGGAAGGTGTGCGCGGCCAGGTCGACCGGGCGCGGCTGCCAGATCAGGTATACGAGGGCGAACCCAACGGCGAGCGCCACCGGCGCGACTCGCCACCAGTCGATGCGCGCATGCCACGGCCGCTCGCCCTCGACCGGCTCGCGGACGGGCGAGGCGGACGGCGCCTGCGGCGCACGGGCACGCGACGGCGCCGTGACGGCAGCGAGGGCGGCACGGAGCACTGGTGGGGAGGCTAGATGATTAGGGCTCAGGCCAAGAAACCCGCCGCGCGCTCCACCAGGGCCGGCCGCTCGATCCAGCTCCAATGCCCGCCGTCGGTCGACTCGAGCTCGGCTTCGCCGCCGAGCGCCTCCGCGTAGCGGCGGCCAAAGTCCGCGGAGATGTACGGGTCGTCGCTGGGCCACAGGATCAGCGCCGGGCAGCGCAGCCCACCCAGGCGCGCGCCCTGGCGCGCCAGCTCCTCGGGGGGCGCCGAGCGGTAGAGGCGCAGGATGGCGCGCTGTGTGCCCTGGTCGAAATCGTCGAAGGCGCGGTCGGCGATCGAGCGCGGCATCGAGCGACGCATACCCCAGCGTGTCGTGAAGCCCATGGCCAGCTCGCCCACCAGGGGCGTTCGCCACGCGCGGGCCACACGGTGCCACTCGAAGCCGGGGAGGAGCGGCACGGTGGCGAACAGGACGATGCGCTCGATGCGCTCGGGAAAACGCTGGGCCAGGGCGAGCGCGACTCCGCCCCAGTCGTGAACGACCAAGGAGAAGCGCTCGAGGCCGGCGTGGGCGCAGAAGGCTTCGAGGAAGCGGTCGTAGCCGGAGATCGAATATTCGAAGTCACCCGGCTTGGCCGAGTTCCCGAAGCCCGGGAGGTCGAGCGCTACTCCGCCAGTACGAGTGAGAAAGGGCTCCCAGTCCCAGGAGGCGGTCGGCACGCCGTGCACGTAGAGGATCGGTGCTTCGCCGGCCTGGCGCCAGTGGGTCTCGAGGCCGGCGACCTGCGTGTGGCGCTCGACGATCTCCACAGTGGGGTCATACCAGCCCGCGTAGCCTTCTCGCCCGATGGCCGACCGCCGCAGGCTGCGCACGATCGTGGACAAGCTCGCCGCACCCTACGGCCGCCCGGTGCTGCGCGCTCACGGCGCGCCGATCGACGAGCTCGTGCTGACGGTGCTCTCCCAGAACACCAACGACCGCAATCGTGACGTCGCCTACGCGCGCCTGCGCGAGCGTTTCGGGTCGTGGGAGGAGGTTCGCGAGGCGCCTGTCGAGGAGCTCGAAGAGGCGCTTCGCCCGGGTGGGCTGGCGCCCACGAAGTCAGTGCGCATCCGGCAGATACTCGAGGCTATCGGCGACGACGACCTGACCGGCCTGGCCGACCTTCCCCTGGACGAGGCGCGAAGGGAGCTGTGCGAGCTGCCCGGCGTGGGGCGAAAGACGGCCGCCTGCGTACTGCTGTTCTCCTTCGGGCGCCCCGACCCCCCGGTCGACACCCACGTCTACCGGGTTGGAAAGCGTCTGGGCCTGTGGGCTGAGCGAACCCCGCTCGTGGCCGCCCATGACGAGCTGGCCCGGCTGTGCGGCCCCGATCCGCAGTTCGCCTACGAGACGCACGTGCTGCTCATCCGCCACGGCCGGCGCACCTGTGTCGCGCGCACGCCGCGTTGCGGCGAGTGCCCGCTGCGGCGCATCTGCCCCGAGGGCCGACGACGCCTGGCCCGGGCATGAGCGAGACCACGCTGCGCCGCGGCGCCGAGGGGGCGCTGATCGCCATCGCCGCCGTGTGGGGCCTGACCTTCGTGATGGTCCAGGACGCCATCGAGCTGCTTCCGACGATGGCCTTTCTGGCCTACCGCTTCATCCCCGCCGCGCTGATCGTGGCGGTGATCTTCTGGCGCCCGCTGCGCCGGCTGCCCGCCGAGGGCTGGCGCGCGGGCCTGGTGATGGGCGCGTTTCTCGCCGGCGGCTACATCTTCCAGACGCTCGGGCTCGAGCAGACCACCGTGTCCAACACCGGCTTCATCACCGGCCTGTTCGTGGTGCTCACGCCCGTGCTCGGGGCGATCTTCCTGCGCCAGCGCATCTCCGCGGTGGCCTGGGTGGCCGCGGTGGCGGCAATGCTGGGCCTGTGGCTGCTGTCAGGAGCGAGCGACAGCTTCGACCTGCGCGGTGACGGCCTTGTGCTGCTGTGTGCCTTTTCGCTCGCCGCCCACATACTCGCCACCGCCAGCGCGGTGCGGCGCTTTGACGTCGGCGCCCTGCTCGCGGTTCAGCTGGGCGTGGTGGGGCTGACCTGCCTGGTGATCGGTGCCCTGGCCGGCCAGCTCGAGCGCCCCGAGGGCACGACGGTGTGGTCGGCGCTGATCGTGACCTCGCTCGTGGCCAGCGCGCTCGGCTTCTTCGTGCAGTCCTTCGCCCAGCGCCACGCGCCGCCGGCGCGCACGGCGCTCATCCTCGCTTCGGAACCGGCCTTTGCCGGCCTTTTTGGCTGGCTGCTCAACGACGAACGTCTCACGGCCACCGGGTGGATCGGGGCGGCCCTGATCATGGCGGCGATCGTGTCGGTGGAGATCGCGCCGCGCCTGCGCCCGCCCCGGCCGCTTCCCGAAGCTTGATGTACAAGCTCCTGCTCGCCCTCCCCTTTGTGATCGGGGTGGCCGTGCTGAAGGGCCTGACGGTCGAGATCGACACCTTTCACGGCAGCGACGCGGCCGTGTACCAGCTGCCCACTATCGAGCTCTTTCGCGAGCGGCTCGACTTCTCGGACTATCCCTCCGCCCAGACTCCGCTCTACCACCTCGTCACGGCCGCCTGGGGCAAGCTGGTGGGCTTCGAGCTGTGGAAGCTGCGGCTGCTCAACGTCGCAATCTCCTACGGGGCTGCCCTCGCGCTGCTGCGCCTGCTGGGCCGGGCCACGCCGCTCGGGCCGCTCCCGGCATTCGCGCTCACGCTGGCCTTTGCCCTCTCGCCCTACTTCTACGGCGCCTCCTTCACGCTGCTCACCGACAACCTCGCGATTCTCTTTGCGCTGCTGGCGCTCGAGCGCGTGCATGCCTTCACGCGCGACGGCTCGATGACCGCGTTCGCGCTGGCCGGGGTGAGCATGGGAGCGGCGGTGCTCACCCGCCAGTCGTTCGTGTGGCTGTTCGCGGTGGCGGCGTTCTTCTTGCTGCGCCGGCGCGATCTTCGCCGGGCGCTGCTCGGGTCGGCCTTGCTGGCGCTGGCGCTCGTGCCCTTCGCCCTGCTCGTGATCGAGTGGAACGGGCTGGTCCCGCCGAGCGCAGACCCTGCATCGTGCGGTCTTTGCACCGACCGCCCGGGGTTCGGGCGCGACACCCTGACGCTGCGCACCGTCGGCTTCACCGTCGCACTGCTGGGCGTCTACGCGGCTCTGATACTGGGACCTTCGGCCATCCGTTGGCTTCGTGTGCTGCGCAGCCCGGTGGGGCGCATGGCACGCGGGGCCCTCGGCTCCCCGGCAGGGCGCGCCCTGTCGTCCTTTGTCACCGGAAAGCGGCCGCGCCGGATCGATCCCAAACGCTTGCTCATCCTGGGCGCCGCCGGAGTGCTCGCGCTGCTGCTTCTCTCCCCGCTGGAGTACGTGCCCGTGCTGCCCGGCCAGCCGGGCGACGCCGGTTGGCTCTGGAGGGTGTCGGACAAGGTGCCCGCAGTGCTCGGCTCCTCGCTTGTCTTCTGGCTGCTGGTTCCGCTCGGAGCGGCGGCCGCCGGCGTGCTCGCTTGGCGCGCGGGCTGGAGGTCGCTGCCGAGCGTCTACCTGGCCGCCTTTCTCCTGGCGGCGCTGCCGGTGGCGCTCGTCTACCAGAAGTACTTCGACCCGTTCATGCTGCTCGCGGTCGCGCTCTTCGCGCGCCCGATGGATTTCCGCCGCCGGGGCGACTACGCCGGGATCGGTGTCATATGCCTGGCCTCGGTGGCCTATGCGCTCAGCTTCGCGCTCTGAGGCAACGCGGCCCCTAACGGATCGCGAGCAGGTCCACCACGAACACGAGCGTCTCGTTGGGGCCGATCACGGGCGGCGACCCTTCGGCCCCGTAACCCAGCCGGGGCGGAATCGTGAGCTTGCGCCGCCCCCCCTTGCGCATGCCGACGACACCCTTGTCCCAGCCCTCGATCACCTGCCCTCCGCCGAGCGGGAAGGGGTAGGGCTGCCCCGTGACCCAGGAAGAGTCGAACTCGTCACCGGTGGAGAAGCTCACTCCCACGTAATGCACCACGACTTTGTCGCCGGCCCGGGCGGCGGGACCCTTGCCGGTGACGATGTCGTCTTTCTCGAGGTTGCGCGGGGGTGAGCCTGCGGGTTTCGGGATCTCGGGCTTGACGGTCGTGTCTTCGAGCGCCTCGGCGGCGGCGGCGGCTGAGGTCTCGGTCCTGTCGTTGCTCGCCGGGTCCTGCTCGTTGCCCCCGCAGGCCACGGGCCCAAGCGCGAGCAGAACGACCATGATGAGCGTTCGAGAGAGAGCGGGGCCCATGGGCCCGGCGCAGCCTATCCCACGTCGGCCTCCTCGCACAAATCTGCTACGTTTGCGCTTAGATTTCTTTCGAACGGAACCCTAAGCACTAAGGAGCAAACCTGTGGGCAAGACGATCGGTATCGATCTTGGCACGACCAACTCGTGCATGGCCGTCCTCGAAGGCGGCGAACCCACCGTGGTCGAGAACGCCGAGGGCGCGCGCACGACCCCCTCGGTCGTTGCTTTCACGGAGGGTGGGGAGCGCCTCGTCGGCGCCCCGGCCAAGCGGCAGGCAGTGACCAATCCCGAGAACACCGTCTTCTCGATCAAGCGCTTCATGGGGCGCAAGGAGGCGGAGGTTAAGGAAGAGGAGAAGATCGTCCCCTTCGAGGTCGTTTCGGGCCCGAACGGTGACGCTCGCGTGAAGGCCGGAGGCAGCGAGTACGCCCCGCCGGAGATCAGCGCGATGATCCTCCAGAAGCTCAAGGCGGACGCCGAGGCCTACCTGGGCGACAGCGTCGATTCTGTGGTGATCACCGTCCCCGCGTACTTCAACGACGACCAGCGCCAGGCCACCAAGGACGCCGGCAAGGTCGCCGGCCTCGACGTCAAGCGCATCATCAACGAGCCCACCGCGGCCGCGCTGGCCTACGGGCTCGACAAGGAGGACACCGACCAGACCATCCTCGTATTCGACCTTGGCGGCGGCACGTTCGACGTGTCGGTGCTCGAGATCGGCGACGGCGTGTTCGAGGTCAAGGCCACCGCCGGTGACAACCACCTCGGCGGAGACAACTTCGACAAGGCCATCGTCGACTACCTCGTGAGCGAGTTCAAGAAGGCCGAGGCCGTTGACCTCTCGCAGGACAAGATGGCCCTTCAGCGCCTCTACCAGGAGGCCGAGAAGGCCAAGACCGAGCTGTCCACCACACAGGAGACGCAGATCAACCTGCCCTTCATCACCGCGGTGGACTCGGTGCCCAAGCACCTCAACCAGCGCCTCACGCGCTCCAAGCTCAACGAGCTGACCGCCGACCTGGTCGACCGGGTGGTCGCCCCGACCAAGCAGGCCCTCGAGGACTC
>Ga0136617_10005752_pt1 | contig 11107 bp, 12 predicted proteins | sample AntDrymUQ3222106_2_FD_129672 | JGI IMG/M metagenome (GOLD analysis project Ga0136617, IMG submission 129672) | Polar desert sand microbial communities from Dry Valleys, Antarctica - metaG UQ322 (21.06) | ecosystem: Environmental > Terrestrial > Soil > Desert | place: Antarctica: Dry Valley...
AGCATGGGCCTGGAGATCGAGCTGAACCTCACCGACGCCGGCGGCGACCCGGCGATGGTCAACGAGAAGGTCCTCGGCCTCATCGCGGACCCGGACTTCCAGACCGAGCTCGCGCAGTTCAACATCGAGATCAACATCGCACCGCAGAACATCGAGGGCGCAGCGTTCCAGGTCCTCGAGCGCGATGTGCGGGCAAGCCTGAACCACGCCGACGACATGGCGCGCAAGGCCGACGCCGACGTCGTCATGATCGGCATCCTGCCGACGCTGCGGCCCGAGCACATGGGCGTCGAGAGCCTGAGCGCGAACCCGCGCTATGCGGTGATCAACGACCAGATCTTCGCGGCCCGCGGGGAGGACCTGCAGATCGCCATCGACGGCATCGACCGTCTCAACACCTACGCCGACACCATCGCGCCTGAGGCGGCGTGCACGAGCGTGCAGCTGCACCTGCAGGTCAATCCGGAGACCTTCGCGGCCCACTGGAACGCGTCCCAGGCGATCGCGGGCGTTCAGCTCGCCCTCGGCGCCAACTCCCCGTTCTTCTTCGGCAAGGAGCTGTGGAGGGAGACCCGGATCGCGTTGTTCGAGCAGGCCACCGACACCCGTCCGGACGAGCTCAAGGCGCAGGGCGTTCGCCCCCGGGTGTGGTTCGGGGAGCGCTGGATCACCTCGATCTTCGACCTGTTCGAGGAGAACGTCCGCTACTTCCCGTCCCTGCTACCGATCTGCGACGACGAGGATCCCCTCGAGGTGCTCGAACGCGGGGACATCCCGCAGCTCGGGGAGCTGCGGCTGCACAACGGCACCATCTACCGGTGGAACCGGCCGATCTACGACGTGGTGCGGGGCAAGCCGCACCTTCGGGTGGAGAACCGGTGCCTGCCGGCAGGCCCCACCGTCGTCGACGTGCTGGCCAACGCCGCTCTCTACTACGGACTGGTCAAGGTGCTCGCCGAGGCCGACCGTCCGGTGTGGTCACAGATGTCCTTCTCGGCTGCCGAGGAGAACTTCCACAACGGCGCCCGGCACGGGATTGAGGCGAAGATCTACTGGCCCGGGCTCGGTGAGGTGCCCGCGACCGAGCTGGTCCTGCGCCGGCTGCTGCCCATCGCGCACCAAGGCCTCGAGGAGTGGGGCGTCGACACCGCCGACAAGGACCGGCTGCTCGGCATCATCGAGGCACGCTGCCTGACCGGGCGCAACGGCGCTTCCTGGCAGGCGGCGACCTTTCACCGGCTGCACGACGACCACGACCGGCCGGACGCGTTGCGCGAGATGATGCGCGCCTACGTCGCTCACATGCACTCCAACGAGCCGGTGCACACCTGGCCCGACGCGTGAGTGACCTGCGCCGCAGGTGCTGGGGCCCGACGTGCCCACCGATCCGCCGCCGGGTGGGCCTCCGAACGACCGGGTGATGACGTTTCCCGCGCTGCTCGCACGGAGGCTGGCTGCCCTGTTCCTGGTGGTCGCAGCCGCGATGCTCGCCGCCACGGCGGCGGCCGCACCGGCAGCCGCGCACGCCGAGCTCGCCACCTCTGACCCCGTTGCCGGAGCGCAGCTCGACGAGCCGCCGGACGCCCTGACGCTGGACTTCACCGAAAACGTCCACCTGATCGAGGGCGGGCTCCGGCTCCTGGACGGTGGTGGCGCCATCGTCACCATAGGAACGGCGCGGGAGGACGCGCGCAGCGTCGTGATCCCGGTGCCCGAACCGCTCGCTGAAGACGGCTACGTCCTCACCTGGCGGGTGCTCTCCGCCGACTCGCACCCGCTGTCGGGATCAGTCCCCTTCACGGTCGGAGACGCGCCACCGGCAGCCGTTGCCGCGGCCGCGAACACCGACTCCACCCTCGCGAAGGCGGCACTCGCCGTCTCGCGCTGGCTCGGCTTCCTCGGCCTCGTGCTGATGATCGGCCCGGTGTTCTTCGTCGCCTTGTGCTGGGCCGGCGGGGTGAGCGACCGCCGCGTCGCCCGGCTCGTCCTGACCGGCGCCGGCGCGGTGCTGCTGGGGACGGCGGGCGGGCTGCTCGTGCAGGGTCCCTATGTCGCCGGTCAGCCGCTCCGCCGCCTCACGGACACCGAGCTGCTGAGTGCGACCCTCGGTTCGACCTTCGGGCAGGCCTCGGCGGTCCGCGTGATCGCGGTGCTCGGCCTGTTGTTCGTCCTGGACAGTCTGCGCCGTCGGGCGTCCGCTGCGGCTTTCGGGGCGATGTGCGCCGCCGCTCTCGCCACGTTCATCTCGTACGCCGTGCAGGGGCACGCCATCGGTGCATCCACGTGGTTGCTGGCCGTCAGCAGCGACACCCTGCACCTGACCGCGATGACCACCTGGATCGGTGGGCTGGCCGTCCTCGCGGTCCTGCTGTCGCGCAGGTCGACAGCAGTGGATCTCGCCGACGTGCTGCCGCGTTGGTCACGGGTCGCTCTGTCCTCCGTCCTGCTGCTGACGGTCACCGGAACCATCCAGTCGCTGCGGGAGGTCGGCTCCCTCGACGCCCTCACCACCACGTCGTACGGCCGACTCCTTCTCGTCAAGCTCGCACTCTTCGCCGGGCTGCTCGGTCTGGGCAACCTGGGCCGGGTGTGGATCCGGCGGCGCTACACGATGACGGTCGTGCACGCCTACAGCGAGGAGGCGGCACCCGAGCCGCCGGCCGACGTGCGGGCACTGCGCCGGTCAGTCGCAGCCGAGGCGGGGCTGGCCGCGGTGGTGCTGGCCGTCACCGCCGTGCTCGTCGCGACCACACCGGCGCGGGTTGCCGCAGGTGGCGCGGCGACGCGCGTGGTGGCGCAGCAGGCCCAGGTGGTCAGCATCGACCTGCCCGACGGCACGACGGTCGATGTGGGCGCTACCCCGGACCGCGCCGTGACCGTCCTGCTGGAGGACTCAGAGGGGGAGGCGTTCGACCCCGAGAAGGTCTCGATCAGCGCATCGCTGGCCGGGAAGAACGTTGCGAAGCTGCCGCTGCGGCTGGGGCGGGCCGATGTCGGCAGCTATCGCGCCGAGGACCTGCTGCCCTTCCCCGGAGCCTGGCGCATCACCGTCACGGTGCAGGACTCGCCGACCGAGTCGGCAGTGGGCACGGCCGATCTCGACGTGCCCTAGGGCTTTCCCCGTCCGTGTGTCACGGATGGCTGGGGTGCTCGTGGTCGACGTGCCCGTCGGTCTCGAACTGGAAGGTCGAGTGCTCGACGCTGACGCCGAAGTGTCCGGCGACGCAGAACTGAAGCTCGTCGAGAAGCGCAGGCAGCCGGCCGTCGGAGAAGCAGCTGTCGTCGACCACGACGTGAGCCGTCAGGACCGGCAGCCCGGTCGCCACCTGCGAGGCGTGCAGGTCGTGCACGCTGCGAACGTGCGGGACGGCGAGGATGTGTTCGCGCACCTGCCCGAGGTCCAGGCCCCTCGGAGTCGCCTCGAGCAGAACGTCGACCGTCTCCCGCAGCAGTCGCAACGTGCGCGGGATGATCAGCGCGCCGATGAGCAGCGACGCCACACCGTCGGCACGCTGCCAGCCGAGGAGCCCGATGGACGCCGCAGCGACGAGAACGGCGACAGACCCGAGCGCGTCCGCCAGCACCTCGAGAAACGCCGCCCGCATGGTGAGGTTCTCGCTGCGCCCTCTCGCCAGCAACGCGAGACCAGCCAGGTTCGCAGCCAGGCCGATGGCGCCGAACACGAGCATCGCCCCGGCATCGACCTCAGGGGGGTCGACGAGCCGCCGCACCGCTTCCACCACGATGTAGACGCCGACTGCGAGCAGGACCGCGGCCTGCGCTGCCGCGCCGACGACCTCGGCCCGCAGGAAGCCCCAGGTCCGCTCCGGAGTCGCGGGGCGACGGACGAGGGACGCGGCGACGAGTGCGAGGGTGAGGCCGGCGACGTCGGTGAGCATGTGACCCGCGTCGGCCAGCAGCGCGAGCGAACCTGAGACAGCAGCGCCGATGACCTCCACGACGAGCACGACCGAGGTGAGCGCCAGGACGAGTGCGAGTCGTCTGACGGCGCCCGCGGACCCGTCCGTGTGGTCGTGACCCATCAGGCGGCGCCGAAGATCTCCTTCGAGGTCTGCACCCGCATCTCCTCGAGGGTGTCGACCTGGGCGGTAGCTCGCTGCAGCAGCCCGTCGAGCCGGACGGCGTCCAGCCTCGGCTCGTGCTCCGCGACCTCGCCCAGCGTCCGCCACAGCGAGGCCTTGCCCTCGACGCCCAGCCGCAGCGCCTCCAGCTCGAGCAGCGAGCTCAACGGTGACCGGTCCAGCAGATGCCCGTTGAGCTTGAGCCGGCCCACCTTCTCGGCCACCCAGGCGGAGTAGACCTTGTAGTGCCGAACCGGTATGCCCAGTGCCACCATCATCTCCAGCAGGGTGTCGCGGTCCTGCTCGATCTCCTCGGCCAGCCGCTGCAGCGTGGACCCGGCGGGGGACCCGCCGTGAGCTCCCGCGGATCGCCGGACGAGCTCGATGCCCCCGGTCGCGCCGGCCAGGTGGTCGTTGAGATAGATGCCGAGCAGCGCCGGCTCGGCCTTGGTGGTTCCCGGTGTGCTCGACATGGGTCCTCCCTCGTGTGCTGTCCAGGCCCGTTCGGGCCTGGGACGCTCATGCCCCAAGGTCAGGCGGGCACGCCGGTCATCGTGAGCGGACCCGCGCGTAGGTCGCCAGGAAGTCCTCGACCGGCATGCTCGCGACGACCTCGCTGACCAGCTCGAGATCGAGGTCCTCGATCCGCTTGAAGCGCAGGCAGCTCTTGCCCATGTCGAGCGTGCGCCCGCCCGCCTGCCAGCGCTCGCGGAAGTCCTGCTCCCGGTCCCCGTCGATGTAGGGGCCCATCAGGTAGAGCGCGTAGTGCCGCTTCTGCGCGGCCAGCGAGAGATAGGCCAGTGGCTGGCCGTTGTAGGTCTCGGGAAAGCGCTCGAGTGGAACCGACCAGGTGATCATCCCCCAGGCGACGCCCTCGTCGTAGCCGACGGGCATCGCTGCATGGACGATGTCGTAGACGGCGCGCACGATGTCGCGTCGTTCCGGCTCGAGGTCGGCGAGGTAGCCCTCGACTGTTGTCGCGTCGCTGTGCATGCCCGGGATGCTAACGCCTAGTCTCGGCCGGGTGATCAGCCGTCGCGGTGCCCTGCGGGCGGCCGTGCTCACGGCGGCTGGCGCGGCCATGTCGGGCGCCGTCGGTGGGTGCCGAACGACCGAGTCGGAGGGTGACGACCAGGTGGAGCGGTCCATCGAGGCCTACGGCGAGGGTGCTCTCCAGCAGGGGGAGTGGTTCCTGCCCGCCCGCGGCGACCGGCTCCCTGTGGTGGTGCTGGTCCACGGCGGGTTCTGGCAGCCCGGCTACGACCGCCACCTCGAGGACGAGGTGGCGGAGTCGCTGGCCGGTCACGGCTTCGCGGTCTGGAACATCGACTACGCGCTTGCCGACCAGCCATGGCCGGCGACCTTCCGCGACGCCGCCGCGGCCGTGGACCACGTGGCGACGAGCACCCAGGCGCGCCGGTTGGACCTTGACCGGGTCGGCGTCGTCGGGCACTCCGCGGGCGGGCATCTCGCCCTGTGGCTCGCCTCGCGTGGCGGGCTTGCCGATGGCGAGGTGGGCGCGTCGCCCGTCGTTGCGGTGAAGGTTGCGGTCGCACAGGCGCCGGTCGCCGACTTGGCGACCGCTGCACGTGAGGACGTCGGGCGCGGAGCGGTGCGGGATCTGATGGACGGCGGCCCTGACGAGGTGCCCGGACGCTACGACGTCGGCTCGCCGCAGGCGCTGCTCCCGGTCCGCGGCGTGCGCCTCACGCTCGTGCATGGTGACAGCGACGATCTCGTTCCGCTGCGCCAGAGCACGGCCTACGTCGAGGCGGCGCGATCCACGGGCACGGAGGTCGACCTGCGCGTGCTGCCTGGCGTCGGACACTTCGAGCACCTCGACCCGGACAGCGCCGCGGTGGCGGCGATGCACACCGCGCTCGACGACCTGTAAGGAAACTCAGTGCGAGAGCCGCGCTGCCTCGTCGCGGCACCACAGCTGGAGCAGCCCGCGGAAGTGCGCGATGAACTCCTCGTGCTCGTGGGCTGGGAACTGCGAGCTGACCGTGCCCACGAGCAGCGTGTCGAAGTCGGCGCTGGTGAAGTAGTGGTGCGCCACCTCGTCGAAGCTGCCCAGCCGGCTGGCGCAGAAGTCCTGGTAGCGGTCAGTGTCGAAGTAGTCGTCGGCCAGCGCCCGGTAGGCCGAAAGCTTCTCGGCGTAGGACAAGTCGTCCCGGTCCGCGAGGGCGAACCACGGCGCGGGGTCGACGTGCGGCTTGGCCTGCCGCTCGGTCGCCGTGCAGAACACTGACCACTTGACCAAGGCCTTCATCGCCCACGGGAAGTAGTAGTGCAGGGAGGTGATCGCGACATCCGGGCAGGCGTTGGCGTAGTCGATCGGGTGCACCTCGGCGGCACGGACGAGGGTCTCGCAACTGTTGAACTCCCACCGGAAGAACGCGTTGACGATGCGCCCGATCGAGAGCACCTCGTCGCCGATCTCGGGGGTCAGGAAGTCGTGGTCGACCGAGTAGCGCGCGTGCATCGGCTGGTCGGGGTCGAACTTCATCACCATCGTCTCCGCCCCGATGGACAGGGATCGCGCGAAGACGTCATAGCCTTCGACCGACGCCTGCAGGTGCATCAGCATCTCGCCCGACTCGTCGTAGGCCCGGTGGAGCTCGTCGGGGTTGCGGACACGCGACACACCGACCCACGCGCCGCCGTCGTACGGCTTCATGAACAACGGGTAGCCGACCTGCTCGGCCACCGCCTCGAGGTCGAACGACTGGTTGTAGCGCTCGGCGGTGTAGGCGTACTTCGCGTGGTCGATCGGGTTCTTGTAGGGCACCAGCACCGTGTTCGGCACCTTCAGGCCGAGCCGCATCATGGCGCAGTAGGCCGCGTGCTTCTCCATGGCCTGGAACGTGAACGGGGAGTTGAGCAGATAGACCCCGTCCATCAACGCGACCTTCTTCAGCCACTCCCGCGGGTGGTAGTACCAATACGCAAGACGATCGATGACCAGGTCGTACGACGGGTGCTGACGCAGGTCGAACGGCTCGATCGTGATGCGCTCGACGTCGTAGGAGTGGCGCGTGTCCGCGCCATCCGTGACCCCCCCGAGCCGGCGCACGAGCGCCTCGAAAACGTTCGGCCAATCGGTCTCGGTGCCGAGGAGCAGGCCGATCTGGTGCCGGGTCTCGGCGGTGGCGGTGTCGGTCATGACGTCCTCCTCGGCGGACAGCTCAGCAGAACCGTGGCAGGTGGTGACCCAGCTGTCGACGCCAGGAGGGCCAGTCGTGCGGGACGTCGTGACCCCAGACGTCCAGCTCGTGCGAGATCTCCTTGTCGGCCAGGACCGCCGCGAGCTGGTGGGTGCCCGGCAGTGCGCCGGTCGGGTCGACCTCCCACGAGCCCTGCCCGACGACGAGGACAAGGTGCACGCGGGACCGCAGCCAGTCCAGATGGTCGCCGTGCAGGTTGGCGACGTACTCCACCGGGTTGTGGAAGTAGGCCGCGTCGCCGCGGTCGCCCCAGGCGTACCACTGGGACGGGTCATAGGTGCCGGAGAAGCCGAGTGCGAGCGGGAACACATCCGCGTGGCGCAGCGCGATGTTGGCGGCGTGGTAGGCGCCGAGGCTGCAGCCAAGGCTGATGATGTCGGTCGCGCCGCCGCAGTCCTCGTGCACCCAGGGGACCACCTGCTGGAGCACCCACTGCTCGAACTGGTCGTGCCGTCGGGCTCGCTCCTCCAGCGGCACCGACCGGTCCGACCAGGTGGCGGCGTCGGCGGAATCGACGCAGTAGAGCTTCACACGGCCCGCGTCCACGAGCCAGCGCACCTCCTCGACCATCCCGTTGCTCTCGAAGTCCCAGGCCCGCCCGGCCTCGGACGGGAACACCAGCACCGGCCGGCCCCAGTGCCCGTAGGCGACCAGTGACCCGCGCCAACCACTGATCGGCGACGTCAGCTCGACGTGCCTCATGACGCCACCATCCGCAACAGCCTGGTCAGGAAGGGGTCGAACGCGTCGCGCCAGGCGGTGTAGTTGTGCACGTCCGCGAGCTCGTGCAGAGCGACGTCGTAGCCCTGTGCGGACAACGCTCTCGCCATTGTGCGGTTGTTCTCGATGTTCTCCTCGATGCGTCCGCAGGTCATCACGACCGGAACGGGGGAGTGGTGCCCACCGGCCCGCAGCACCCCGTCGACGCTGCGCACGACCCGGTCGTAGTGCGGGAAGCGGCGCTCGTGCGCGTCGTAGCGCGGATGGAAGAAGCTGCCCGACTGCAGGAACAGCGCATCGAACGTGCCGGCGTTGCGGCGCTGCGCGTGCAGCATCGCCAAAGCGCCGAGGCTGGCACCCATGCCCACGACCGCGGTGGTGGTGACCAGTCCGCGCAGGTGCGGCACGACGGCGAGAGACAGCCCGCGGGTGTAGGCACCGTTCGCGGAGTACCAGTCGTCGCGAGGACCAGGGGAGAGCAGGGCGGCGCGGACTCGCGGCAGCTGCCCGCCGGCGACAAGCACACCGAGGCACGTCGTGAGGCCGGCCAGCTCGTCGTACTCCGGTCCGTCGTGCACCACCAGCAGCGGCAGCGGCTCGTCATCCCAGGTGTCCGACGGGGTCCAGAGCCGGACCGGGACCTCGGTGCCCAGGGCGCGAGCCGGCACCGCCAGATCGCGCGAGTCGCCGATCGGCGCGTCGCCACCATCCACCCCGACCCATTCTGGCGGCTGGTAGTCGGGGAGCTCGAGCACCGACTTGTCGCCGAACGCACCGGGAGACATCAGGGGGTTGGCGGGGTCGCGGACGTGCTGGGTGCCGCCGTCGAGGTGGGTGAGCTCGAAGAGGTACTCGATGCGGTGCACATCGGGCCGGTCCAGCCGCAGCGTCCAGCCACCCTCGTCCCGCTCGAAGTCGAGCTGACTTCCGGGCACCCGCACGTCCTGGGAGAGCCGCATCGCGGTCAGCACATGGTCGGGGTCGGCGAACCGGAAGGTCACCTCCGAGTCGGTGACCTCCGGGCCGGACGCGAGCACGCTTTCACCGGCGGGGAGGGGCACCCGGGCAGCCTAATGGGGCTCCACCGCGCTGATCCGTGCTCTTGACAGGGAGAGCATCAGTGGCTACTAATGTTAGTCATGGCTGATACAGCGGCGGTGCTGACCGCGTTGGGCGACCCGACCCGACGGGCGGTGCTCGAGCGGCTGCGGGGCGGGCCACGGTCCGTGGGGGAGATCGTCTCGGTCCTCCCGGTGAGCCAGTCGGCTGTCTCGCAGCACTTGCGGGTGCTACGCGAGGCCGGTCTGGTCACGGACCGGCGCGAGGGGACCCGCCGGCTCTATCGGGTCGACCTCGACGGGCTGACCGCGCTGCGGGCCTATCTCGACGGGTTCTGGGACACCGCGCTGGAGTCGTTCCAGCGCTATGCAGAAGGGGAGAACGCATGACAAGCGAGACCAACACCGTCAGCGCGCCCGTCGTACGGGCTGTGCATGTTGCGCGCAGCCGCGAGGACGCGTTCCGCATCTTCACCGAAGACATCGGCGCCTGGTGGCCGATGGAGTCCTTCAGCGTGTTCGGCGCGACCGCACGGGTCGCCGTGGAGGGCAGCGACATCGCGGAGCACTCGGCGGAGGGGGAGCGCACCGTGTGGGCCGAGATCGTCGAGTCCGACCCGCCGCGGCTGCTCGTGTTGAAGTGGCATCCCGGGACGGACCCCGCGACGGCGACCACCGTCGAGGTCGCGTTCGCCGACGATGGGGACCGCACGAGGGTGGAGCTCACCCACTCCGGCTGGGAGACGTTGGGGGAGCGGGCCATGGCGGTGCGGCAATCGTACGACGGTGGGTGGCTGCAGGTGCTCGAGCGTTTCGTGGCGGCCGGCTGAGCCAGTGCCCATCAGGGCTGTGAGAGCGTGCACCTACGGTGCAGGCATGACACAACGCCTCGACCCACCTCTGGTGGCTGACGAACGCACCATGCTGGACGCCTGGCTGGATTATCAGCGGGACACGCTGATGATGAAGTGCGACGGACTGGGGGCGGTCGACCTCAAGCGCCGCGCCTGTCCGCCGTCGAGCCTGTCGCTGCTCGGGCTGGTGCGCCACATGGCCGACGTGGAGCGGGTCTGGTTCCGCAGATGCCTCGCCGGTCAGGACGCACCGCCGCTCTTCTGGTCGGACGAGCTCCCGGATGGGGACTTCGACCTGGTGGCGGGGGCCGACGCGAACGCCGACTTCGCCACCTGGCGTGCGGAGGTTGCGGCGGCCCGCGAGCTGGCAGCGTCCTGCGGGCTCGACGACATCGGGGCGGTGCGCCGTCGGGGCGACCTCTACTCGCTGCGCTGGATCGTCGTGCACATGATCGAGGAGTACGCGCGGCACAACGGGCACGCCGATCTGCTCCGCGAGCGGATCGACGGGGTCACGGGGGACTGACCCGAGGCCAGGTCTCCACCGCTGTCCCACCCGCAACCCGACATAATGTCGATTATCGGCACTCCGGTCGGGCATCGCCCCAGGTAGGCGGCACAGACCCCACGACAGCGAGAAGCCCCAGGCACGAACCCGGGGCCTCTCAGGAAGCACCGAAGTGCGCCCTCATTGCTGCGCTCTGAGGTTATCACCAGCCGACGACATTCACCATTGGGATGACGCGCTAGGTGCTTCCGAGTTCCGAAAGGACAACTCGGATATGAGCACCAAACGTGTACCCGTTCTGATCCCGACCGAAGCCACCCTTGCGTTCACCGCAGACAACGGCTGGCACCTGCTCCCGAAGCCGCCGGCCTGGTGGGTCGACCAGCACCTCGCCGACCACGCCGACGAGCCCGCGGACGAGCCGATCCCTTACCGGCTAGTCGACCCGGAGCTCGACGCGCCGGTCCCGTTCTGGCCCGTCGACGAGCTGACGAGCCGATGCGGTCACCACTGTGGGCTCGACGGGCGCGACGCCGACACCGACGGTCACTGTGCCTGCCCGGAGTGCCACGGCCGGCTCGACGCTGGCCGCGAGCAGCTGCTCGAGGTGGTGTCCCGGTGACCGGGGTCACGCTGGGCGAGCTGCTCGACGAGCTCG
>Ga0136617_10005753_pt1 | contig 11106 bp, 8 predicted proteins | sample AntDrymUQ3222106_2_FD_129672 | JGI IMG/M metagenome (GOLD analysis project Ga0136617, IMG submission 129672) | Polar desert sand microbial communities from Dry Valleys, Antarctica - metaG UQ322 (21.06) | ecosystem: Environmental > Terrestrial > Soil > Desert | place: Antarctica: Dry Valley...
CGGGCGCGAGGCCTACCCCGGCGACGTCTTCTACCTGCACTCCAGGCTGCTGGAGCGCGCGGTCAAGCTCAACGACGACCTCGGCGGCGGCTCGCTGACCGCGCTGCCCATCATCGAGACGCAGGCCGGCGACGTGTCGGCGTACATCCCGACCAACGTGATCTCGATCACCGACGGGCAGATCTTCCTCGAGCCGGGCCTGTTCAACTCCGGTGTGCGCCCGGCCATCAACGTCGGCATCTCGGTGTCGCGCGTCGGCGGCAACGCCCAGATCTCGCCGATGAGGAAGGTGGCGGGCAAGCTCAAGCTCGAGCTGTCGCAGTACCGCGACCTCGAGGCGTTCTCGCAGTTCGGCTCCGACCTCGACCAGGAGACCCAGCGCACGCTGGCCCGCGGCGAGCGGCTCGTGGAGACGCTCAACCAGGGCGAGCGCGAGCCGATGGCGGCCGCCGACCAGGTCGCGGTGGTCTACGCGGCCACCAACGGCTACCTGGACCGGATCGACACCGCGCGCGTGGCCGAGTTCAACAAGGGGCTCGTCGAGCGGGTGCACTCGGAGGCCTCCGGCACGCTGGAGAAGATCGCCGGCGGCGACTGGGGCGACGAGACGCAGAAGAAGCTCGACGACGCGATCGGCCAGTTCGCCAGGGACTTCGGCTACGACCTCGACGAGGAGGGCCTGGCGCTCGAGGAGGACTCGCCCGACCGCGACACGCGCGACCGCTCGGAGCCGCGCGCCGAGGAGGACTCCGACGGATCCGGCTCCGAGGCCGAGACGGCGGAGCAGGACTCCGACGACGGCCGGCGCTCCGGCGCGGTGGCCGCCGGGCAGTCGAGCTAGCGGGCGGCCATGGCGCAGAAGGACGTCAAGGGCCGCATCGGCTCGGTCAAGAACATCCAGAAGATCACGCGGGCGATGGAGATGGTCGCCGCCGCCCGCCTGCGCCGCGCCGAGCAGCGGATCGAGGCCCTGCGGCCCTACGCCTCGGCGATCCGGCGGATGACCCGCCAGGCGGCCGAGGCGGCCCAGAACGTCCCCAACCTGCCGATCCTGCAGGAGCACGACAGCGTCTCCAACGTCGGGATGCTGCTGGTGACCGGCGACCGCGGCCTCGCCGGCGCGTTCAACACGCAGATCGTCCGCGCGGGCATCCGCGCCGCGAACGAGGCCGACGGCGAAGTCCAATGGTTCGCCTCCGGGCGCCGCGGGGTGTCCTCGCTCACGTTCCGCGGGCGCACCGTCCTCGGCGAGTACACGGGTTTCACCGACCGCCCGTCCTACGCCAATGCGCGTGACGTCGCCTCGGACCTGATGGCCGCCTACGTCGACGGCAAGGTCGACCAGGTCGACATCTTCTACAACCGCTACATCTCGCCGCTGAGCCAGGAGGTCACGCGCGAGACGCTGCTGCCGCTGCAGCACGCGACGATCCTCGAGGGCTCAGGCGACGAAGCCAGCCTCGGCGGTCGCGCCGGCGGCGAGGAGGACGAGGACCGCGGCGACGGCCCGCACGCGCTCGTGGAGTACGAGCCCGGCCCCGAGGAGATCCTCCAGCGCCTCGTTCCCGCCTACGTCGAGATCTCGATCTACCGCGCGCTGCTGGAGTCCACGGCCTCCGAGCACGGCGCGCGCATGACCGCGATGCGCAACGCCTCCGAGAACGCCACAGACCTCATCAAGGACCTCACCCTGCAGATGAACCGCGAGCGCCAGGCGGAGATCACGCAGGAGATCATGGAAGTCGTCGCGGGCGCCGAGTCGCTCACGTAACCAGGAGATCTCATGGAAGCCAGCACCAAGGACCAGGAACAGCAGGAGACCGCCTCGGAGAACGGCGAGCGCAACGTCGGTCGGATCGAGGAGATCCAGGGCGTCGTCATCGAGGCCGTCTTCCCCGGCAAGCTGCCCGAGATCAACTCGGCCATCATCGTCGAGCGCGAGGGCAGCCAGGGCGCCGACGAGGACGAGAACATCAGCCCGAACCTCGTCTGCGAGGTCCAGCAGCACCTCGGCGACGACCGCGTGCGCGCGGTCGCCATGGACACCACCGACGGCGTCTCGAGGGGCTCGGAGGTCGTCGACACCGGCGGCCCGATCACCGTGCCGGTCGGCAAGATGACGCTCGGGCGGATCTTCAACCTGCTCGGCGAGGTGATCGACCAGGGCGATCCGGTCGAGGTCGAGGAGCGCTGGCCGATCCACCGCCCGGCGCCGACCGTCGAGAACCTCACCCCGACGACGGAGATGTTCGAGACCGGCATCAAGGTCATCGACCTGCTGGCGCCCTACGCCAAGGGCGGCAAGGTCGGCCTGTTCGGCGGCGCCGGCGTCGGCAAGACCGTCATCATCCAGGAGCTGATCAACAACCTCGCCCAGGAGCACGGCGGCATCTCGGCCTTCTGCGGCGTGGGCGAGCGCTCGCGCGAGGGCAACGACCTGTGGCTGGAGATGACCGAGTCGGGCGTCATCGACAAGACGATGCTCGTCTTCGGCCAGATGAACGAGCCGCCCGGGGCGCGCATGCGCGTCGCGCTGTCCGGCCTCACCATGGCGGAGTACTTCCGCGACGAGGAGGGCCAGGACGTGCTACTCTTCATCGACAACATCTTCCGCTTCGTCCAGGCCGGCTCGGAGGTCTCCGCGCTCCTGGGCCGGATGCCCTCCCAGGTGGGCTACCAGCCGACGCTGGAGTCCGAGATGGGCCAGCTGCAGGAGCGCATCACCTCCACCCGCAAGGGCTCGGTGACCTCCGTGCAGGCCGTCTACGTCCCCGCCGACGACCTCACCGACCCGGCGCCCGCCTCGGTGTTCGCGCACCTCAACGCCACGACGACGCTCTCGCGCGCGATCTCCGAGAAGGGCATCTACCCCGCGGTCGACCCGCTGGACTCCTCCTCGACGATCCTCAAGCCGGAGATCGTCGGCCAAGAGCACTTCGACGTCGCCAACGAGGTCAAGGAGGTGCTGCAGCGCTACCGCGAGTTGCAGGACATCATCGCCATCCTCGGCATCGACGAGCTGTCCGACGAGGACCGCGTGCTCGTGCAGCGTGCGCGCCGCATCGAGCGCTTCCTCTCGCAGCCGTTCCACGTGGCCGAGCAGTTCACGGGCACGGCGGGCGTCTACGTGCCGATCGCCGACACCGTGCGCTCGTTCCGCGAGGTGCTCGACGGCAAGCACGACGACGTGCCGGAGTCGGCCTTCTTCCTGAAGGGCTCGATCGACCAGGTCGTCGAGGCCGCCAAGGGGTCCTCCGGCGAGCAGCAGGACGAGGCCGAGGCGGACCAGCAGGACACCCAGTCGACTTCGTCGACGGGCACAGGTGAGAACGCGGAGGAGGCCACGTAGTGGCCCGCACGCCCTTCACGGTCGAGATCCTCACCCCCGAGGGCGAGGTCTTCAACGACGAGGTCGAGATGGTCTCGACCAAGACGAGCGTGGGCTCGATCGGCCTGCTGGCCAACCACCAGCCGCTGCTGGCGATGCTCGACCCGACCGAGCTGCGGCTCTACAAGTCGGAGTCCGACGTCATCCGCTACGCGCAGGGCGAGGGCTTCCTGCAGATCGCCGGCGAGCACGCGCTCGTGCTCGTCGACGAGGTCTTCGAGGTGGACAAGCTCGACACGAGCGACCTCCAGGACCGCCTGCGCCGCGCCGAGCAGGAGTGCGAGCGGGCCGAGGAGGGCACGGAGGAGCTGCGCGCGGCCGAGCGCGACAAGCGGCGCTACGAGGCCTTCCTCAAGATCACCGAATAGGGGTCAGATCTTGCATTCCTGCACCGCAAGGAGGAGTGATGGATTGCAAGGTCTGACCCCGGCTGGGGTCGCGGCTACCCTCTCGCGATGGATGAGCGCGCGCTGACCGAGCGCCTGATCACCTACGACACTTCCAACGTGGACGGGCTGCGCGCCGCCGCCGGGTTCATCAAGGGCTGGCTGGAGGCGCGCGAGATCGAGGTCGTCGACCACCGCTTCGGCGACCTGCACGCGCTCAGCGCCGTCGTCGGGCCGGAGGAAGGTCCCACGCTCGTCCTCCACGGGCACTTCGACGTCGTCCCCGGCCGCGCGGAGCAGTTCGTCCCGCGCGTTGAGGGCGACCGCGTGTTCGGTCGCGGCGCCTACGACATGAAGGGCGCGCTCGCCTCGATGATGTGTGCGCTGCGCGACCTCGTCGACCAGGACCGGGTGCGGGTGCGCTTCGTGTGCGTCCCCGACGAGGAGTCCGAGGACATCGAGCGCCGCACGAGCGACGACCTCGTGCGCCGCGGCCTCGTCGGCGACTTCGCGATCACGGGCGAGCCGACCGACCTGCACGTCGGCATCCAGGCCAAGGGCGTGCTCGCCTGCCGGCTGATCGTCCACGGCCGCGCCGCCCACGGCTCGACGCCGTGGCTGGGGGACAACGCCGTGCTGAAGGCGATCGACGTGTTCCGGCGAATCGAGTCCCTGCCGTTCTCGCGCGAGTCCTCGGAGCTGTTCGACCGCCCGTCGATCAACCTCGGGCGGATCCACGGGGGCGACGCGCTGAACAAGGTCCCCGACGAGTGCACGATGGTCCTCGACATCCGCTACCTGCCCAACCAGGACCCCGGCGACGTCCTGGAGCAGATCCGCAGCATCCCGGACGTGCAGGTGGCGCGCACGTTCATCCACCCGCCGGCGCACGTGTCGCGCTCGAACCCGTACGTGCTGGCGCTCACCGACGTGGTCGGGCGGCTCACGAGCGGTGAGTCGATGAGCGTCGGCCGCGACGGCGCCTCCGACGCCGTGTCGTTCCTGCGCGCGGGCATCCCCGCCGTGGAGTTCGGCCCCGCCGGGGCGGGTCACCACGGGCCCGAGGAGTGGGTCTCGATCTCCTCGCTGGCCCGCTACCGCCAGGCGCTCACCGACTTCGTGCGCCAGCTGCCGACCAAGCTCGCCCAGTACGAGGGCGGCGTGCCGCTGCGCGCGGTCGAGGGCGGCCGGCCGTGACGTCTTACGAGGAGGAGGCGGAGCGCGCGCCGCGGGTCGGGGCCGGCCTGGTCAAACGCGGGCTGCTGGCGATGGTGCTCGTCGTCGCGATGAGCGCCACGGCGGTGGCCACCACGGTCGTGCTCGAGATCGACGACGTCAAGAACGCGTTCCTGGGCGAGGGGCGGGCGCAGTTCGACATCCCCGAGGTCACCGAAGCCGAGGCCGGCGGGCCGCGGACGATCCTGATCCTCGGCTCCGACGCTCGCTACGAGGACCGCAAGCTGGGCGTGAAGCCGCGCTCGGACACGATCCTGCTCGTGCGAGCGAATCCCCGCAAGCAGGCGGTCGCACTGATGTCGATCCCGCGCGACCTCTTGGTCGAGATCCCCGGGCGCGGGTCGAACAAGATCAACGACGCCTACGAGCGGGGCGGCCCGCGGCTGACGGTGCGCGCCGTCAAGAAGCTCTTCGAGGACGCGACGGGCGAGGACTTCCCGATCAACAACGTCATCAACGTCAACTTCGGGACGTTCAGGCGGGCCGTCGACTACATCGGCGGCGTCTACATCGACGTCGACCGCGACTACTTCAACGACAAGTCGGCCGGCGTCGGGGCCGGCTACGCGAAGATCGACGTCGACCCCGGCTACCAGAAGCTCAGGGGGCAGGACGCGCTGGACTACGTCCGCTACCGCCTGGGCGACAACGACTTCATCCGGGCCGCCCGCCAGCAGGACTTCCTGCGCCAGGTGCGCGGCCAGGCGGGGGTCCGCAAGCTGGTGTCGGTGAGCGACCGCCAGCGGCTGGCGCGCGTGTTCGGGCGCTACTTCGAGGTCGACAAGAGCTTCCGCGAGACGAAGCAGATCTTCTCGATGCTCAGGCTGGGGCTCTACCTGATCCAGGAGTCCCCGCGCGTCAACGAGGTGCGGTTCCGGGCCGACGAGGCGGCGAACCCCGCGCTCGACTCGCGCCTGTACGCCTCCCGGCAGCAGCTCAGGCAGACCTTCGACGAGTTCATGAACGCGCAGGGCTCGGCCAAGCCGCGCCAGACCGCCGCGCCGACGCAGGCCGACAAGGAGTCCGCGCGCGTGCGCCGCCGGGCCAACCGCAATCGCCGTGCCGCGGTCGCCGGCCTCGAGCAGGCGAGGGCACAGGGCGTCGACCAGGCGGTGCTGGCCGACCCGAAGCTCGACTTCCCGTTCTACTTCCCCGAGCTGCGCACCGTCGGCGCCGCCTACGCCGGCGACCGGCCGCGCACGTACGGGCTCAACGACGAGCGGGGCAAGCGCCACGAGGCCTACCGCCTGGTCGTCTCCAAGGGCCTGATCGGCGAGTACTACGGCGTGCAGGGCACGACCTGGAAGGACCCGCCGATCCTCGACGACCCGGACGAGACGCGGATGGTGAACGGCCGGCGTCTGCTGCTGTTCCGCGACGGTGAGCGGCTGCGCCTCGTCGGCTGGAAGACCGGCCGCGGGACGTACTGGGTCTCCAATACGCTCTCGCAGTCGCTCAACCGCCGCCAGATGCTGGCGATCGCGGAGTCGCTGACCCGGCTCAAGCAGTAGGCAGCCGCTAGCCTCTTCGCCGCTCATGAGCCAATCCACGGATAGAGAGCCGATCGGCGTCATCGGCACCGGCTACGTCGGCCTCGTCTCGGCCGCCGGCTTCGCGGAGCTGGGCAACGACGTCTGGTGCGTCGACATCGACGCGGAGAAGATCGAGGGCCTGCGGCAGGGGCGCATCCCGATCTGGGAGCCCGGCCTCGGCGAGCTGGTCGAGCGCCACCGCGACCGCCTGCACTTCTCCACGCACCTGCCCGACGCGTTGGAGCGCGCCCGGCTGCTGTTCGTCGCCGTCGGCACGCCGCCGACCTACTCCGGTGACGCCGACCTCTCGGCCGTGCACGCGGTCGTCGACGCGATGCCGCCGTCGGACCGCCACGCGCTGGTCATGAAGTCGACCGTCCCGGTCGGCACGGGGGAGACGATCCGGCGGCTCTTCGACGAGCAGGGCAAGGGCGGCTTCTCCTACGTCTCCTGCCCCGAGTTCCTCAAGGAGGGCTCGGCCGTCAAGGACTTCCTGGCGCCCGACCGCGTCGTCGTGGGCGACGCCGGCGACTGGGCCGGCGACGCCGTCGTCGAGCTGTACGCGCCGCTCCAGGCCCCGCTCGTACGCACGGACGTCAAGAGCGCCGAGATGGTCAAGCTCGCCTCCAACGCGTTCCTCGCCACCAAGATCTCCTTCATCAACGAGATCGCCAACGTCTGCGAGGAGACAGGCGCCGACGTGGTCGAGGTCGCCAAGGGCATGGGCCTCGACGACCGCATCGGCCCCAAGTTCCTGCAGGCGGGGATCGGCTTCGGCGGCTCCTGCTTCCCCAAGGACGTCGCGGCGCTCAAGCAGCTGGCGGGCAACTCGGGCTACCACTTCCAGCTGCTCAACTCGGTGATCGAGGTCAACGAGCTGCAGAAGCGGCGCGTGATGGCCAAGCTGCAGAAGCACCTCGGCTCGCTGGTCGGCAAGGAGATCGGGCTGCTCGGGCTCGCGTTCAAGCCCAACACCGACGACATGCGCGAGGCCTCCTCGCTGGTCCTCTCGGCGCGGCTGCAGGCCGCCGGCGCGCGCGTGCGCGTCTACGACCCCGTCGCGGAGGAGCAGGCGCGCAAGCTCATCCGCGGCGCGCAGTTCCGGGACTCCGCGATGGGCGTCGCCGACGGCGCGGACGCGGTCGTGCTCGTCACCGAGTGGCCCGAGTTCGCCGAGCTGGACCTGCGCGAGCTGGCCGCCGCCATGCGCGGCGACCTGCTGGTCGACGGGCGCAACTTCCTCGACCCCGATCGGGTGCGCGAGGCCGGGCTGGCCTACGAGGGGGTCGGCCGGCCGGCGCAGCGGCAGCCCGAGCCGGCGCGCACGGCGTAGTGCAGGCGCTGATCCTGGCGGGCGGCGAGGGCACCCGCCTGCGCCCGCTGACCACCACGTACCCCAAGCCGGTGGTGCCGCTGGTGGACCGGCCCTTCATCGTCTTCATGCTCGACTGGCTGCGCCGCCACGGCGTCGACGACGTCGTGATGTCCTGTGGGCACATGGCCTCCGGCGTGCGCGACGTGCTCGGCGACGGCAGCGCGGTCGGCGTCCGGCTGCGCTTCATCGAGGAGCCGCGGCCGCTGGGCACCGGCGGTGCGCTGAAGTTCGCCGAGTCCGTGCTCGACGAGCGCTTCCTGATGCTCAACGGCGACGTGTTGACCGACCTCGACCTGACCGCGCAGATGGCGCAGCACGAGCGCACGGGCGCGCGCGCGACGCTGGCGCTGACGCCGGTCGAGGACCCGTCGGCCTACGGGCTCGTGCGGACCGGCGCGGGGTCGGAGGTGACGGAGTTCGTCGAGAAGCCCGCGCCCGACCAGATCGACACGAACCACATCTCCGCGGGCGCCTACGTGCTCGAGCGCTCGGTGCTCGAGCTGCTGCGGCCCGGCGAGCCGGCCTCGATCGAGCGCGACGTCTTCCCGCGGCTGGTGGGCGACGGGCTGTTCGCGTACGTCGGCGCGGGCTATTGGATGGACATCGGGACGCCGGAGCGCTACCTGCAGGGCACGTTCGACATCCTCGAGGGCACGGTCGTGACGGAGGTCGGCGCGCGGATGGGCGAGTCGTTCGTGGCGGTGGAGGACGGGGTCGAGAACGCCGGGCGGATCGTCCCGCCGGCGCTCGTGGAGTCCGGCTGCCGGATCGGCGAGGGCGCGCGCGTCGGCGGGCGCGTCGTGCTCGAGCACGACGTCGCGGTCGGCGCCGGCACGACGATCGAGCAGGCGGTCGTGCTGCGGGGCGCCGCGATCGGCGCGAACTGCAGGCTGAGCGGCTGCATCGTGGGCGCCGGCGTGCGGATCGGCGACGACTGCGTGGTCGAGGGCCTGAGCGTGCTCGGCGAGGGCGTCGTGCTCGGCGCCGGCAACGTCGTCGCCAACGGCGCCCGCGTCTCCCCGCGCGTCACCCTCCCCGACCGCGCGCTCCGCTTCTGATGGCGGCGACACTCGACCGCGACGCCGTCGCGACCGGGGGCTCCGCGTGACGGCGGCGCTCGACCGCGACGCCGTCGCGGCGGTCGACTCGACGGGTCAGGCGGCGGAGATCGGCGACCTCGCGGCGCATCTCCGCGATGCCCTGTGGCGGGTCGACTCGGCGGCGATCGCTCCGGTCGACGCTTCCGGTGGGCTCGTGGTCGCCGGCATGGGCGGCTCGGCGGTCGGCGCCCGGCTGGCCGCCGCGGCGCTCGGCCCGCGGCTCGTGCGCCCGTTCGCGATCGCCGACGGCTACGCGCTGCCGCCGTGGACGGGGCCGGACCACCTCGTGCTGTGCGCGAGCTACTCGGGCGCCACCGAGGAGACGCTGGCGTGCTACGACGACGCCGCCGAGCGCGGCGCGCCGAGGCTGGTGGCCACCACCGGCGGTCCGCTCGCCGAGCGCGCACGGCGTGACGGCGCCCCGGTGATCCCGCTGCCCGGCGGCTTCCAGCCGCGTGCCGCCGTCGGCTACGGGATCGTGTCCGCGCTCGAGGCGGCGACCCTGGCCAGCGCCGCGCCGTCGCTCCGCGCCGAGGTCGACGCGGCGGCCGTGCTGGCCGAGCGCCTGGCGGCCGAGTGGGGCCCGGACGGCGACGAGGAGGACGAGGCGAAGGCGCTCGCGCGGCGGCTGCACGGCACCATCCCCGTGGTCGTCGGCGCTGAGCTGACCGCGCCCGTCGCCTACCGCTGGAAGTGCCAGGTCAACGAGAACGCCGGCCTGCCGGCGTTCGCCGGCGAGCTGCCGGAGGCCGACCACAACGAGGTCGTGGGGTGGCCCGGCGCCGCCGGCCGCGGCCCGTTCTCGGCGGTGTTCCTCGAGGACGGCGAGGCCCACCCGCGCAACCGCGCGCGCTCGGAGCTGACCGCCGAGGTGGCCGCCGAGGGCGCGACCGTGGTCGAGCGCATCGCCACGCGCGGGGAGACCCGCCTCGAGCGGCTCGTCTCGCTCGTGCTGCTCGGCGACCTCGTCTCGCTCTACCTCGCGGTGCTGGCCGGGACCGACCCGGTCGACATCGAGCCGATCGACCGCGTCAAGGCCGCCCTCGCCCAGCGCTGAGCGCCGCCGCCAGCCCCAAGGGGTCAGATCTTGCAATCGCGCAACGCGAAGTGGAGTGATGGAATGCAAGATCTGACCCCGGTACGGTGAACGCATGTCCACGCTTGAGAGCTCGCGCCCCGGCAGCGCGTCCGGCGCCCCGTCGATCGCCTCGGTCATCGGCGGCGAGGCCCGGACGGACGCCCCCGGCGGCCGCCTGAAGTCCACCAACCCCGCCCGCACCGACGAGGTGGTCGCCGACGTCGCGCTCGCCGACGCCGCCACCTTCGCCTACGCCTGCCGCGCCGCCCGCGAGGCGCAGCCCGGCTGGGCGTCCGTCCCGGCGCCCGCCCGCGGCCGCGTGATCGCCCAGGTCGGCCGCCTGTTCGAGGCCAACAAGGAGGCGCTCGCCCGGCTCGTCACGCGCGAGGTCGGCAAGCCCTACGCCGAGTCGCTCGGCGAGGTGCAGGAGATCGTCGACACGTGCGACTTCTTCATCGGCGAGGGCCGGCGCCTGTACGGCCAGACGGTGCCCTCCGAGATGCCCGACAAGCAGCTGTTCACGTTCCGCATGCCGGTCGGCGTCGCGGCGATCGTGACGGCGGGCAACTTCCCCGTCGCCGTCCCCGCCTGGTACCTGGTGCCGGCGATCCTGTGCGGCAACGCCCTCGTGTGGAAGCCGGCCGAGTACGCGCCGGCCCTGGGTGACGCGATGGTCCGCATCTTCCACGCCGGCGGGGTCCCCGGCGGAGTGCTCAACCTCGTCCAGGCCGAGGGCGCCGAGACGTTCGCCGGCCTCGAGCGCGCGCTCGAGGAGCGGCTCGTCGACAAGGTCGGGTTCACCGGCTCCTCCGCCGTCGGCTCGAGGATCGGCGAGCTGTGCGGCCGCCACGTGCAGTCGCCGTGCCTGGAGCTGGGCGGCAAGAACCCGATGGTGGTCATGGACGACGCGGACGTCGACCTGGCCGTCGAGGGCGCGCTGTTCGGCGGCTACGGGACCGCGGGCCAGCGCTGCACGTCGCTCGGCACCGCGATCGTCCACGAGTCGATCCA
>Ga0136617_10005754_pt1 | contig 11105 bp, 10 predicted proteins | sample AntDrymUQ3222106_2_FD_129672 | JGI IMG/M metagenome (GOLD analysis project Ga0136617, IMG submission 129672) | Polar desert sand microbial communities from Dry Valleys, Antarctica - metaG UQ322 (21.06) | ecosystem: Environmental > Terrestrial > Soil > Desert | place: Antarctica: Dry Valley...
ACGCTCTCGATAACGCGTCGTCCCTTCAATCGTGGCGTGGCCTGTGATGGACATGAATCAAACCTCCGGTTTGAAAGTGATGAGTGATGAGTAAAAACATTTGTCTTTAACGGCGAAGTTCAACGGCTGCCGGAAGCGCAGCGAGGAACGAGCGAAGCTGTACGCAGTCCGATGCGGCACCTTGTTGTGCCATGGTTGATTGGCTATAACCTTCATCTCGTATGTGAATCAGGAGTTGAAATCAGGTACGAAAAATCAACAGCTTACAGGCTTCAACAACGCAATGTCTCGAAAGCTGTTTTCGTAAGTCCTTTGTTTTTCAATATCGGAAATTTTCAACTCCTGATTCGCATTCGTATGTCAATTCAAGATTGAATATGTCTTTGCAGTTCTGGTGAGAGGGTAAACCCGTTGGAATGAAGAAGTGCTGTGATATTGACGGTATCACCCAGCACATCAAACCGTTTTTCGCTCGCCGTTCCCAAAAGGCCGCAAATAACCGGCCCCAGATGAGCACGAACGCGCAACTCTCCAGTTAGCCCGTGCGTTTTGAGCCAATTGTTAGCAGTTGCTCTGAGTTGTTGCAATGCCTCAACCCCTCGTTTGGCGTTCTCCTCTGGATAAACTAGCAAAGCCCCATCGCCGATGAACTTGACAACCTTGCCACCCGAAGCCACAACTTCGTTCCCAATCAACTCGTAAAACTGCGACATGAGATCGAACATTTCACGGTTAGTTCTGTTTTGAAATTCTTTGGCGAAGCCCGTCACGTCAGTGAATACCACAAGCAAAGTGCGTTCACTTGGGGAATCAAGATCGTTGATTGGTTCCATGGCTGTCCCATTATTACAAGCCGACGACTGCTGCAACGCTGTGCGCGACTCTACAACTCATCACCCATCACTCATCATTTCTTTTCAAGTCTTTCGCGGAAGAACTTGAGCGTGCGTTGCCATGCGTCGGCTGCGGCTGCGGCGTGGTAGCGTTGGCCGGTGTCGTTGAAGAAGCCGTGACCCGCGCCGGGGTAGATTTTGGCGTCTACGGTTTTGCCTGCTTTCTTGAGCGCGTCTATCCACTCTTGAACTTTCGCGGGCGGGATGCCGTTGTCGGTTTCGCCGAAGTTGGCGAGGAGCGGGCATTTGACTTGCGCGACGAGTTCGAGCGGCGTGCGCCCGTAGAAGATGACTGCGCCCGCGAGGTCTTCCGTGTAGGCCGCAAGGCGATAGGAGAAACCGCCGCCCATGCAGAAACCGATTGAAGCGAGACGCGGAATCACGCCCTTGTCCTGTTTGATGAAATCGAGCGCGGCCTGCATGTCACGGTTCGCCGCTTCGGGCGGAATGCTCGACGCGGCCTTGCGCAATGCCTGAATGTCCGTCGAATCTTCAGGTGGCGCTTCATTCGCGCGGGCGAAAAAGTTTGGAGCTATGGCGACGTAGCCTTCACGCGCGATGCGGTCGGCGATTGCCTTGATGTGATCGTTCAAGCCGAAGACTTCGTGTATGACGAGCACGGCGGGCGCTTTCTTCTTATTGGATGGACGCGAAAGATAAGCGGGAAGCGTCATGCCATCTCTTTTAATCCCAACCATCGAGCCGTTCAGATTGGGTTGCGGCGGACGGGATAAAGTCGGCTCGCGTTGTGCAGCGGTTGCAACCGTCGAGGCGGTCGTGAGTCCCGCCCCGGTCGTGGCTAAAAACTTGCGGCGCGAAACCTTCGGCGCGATTTGCCCGTCGCGCGATGCTTGATGTTTGAGATCATTTTTCATGGCTATTGCCTCTCGTTAAAAAATATCGGAATGGAGTGTTTCGTGTGAGCAGACTATAAGCGTTGCGGGCGCGGCGCGGCAAGATTTCAGGGATGCGCGGGCGGTGTGCTAGGGTTTGGAAGTTTAACCAAAGGCATGAACGGATGAGCAAGACGCGACATACAAGAGAGGCCGACGGCGCACGCGCCTCGTCGCTCGACATCACTGATGAAGCGTTCAGTGAACTCGCCGCGCGTGCCGTCGAGTTGGTGTCGGACTACTTCCATCGCGTCTCCGATTTGCCGGTCTTGACGCAGACCCCCGCGACAGAATTAGCCGCGCAGTTCGACGCGCCGCTGCCCGCCGCACCTGACACGCTTGACGAACTGTTCGCTGATTGCCGCCGCATCTTCGAGGGCAGCCGCCACAGCGGCCACCCGCGCTTCTTCGGCTACGTCGCTTCGCCCTCCACACCCGTTGGCGCATTCGCAGACCTCATCGCATCCGCGCTCAACCAGAACATGCCGGCCTGGCGTTCGGCTCCGGCGGCGACGCAGGTGGAGAAGACGGTCGTCAAGTGGCTCGCCGCGCTCACGGGCTACGGGGAGGGCGCGGGCGGGCTGCTCACGAGCGGCGGTTCGATGGCCAACTTGAACGCGCTCTACGTCGCGCATCGCACCAAAGCGCGCGGGAAGTTTGACGGTGATGATAATGCTGCGCCGCGCGACATTGATGTTTCGCAAAAAGGCTTGTGGCAGATCGGGCGACCGGCGACGATCTACGTCTCCGATCAAGCGCACATGTCAATCGCGAAGGCGGCGGACATCTTAGGGATCGGGCGCGAGCAAGTGCGCGTCGTCGAGACGGATGAGAATTTTCGCATGGACGTGCGGCGTCTGCGCGCGGCGGTCGAGCGCGACGTGCGGGACGGCTTCCAACCCTGTTGTGTGGTGGCGAGCGCGGGCACGGTCAACACGGGCGCGATTGATCCGCTCGCGGAAATCGCGGGCGTCGCGCGCGAACACGATCTCTGGTTTCATGTTGACGGTGCATACGGCGCGCTCGCGGCCATGGACCCAACGAAGCGCGCTCTCTTTGCGGGACTCGCAGAGGCCGATTCCATCTCGCTCGACCCGCACAAGTGGCTCTACACGCCGGTTGATTGCGGCTGTCTGCTCTTTCGCGCTCCTTCGCCCGTGCGCGCGGCGTGGGCGGGGAGCGAAGCCGCTTACATCAAAATTTTTGAAGAGACGGATGAGGAGTCGTTCGCTTTCTTCGACTACGGCGCGGAGTTGTCGCGCCGTTTCCGCGCGTTGAAAATCTGGATGCTCTTGCGTTATTACGGCGCAGACGCCGTCGCCGCCGCTATCACGGAAGACAACGCGCTCGCCGCCTACTTTGGCGCACAGGTCGAAGCGGCTGGAGACTTTGAATTACTTGCACCCATCGAATTGAGCATCTGCTGTTTTCGTTACGTGCCGCTCGCCACGCGGCTGGCGCTGGCAATGGCGAACGCTGAGGAGCGCACGCGCATTGAAGCGGAATTGAACGAATTGAACGAGCGCATCCTGCGCGCCGTGCAGCGCGGCGGACAGGCTTACGTGTCGAACGCCCTCTTGCGCGGCAAATTCGCCCTGCGCGCCTGCATCGTCAACTTCCGCACCACGCGCCGCGACATCGAAGCCACGCTTGAGATCATCCGCGAAGCGGCGCGCGAAATGTGAAAGAGAAGGATAATTTCACGCAAAGGCGCAAAGAGAAGGAATATAGGATTGAAGCGTTGAATAAACTTGCATCTTCCTTTGCGTCTTTGCGCCTTTGCGTGAGATTTTCTCTGCTGTTTAGTGTTAGAACTGACGTGGATGAAGAGAACTTTGAGCAAGCAAGCACACGCGGAAGCCGCGGGCGGCAATCTTTACGAACGCGAATTGAGCGTGGCGATCTCGCTGGCGCGGGCGGCGGGCGCGGCGGCGCTCCAACATTACGGCGGGCCGCTCAGCATCGTGCATAAGAGCGAGAACGATGATCCGGTGACGCAGGCCGACCATGCGGCCAACGATGTGATCGTCAGCGGGTTGCAGCGTGAGTATCCCGCAGATGGTTTGTTATCGGAAGAGACGCTCGACACGGTGCGCCGTTTGAGCCTCACGCGTGTCTGGATGGTTGATCCGCTCGACGGAACAAAAGGTTTCATAGAGGGCAACGGGGACTTCGCCGTGCAGATCGGTCTTGCGCTCGAAGGCGAGAGCGTGCTCGGCGTGGTCTATCAACCCGTGCCGGACGTGTTGCACTACGCGGCGCGCGGGGCGGGCGCGTGGGTGGTGAGGCCGGAGATGAAACCGGAACCTCTGCGCGTCTCGGATGAAGTTGAGTTCGCACGGATGCGTCTGGCGGCTAGTCGTCATCATCACAGTCCACGCATGAAGGCGGTCATGCGCTCGCTCAATTTGCGCGAAGAGATCAGGCGCGGGTCGGTCGGCATCAAGACGGGCTTGATCGCAGAGCGACAATGCGATCTCTACGTACATCTCTCGCCGCGCACGATGCACTGGGACACCTGTGCGCCCGAAGCGATCCTCAGCGAAGCCGGAGGACGCTTGACAGACCTCTGGGGCGCGCCGCTCCGCTACAACACCGAGGACGTGCAGAACCGCAACGGCATCGTCGCCGCCAATAGAGCGGCGCATCCTCTCATCGTCGAACGCCTTGCGCCGCTGCTGCGCGAGTTCGGGCGCACGCGTGTGTCGTGAGTGTTTGTCCTGACCAATGAACGCATATGGAAAATTTTAACCTCACGACCGAGCGTCTGGAGTTGATCGCGGGCACAAGCGAACTGTTTCGCGTGCGCGTTGACGACCGTGAGTTCTTGAGCCGGCAACTGGGCGCGCGCGTGCCCGTCAGTTGGCCGCCGCCGCTCTTCGACCAAGACGCGTTGGATTGGATGGCGAAGTATCTGGAAGAGCATGCGGGCGCAAACGAGTGGGGCTTCTACTTTATCATCTTGCCCGCGCGCGGCGACGGCGCAGAGACGACGGCCATCGGCGGCATCGGCTTCAAAGGCATCCCGACGGACGACGGGACGGTCGAGATCGGTTATTCAATGCTGCCGGAGTTTCAACGCGCGGGTTACGCGACGGAAGCGGCAGGTGCGCTCGTCCGCAGGGCTTTCTCGCAGCCGCAGGTGGCGCGCGTTATCGCGGAGACTTATCCCGAACTCCTCCCCTCGATCCGCGTGCTGGAGAAGAACAACTTTCGCTTCATCGGCGACGGCTCGCAAGAACGCGTCATCCGTTTCGCCCTCACGCGCGCAGAGTACGAAGCGGCGCGACGCGTGAGCGAGTAGTGATTTTATAGATCGAGTTTGCAATAAAAGTTGAAGAAATTTTTTGACAGTTTGTAAACTCCGCGTTAGCATCTCCGGCGCGACACCACCGTCGCACTCTTGTTGCAACTTCCGGCGTCCTCACTCGCAACTCGTCGGCGCTTAAATTTTTACCGTGAATCTCCGCGCCAAACTCTTAGTCGTCCTGATTGTCGGCAGCCTCGCGCCGGTCTTGCTCGTCGGCGCGCATTTCTATCGCAACAGCGTGAGCGTTGTCGAAGGAATGCTGCGCGAGGAGGTTGAGGCGAAGACGGCGCGCATCGCACACGACATGGAAGTCGCCCTGCGCGAGCGCGAGATTGACTTGAATTATCTGGCGCAAGACCGCGCCCTCCAGCGCGACTACGCGGGAAACGCTACGGCGACAGCGTCTCCGTTTGAGACGAATAACGCTACGCCGCCCGCGCCGCGAGAGTCGCCTGCGAGTCTGTCGGACGCGGCGCAAGGGACAATCGCCAATTTCATTGAACACAACCGGGATTACTATTCCGCCGTCACGATTGTTACCGCGCCGCCGGAGAGACGCGCGCCCGTCCGGTTCGAGCCGCCCGCCGTTACTACTGTGGGCAACGCACCGCCGCGTGTGAAGATTGGCGATCTCTTGCCCGGCCAACCGCGCTTCGACGCGCGCGTCTGGACGACCTCCGAGTCAAAGCCCTTGCGTTCGGACGTGACACGTGATGCGACAGGCACGCCGTGCATCGTCTTTACCGTGCCCGTCTTCTCCGCCGACACCGGACGCACCTCGCCGCGCGTCGCGCTTGTCGCCGAAGTGAAGCTAGACTCGCTGTTGCAAGATGCCGCGAGCGATTTAACTGCCGCGTCTCCTGCTGCGGCCTCCGCGCGTGAGAGCAACGCGGTGAAATCTTCGCGTCTCGTCGTCGTGTTGGATGGAACGGGGCAAGTCGTCCATCACACCAACCACGCGCTCAAGTATCAACCCATTCAAGCCGCGATGCCTTACTTCGACCACTTGGCGCGCGAGATGAGGGCGGGTCGAAGCGGCACGAATTTTTTCACCGTGCCGCTGGACGGCACGCGCTGGCTGGCCGCTTACAAAACCGTCGCCGGGAGCAATCTCTCGGTGGCCGTCGCCGGAAATTACACGCGCGCCGTGGCGAGTCTCAATCGGAGCGGCCTCGTCGTGCTCGGCCTCTCCCTCTTGCTCGCGGTCGTCGCCGCGTTGCTGCTGTTCGCCATCGTCACGCGCGCCACAGGCCGCATCGCGCGCGTGACCGAAGCGGCGGCGGCCATCGCCACCGGCGATCTCAATCAACGCATCGAAGTTCACACGAACGACGAGACGCACGCGCTCGCCGAAGGCTTCAACCAAATGAGCGACCGCCTCCGCGAATTTATCGCGCGCGAAGCGGAGACGCGGCAGTTTCAATCCTTTGTGCGCCTCTCCGCGATGCTCACGCACGATCTCAAAAACGCCATCACCGGCCTCTCGATGCTCGTCACGAACATGGAGCGGCAATATCATCGCGCGGAGTTTCGCGAAGATGCCATCTCTTCGCTCAAGCTGGCGACGGAGAAACTGGGCAGCCTCGTCGCTCGTCTCAGCGAGCCGGTGAAGTCCTTAAGCGGCGAATACCGGCGCACGCCGCGACCCGACGATCTCATCCCCATCATCCGGCGCGCTCTGGTGACGACCGCCGCGTCCTCCGCCGCGTTTTACGAAATCCAGACGGATTTGCCCGACTCGCTCTGGGCCCCCATTGACGCGGAACGGATCGAACGCGTCGTCGAAAACTTGATCGTCAATGCGCTTGAAGCGATGGGTTCGCGTGGCGGGCGACTCACGGTCGCCGCCGGGGAAAAGTCGGAAGAATTGGTCTTCTTCAGCGTCGAAGACACGGGGCCGGGCATGACCGAAGAGTTCATGCGCACGCGCCTCTTCCGCGCGTTCGCGACGACGAAGCGGCGCGGCATCGGGCTCGGCCTCTACACCTGCCGCGAGATCGTCGAATCCCATGGCGGGCGGCTCGAAGTTAAATCCAAGTTAGGCTCTGGCACGCGCTTTCGCGTCGTGCTACCATCCATCCCGCTCATGTCAGCACACGCCCGTTCGTTCGAGAAATCCGCGTCAGCAGAAGGGAAGGCGACGAAGACGGGCGCGGCCAGTTGAGCGAGTCCTTACTGCTTCCAAGCGTTCATTAAAAATTGCGATTGCAGGAAACTGTCCGACGTGCGTCTGAAAATCGTGTGCGCGGACGAAGGTCGGAGTTTAATCTCCGCGCCAGACAGACACCCAGTCAATGACTGAACCCACGCCGGAACAGACGCAGGATAAAGCGACGGTGCTCGTCGTTGACGACGATCAGGTTTTGCGGCGGCAACTTTTCTGGGCGCTCGACAGCGAGCATCATGTGCTCGAAGCCGACTCGCGCGCCTCGGCCATCGCGCAATTGGAGAGCGGGCGTGTTCAAGTGGTGCTCTGCGATCTACATCTGCCGCCGGATTTGGAAGGCATCAGCGAAGGACTCGCCATCATCGAAGCGGCGCGGGCGATGCGACCGAGCATCCCCGTCGTCGTTATCACCGGCAGCAACTCGCGGCAGATCGCGCTCGAAGCCATCCGTTCAGGAGCCTACGGCTTCTTCGAGAAACCCTTTAACGAAGACGAAGTCACCCACATCATCCGGCAGGCGGCGCGCGTGCGCCATCTCGAAGAAGAGAATTTACGCCTGCGTGCCTCATTGGGATCGTTTCGCGGCTTCGGTCGTCTTTTGGGAAGTTCGCCCGCGCTTGAACGCATTATGAAGCTAGCGCGCGCCGTCGCCGACACGACCGCGACCGTTCTGCTCACCGGCGAAAACGGCACGGGCAAAGAGATGCTCGCGCGCGCCGTCCATGAAGAGAGTCCACGCGCCGAGGGACCGTTCATCGCCGTCAGTTGCGCGGCTCTGCCTGAGTCTTTGATCGAGTCGGAACTGTTCGGCCATGAACGTGGCGCGTTCACTGGCGCGACGCAGGCGAAGAAAGGACGCTTCGAGTTGGCCGATGGCGGCACGCTCTTCCTCGACGAGATCGGCGAACTCAGTCAAGCCGTGCAGGTGAAACTCTTGCGCGTCTTGCAGGAACGCTCCTTTGAACGTCTCGGCAGCACTAAAACCTTGACGGTTGACATCCGCCTCGTCGCCGCCAGCAATCGCGATCTCGAACAGGAAGTCGAAGAGGGACGCTTTCGTCGTGATCTCTTCTATCGCCTGAATGTCGTCCCCTTGCAACTGCCCGCCTTGCGCGAGCGGCGCGAAGACCTCCCCCTCCTCGCCGCGCACTTCGCCGCCAAAGCCGCCGAAAAGCACGGACGCCCGCCGCCCGCGCTCGACCCCGCGCTCCTCGAAGCCTTGCAGGAATACGACTGGCCGGGCAATGTCCGTGAACTCGAAAATTTGATGGAGCGGCTCGTCGTCTTAACCGCCAGCACGCGGCTCAACACGGAATTCCTCCCCGACAAAATGCTGCTTATCCGCCGCGCGGCTGACGCTGCTACATCGGCCAATGGCGAGGACAGCGCCTACGAAGCCACGCTCGAAGGCGCGGTGCTCGCCCTCAAACGCCGCCTCGTCGCGAGCGCCTTGCAGGCCGAAGGCGGCAACAAAGTCGCCGCCGCCAAACGCCTCGGCATCAGTCGCTCCTACCTCCATCGCCTCATCAGCGAATTGGACATCTCTATGTGAGAAGGGATGAAGGATGAAATAAAACATTCAACAGCTTGAATGTTTTATTTCATCCCTCAATTCCAATCCCTCCGCGCTCATCCCTCCCTATCCGTCCTCTCCTGTGCACACCTCCGCGCCGACCTGTCCACTCTAGTTCACACTTGAGACGGTTTAGTTTAGCCGCCCGCGCGTGATTGCGGCGCATATGGACTGTTTGTATCGTCCGCGACTTACGGCACAGGGGTTGCGATGAGTATGGGCGCAGGAAGACAAGACGGGAGTTGAGAAATCAGTTGAGACCATGCGCGGGCGGTGGGTAAGGGGCCGGACGTTGAAACCAAAACTTCTCATCGTTGACGACGACACCGCCATCCGGCAGCAACTCTTCTGGACGCTCTGCGACGAGTACGACGTGCTCACGGCGGGCGATATGCCTTCCGCCATGCGCCACGCGACGAATTTCGAGCCGGCCATCTCGATCCTCGATCTCCACATGCCGCCCGTGCTCGATTCGCCTGAAGTCGGCTTGCGCCTACTCGATTACCTCAAGGAACAGTGCCCGGCCTCAAAGGTCTTCATCCTGAGTTCCGAAGAGAGCCTCGAAACGAAGAAAGCCTGTTTCGAGGGGGGCGCGGACGGCTTCTTGAGCAAGCCGCTCGATGTCGAACAGTTGCTCACAACCGTGCGCCATTCGACGCTCGCAGCGCGACTCGAAGCAGCCTGAAGTTTTTGAAACGAAATGGACTCTAAGTTCATACGTAGTTAGGTGGTGAGTTTGTCGAAAGCAGTGTCACCAGGGACCGAAGAGATGCGCGAACGAGAACTAACGCCGTCGGAGATACGCGGAGTGCTGCTTCAGTTGGCGCGCAAGAACATTTCTGAAAGTGTGGCGCGTCCGGCCATTGAAGCTCTTAACAAAATCATGTGCGACGAGATGGCGGCCTCGCATCTCGCGCCCGCCGCGACGCAAGGCAACCACGAACGCTGATTAAAGTTTTCCTCACGGCGAACGGGCGCGGCGACAGCGGCTCTACTTCCCCCAACCGCCGCCGCGCCTGAGCGGCTCTTTGAGAGTTATAACAAGTTCGGCTCTCGTCCCCTTCACGAGAGACCGTGACGCTCCGGGCATATACGGTATCCCTTCGCCGCCGCCCGGAGCAGAAGCCCCCGCTTCCAAAATTGACTCCTTCCCAGAGTCGCGGGGGCTTCATCTTTTTTAGTTAATCGTGAATCGTAGATAAGTACTTGGGGCGAATGGGTCCGAGAGCAGCGGCGGCGGTCACGCCGGTGTGTTTCTGGCGTTATGCCTTACAGGCGTTTGAAGGCTTTGTTGAAAGATGCCTCGCTTTGATAGCCGACGCGCGCCGCGATTTCGCTCATCGCGAGATCGCTTTCGCACAGTAACTGCGCTGCCTTTGTCATCCGCCACCCTCAATCGAGTTGTAGTCGGGCCGGCAGGGCGGCAGGCCTTCGACCTCCGCCCCGCACCGCTGATGTCTCCAGGCGCAGGGAAATCCGATGACCCGGCTCGCCTTAAAACTAAAGCGGAGCATATGACCTGCACATATGCTCCGCTTACTGGATCAAAAATTCGCTTGGCGCCGGTTTATTGTGTGACGAGCATCAGTTTCCCATCGGGCAGGCGGACGGCATAGACGTTTCGTTCGTAGAGGGTCGCGGCGGGCGTCTGGACGGCGGCGCTGGCGAGCGAGTTGGTATCCGGCATCTTCGACACAGTTGGCGCTCTGCGCGCCGTCTGCGGGTCGCGCATCAACGCGTAACGCTGCGTGATGCGTTTTACGTATTCCTGCGTCTCGCGATAAGGCGGCACGCCCCAGTACTTGTCAACCGCGCCTTCGCCCGCGTTGTAACCGGCGAGCGCGAGTCCCACGTCGCCGTTGAAGCGATTCAACAGCCAACGCATGTAGCGTGTGCCCGCCTCAATGTTCTGCCCCGGATCGAAGATGTTGCGCACGCCGAAGCGCGCCGCCGTCGCTGGCATCAACTGCATCAGCCCGCGCGCGCCTTTATAAGAGACGGCCAACTTCTTGAACGCCGACTCGCGGTGCATGATCGAATAGATAAGCACCGGGTCAACTCCGTGACTCTTACTCGAATTCACGATGTAGGAATCAACTTTAGGATCGCCCGTCGTGAAACCGTCGAGCGACGCGCTCGCGTGCATCGGGAGGCTGTTCGTCGGGAGCACGTAAGCGGTCGGCTTCACCCGCACGTTGGCGCGCTCAAATGCCGTCACCTCGCGTGCGCCGCGTCCGGCTTTGCCGCCGACGACAGACGGCACGTGAAT
>Ga0136617_10005755_pt1 | contig 11105 bp, 7 predicted proteins | sample AntDrymUQ3222106_2_FD_129672 | JGI IMG/M metagenome (GOLD analysis project Ga0136617, IMG submission 129672) | Polar desert sand microbial communities from Dry Valleys, Antarctica - metaG UQ322 (21.06) | ecosystem: Environmental > Terrestrial > Soil > Desert | place: Antarctica: Dry Valley...
AGGTTGACGTCCTCGGCGAGGTCCTTGACGGCGATGGCGACCGGCACCTCACTGGCATCGAAGATCAGCACCGTGTTCTCGCCATGCGGACAGAACGCGACGCCGTAGCGATGCAGCCAATGCAGCAGCGGCGGCAGCAGCGAGCTGAAAAAGCGCTTCAGCCAAGTCTCGGGATCCAACCCGGAGCGGGCCACCAGCTCGGCGACGAGGGCTCGCCCGTCGCGTCCGACGGTGTTCAGCGACGCCATCGTCCGCGCGCGCTCGCCCGGCCGCAGCACCTCGGCGACGGGCTGTCGCCAGACGGCGCCCAGCAGCTCCCCGAAGCGGTATGGCGCATCGGGCACGGCGGCGAGCCGCGGGTGGCGGCCTGTGACCGAGGCGACCTCTCCCAGGACCACCATCCGGCAGCGGTCAGACAGGAATCGATCGTGCCGGGCAATGTCTTGCAGCCAGCTGCTGATCTGGGGCGCTGCGGCGGTTGGCGCGGTCGCGAGGCCGCGCCAGACCAGCGTGTTGCGGATCAGCAGAGGCAGCTTGACGTCCAGCCGGTCGGGCCGGTCGACGTTTGCGAGCGTACGGACCGACTGCAGCGGCCGGTGCTGGTCGGGCGCCTCCCCGAGTGACACGATCAGGCCTTCGGCGAGCTCGGCCGCGAACAGCGGGGCGATCGCTTCGTCCCAGTGAAAGGGGTGCACCGGCAGCCACGCCCAGCCGCTGCTGTCGTGGACGTGACCGCGCAGCTCGGTGTCGAACGCCGACCGTGTCGATCGATCGAGCTGGCGGCTGATGAGCTCGTCGCGGCTCATTCCGTGGTGGCGCCCGAGCTCGGGATGCACGGCGATCCAGTGCAGCCGCAGCGGGCGCCGTGCCTCGGGCGCGTAGCGCGCGACGTCGGACGCGGAGAACCCGAGACGCCCCTTGTTGAGCACCATGCAGGGGTGACCGCTGCCGCACGCTTCGAGCTCGACGTAGGACAGGTCGGCGAGTTCGGCTGCCGTCGGCAGGTCGCGCAGCAGCCGGGCGTCGGCGGCGTGCGTCGCCGACAGCTCGCGGATCACGTCGGCGAGCTGCGGGCCGGCGAGGCCCAGCGCGGCGCGCGCGTCGAGCATCAACTGCAGCGGATCATCCGCGCGCTCCGCGCGACCCGCCACGACACGCCGTACCGACCCGGGATCCAGACGCCAAGCGCCGAATGGACCGCGCCGCGCGGCGAACCGGTAACTGACGCCGTCGGCGAGATCGACGCGATGATCGGGCCCGTCCGGCGCGGGAAGCAGGATCTCCTCGTAGGCCAGCTCGGCGAGCGCCTTGGCGACCAGGGTGCGTCCGGCCTCACGCCAGAGCTCGGGATCAGCGGGTTGGGACATGACGCTCCTGCAGCCGGGGGACGGTGGTCAGTGCGGCTGCCAGCGCGGCGGCGAGCGCGAACAGGGCGGCGCCCACCGCGAGCGGCGCGGCGAGCGCGCCGGCGGCAGTGGCCGCCGCTATCACCGGGGCCAGCATGAGCGCTGCCGAGCGGACGGTCTCGACAGCCGCGTAGCCGGGTCCGTCGGTGCCCGCGCTCGCGAACATCGCTCGGTCGAGCTCGACGTGCGCGAGCCCGAGCCCCGCGCCGAGCAGCAGCCGGCCCGCGACGAGGACGGCTAGCTCTGCGGAGGCCGCCTGCACGACGAGACCGGCGCCAGCCACGAGCAGGGTCGACGGCAGCAACGCCGCACGAAGCATGCGCCTGCAGGTGCTCGCGAACGGCAGCACGGCGAGCGCCGCAAGCGATGGCAGCAAGAACAGCGCGGCGGCGGCGCTCAGGCTCAGGCCGGCCTGCTGGGCGTAGGCCGTGAAGAACGGCCGCACGACGTTCGCCGCCAGCTCGAAGGTGACGGCGACGACCGTGACGGCGACAAGCGCGCTGCCCGCCCGCAGCCTTGGCCGGCGCGACGGCGGCAGCGGGGCGAAGCCGCCACGAGCCGCGCCGGGCAAGGCGCGCAGGACGACAACAAGCAGAACCAGGTCGATCACAGCGAACGCGGCGAGGCCCAGCCGCGGGTCCGGCAGCCCGGTGATGGCGGCGCCGAGCACGGTCGCGACGAGCGTCGCGCCGTGCAGCAGGCCGACGAATGCCATCACGCCGGGACCACCATCCGCATCGAGTGCGACGAGCGCGGGGTAGGCCAGCAGCAGCGCCGATCCGGCGGCGGCCGCCGCGGCACTCAGGCCGATGAAGGCCGCGGCGCTGGGCGCCACCACCAGCGCGCCGTCGAGCACGACGCAGGCCGCCAGGCCTGCGGCGACGAGCCGATACAGTCCGACGCGGCGCGCGAGCGCCGCGAGCAGCGGCAGCGCGACGAGCGCCGAAGCCCGGCACAACCACAGCAGCAGGCCGACGGTCCCCGGATCATCGACCCCGTAGAGCTTGTGCAGGATCTGCGGATAGAACGGGCTCAGCGCCAGCTCGGTGATGAGCAGCAGCCCGATGACCGCTACGAGGACGGCGCGCGGTGTGCCCAACCGTCTCACGCGGGCGCGCCGAATGACGTGAAGGCGGTGCGCCGAGGTAGCGAGTGCACCGTTCGCCCGGCGATGTCGTTGAGGATCATCGCGCTGCGATGAGCGCCGAGCCCAAGGTCCGGCGCTCCGACGCCGTGGGTGTGCAGCTCTGCGTTCTGCACGTACAGGCGCCCCGTCACCTCGGGCGCCAGCGCGACCCGGTTCAGCTCGTCGATCACGAGCTGCCGATCGGGGCCCCTGCGTAGCAGACCGTTCAGCGGCTCCAGGCACGCCGGGTCGCGCGGCGCGTAGCCGGTGGCCAGCACGACGGCGTCGGTGCGCAGCTCAAAGCGCCGGTCCTGGTGGCGCTCGTGGCAGCGCAGGAGCAGGCTGTCGCGGTCGTGATGCGCGGACTCGACCGCAGTGCATGGGCGCAGCTCGATCTGCTCGGGCCAGCTGCCGCCGATGCCGCGTTCGTACAGCAGCTCGTGGATGTCGGCGATCGTGTCGGCGCTGATCGCCTTGTAGAGCTGCCACTGCCGCGCCAGCAGGTCGCTGCGCGCGTCCCCGGGCAGGTCACGGAAGTAGTCGGTGTATGCGGGTGTGAAGTGCTCGAGGCCGAGCTTTGAGTATTCCATCGGGGCGAAGGCGGGTGTGCGCGTCAGCCAGCGCAGACGGCGCCCGGCCGGCGCTGCGCGCAGCAGGTCGAGGAACACCTCGGCGCCTGACTGGCCGGAGCCGACGACGGTGACGTCGACGGCGGCGAGCAGCCGGTCGCGGTGATCGAGGTAGTCGGCGGCGTGGATCGCGCCGTGACCCAGCAGTGCGCGGAGGGCGACCGGCACCGATGGCTCGGTACCGATGCCGAGCACGACGTTGCGGCTCAGCAGCCGCTCTGCGAGCGCTTCGCCGTGTCGCGTGTGCACCGCGAATGCGCCGGCGGTTGTGTCCCAGGCGATCTCGAGCACGTCGACGCCGAACGAGCAGGAGGCCAGGCTGTGGGCGACCCAGCGGCAGTAGTCGTCGTACTCGCGGCGGGGCACGTGGAAGCGTTCGGCGAAGTAGAAGGGGAAGAGGCGCTCGTGAGCGTGCAGGTAGGCCAGCAGCGACCAACGGCTCGTCGGGTCGATGAGTGTCACGAGGTCGGCGAGAAACGGCACCTGCAGCCGGGTGCCCTGCAGCAACAGACCCGGATGCCAGCGGAAGTCCGTTTCGCGCTCGAGGAAGCGCGCGTCGATGTCTGGTGCGCCGTCGGCCAGGGCGGCGAGGCCGAGGTTGAACGGGCCGATGCCGACGCCGACGAGATCGTGCACGTGGGTCATGGCTGCGCGAGCGGGTTGGCGATGTCGACGTAGACCGACTGCGTCTCGGCTGGACCGTCGAGCTCGTCGCGCCCGTCGGCGCACGTCAGCAGGTTGGCCTTGCACGGCAGCGTCGGCGCGTCGAGCACGCGCTGCGCGAGGTCATCGCCGCCGCTGCGGGCCGCGAGCGGCTCGATGCGCCGGCGGGCTGCGCGCAGCAGATCGAGTTCGTCCGCCACGCCCTCGGCTCCGAGTGCCCCGATCAGCCCGAGCAGAGCGTTGACGACGAGGTAGTAGGCGACGCGGTCTTGCACCAGCGCGTCGTCGAACACGACGCGAACGCCGTCCTCCAGATCCGGCACCGCCGCCCGCGCGTGCTCCGCGTGAGTCGCGGCGACGTAGAAGCCCTGGTTGTCGCGATACCAGCCGCCGACGGGAAAGCCGTCGGTGTCGAGTGCGACGAGGACGTTCTGCGCGTGGGCCTCGAGGCCGAGGCCACTGGTTTGGAGCAGCCACAGCACGGGCGCGACGACCGTGTCGACGAAGCGTCCGACCCAGTGGGCGGCGAGATCGCCCGTGGCCGTGCCCGTGGCCTGTGATGCGGCGCGCAGGATGGCGCCCAGGCGCGAACCGCTACCGGGGCGCTCGGCCAGGAGGCCGGCGAGGCAGACGACGGGATCCGTCGCGTCGAACGGGTTCTCGCGCAGGATGACCTCAAGGCCGCTCTGCGTGCCGCCGCCCGCCGGTTCAACCGCCAGCCACGCCGGGTCGCGCAGCACGCGAAAGCCGGGGTGCGCGGCGCGCAGATCGTGCTCCAGCGCGTCCAGCAGCTGGTATGCGCGCACGCCCAGCAGCAGCTCCGAGCGCAGGTTCTCGCGGCGTGAGTTCGTGATGCGCAGGCCCAGCGAGAGCTTGAGCATCACCGGTGCGCCCGCGCGGAAGACGGTGCGCACCGACGAGGTGGGGTGCCATTCCTGCGACCCTGGCCCGAGCTCGCGAAGCAGCCCCGCATCGAGGAGCTCGGCGAACCCGCGCCGTCGCGCCACCTCGCGCGCCTGCCACGGATGGGCCGGGATCGCGACCCAGCCCGCCGGGACGTCGACGCCGCGGGCGAGATCGCGTGCGATCGCCACGGGGTCCACGTCATCCAAAGCGGATCCCGCGGCGGCGATCGACGGGTGTGCGGCGAACCAGTGGAGCACGATCCGCCCGCGCAACTCCGGCGACAGATCGCGCAGCTCGCTGTCAGACGCGCCGGGGCGACTCTTGGGCGCCGGGTGAAAGGGGTGGCCCAGCAGCAGCGCCTGCTCGCCGGCGAGAAACGAGCACGTGCCGGTCGGGTCTGACGCCTCGCCGCGGCGCTCGCGAACGTGTACTGCCACGCGTTCGGCCGACAGTAGTGTCCGGCCGGCCAGCTCAGCGGTCGCCGCCGGGTCCACTTCGGAGCGGGCGGCCACCTCTGCCGCCAGCAGCCCCGCGACGGCTGGCCCGCCGGCAAGCGCACCGCTGGCCGCGAACGATGGCCGGCCGAAGCGGTGCCATCCGCTGCGTGATCGGTGCAGCACCGCCACCCGCAGCGTCACGCCGCTTGTCGGCAGCGCGAGGTCCAGCGACTCGCCGACGTCCGGAACGTGCGCGGCCGTCTCGCGTACCCAGCAGCGCAGCAACGCGTCGGTGCCGGCGGCGTCGGCGACCTGCTCGCAGTCGTCGGCTAGCAACGGATCATCGTGGGCGGACGCCGCGGTGGCCGTCATGCGCGTACCTCGAGGTCGCCGGCGAGCACGACGGCGTCGAGCAGCGCCTCGATGTCCGCGGTACGCGCATGGGGATGCAGCAGCGTGAGCTTGAGCCGGACGCGGCCGCCGACATCGGTGCGCCCGATGACGGCGCGACCATCGCGCAACAGCCGCCGACGGATGCGGGCGTTGACCTCGTCGGCGGCGCGGTAGCCGAAGACGACGGACGTCAGCACGGGCTCGGCGTCGAGCTCCAGGCGCGGATGCGCCGCGATCATCGCCGCGGCATGACGCGCCAGGTCGTGGCATGCGTCGACGAGGGCGCCGAGGCCGTCGCGCCCCAGCGTTCGCATCGTGACCGCCACCTTCAGCGCGTCGGCGCGTCGGGTCGTGCGCAGCGAGCGTCCGAGCAGACTCTCATACCCCTCTGCCTCGTCGTCGACGGCGTTGAGGTAGGCCACGCGCCGCTCAAGCGGCGCGAGCAGCGGTTGGTCACGCACGAGCAGGACTCCCGCCGCGACGGGTTGCCAACCGAGCTTGTGCAGGTCAAGCGCGATCGAGTCGGCCTTGTTGACGCCGTCGAGCAGGCCCGCCAGCCGCGACGAGAACAGCGCACCGCCGCCGTAGGCCGCGTCGACATGCAGCCAGGCGCGGTGTCGTCGCGCGACGGTCGCGATTGCGCGCAACGGGTCGATGCTGCCGAAGTCGGTGGTCCCGGCGGTCGCGACGACCACGCTTGCACCGTCGTGCGCGCGCAGTGCCGCGTCCAGCGCCGGTATCGACATGCGATGCTCGGCGTCGACCGGTACGGCGGTCACAGCGTCCTCTCCCAGACCGAGGACTCCCGCCGCGCGCGCGACCGAGAAATGCGCGAGCGCCGAGCAGAAGATGCGCACCCGCCCGCCGCAGTGCTCGCGCGCGAGGTGCAGCGCGGTGAGGTTCGAGGCCGATGCTCCGGAGGTCATCGTTCCTGCTGCGCGCAGCGGGTCCAGCCCGGCGAGGCCGGCGAGTGCGGCGAGCACCTCGTCCTCGACGGCGACGGCCGCGGGACCCTGGTCCCACGAGTCCAGCGACGAGTTGAGGACTGCGGCGACAAGGTCGGCGGCCACGGCGACCGCCAGCGGCGGGCAGTGCAGGTGCCCGGCACACGCCGGATCGCCGGGATCTGAGGCACCCGCCGCAAAGGCGGTGCTCAGTGCCGCGAGCGCGGCATGCGCACCCACGCCGCTCGCGGGCAGCAGTGTCCCGTCGACTGCGGCGGACACTCCGCGGGCGGGCCTACGGGGATCACCGGGGGGCACCGGTCCGCCACGCAGTCGCGCCCCCTCGCAGAGCGCCGACAGCGCAGTCTCGATCAGTTCCCCGAGCGCCTCACCGTCCCCGGCGAGGGCGGCGGGCGAGATCGCCGCGGCGCCGCTCACGCGTGTCCCGGCACGTAGCTGCGCCGCGCCGCGACGACGGCGCCGATCAGCCTCTCCACGACGGCGTCGGCCTCATCGTCGGTCATCGTCAACGGCGGGAGCAGGCGCACCACCGCATCGTGGCGCCCGCCGAGCTCGACGATCAACCCGCGCTCGAGCGCCTCGGCGCGAACGCGCTGCGCCAGCACGGGCGCCGCGGGCCGCGCGCCGGCGACATCCGGCTCAACGCCCGGCTCGACGAGCTCGAGCCCGAGCATCAGGCCGCGGCCGCGGACGTCGCCGACGCAGTCGGTGGCCCGGGCAAGCTCGCGCAGCGACTCGGCGATCCGCTCGCCCAGCTGCGCGGCGCGTGACGGTAGATCCTCCGCGGCGACGAACCGCAGCGTTGCGGCGCCCGCCGCCATCGCCAGCGTCGTGCCGCGGAAGGTGCCCGTGTGAGCCCCGGGCTCCCAGTCGTCAAGACGCTCGGAGTAGACCAGGACGGAGAGCGGCATGCTGCCACCGATCGCTTTGGAGAGCACCATCACGTCGGGCACGACGCCGCTGTGCTCGACGGCCCACATCGCTCCGGTACGCCCGACGCCGGTCTGCACCTCGTCGACGATCAGCGCGATCCCCCGCTCCGCCGTGATGCGACGCATCTGGCGCAGCCACTCATCGGGCGCCGGAATGACGCCGCCCTCGCCCTGGACGGCTTCGACGAGCATCGCAGCAGGCGCCAAGACACCGCCGCAGGGATCGTCGAGCATCCGCTCTACGAAGTCGACCGCCAGACGGCCCGATGCCGCGCCGCCGATGCCGAACGGACATCGGTAGGCGTACGGAAACGGCAGGCGCGTGACCTCCGCCGCGATCCCCGGCACGCACGCCCTGGGTGCCGTAGCCCCGCCGGCGGCCAGCGCTCCGAGCGTCATGCCGTGGTAGGCGCCGGTGAAGGCGAGCAGGCCGCGACGTCCCGTCGCGATGTGCGCGAGCTTGATCGCCGCCTCGACGGCGTCCGTGCCGGCCGGGCTGCAGAAGTGCACGCGGCTGCGCTCGCGCAGGCCGGCTGGCAGCACCTCCACCAACGCGGAGACGAAGTCGTCCTTCTCCGGCGTGGCGATGTCGAGCACGTGCAGCGGCGCGCGCCGATCAAGCACGCCCTGCAGCGCCTCGAGCACAACCGGATGGTTATGACCCAGCGCGAGGGTGCCGGCCCCCGACAGACAATCGAGGTAGCGGCGACCGTCGGCGCCCTCGATCACCATCCCGCTGGCTCGCACGGGCACGATCTGCAGCCAGCGGGCGTACGTGCGAGCCGACGACTCGCGCAGCGACTGGCGGTCGAGGATCGCGGCGGCCGACGCCGTACCGGCAGCGTCTTGCGTGAGAAGGCTCATGAGCTTGGCTCCTTGCAGCTGACAGATGTCTCGTCGACGACGATGCGACGGGCAGGGGGATGTCCGAGGAACTGCTGCAGCGCGAACTCCCAGCCGTAGGCGCCGGCACCGGGAAACACGACGACGTCCCCGGCCCGCAGATGCTCGACGCCCACCTCATGCGCCAGAGCATCCTCCGGAGTACACAGCTCCCCCACCACGCTGACCGTCGTCCCACGCACCTCCGGGCGTGCGACACCCCGCTCCCAGCGCTCAACGGGCACGACGCACACGCGATGCACCAGCTCCCAGGACGCCGGCAGCGCGAAGTGATTGATGCCGCCGCGCAAGACGACGAACCAGGTTCCCCGGCTATGCTTGAGATCGGTCACCGGCGCCGCGTACCAGCCACAGGTCGCCGCGATCCAACGGCCCGGCTCGAGCAGCAGACGCACCCCCGGCGGCGGCACCACGGCTGCCAGCCCGTGCCCGAGCGCGTCCACGTCGAGCTCGGGGCCACCGTCGAACGACACCCCGAGCCCGCCGCCCGCGTCGACGAGCCGCAGGTCCACGCCGTGTGCGGCGGCCATCTCGCGGCTGAAGTCCAGGCACCAGCGCAGGTAGGTGACGTGCGCCGCGGCGTCGAGGTTCCCCGAAACGGCATGCACGTGAAAGCCCACGACGTCGAGCTCGGGCAGCTGCCGCGCGAGCGACAGCACGGCCGGGACATCCTCTTGCGCGACGCCGAACTGGGTTGCCGCGCCGCCCATCTGCAGCACGCCCGTGAGCGGCATCCGCGCCGGGTTGACACGCAGCGCGATCGCGACGCGGCGGTCGGCTCGACGCGCGGCGGCGGCGACCCGCTGAACCTCCAGAGCGCTCTCGACGTTGATCGCATCAACGCCCGCGGCGATCAGCGCGTCCAGCAGCACCGGCGTCTTGCCGGGGCCGGCGGCCACGAGGCGCAACCGTCGATCGGCAGGCCGTGCCGCCTGCACGGCTTCAAGCTCGCCGATCGATGCGACCTCAAAGCCGTCGACCTCCGGCGCGACCGCGGCCAGGACGGGACCAAACGCGTTCGCCTTGACCGCGTAGGCTACCTCTACCCAAGACGGCAGCGCCTCGCGCAGACGAGCCGCCCGACCGGCAGCGATCGACGGGTCGTACAGAAAGGCGGCATCGGGCGCATGCCCGGGCAGACGCTGCGCGGCTTGGGCGATCGCGCGCGGAAGCGCCTCGCAGGGCAGGACGGCGGTTGGCGTAAGTGGATGAGCTGGACGGAGCATCAGCAGAGAGTTAGGAGACCCTAATTAGGGAACCCTAACACACGGCCCGGGGCTGCACCTGCACCGCAGGATTCGCATAGGCTCTGAGCGGAGATGACGCTCTCTCAGCTACGCCTGCAGGCGGATGATCTGCACATCTCCTACGGCGACACGCCCGTGCTGCGCGGGCTCGACCTGGCCCTGCCAGCCGGCGACGTCACCGCGATCATCGGCGCGAACGGGTGCGGGAAGTCCACGCTGCTGCGAGCGCTCGGACGCCTGCTCGCCCCGCAGTCGGGCGTCGTCCTGCTCGACGGTGGCGACGTGCATCGGCGTCCCACGCGCGAGGTGGCCCGCGAGCTCGGGCTACTGCCCCAGGGAGCGACGTGTCCCGAGGGCCTGACCGTGGAGGATCTCGTCGCCCGCGGCCGCTTTCCGCACCGCGGGCGCCTGCGCCCGTGGACCGCGCAGGATCAAGCGTACGTCGAGGCCGCCCTGGAGCAGACGAACACCGTCGACCTGCGCGACCGCCCCGTCGATCAGCTGTCAGGCGGCCAGCGCCAGCGCGCCTGGATCGCGATGGCGCTCGCGCAGAACACGCCCACGATGCTCCTCGACGAGCCCACGACCTATCTCGACCTGGCCCACCAAGTCGAGGTGCTCGACCTGCTCGTGCACCTCAACAAGGAACGCGGCCGAACCGTGGTGCTCGTGCTGCACGACCTCAACCAGGCCGGCCGCTACGCCGACCGCATCGTCGCCATGCGCGACGGGCGCGTCGTCTCCGATGGCACCCCGGCGCAGGTTCTGACACAGAGCACCATCCAGCATGTCTTCGGTCTGCGCTGCCGGATCGTGGACGATCCGGAAAGCGCGGTGCCGCTTGTCGTCCCCTGTCTCGGCGCGCGGTGATCTGTGGACACTGCGATCGTGCGAACGAGGCCGCGACCGTTGTCGTCAGGTGGCGCCGACCGAGCCGGCGGCGATGACGCGGAATCCGGCTGCGCAGTCGGGCGGTGGTAAGAAGGATGAAGCGTCTCACGAAGACGCGGGTTGGTGATGAGGGGAAGGCAGCGGCCGAACGGCCGCTTACAGCGCGACGCCGGCGGTCGGCGGGGCTATCGGGTCGGGACCCTCGCCGGCGCCGAAGCCCTCGCGGGCGATGTACTCCTCGGCCAGCAGTGGGTTGTCGCGGGCGCGCTCGACGACCTTCAGCAGGTCGTTCATCGTCGCGACCTCCTCGACCTGCTCCTTGATGAACCACTGCATGAACTGCTCGCTCGTGTAGTCGCCCTCCTCTTGGCCGCGAGGGCGACGCGAGAGTTGCGAGGCGATGATCGGCGACCAGCGCTCAAGCCACGCGTTCAGCCGCGCGTCGCCGAACTGGCGGGCGTCGGCGTCGAACGCCGCCCAGAAGTGCCGGCCGGCGAACGCGGCCTCGGTCCGCGGCAGCAACTGCTCGGCGGTCTCGCCGGCGATCTTCGCCAACAGCCGCTCGAGGGCGTGACGCAGGTGCCACTCGCACAGGTAGATCTCCGTC
>Ga0136617_10005757_pt1 | contig 11100 bp, 8 predicted proteins | sample AntDrymUQ3222106_2_FD_129672 | JGI IMG/M metagenome (GOLD analysis project Ga0136617, IMG submission 129672) | Polar desert sand microbial communities from Dry Valleys, Antarctica - metaG UQ322 (21.06) | ecosystem: Environmental > Terrestrial > Soil > Desert | place: Antarctica: Dry Valley...
ATCAGCACGGAGATCGTTCCCGATGTCATCAATGCCTTCGGTGTCCGCGTCGCTGGGAGCAAAAAAGGCCGCGGGGGCAGCTCGTTCTCGCAGAATGCGTTGATGCTCAATCCGCGCCACGGCGCACAGCGGCGAGCCTCCGGCGTCGCATCTCAGTTGAACCGGCCGAAGGCGATGGCCCGGCAGATTGACGAATTCATCAACACTTCTTCCGAGCGGTCGCTCACGCTTTGGTATGTTTCCTGGCTACTCCATCTCCTCGCGCTGCCTTTCCTCTTCGTCGCGCTTTTGATGTTGTTTGTGCTGGGACAAGGGCTGCTTCTGACGCTAGGATGTCTCAAGCCCGCATCCCTCCCGGTCGGGGGAAAATGAAATCAGTTAGGCTAATGAAAACTTGCAGGATGTTTTGAGCACTAAACAAAACCACCGCGGATTGTTTTTTCAGCGGCTCGTTTTCGCCCTCGCTGGAGCAGTCGGGATGTCGAGCGAAGACACGTCGGCGCAAGAGCCGGCGATATTGGTCACGGCTTCCGCCAGCAATCGGGCGGTTATCTTTCCCAACCTTAACACGCCGGCAACGCAGAGTCTGGTCTCGGGCTTGCCTGGCGGCACCCAAGCGCACGGTGTTTCCTACTACGGCAGCGATCACGCGCTCGTTGCAGAAATCGGCGGCAACCGCGTTCACGTCGTGCAAGTCTCGACTGCTTCGCTGATTTCAACCATCACGACATCGCCGAGCTATAACGGCAGCGGCACCATCGCCGTCGCGCCGGATCAGAGTGCCGCGCTCGCGGTGGGCAACGACTCGACTCTCAATGTAATTCACGCACCGTTCGGTCCGGCTTCGAGCATCACGCTAGTGACGTTGCCGGGCGTGCTGAAAGTTTTTCAGACGCAGGGCATCGTCTTTAACAACGCTGGGCGCGCCTTTATCTATCACACGATGGGCATCTCAGTTCTCGATCCGCCCTACGACACCATCGCCTTCACGATTCCGGTGGCGTTCAATGGCTTCTCTGGCGCCATCGCGATTTCACCGGACGGCAACACCCTTCTGACAACGTTTCTAACCGGAAATCAGGTAGAAATCCGGCACGCGCCGTTCAGTGACACGTCCACTTCCACGAGCCTAACTGTCCCGGGCGGGAATGCCTTGGACGGCATCATGGTAGCTCCCAATGGCTTGAAGGCGATTGTCGTCAGTTCCGGAGGTCGTCATGTCGCGGCGATCACCGCGCCCTTCGGCAGTAGCTCAGTCGTCGAAACAATCCCGCTCCCGGCTGGCACCGGCGGGGGATTTGAAGACGTCGGGATCAGTGCCGACAGCCAATTCGCCATCCTTGCCGGGAACGGCGGAAGCGGCACGTCGCCGCCAGCTTTGATTAAAGCGCCCTTCACCACCGCGGGTGCTGTCGCGTCCGATCTGCCGGTTATGGGCGTGGCGAATCCTGGTCGCGGCAATGGCGCGGTCCGGTTTCGGCCGCTGCTGCCAACCCTAAAGATCACCTCCATCACTCGCGACACGAATAATCACATCCTGCTCCAACTCTCCGGCATGATTAGCGGCACGCCCACCATCCACGCCTCCCCAGATCTTAGTCCGAATAGCTTCCTCTCCATCGGTTCCGCGATCGCGAATGGCCCGGGCGCCTGGCTATTCGACGATGCGAATCCCGAGGCGTTGCCGGAGCGCTTCTATCGAGCGACCTCTCCGTAGTAGTCCATTGCCTGCGACAGCGGCGCGTGGATGTTCGATCGAATGAGTAATCCGCGTTCCTCGTTTGTTGCGCTGCTTAAGGCGGAACAAAGCGGCGCGAAGGATCCGGACGACAGCGGGTGTCTCCATTTTCAGTAGTAGGCACCGCAGGCCGTCGACCGTTCCCGGCCCGTCCGCAACGGCGACATCGGAGCGCTGCTTCCAGTCGTGAAGGATGCCGCCCTCCTGTCGTAACCCCCTTACGATGCCTGGAATCTTAGCGATAAGACTCAGCCGGATTTCGTCACCTGACGAGCGATGACATCGGCAACGACGCGGAGACAGCTTTGGGTGATTCCATTTCCGTTTCGCGCAAGATGAAATCGCCCCCACGATGCCATCGCCCTTGAAGGCCCTCCTCTTCTCCGTAGGCAATCTCGTCGCCGCCGCGTGCGTCTATGCGCATCTCATCAGCGGCGGCTGGCTGACCAACCGCTACCAGCGCAACGACCCCAACATCGTCAACCTGATCCTGGCGATCTTCGAGCCCATCGCCGTCGTGAGCGTGCGTGCCGGATCTGGCGAACCCCTTCTTTCCTACCGGCTTGTTTCCGTTTTCTGCCTCGTCCAAGTCCTGATCGAAGCTGCTTTTCTCGTTTTCATCCTGGGTTTCATGTACTTCTGGCAGCCGAAATTGATGTAGTTCCGCACCTTCGCCAACGGTTCGGCGCGCTTTGCGCCGACGGAACGCCGCTGCCATCCTGCCGCTGTGAACGCGACTGAATGAAGACCCCGCTTTTCGTCCTCCTGGTTTCGACGCTCTCTGTTGCCGGTTTCGCGGGGGCCGAAGAAGCCGGTGTGATTGATGATCCGGCCGCCTCCGAGCGTCTTCAATTCACCGAAGAGGATCTTCCCAAAGACGAGAAGGACCCCGCCGGACCATCGGAAATCGACGACTTCGCGCGCCGACGCGGGTTCAACTATGTCAAGGTCACCCGGCGTGCCGCGCGCGGCGACACGAGAGCACTGAAGCAATTCTTCGAGATCGCGCAGGACGTCGATGGCGCCGCGGCGGAGTCGTATGCGGGAATGCCGGCCGTGGTTTATCACCTTCTCGGCGACGAGAAGTTCGCGAAGTTCCTCGGCACTCGGCCGCTGGCGTTTCGCCTGATGGTCCGAAACTCAATCGTGAGCGACCGCGCAGCGCCTTCGGCGACGGTCTACTTTCGGCGCCACTTTCCGGGGGCGACGAAGGTCCTCTTTCGCCGCGAGATGGTCGATTGGCCTTCGCCTAACAAACAGTATGCAATCCGCAAGATCTTCTCCGACGAGTTCGATCTCCGCGGCTCGAAAGTCGAACGCGCGGAGCTGATCGACCAGAAGAGCGGCCAGGTTGTGTGCGATCTGACACCAGATGATATCGGCACTGGTGCCGACCGCGAAGGCGAAGTCCTCTGGTCGCCGGACTCGAAGCGATTCGCTTATCGGTCGAGTAACCTGACCCCGCACGAGCGCGATCTGTTGAGCACCCCGCGGCCCATGCCGCGAAGGAAGCAGACCGCCGTGTACCAGGTCTCCGGTGAATCATTCGCGCGCGTCGAGCTCCCCCTGAGTGACGTGCCAGGACGCGAGAACGATGAGGAACTGAAGGGCGCAATTCTCGGCCAAGATTATATCGAGCCGGTGCGATGGGCGAAGGCAAACGTGCTCCTTCTGAAGCGACACGAATATTACGAGAAGCTTGGGCCCACGGAGACCGGCGGCATGAAGTTCGAATCAATTCACACCCTCGCGCGATGGTATCGAATCACCGCCACCATCGCGCCAGACGGAAAGGCCGCGGTTATCTGGAAGCTGCGCAAAGACCGGTAAGCAGGAGGATGGTGCAAGTCGAGGGCCAGTGAAGCAGCACGAGCAAGTCTGCTGAGTTTTGCCTCGAAGAAATCGCTGGAGCAGTGCAGAGGATGGGCGTGGTCACGCTTGTAGTGCGACTTGCCGATCTGGAATTCCTTTCGCCGCGCGATTTGAGCGGAGGGCTTTCCGCTTCCGAAATCATTGAGGTGATCCGCAAGCAATTCGGTTATCTGCCCGGAGAAGTCGACGTCGAGATCAGCGATGGCGTTGCCACCATTCATTTCGAGCAAGCCTCCGAGCAAAAGCAAACGGAGGCGCGTCGACTTCTCGAGAAGGCGGCGAAGCGGGCGAAGAGCGGTGAGTTCCGAAAAGCGAAGGACATCTACGAGCGGGTGCTCGAGCTCGATCCCGCAATGGCCGATGCGCGCCGCGAACTCGCAATGACACTGTTTGAACTTGGCGACATGCCAGCGGCCAAGGACGAGCTGATCGACGCGCTGCGCCTCAAGGCGGATGATGCTTGGAGCTATGTCGTGCTTGGAAATATCTACGTGAAGCACGACCGCGATCTCGCGACGGCGTCACGCTTCTTCACGCGCGCCTTGGAGTTGAAGCCAGGCGACCCGTATGCGCTGAACAGTCTCGCGGCGGTCTCGCAGGAACTCGGCGATGCGGCGAAAGCATTGCAATGCTTTGATGAAGCGATCGCGTCGCAGCCGGAGTTCGCCAATGCGTGGGTCGGAAAAGCCATCCTCCTCAACACACAGGATCAACCGGCGCAGGCTATCGAGGTGCTCGATTCAATGTTCAGCCGCGCGGAAGTGATGGACGTTCGATCGCAGCCGATCTTTGCCGAGGCTCGGAAGCTTTATTTGAGCGCACAGCGCGAACTCGCGGAGGCGCAACGCTCCGACGTTTTCAAAACACTCGAAACATACAGGGCGGAGATCGCTGCGCTCTCCGGCTATCCAGTCAAAGTGCGAACGGAAGCAGTGCCGGGACAACTCAGCGGTGTCGCGCAGATGGCTTGGAAGCGCGGACGAGATCATCATGTCGTGCAAGTCAGCGACCGACTCGCCTCTGCCGACACGCAACACATCGAGGCTCATGAGCTGACACACATTCGGCTTGAGGCGCTGGCAAGAAACCAAAGTCGGAATCGATGGTTCGCGACCACAGCCGCATCGCGGGAACTGGCAATTCGCTCGCTGGGGCCGGACATCAACAAGTTGGAGCGAAAGGGTTACTCCGGCGATGCGATCACGCGTGTGGTGCTCGATCTCGTCGGGGGCCTTTGCGCGAGCGTTTTCAATACGCCGCTCGATATGTTGATCGAGGTTTTCCTGCATCGCGAGATGCCGACTCTGCGGCATGCGCAATTTGTTTCACTCCACCGACTCGCCACTGAAGCACTCGCCGCCACAACCCATGCGGAGGTTCGGAAGCTCACGCCGCCCAAAGTTCTCCGAGCTAGCACTGCGCTCAATGGTGCGGCGGCGCTCTTCCTCGACGACTTTGCGCACGGTACCACCGACTTCTGGACACACTACAAACAACTCGATGGCGCGAATGCATCGCCACGTCTTTTCCAACTCTGGAAAGATCGCCGTGACGCGCTCCAGCCCGGCGACGAATACGAAGTCGTCGATGCCTTCGCCGATCTCCTCGGTCTGCGCGACTGGTATGAATGGCAGCCCGACCCCGGCACGCATGAAGTTACCGAGGCTCCAGCAAAGGAAGGAACGACCAATCCCGAACTGCTGCGAGAGAAATATCCCGCTGGCGTGTGGTTCCTGCTCGACGCGCTGAAGCGCTTCGCACCGATGGACGTTGAGGAAATCCGCGCCATCGCGTTTGAGATCGGCATGCTTGGCCGCAGCGGTCTCGACTACGCGAGCCCCGAGAAGAAATACACCCTTCGTACCGTCCCAGGTGAAGAGTTCTCGGGATTGCATCTCATGTGCCTCATGCACGCGGGTTTCAAACGATTCGCCCCAGAACTCGACTCGGGCATGGATCTCGACGAACCATTTTTGCAGGCGCTGTCCCTGTTCAATGAGCAACGCGGCGCGGCCTGAACCCTTCCCGCCCCATGCCAACGCTTGATTTCAAAGGAAAACAGTTCGTCCACTCGCACCATCTCAGCGTGCCGTTCCGCGAGCTGGTGATCGACGCGAAGAAGTCCCAGCCGGCGAAGGGCATGAAGCCGTCGCTCGCGGACAATCTCATCATCCACGGCGACAACCTGGAGGCGCTCAAGGCGCTGCTGCCCACGCACGCGGGCAAGGTCGATTGCATCTTCATCGACCCGCCCTACAACACCGGCAACGAAGGCTGGTGCTACAACGACAACGTCCGCTCCCCGCTAATGAAGGAGTGGCTGAAAAAGTCCGCCAACCCCGTGGACAAGGAAGACCTCGAACGCCACGACAAATGGCTCTGCATGATGTGGCCGCGGCTGTGTCTGCTGCGGGAGTTGCTGGCGGAAAATGGAGCCATCGTTGTCACGCTCGACGACAACGAACTGCATCGAATGCGAGCCTTGATGGACGAGATATTCGGTGAGGAAAACTTCATAGCGACTTGTCTCTGGCAGAAGAACTACTCACCGAAAAACACAGCGGAGTTTTTTTCCAGCGATCACGACTACGTGTTGATTTATGCGAAGCGAAAGCTGTCGCTGGAAATCGGTTCGCTCGACCGAACAGAAGCACAGGAAGGCCGTTACAAGAATCCCGACAACGATCCACGCGGGCTGTGGAAGACGAGCGACCTATCGGCGCGGAATCCTTACAGCGAAGGATTGTATTCGATTCAATGTCCGGGCGGGCGCGTCATCAAGGGGCCGCCGAAAGGAAACTATTGGCGAGTGGCGGAAACGAAGTTTTGGGAGATGGATCGCGACAACCGGATTTGGTGGGGCAACGACAAGAACAGCGTTCCTCAAACCAAACGCTTTCTCTCTGAAGTCCGCGAAGGGCGAGTGCCGCAAACCATTTGGTTTTACACCGAGGTGGGCCACACCGACGAAGCGAAGAAGGAGCTGAAGCAATCATGGATTACGAAACGTCCGGCGACGTTTTCATCACACCGAAGCCGACTCGGCTCATCGAGCGAGTGCTACAAATTTTCACCGATGAAAACTCCCTCATCCTCGACTCCTTCGCCGGGAGCGGGACGACGGGGCACGCGGTGCTGGCGGCGAACGCGAAGGACGGCGGGAACCGGCGCTTCATCCTCATCGAGTGCGAGGACTACGCCGACACGCTTACCGCCGAGCGCGTGCGGCGCGTCATCGGCGGCTACAAATTCACCGGCACGCAGCGCACTGAACTGTTCACCGAAAAGGTGACGTGGACGGTCTTCAAACGCGCGCCGGAGCTGCTCGAAAAAGTGGAGAGCATCGCCGCGCTGGAGGGCGCGGCCTTCGACAGCGTGAAGAAGGAAATCAAGGACGGCGTGCTGACCGTGACCGGCGAGCGGAAGATCGCGGAGCAGGCGCCCGGCCTCGGCGGGAGCTTCACCTTTTGCGCGCTGGGCGAGCCGATCGAAATCGAGAGCCTGCTCACCGGTCACGGACTGCCTGCCTACGAGGCGCTCGCGCGCTATGTTTTTTACACTGCAACGGGCCGTTCGCTGGAGACGGTGGCGAAGCCGCGCGCCGATGGGTTCATTGGCGAGACAGACCTATTTCGCCTGCATCTTTTCTACCGGCCGGAGAAAGAGTGGCTGCGCTCGAACGAGGCGGCGTTCAACGCCGAGCGTGTGGAGGCCGTGACGAAAGGGAACAAGGCCGGGAAACGCGCGATCGTTTTCGCGGTGGCGAAATTCATGAGCCAGAAGGAGCTGACGAAACAGCGGATCGAATTCTGCCAACTGCCTTACGCGGTGCATCGGATCCTGGGAGACTAACGCGCCAGCCGTGGACGATTCGCTCGCTCTTCAAGTCGCCATGGAACTGAAAGATTATCAGCAGGGCGTTCTCACCAAGTTCGACCGCTACCTTGCTACCCTCGCGGAGCAGATGGAGAAGGTGGCGAAGGCGAGAGAGGTCTTGCGCGTACAAGAGATCGACATCGATCCCGGCGATCCCTGCGTGAAGGCATGGGATCAACTCAATCACGAGCGGCGGCTGCCTTATCTGCGCGATGAGGACGGACGCGATGTGGTCGCGCCGTATCTTGCGCGGCACGACGGGCTGAATCGCTCGATTCCGAACGTCTGTGTGAAGGTCCCGACCGGTGGCGGCAAGACCTTGCTCGCCACCGCGGCGGTGGAGCGAATCCAAGCGGATCTCTTTCGGCGGCAAACGGGCTTTGTGCTTTGGGTAGTGCCGAGCGATGCGATCTATCGCCAGACATGGAAGCAGCTCGCCAACCGGGAGCATCCTTATCGTCAGATGCTCGAACGCGCCTCGGGCGGGCGGGTGAAGTTACTGGAGAAGACAGACGCCTTCACCGTGCGCGATGCGGATAACCAGCTTTGCGTGATGCTGCTCATGCTGCCGAGCGCGGCACGTCAATCGAAGGAAACGCTGCGGATGTTCCGGGACAGCGGACGCTTCACTTCGTTCTTTCCGCCGGAAGACGACTCCGTGGCGAATGCCCGGCTGCTCGCGGAAATCCCGAACCTGCACGAGAACGATCTCGCTGATCTCGGCTGGAAGGATGGCATCGTGCCCGGCTCGCGGTCGGTGAAGCACAGCCTCGGCAATGTGCTCTGCCTCCTGCGCCCGATCGTGATCGTAGACGAAGGACACAAGGCGTATTCACCGACGGCGCGCGACACGCTGAACAAGTTTAACCCGCGCTTCATCCTTGAACTCTCCGCGACGCCGAACGCGGGTGGCCGCCATTCTTCCAACGTGCTCGTCTCTGTGCCCGGCACGGCGCTGAAAGACGAGGAGATGATCAAACTGCCGATCAATGTGATCAACGAAGACAAGGGTGGCTGGAAGCACACGCTGACCGTGGCGCACGCGAAGATCGCGGAGCTCACCAAGGATGCGCAAGAGTTGCAGGCCGCGGAGAACCGATACATTCGCCCGATCCTGCTCGTGCGCGTGGAGCGAACAGGGAAGGAGCAGCGCGAGAGCAATTTCGTTCACGCCGAGGACGCGCGGGAATACCTGCTCGAGAAACTCGGGGCGAAGCCGGAGGAGATCCGGTTGAAGACATCGGAGGACGACGAACTTGGCGACGAAGACCTGCTGCTCCCGACGTGCGAAGTGCGCTATATCATCACGAAGGCCGCTTTGCAGGAAGGCTGGGATTGTCCCTTCGCCTATGTGCTGGCGATCCTTTCCAAGACGACCGCGAACACGGCACTGACGCAGATGATTGGCCGTGTGCTCCGCCAGCCACACACCCGCCTCACACACCGCGCGCTCCTCGACGAATCGTATGTGTTCACGTTCGACCAGGATGTGACCGACGCTGTCGATGCTGTGCGTAAGGGACTGGAGGACGAAGGCATGGCTGACCTGGCGTCCAACGTGAGACTCGGCGGAGCCGGCAGCGCGAAACGCCGGACGCGCCGCGAGACGCTAAAGCGGAGAGGGAAGTTCGCGAACCTGCCGCCTGTCTTCTTGCCTCGTGTCCTGCAGCGCGACGGCGGCGACTTCCGCATGCTCGACTATGAACGCGACATCCTCGGCGAACTGGATTGGGAGTCATTCCGCTTCCTCAAGGCCGGGACCGTGGACCATGACGAAGAGAGCCAACTCAAGCGAACGATCGCGCGGATCGACGTGGCACGGAAAAAGGAGAAAGAGGAAACCGTTCTGGAATTGATCCAGCAGCAGAGCCGTGGCCTTCCCGAAGAAGGGCTCGACGTGCCGTTCCTCGTGCGCCAATTGCTCGAAGTGATTCCGAACCCGTGGCAGGGAATGCGCGTGCTTGACGAGACACTGGTCTGCCTGCGTGACCGTGGCTGGAACGAGGAGCATCTCTACGCGAACCGGCTCGACCTGCTCCGCGAAATGAAGCTCGACCTGCGCGCCCAGGTGAACGGCGCGGCGGAGGCGCTCTTCGCCCGCAAGCTGGCGTCCGGCGACATCTCGTTCCGTCTCGTGTCCTCGAATGATCCAGCCTTGAACTGGAAACTCGCGGAGACGCTGGAGATCGAGTTGAGCGACGAAGACAAGCCTCTTCTGCGAAAGGATGGCGACGATCTTGAACGGAGCTTGTTCGATAAAGTGTTCGCCCGCGACCTCAACGAACTAGAAAAGGAAACCGCGTGGTATCTCGACGGAAAGGACTGCGTCTTTTGGTGGCACCGGATTGCCGTGGGGCAGGACTCCTACGGCTTGCAGGGCTGGCAGCGGAGTCGCGTCTTTCCAGATTTCCTCGCCTGCATCCACGGGACGAGCGACGGGAAGTTTCGCTTCTCCGTGCTGGAAACGAAGGGCGAGCATCTCAAAGGCAACGACGATACCGAATACAAACGGAAGCTGTTCGAAGTGCTCACGCAGCACGCGGCGACAGCGATCCACGCCGGCGAACTCCTGCTCGAGATCGAGTCCGAACAACTCAACTTCACGATGCTGCTGGAGGACTCATGGAAGCACTCGCTGGACATGCTACTCGAGGAGACGGCTCGCAAATTAATCCTCATGAAAGGGAGACCGTGAACGCGCCGTCCGGCAGACCAAGCATTCGCAGAGCCGAACGGATGTCTTTGACCTTCTGTTTGTTGTCGGAATGCGTCAGCACATACATATCCGTTCCGGGAATTCTGTGGTGGGTGTAGAGGTCGCCTTTTTTGGGATTGAGGTAATCGTGTTGAGGATCACGCGTTACCAACGGCCCTCGGCACACTTGTAGCGTTGTCAGCTTTTCAAGCGCGCCCCTCCCGAAGTTCGCGAGAATACGTTCCATCAGCACGACAAGAGTGTCGGCGGATGTCCTCTCACAAATGCGGACCGGTTGACTGCCCTTGATGACGAGTTCCACGGCAAGGCCGCCGCGGGAACCGGCACCGCCATTTCTCCGGGATCGCATGCCATTCAATGTTCCAGCGCGGTGCAGTGGCGCCCGGACGGTCGGCTCGCCTTTAACTGCGGCTAGGAGTTGGCTCTTTTGTTCGTCGAGTTTTTGTAGCTGCGATGCGATTTGAGCAAGGCGCGAGGCTTCTTCGAACTCTTGCATGGAGCTCGCCTCGACGATGCGCTGTTGAATATCAAGGAGTGTGGTCATACCGGTATTGTATGACAAAACGAAACTCTGTCAATTCAAACCATACGGATCACCACACGGCTTGCATATCGCGAAGCCAATGACCTCTCTGATCTCCTGCTAATTCGTGAGCCAGAGCGGCGGTTTCGACGCGAATGCGAGGCTGAAGAGCTTACGGTCCAAGTTTACGACGAGTCAGCGTCAAGCGCGCAGGTCTTCGACGTCGGGCAATTGCGCTTGCGATTCAAAGTCAGCGCGCCGGGACGCGAGCCCTTGAATGTCCGCTTCGATCCAGTCGCGATGGAGTTTCGTTGGCCGCCCGACGCGCGATTTAGTTGGAACGAACTAATGTTCGAGCCGAAGGAGTGCATCGGG
>Ga0136617_10005758_pt1 | contig 11098 bp, 13 predicted proteins | sample AntDrymUQ3222106_2_FD_129672 | JGI IMG/M metagenome (GOLD analysis project Ga0136617, IMG submission 129672) | Polar desert sand microbial communities from Dry Valleys, Antarctica - metaG UQ322 (21.06) | ecosystem: Environmental > Terrestrial > Soil > Desert | place: Antarctica: Dry Valley...
CAGCGTCGCGGGGGCGATCGAGCCCGTCAGCCGGTCCAGCGCCAGCCCGACCGGCCGCGGCCCGCGCCGCCTCATCGCGCCTCCCGTCTCCGAGCACGCCGTCTCATCCCGCCGCCCGCTCCGCCGGCGCCTCGCCGGCCGCCGCCGCCTGCAGCACGCGCCCGTCGGCGATCGCGACGCGCTCGACGGCGGGGTCGTCGGCGCCGGGCACGTGCGAGAGGTCGGTGGTGGCGATGACGCTCTGGCCGCCCGCCCGCAGGACCTCCACGAGCCGGTCGCGGCGGCCGCCGTCCAGCTCGCTCATCACGTCGTCGAGCAGCATCAGCGGCGGGGCGCCGCGCTCCGCGGCCAGCTCCTCGCGCTCACCCAGCAGCAGCGCGAGCAGGCCGAGCCGCTGCTGCCCGCGCGACCCATAGGCGCGCAGCTCGCGCCCCGCCCGCCTGAACGCCAGCTCGTCGCGGTGCGGGCCGTGGCCGGTGAAGCCCCGCTCGACGTCGCCCTCCACCCGCTCGGCCAGCTCCGCGGCCAGCTGCTCGGCGTCGCCGGCCCTCGAGCGCGGCCGATAGGCCAGTGACGGCTCGCCCTCGAGGCCGACCTCCCGCGCGTAGCGCTCGAAGCGCGGCGCCAGGCGCGCGGCGGCCTCGGCGCGGTCGCGCATGAGCGCCACCCCGTGGCGCGCCAGCTCCGCGTCCCACGCCGGTAGGGAGCCGCGCCCCGCCCGCCCGGCGCGGATGCCGGCGATCAGCGCGTTGCGCTGGCCGAGCGCGGCCGAGTACGCGCCCCGCGTGCCGGCGCGGGAGGGCCACAGCGCGGCGATCACCTGGTCCAGGTGCGCCCGCCGCAGCGCGGGAGCGCCGAGGACCAGCTCCAGCCGGTCGGGGAGGAAGACCGAGACGAGCGGGCGGGCGGGCGCGTCGGTCAGGCGCTCGACCGGCGCGCCGTCCACACGCAGGCGCTTCGGCTCGCCGGGCTGGAAGCCCACGCTCACCTCGTGGCGGCCGTGCTCGTCCTCCGCCTCGAGCACCAGCCGCGAGACCTCGGCCCCGAAACGCACCACCTCCCGCTCGTTCGCCGTCCGGCAGGAGCGCCCGGTGCAGGCGAAGTAGAGCGCCTCCAGCAGGTTCGTCTTGCCCGCGCCGTTCCGGCCGGCCACCACCGTCAGGCCGGCGCCCAACCGCAGCTCCGCCCGCTCGTAGGAGCGGAAGTCGCGCAGCTGGAGCCGGGTGACCTTCATGGCGGCGGCACGCGCTCGCGGTCAGACGTTGAGGCGGATCGGCATCAGCAGGTACTGGAACCCGCTGCCGTCCGCCGCCTGGATCAGGCCCGGGCGCAGCGGGGAGATCAGCTTGAGCAGCACGTCGCCGCCCTCCAGCGCCTCCAGGCCGTCGCGCAGGAACTCGGGGTTGAAGCCGATCTCCAACGGCTCGCCCTGGAAGGGCACCGGGACCGTCTCGCGGGCCTCGCCGACGTCCGGCGTGCGCGCCGAGACGGTCAGCTCCCCCTCGGAGAACGCGAGCCGCAGCGGCGCGTTCTTCTGCGCGAGCAGCGAGATGCGGCGCACCACCTCGGTGATCTCCGTCCCGGCCAGCTGCAGCTCGTGCTCATACGCGTCCGGCAGCAGCTGGCGGTAGTTCGGGAACTGGCCGTCGATCAGCCGCGAGGAGAGCACCACGCCGGCGGCCTCGAAGACGACCTGGTTCGCGCGCACAGAGACGAACAGGCCCTCCGCGCCACCGTGCTGGACGATCCGCGTCAGCTCCTGCAGCGCTCGGGCCGGCACGTTGGCCTCGAACGCCCCTTCCAGCGCGGACTCGAGCCGCGTCTCCTTGACCGACAGCCGGTAGGAGTCCGTCGCCACCATCCGCAGCTCGTCGGTGGAGGCCGAGACGAGGATGCCGGTGAGCACGGGGCGGGTCTCGTCGCGCGACGCCGACCGGGCGACCTTGAGCACCGTCTCCACGAACGCCGGCCCGGGGACCTCGACGCGCCCGTCGCCCTCCGCCTCGGGGAAGGGCGGGAAGTCCTCGAGGCGCAGCGTGCGGATGTGGAACGTCGCCGCGCCGCCGACCAGCTCCACGTCCTGCTCCGAAGGCCGCAGCTCGAGCGTCACGTCCTCGCCCGGCAGGGCGCGCACCACGTCGACGAGCAGTCGAGCGGGCAGCACGACCGCGCCGTCACGGGCGACGTCGCCGGTCAGCGGGACGCGTAGGCCGATCTCCATGTCGGTCGCGCGCAGCTCGATCACGCCGTCACGGGCTTGGAGCTGCACGCCGGAGAGCGCCTGTACGGCGCTGCGGGTGGAGGCGGCCCTGGTCACCGTCTGCAACTGCGCGAAGAGCGCGTCGCGTTGCGTCGAGATCTTCATGGCGGCTGCCTCGCGTTCACGTCAGCGATTGATGAGATGAGTTCCAATTCAGGAGTCGTAGTGGTGTGGATGGTGTGCACAGCGCTCGCGATCGCGCGTATGTGGGCGATCGGGCCGTGCACACGGCCTGTGGATGAACTCCCGGAGTCTGTCAGGCGCGCCGGATCCCATCAGGCGCCAGCTGCGAGACGCTCGGTGAGGCGTCGAACGGTCTCGGAGGCGTCCGGGTCGGCGGCGATCCGCTCGGCGGTGCGCCGGCAGGCGTGCATGACCGTGGTGTGGTTGCGCCCGCCGAAGGCACGGCCGATGGCGGGCAGGGTCTGGTCGGTGAGCTCGCGTGCGAGGTACATGGCGACGTGCCGCGGCCAGGCGATCGGGGCGGTGCGATTGGAGGACAGCAGTTGCTCGAGCGAGACGCCGAACGCGTTGCAGGTCTCCTGCTGGATCTCGCGGACGGTGCGCGCCCGGCGGGGCACGAGGTCGGGATAGAGGCCGTCGAGGACCTCCTCCGCGAGCTCGGCGGTGACGGGGCGGCCGGTCAGCGAGCCGAAGGCGACGACCCGGATCAGCGCGCCCTCGAGGGTGCGCAGGTTGGAGTCGACCCGTTCGGCAATGCGCTCGAGTGCGGCGGGCTCGACGTCGAGCGCGTCTTGCTGCGCGCGCTTGTGCAGCACGGTCACGCGCGTCGCGGTGTCGGGCGTGTGGACGTCGGTGAGCAACCCGGACTCGAAGCGCTCGCGCAGCCGGTCCGCGAGCGCGTCCATGTCGCGCGGAAGGCGGTCCGAGCTGAGCACCAACTGGGCGCCGGCGCCGTGGAGGGCGTTGAAGGTGTGGAAGAACTCCTCCTCGGTGTGGTGCTTGTCCTCGAGGAACTGGACGTCGTCGACGAGCAGGACGTCGACGTTGCGGTAGGTCGCCTTGAAGGTCTCGATCGGACCGCCTCGCAGCGCGCCGACGAACTGGTCGGTGAACGCCTCGGCGGTGGTGTAGAGGACGGAGAGCCCGCCGCCGTGATCGGCGATGTAGTTGGCGATCGAGTGCAGCAGGTGGGTCTTGCCGAGCCCCGGCGGGCCGCAGATGAACAGGGGGTTGTAGGCCAGGCCGGGCATCTCGGCGACGGCGAGCGCCGCGGCGTGGGCGAGCCGGTTGCCGTCGCCGATGACGAACTGGTCGAACGTGTAGCGGGGGTTGACGGTGCCAGCGCGGGCGCCGTTGCCGAGCGCCGCCGCGTGCCTGTCTGCGTGCTTCGGCCGCGCATCGTCCGGGCCCGCCAGCTCGACGGTCACGCCGGCGCCGAGGACCGCCTCGGCGCACGCGCGCAAGACGCGGGAGAAACGCCCGGCGACCCACGGGCGGATGCTGTCGGGCGCCTCGACGACCAGGACGCCACCCTCCAGCGAGCGGGGCGTCAACGGCTGCAGCCAGATGTGCCACGTCGAGTCGCCGACCGCGAGGCGCAGCTCCTGCTGAATGCGCCGCCAGGCATGTGGAAGATCGTCGTGGGACACGAGTGCGCGGGGAAGCCTCCTCCTTGCGAAGGTCGGGTGAAAGCGGAGCGGCGGAGGGCCCGTCCGGGGACCGGGCGGCGGGGAAGATAGCAACGGCCAGAGGGCCGGCGGGCGGCCTCCGGGGAGGCGTGCGGCGAGAGCGCGCAAAACGCGCACGAAAGTTGCGGCGGCCCTCTCGCGGCTCCGCCGACTGCCTCCGCGCGGCCGTGTGGACAGCCTGTGCACAACCCCGCCGCCGGCACTCGCGACGGGGTCTTGAGCCGTGGAAGGGGCGGCCCGCCTTGTATCCTCCCGTCCGCCGACCGCCACCCGCGGCGTGCTCCGCAGCCGGCGGCGCCGGGCGGGCCGGCCCAGACTCGAGGAGCATCACGTGAAGCGCACCTACCAGCCGAAGAAGCGTAAGCGCGCCCGCACGCACGGGTTTCGCGCCCGGATGCAGACGCGCGCCGGGCGCACCGTCCTCAAGCGCCGGCGCGACAAGGGCCGCAAGCGGCTGACGGTCTAGGGCCGCCGGAGCCGATGACCGGCCCTTCCCCGAAGGGCGGACGCTCTCGCCGCCGCCTGTCGCGCAGCGCCGAGTTCGAGCGGGTCTACCGGCAGGGCCGCTCGAAGGCGAATCGCTTCCTCGTGCTCTACGCGTTCCCGCGCGAGGACGACGCCGGCGAGGGCCCGCGCCTGGGCCTGTCGGTGTCGCGCCGCGTCGGCGGCGCGGTCGACCGCACGCGCGTGAAGCGCGTCCTGCGCGAGGCGTTCTGGCAGGAGGCCGAGCGCCTGCCCGACGGGTCCGACTACGTCGTGGTCGCCCGCCCGGAGGCGAAGGCGCTGGCCGAGCGCGAGGGCGCTGCCGGGGTGCGCCGGTCGCTGGGCGAGCTCGTCGACGGCATGGGTGGCCGGCCGGCGCAGGACGGCGAGCGAGGATGAACGTCGCCGCCCGCCTCGTGCTGGCCCCGATCCGGGCCTACCAGCGCGTGATCTCGCCGGCGCTGCCACGGCGCTGCAAGTACCACCCGACGTGCTCGGCCTACGCCGTGCAGGCGATCGGGCGCTACGGCATGCTGCGCGGCGCCGTGCTGGCGGGCTGGCGCCTGCTGCGCTGCAACCCGTTCAGCCACGGCGGCTACGACCCGGTGTCCGCGCAGACCCTGTTCCGGCCGTCGCCCCGTCTCCCTTCGTCACACTCCTGAGCCGTGCACGTCTTCGCCGCCAACCCGCTGCAGCCGCTGATCGAGTTCTTCGAGGTGATCCTGAAGTTCTTCCATGACACGGGAGGACTGGGGTGGGGCATGGCGATCGTCGCGCTGACGCTGTGTGTGCGGCTCGTGCTGCTGCCGCTGACGCTGAAGCAGTTCAAGTCGATGCAGTCGATGGTCGGTCTGCAGCCCGAGATGAAGAAGCTGCAGGAGCGCCACAAGGGGGACAAGGAGCGCCTCAACCAGGAGATGATGCGCCTCTACCGGGAGAACAAGGTGAACCCGTTCGCCTCGTGCCTGCCGATGGTGGCCCAGCTCCCGGTCTTCCTGGCGCTGTTCTACATGCTGCGCGCCGACCTGCGGCAGGAGATCTGCCCGGACATCAACCCGCCCAGTCGCGCGGAGCCCGTCGCCTGCGGCGACGGCGGCGACGCGGCGTTCCTCTTCATCCCGGACCTGACCAACCGGGCGTACGGCTACGTCCTGGTGACGCTGATCGTGCTCTACGTGGGCTCGCAGCTGCTCTCGACGCTGCTGATGGCCACCACCACGGACAAGACCCAGCGGATGATCTTCCTGGCACTGCCGTTCTTCTTCGTGCTGTTCGTCTGGCAGTTCCCGGCCGGCCTGCTCGTGTACTGGATCACCACGAACCTGTGGACGATCGTGCAGCAGGCGATCGTGCGCAAGCGGCTCGGACCGCTGCGACCACCGGGACAGGAGCAGGAGTCCCTGAGCGACATGATCGGCAAGCTCACGGGCCGCCACGACGACGCCGACGGCGACGGGAAGGCCTCCGGCAAGCGTGAGGCGGACACGCCCGCGAGCGGCCGGGCAAAGGCCAAGACGGCCGCCACGCCGGCGAAGGCCGTGGTCGCAGGCAGCGAGCCGAAGGGCCGCCCGAGCGGGCCGCCGCCCGCTCCGCCGCGCAGGAAGAAGAAGCGGTCCGGGAGGCGGCGATGAGCGAGGGGGGCGAGGAGGGGGGCGCGCAGGGGCGCGACGGTCCCGACACCCCGGCCGAGCGGGTCCGGGAGGTGCTCGAGAAGCTGAGCGAGGCGATGGCCCTCGACGCCGAGGTGCACGTCGAAGAGGACGAGGAGAGGATCCGCGGGGTGCTCGAGGGCGACGACCTCGGCCTCTTCATCGGCCGCCACGGCCAGACGATCGACGCCGTCCAGCACCTCGCCTTCAAGATCGCCAATCGCGACGCCGCCCGTGGCGCCACGCGCGTCGTCGTGGACGCGGCGGGCTACCGCGGCCGCCGCGAGCAGGCCCTGCACCGCCAGGCCGATCAGGCCGCGGCCGACGCCGTCGCCGGCGGCCGGCCCGTCGCGCTCGACGCCATGAGCGCCACCGAGCGCAAGGTGGTCCACGAGCACCTCAAGGATCGCGACGAAGTCGAGACGTACTCCGAGGGCAACGAGCCGGACCGCCACCTCGTCGTGGCGCCGCTGCGCTCCTGAACGAGCCGCCGTTTCACGTGTTTCACCCCGGTGAAACACCCATGCGTGCCGAGCCGGGAACCGTTTCACGTGTTTCACCCCCGTGAAACACCTCGTGTCCTCTTGGCTTGCCAGACTGCAGGCCGTGGCTGACACGCGGCTGACGGTGTTCGAGGAGGGGGTGGTCGTCGGCCTGCTGGTCGGCGAGGGCCACTTCGGCGGCGACGGGCGGAAGCCGCAGGTGACGGTGCGCATGCACGTCCGCCACGAGGCGCTGATGCGCTGGCTGCACGCCCGCTTCCCGCGCTCACGGCTCTACGGCCCCTACCACCACGGGGACCGGCACTACTTCCAGTGGATGGTGCGCGGTCGTGCCCTGAGCGAGGACCTGATGCCGATCCTCGAACGTCACGTCCAACCGGGACTCGACGCGCACGCCCACGCGCGCGTGGCGGCGATGCGCGAGCGGTACCCGCGCGCGTTCGCGAGCGATGCCGGGCCATGACGCCTGCCCCGGCCGTGGGCCGCCGGCTGGCGGCGCTCGCCGGCCAGTTCGAGCTGCCGTCCGCGGCGGTGCCGGCGCTGGAGGCGCTGCTCGCGCTCGGGGCGGTGGATCCCGCCGCGCCGACGGCGGTCCGCGATCCGGCCGACGCCGTCGATCGCCACGTGGCCGACTCGCTCGTCGCGCTGGACCTCCGACAGGCGACGGAGGCGAGGCTGATCGCGGACATCGGCTCGGGCGCCGGCTGGCCCGGCCTCGCGCTCGCTGCGGCGCTGCCGCACGTTCGGGTCGTGCTGGTCGAGAGCGCCGTGCGGCACTGCCGATACCTCCGGCGGGCCGTCGAGGCCTCCGGCCTCGACAACGTGGCCGTGGTGCACGCTCGCGCCGAAGACTGGCCGCAGGGCATCGGCGCGCACGACCTCGTCACCGCTCGCGCGGTGGCCGCCCTGCCCGTGCTGTGCGAGTACGCGGCGCCGCTGCTGGCCGAGGGCGGGAGCCTGGTGGCGTGGAAGGGCGCGGTGTCCGAGGAAGAGGCCGCCGACGGCCGGGCCGCCGCCGAGCAGGTCGGGCTCGCACCGCTCGAGGTCCGGTCCGTGGCGCCGTTCCCGGGCGCGCGGGACCGCACGCTGCACGTGTTCGGCAAGATCGGGGCGACGCCGTCGCGCTTCCCCCGGCGGCCCGGTATGGCGACGAAACGTCCCCTGTCCGCCGCGCGCGCCGCTAGCGTCGGGTAGAGATGTCCGTCTACGCCATCGCGAACCAGAAGGGCGGGGTCGGGAAGACCACGACCGCCGTGAACGTCGCCGCGTGCATCGCCGCGGCCGGCTACGAGACCCTGGTGGTCGACGTCGATCCCCAGGGCAACGCCACGGTCGGCCTCGGGGTCGCGCGCGAGGGCGCCGGCCTCTACGACGTCCTGGGCGGTGACGTCGCGGCCGAGGCGGCGATCCGGCCGACGTCGATCGCCGGCCTGTCGATCCTCGCCTCGACGCCCGACCTCGCGGGCGCGAACATGGAGCTGCCGCGGCTCCCGGGCTCCGAGAACCGGCTGCGCGACGCGCTTGCGCCGGTGCGCGACCGCTACGCCTTCGTGCTGCTCGACTGCCCGCCGTCGCTCGGCCCGCTCACGATCAACGCGCTGGTGGCGGCCGATCGCGTGATCGTGCCCGTGCAGACGGAGTACTTCGCGCTCGAGGGCCTGGCCGGCCTGCTCGACACGCTGTCGCTCGTGCAGCGCGAGCTCAACCCGCGCCTCACCGTGGCGGGCATGCTGCTGACGATGCACGACGCCCGCACGAAGCTCGCCCAGGACGTCGAGCGCGAGGTCCGCGAGCACTTCCCGTCGCTGGTGTTCGACACGGTGATCCCGCGCAACGTCCGCCTCGGCGAGGCGCCGAGCTTCGGGCTCCCGGTGATCCATCACGACCCGCACTGCGCCGGCTCGGAGGCCTACTTCGAGCTGGCCAAGGAGGTGGCCTCCCGTGGCTGAGCGCACTCGCGGCATGGGCCGCGGCCTTTCGGCGATCCTCGCCTCGACCGCGCCGCAGGCCGACGCCGCGGCCGACCCGGAGCTGCGCGAGATCCCGCTCGAGCTGATCACGCCCAACCCGCGCCAGCCGCGGCGCGCGTTCGACGAGGAGGCGCTGCTCGCGCTCGCGGAGTCGCTGCGCGAGCGCGGCGTGCTGCAGCCCGTGCTCCTGCGTCCGGTCGCGGGCGGCACCTACGAGCTGATCGCCGGCGAGCGTCGTTGGCGCGCCGCGCGGATGGCGGGCTTCGAGCACGTGCCCGCGCTCGTGCGCCCGCACGACGACGCGGAGTCGCTCGAGCTGGCGCTGATCGAGAACATGGCCCGGGAGGACCTCAACCCGATCGAGGAGGCGCGGGCCTGCGCCCTGCTCGTCGACGAGCTGGGCCTCACGCGCGAGGACGTCGGCCGCCGTGTCGGCCGCTCGCGCGTCGCCGTCTCGAACCTCCTGCGGCTGCTCGACCTGCCCGACGACGTGCTCGACCTGCTGTCCGCCGGCCGCCTCACCGAGGGCCACGGCCGCGCGCTGCTGATGGCCTCCGACCACGCCGAGCGCCGCCGGCTCGCGCGGACCGCCGCCGACGAGGGCTGGACGGTGCGCCGCACCGAGACCGCGGCGCGCGAGAGCGCGCACGCCGTCACCCCCCGCGGCCGTACGGCGGCCGGCGTCCATCCCGATCAGACCGACGCCGCGGAACGCCTCGGCGACGCCCTCGGGCGCGCCACCGGCGCCGATGTGCGGGTGAGCCCGAGGGGTGGGGGCTACAAGGTCACGCTCGCCTTCGGCTCGCTCGACGAGGCGCTCGCCGTCGCCGAGCGCCTGGGCGCCGTGGAGCCCGCCTGAGCACCGCGCCGGGGCACCTCTCGGTCCGCTCGGCGGCGTCCCACGGGGCCTGCCACGGGCGCTATCATCGCGCCGCCAGGGCGATTAGCTCAGTCGGTTAGAGCGCTTCTCTGATAAGGAAGAGGTCGGAGGTTCGAGTCCTCCATCGCCCATGACGGAGGGCGCTCCGTGGCGCGTCGGGCCGGGCTGAGGACGGGGTAGCGGGGCCTATACTTGGCCGACCGCCCGGTCCGTGAAACGGCGAGGAGCCCTTTCGTGCAGGAGATGGTCATCTACGGCGTGAGCTTCGACATGGTCGGCAAGCAGCCGATCGTCCTGCTCAAGGCCACCGACACGAACAAGTTCCTCCCGATCTGGATCGGCCATCCCGAGGCGGCGGCGATCCTGATGAAGCTCCAGGGCGCCTCGACGCCGCGGCCGATGACCCACGACCTGCTGTTCGAGATGCTCGGCGAGCTGGAGGTGTCCTGCAGCCGCGTGTCGGTCACCGAGCTGCGCGAGAACACGTTCTACGCGTCGATCACCCTCACGGTGAACGGCCGCGACGTCGAGATCGACTCGCGACCGAGCGACGCACTGGCGCTCGCCGTGCGCTCCGGCGCCCCGATCTTCGCCGCCGAGGAGGTGATCGCCGAGTCCGCGATCGAGTTCGAGCACGAGGTCGAGGACACCGAGGAGGTCGTGGACAAGTTCAAGGAGTTCCTCGACCAGGTCTCGCCCGAGGACTTCCGCGGCGGCGAGCAGTGATCGGTTGTCGCCTCCGTCCCTCTCCGGGGCACGGAGGCGACAACCGGCGATGCGTTACGCCGGCGCGCGCGCCACGGCCAGCTCGAGGACGCGGGCGATCAGCGCCTCGAAGCTGATGCCGGCCGCCTCGGCGGCGAGCGGGAGCAGCGACGTGTCGGTCAGGCCCGGGATGACGTCGGCCTCGAGCACGGTCAGCTCGCCGGAGGCCTCGTCGAGCATCAGGTCCACCCGCGCGAAGCCGTAGCAGCCGAGCACCCGGTAGGCGGCCAGCGCCAGCTCGCGGGCGCGCGAGGCAACCTCGGCCGGCAGCTCCGCCGGGCACGTGAAGGTGGTGCGCCCGATCTCGTAGCGGGCCTCGAAGTCGTAGAAGTCCTCCTCGTTGGGCACGGCCTCAACGACGGGCAGTGCCTCCGGCCCGCCGTCGACCCCCTCCAGCACCGACACAGCGAGGTCGCGGCCGGCGACGTGGCGCTCGAGCAGCACCTTGGTGTCGTATGAGAACGCGGCGACGATCGCGCCCGGCACGTCGCCCGGCGTGCGAGCGAACTTGATCCCGAGCGCGGAGCCCTGGCCGGCCGGCTTGACCACGATCGGGAAGTCGAGCCGCTCCTCGATCGCGGGCAGCGCCCGGGCCGCTCCCAGCTCCTCGAAGGCCGCCTGGCTGAACGCGTAGAAGTCCGGGGTCGGCACCTCCGCGTCGCGCAGCGCGTGCTTGGCCAGCACCTTGTCCGTGCAGCGGATGCAGGCCGACGGGCCCGAGGCCGTGTAGGGGATCCCGAGCAGCTCGAGCAGCTCCTGCACCGTGCCGTCCTCGCCGCCGCGGCCGTGCAGCGCCACGAACGCGACGTCGGGGCGCTCGGCGCCGAGGCGGTCGACGAGGTCGGTCCCGACGTCGATCGCGACGACGTCGTGGCCGAGCCGCTCGAGCGCGTGCTCCACCCGAGCACCCGAGCGCAGCGAGACCTGGCGCTCCAG
>Ga0136617_10005759_pt1 | contig 11098 bp, 8 predicted proteins | sample AntDrymUQ3222106_2_FD_129672 | JGI IMG/M metagenome (GOLD analysis project Ga0136617, IMG submission 129672) | Polar desert sand microbial communities from Dry Valleys, Antarctica - metaG UQ322 (21.06) | ecosystem: Environmental > Terrestrial > Soil > Desert | place: Antarctica: Dry Valley...
ATCGTCGCGGCGTCGACGCCGCAGATCTGCGCGGACCGCTCGGGCGGGTAGGACTTGACGAGCTTCGCCAGCTCGCCGTAGTTCGTGACCCGGTCACGGACGAACTCGCGGTCGACGAGGCCGCGGGCGATGACCTCGTGCAGCACGCCGTTGTAGAACGCGACGTCGGTGCCGGGCTTGATCTGGCAGTAGACGTCGGCGTGGTCGGCGATCCGCTCGCGCCGCGGGTCGACGACGATCAGCTTCGTGCCGCGCCGGCGCGCCTGCTTGAAGAAGGAGGCCGCGACGGGATGATTCGCGGTCGTGTTCGTGCCGGCGAGGATCGCGACGTCGGCGTTGATGATGTCGCCGTAGGTGGTCGAGACCGCGCCCGAGCCGACGCCCTCCAGCAGCGCCGCCACGCTCGACGCGTGGCACAGGCGCGTGCAGTGGTCGACGTTGTTGGTGCCGAAGCCGGCGCGGATGAGCTTCTGGAAGAGGTAGGCCTCCTCGTTGGAGCACTTCGCCGAGCCGAAGCCGGCGATCGCGCCGGAGCCGTCGCGGTCGCCGATCTCCTTGAGCCTCGAGGCGGCGAGGTCGAGCGCCTCCTCCCACGACGCCTCGCGGAAGTGCGGCAGCACCTCGTCATAGTCGACGATCCCCCCGGGCCGCTTGCGTCCGCGGCCTTCGCCCTTGACGTCGCTCGAGAGTGCTGCCTTCGGGTAGCTGACGCGGATCAGCGGCGTCGTCAGGCGCTGCGCGGAGGCGGCGTAGTCCCAGCCGTAGCGCCCCTTCACGCACAGCCGGCTCTGGTTGCCGGGCTGCTCGCGGCCGTCGACGTACGCGATCGCTGAGCGCTCGGTGTCCACGTGGTAGGTCAGCGCGCAGCCGACGCCGCAGTAGGGGCACACCGAATCGACCGACTTGAGCTCCTCGCGCGGCCGGATCGGCACGTCGTGGATCGGCTTGTTGACGAGCGCGCCCGTCGGGCACGCGGCCACGCACTCGCCGCAGGTCACGCACGTCGACTCGCCCATCGGATCGTTGAGGTCGAACGCGATGCGCGTCTCGTAGCCCTTGCCCGAGCGGCCGATGACGTCGTTGCCCTGGATGTCGTCGCAGGCCCGGACGCAGAGGTCGCACAGGATGCACGCGTCGTGGTTGACGCTGATCACCGGATTGGAGTCGTCGGAGCCGCGCCCGCGGGCCTGCGGCAGCCGCTCGGCGTGCCCGGTCTCGTAGCGGCGCGCCAGCCCGAGCAGCAGGTTGTCCTGCGTGGTGGCCTCCTTCGGGTCCTCGTCGGGCTGATCGGCCATCAGCAGCTCCGTGAGGACCGCGCGCTGCTTCTCGACCTTGGCGTTGGCGGTCGTGACCTCCATGCCGTCCTCGCACGGGCGCACGCAGGCCGCCGCGAGCACCCGCGAGCCGACGTCGACCACGCACATCCGGCAGACGCCCACCGGGTCGTAGCGCTCGTCGTCGTGGCACAGGACGGGGATCTCGATCCCCGCGTCCTTGGCGGCGGTGTAGATCGTCGTGCCGTTCGGGACGACGACCTCCACGCCGTCGATCGTGCAGGTCACGGTGGGCGCGTCGGTCTTGGGCGGGACGCTCAGGGCCATGTCAGCTCCGCAGGGTTGTGGCGTGGTCAGGAAGGGTCTGTCCGCGCGCCAGGTGGTAGGCGTCAACCATCATCTCAAGTCGCTCGCGGGCGCCGATCAGCTCGATCGCCGCCAGCAGCGCCTCGCTGTCGCCGAAGCGCAGCCAGTCGGCGACACCGGCCTCCATCGCCCACGCGATCGTGCCGCCGGTGGAGATGGTGTCCAGGCCGAGCTCGTCACAGCGCAGGCTCGCTTTCAGGACCTGATCGGCGTCGTCGACGCCGACGAGGGGCCCGAGCGCGAACGCGCTCTCGTACTCCACGCGGGCGGAGCGGCCCTTCCGGGTGGTCAGGATCCGCTCGCACCCGATCGAACACGACGCGCAGCTGCCGCGCACCGTGGTGCGGTCCTCGGAGCGCAAGCGTCGTCGTCTGGGTGCCGAAGTTGTGCCCCGGCAGCGCGGAGAGCGCGTTGAACGTGAGCAGATTGACGAGCGTGCCCAGGTCGCGGTACCTATCGGTGGCAGGCCCGAACGAGCGGGCCCGCAGGTCCTTGGACGCGGCGAGCACAGCGTCGGGATCGGCGACGGCGCACCGCGTGGCCGCCGTACGGCGACCGCCTTGAGCCGCTTGGCGCCGAGCACGGCGCCCAGGCCGCCGCGGCCGGCATGGCGGCCGTCGTGGGAGATCGTCGCGTAGCGCACGAGCCGCTCGCCCGTGGGTCCGATGGCGGCGACGCGGTAGGCGGGCCCGAGCTTGGCGCGCAGCCGGGATTCGGCTTCGGCGGCGGGCAGGCCCCAGAGGTCGCCCGCGTCGATCACGCGCGCCCCGTCGCCGTCGACCACGAGCGCCGACGGGGTCTCGCACGCTCCGCGCACGACGATCGCGTCGTTGCCGGTCAGCTTGCCGGCGATCGCGAAGTGACTCGAGGCGAGCGCGTCGTTGAGACGGTCGGTCAGCGGCGACTTCGCGACCACGGCGAACTTCGCGCTCGTCGTCAGCGGCGTGCCCACCAGCGGGGAGAACACGAACGCCAGCGGCGCCGCGGGCGCCAGCGGCTCGACACCGGGCGGCGCGAGCTCCGAGAGCAGGTGCGTACCGAGCCCGACGCCGCCGAGCGTGGCGCGCAGCAGCCCGTCGGCCAGCGGCAGCGTCGTGCTGGCACCGTCGTCGGGGTCCACGACGAGTGCCCTGCCGAAGTAACCACCGGGGGGCATTGGGTCCACTGTACCCCAGCCGGGCTCAACCGCCGGCGTCGGCGGCCATGAACGCGACGTCGTCGCCCTCGACGAGCGGCTCGAGTGGGGGTCGCGCGCGCGTTGTGGTCGCCGTTGAGGGCGGCGAGCACGCGGGAATCGAGCGTGATGCCGACTGCGGCGGCCGCGGCGCCGAGCGTCGCCGCGCGCACCTCCGCGGGCGGACGGCGCAGCGGGCCGAAGGTGCGGACGTGCACGGCGGGCTCAGGCTCGGCCAGCGCCGCGTCGTAGTCCTCGCGCCCGTTGAGGTTGCGCACGCTCTCGCACGTGCGGCGCAGCGGCGTCGCACCGTGCCAGTCCAGCCATGCCTTCGGCGTGCCCATGCGACTCGAGCGGCCGCCCGCGAGCACGATCCCGGCCGCCATCCGGCGAGCTTACCTCCGACCCGGTGCCACTATCCGCCGCCCAGGCCGCGCATCACGTTGCCCGTGCCCTCGCACGCGGGGCACTCACTGCCGTCGCGCTCACCCTTCCCGTCGCATTCCGGGCAGCGCTCGCCGCTCGCCACGGACGGCGCGGCCGCAGCGTCGTCCTCCACACCGTCTGAGTCATCGTCTCGCATGACCACAGCCTAGAGCCGGTCGCGCCTCTCTGGTCGCTGCTGGAGCTGCGGCCGGTGCGTCGAGCAGGGCCGTCAGCGTGCGGTCGAAGTCCAGGCTGACCTCGGTGCCTGCTTCCAGAGCTTCAGCTCCTTGGCGTGGGGGCCCGACTCATCGGCGCGCGACGCGAACGCCGCCTTCGTGCGTGCGATGGCCTGCAGCGCCGGCTCGATCCCGCCGGCGCCGGCGGCCTTCGCCTGATCGGCGGGCGGACCGACGAGCACGAAGTCGTTGTGCATGACCGCCAGGCGGCTGGCACCGCGACCCTGGTTCATGAACGTCTGCCCGGCGTCCGGGGAGTGCACGAGCAGCACGTCGGCCTGCCCGCGCGCGCCGAGGTCGATGGCCTGCCCGGAACCGACCGCGACGGTCTTGACGCTGCACTTGCCGGCGCGCTCGAAGGCGGGCACCAGCGTGTCGAGCAGTCCGGTGTCGCGCGTGCTGGTGTCGTCGCCAGGATCATCTGGCCGCTGGTCGTGCCGGTGCCGCCGTCTGACGAGTCAGACCCGCACGCCGTCGTGGCCGGCACCGCCGCCACCAGCACGGTGATCGCCCACGAGGGCGCCCTCATGTCGCTCTCCTCTGCTCGCCCGTCCGGGCCAGGTCGTAGCCGCCGAGTGCGGCGACCTGCGCCGCGAACGCCCGGTCGCGCAAGCGCACGATCAGCCCGGCCGCGTTGTCGACGGCCTCCTCGCGCACCGCCAGCTCGAACGGCTCCACCGTGAGTCCCACGAAGTCCAGATCGCACGCCCGCGCCACCGCGCGAACGGCCGGCCCAGCGTCGGCGGCGCCCGCCGCAACCGCGGCGGCCACCGCGAGATGAGAGTCCGCGGGCTGGCCACTCTCCGGCGCCGGCTCGTCCCTCGCCTCGGCCCACAGCCGCTCCAGCAACAGACGCGACCCGCTACCCCGCGCCCGCCAGGCCACGCGGCAGCCAACCAGGTCGGTGACCCCGCGCACCCCGTGCGGGTGCCACGCGGCACGACCAGCCCGACCTCGCGCTGCCAGAGATGCACCAGCACGACGGCCTCACCGGGCAACAGGTGACGGACGTAGGGATCGTTGTACCGCCCGGATTCGGCATGGAGCAGATGCAGGACCGCCGCATCGGCCTGCCCCCGCGCCATCGCCTCCAAGCCGTGGACGCTTCCCTGCGGCCCCGGCACCACTTCAACCGTTTCCCCCGCCGCGCGCACCAGCGCGTCGAGCGCCGGGTCATCGCTGCCCGCCAGCCGCACTCGCGCCCGCCCGCCAACCACCACCGTGCGCGCGGCGAGCCTCCGTCCGCGACCCTGGCGCGAGCGCGGTCACGCGCGGCGATCAGGCCCGCCTGTCGCAGCTCACCGTACGCGCGGTGGCGCAGCCCCTCCATCGGCCGGCGAGCGCCCCGACCGGCGAGTGCTCTGCGGCCAGGACCCGTCCTCCGGCTGCGGATGCTTCTTGCGCGAGTTCAGTTCTCGAACAGCGCCGGAACCAGGCTGCCGGTCTTGTAGAGGCCGTAGGCGAGGCCGATGGCGATGATCAACCACAGCAGGTAGGCGAGCGGGGCGGCAGAGGACCGCCGCTCGTGGCGCTCCTCCGACCCGGGCTCCTCGGAGCCGGACTGCGCCGCGGCGCTCATGACGACGCCTCCGCGGCCGCCGGGGCGGTCCTTGGACGGCGCGCCGGCTCCCGCTCCGAGGCGCGCTCCTCCTGGAAGCGGGGGTTGACCGGCCGCACGAGCAGGTTGGCGATGAAGCCGACCGCCAGCACGCCGACCATGATGGACAGCGACAGCGTGTAGAGGTCCGATCCCTCCTTGCCGGCGGCGCTCTGGGAGTCGGCCAGCGCGTTGACGATCAGCGGCCCGGCCACTCCTGCGCACGACCACGCGGTCAGCAGGCGTCCGTGGATGGCTCCGACCTCCCGCTCTCCGAAGAGGTCCTTCAGGTACGCGGGGATCGTCGCGAAGCCGCCGCCGTAGAAGGAGAGGATCACGACCGTGACGAGCAGGAAGATCAGCAGCGACGACGCGCCCACGGTGACGAGCACGAAGTAGAGGACCGCTCCGGCGCCGAGGTAGAGCATGTAGATCGGCTTGCGGCCCACCACGTCCGACGTGGATGACCAGACGAAGCGCCCGGTCATGTTCGCGAGGGCGAGGAGCCCGACGAAGCCCGCTGCCGCCTCGGCGTCGAGGTCTGAGAAGAAGTCCTGCGCCATGGGCGCCGCCTGCTCGAGGATCCCGATCCCCGCGGTGACGTTGCAGAACAGCACGGTCCACAGCAGCCAGAACTGCGGCGTCTTGATCGCGTTGGCCGCTGTGACGTTGCCACGGGTGCGCATCTTCTTATCGGCGGCATCATCGGCCGGTGGCTCCCAGCCCTCCGGCTTCCAGCCCTCCTCCGGAACCCGCACCGTGAACGCCCCGAGCATCGTCATGACGAAGTAGAGGGCGCCGAGGGTGAGGAAGGCGGGGACGATCGCGTTGGCCGGCTCCGACGCGTAGAGCTCGAGGAGCTGGTTCGAGAGCGGCGAAGCGATCAGCGCGCCCCCGCCGAAGCCCATGATCGCGAGGCCGGTGGCCAGGCCGGGGCGGTCGGGGAACCACTTGATCAGCGTCGAGACGGGTGAGATGTAGCCGATCCCGAGCCCGATCCCGCCCAGGAAGCCGTACCCCAGGTAGACGAGCCAGAGCTGCTCGACTGCGACGCCGAGCGCGCCGATCACGAAGCCGCTCGACCAGCACAGGCCGGCGACGACCATCGCCTTGCGCGGGCCGTTTCGCTCCACCCACGTCCCGAAGACCGCGGCCGACAGGCCCAGCATCGCGATGCTGATCGAGAATATGATGCTGATCGACGTCAGGCTCGAGTCGAAGCGCTCGACGAGCGGCGTCTTGAACACGCTGAAGGCGTAGATCTGCCCGATCGAGAGGTGGACGGCCAGCGCGGCAGGCGGGATCAGCCACCGCGAATAGCCGGGTGGTGCGACGGAGCGCTCTCGATCCAGAAACGAAAGACCTGCCATGGGACTCCTCCCTCTGAGCGGACGGGAGGTCGCTTACCCCGGATGCCGTCGGGTGGAACGCCGGCGGCTACCCCGCGTGGTGGTGCTCGCGCGCCATCCGGGCGACCACGCGGTCGTTCTTCGCGCTCGGTGGCCCGGCCCCGACCCACGCGTAGCGGAACATCAACCCGGCAGCGAGGTAGAGGCCCGAGGCGAGGTGATGGGCCCAGGGACCGCCGCGTCTGCGCGCGAGGCGCAGGGCGAGGCCGGAGCGGACGCTCCACTTCGCCGCTCGGAAGAGCGTGCCGGAGCGGCCCTCCTCGAGCCCATCGGACAGCGGCCCGAGGGAGCGCTCGTTGACCTGTGAGAGCAGCAACTCGACGGCCATCGCGCCCGACTCGACGTGACCGAGCGCGATGCGCGTCGGGTGGCCGACCGGCAGACCGGTCGCCGCGAGCACGAGCCGGCAGGTAGCGGCCCCGTTGGCGGTCGCGGTTGCGACGAAGATCGGGCCGAGGAAGAGCCGGGAGCGGGCCCAGACCGGGACTGCGGTGGAGGCGAGCAGCACGCCGGCGTAGGAGCCGAGGTAGCCCCCGACCACCGCGTTGAGACCGCCGACGACCTGGGCGGTCCGGTTGAGACCGACGAGGTCGGCCGCCACGGAGGTCCCCGCCAGGGCGCCGAACACGGTCAGCGCCCACGCGCCCATGTTCATCGGGGAGCGCGGCTTGAAGACCCGCAGCATGTTGTAGAAGCGCAGCGGGCGACCGAGGTCCATGATCAGCAGCGGCGGCGAGGGGACGAGGGCGCCGAGCGCCACCTTGCGGGCGATGCGGGCTGAGCGCTCGTCGCCGGCCAGGTCGCAGGCCAGCGCCACGAAGGACGAGCCCGCCGCGAGGCCGCCGAACCAGAAGTAGAGCGGAACCTCCCAGGTCCACACGGGCGGCTTCATCACCGGCCCCTGCACCACCGCCTCGTCGGCGAGCGGACCGCCGCGGGCGCGGCGGGCGGCCTCGGGCACGTTGCCGTCCGCCACCGCGCCCGGCGCGCGATAGGTCGTGTCGGCCTTGTCGTAGAGGTAGGACCACGCCCCGTCACGCCACTCGCCGATGTGCAGCGCGACCGTCTCGCCGTCCTGCCTGCGCCCGAAGGCGGGCTGGCCCGGCGAACCGAGCGCTGGGGTCATGTCGCGCTCGGCCGGATCCCCCGGCCGGCGCTCGCGGTCGGCCTGGTCGCTCACGCCCGCCGCTTCTCCCACAGGAAGGCGGCCGCCACGCCGACCGCCGCGGCCAGCCCGGCGCCCATCGCCGCGAGGGTCGCCGGCACGACGTTCTGCTGGATCGGCGAGTCGGCCTGAGCGGGCAGCCCGTAGCGCTCGGGCGGCTCGGTGAGCAGGAAGAACGCGCCGAGGCCACCAGCGAGCTCCTCGCCGTCGACGTCCCCGGCGCCGTAGAGGTAGGCGCCGGTCACGCCGCGGCCCTGCAGCGTCGTCACCCGCTCGCGCGCGACTTCGACGAGCTCCTCGTAGGGGCCGAACTGTATGGAGTCGGTCGGGCACGCCTTCGCACACGCCGGCTCCAGGCCGTCCTGCAGCCGGTCGTAGCAGAGCGTGCACTTGGCGGCCCGCCCGTCCTCCTTCACGCGGTCGACCACCCCGAACGGGCAGGCCGGCACGCAGTAGCCGCAGCCGTTGCAGACGTCCTCCTGCAGCACCACCGTCTCGAACTCCGTGCGGATGAGCGCGCCGGTCGGGCACGCGTCGAGGCAGCCGGCGCGCGTGCAGTGCTTGCAGACGTCGGACATGAAGATCCACGAATCGAACGCCGCCACGGCGGCGGCGACGTCGACGAGCGAGGCGTCGTCCGGGGCCACGCCGGCTTCGGCAAGCCCCGCCCCGGCCGCCGCCATGCCCCCGGCGAACTCGCCCTCCGTGCGCTCGCTCGCCCACTGGACGAGGTCCGGGATCTCCTCCTGGGCCACCCCGCCGCCCGCTCCCGCGAGCTCCTCGGCGGTCACCGCCGGCAGCCCGCCGGGCACGTGTCCCCCGTTGCCGCGGGCGAGCGCCTCGCGGGCCTCGCGCTTGAGCCCGTCGCTCGGCTCGGAGAGCTCCACGAAGCGCACGTGGCGCCAGGTCTCCCCGCCGAGCGAGCCCGTGTTGTCGTAGGAGCGCCCCGGAGTCAACGCGCCGCCCGTGCCGGGCAGATCGTTCCACTGCTTGCAGGCCACCTCGCAGGCCTTGCAGCCGATGCACACCGTCGTGTCGGTGAAGAAGCCCATGCGCTGATCGGACCCACCCACCCGCTCGATCGCGATCTCGGTCAAGCTCAGTCCTCCGGCCGGTGCTCGGCGGGATGGTCCCGGTCGACGGCGGTTGCGCCCGGAGGGTCGTGGACGCCGGCGAGCATCGCCGTCCCCAGCTCACGCCGCCCGGCGCGCACGTTGCAGACGAACGCCTTGGACTCCTGGATCGAGGTGTTCGGATCGCCGGAGAGCATCACGAGGTCATTCGCCGAGTCCCCGGGCGACGGGCCGCCCGAGCCCCAGTGCCACGGCAGCCCGACCTGGTGGATGACCCTGCCGTCGACCTTGAGCGGCTTGATCCGCTCCGTCACCCGGGCGCGCGCCTCGATCTCGGCGCGCGGCGAGACGATGACCATCCAGTCGCCGTCGGCGAGCCCGTGGACGCGGGCGAGCAGCGGGTCGATCTCCGCGAACATCACCGGCTGGAGCTCTGAGAGCCACGGCAGCCCACGCGACATCCCGCCCGCGGTGTGCTGCTCGGTCAGACGGAAGGTCGTCGCGACGTGCGGGAAGGCGGGGTCATCCCTCATGGCGTACGGGTTCTCCGCGCGGCGCCAGCGCAGCGCGCCCGGGTTGGCGTCGATCTCCGGGTACAGGAGGTTGGCGACCGGCGACTCGAGCGGCTCGTAGTGGGTCGGCATCGGACCGTCCATCAGCCCGGACGGCGCGTAGAGCCAGGCCTTCCCGTCGGCGAGCATGATGAACGGGTCGCCGCCGCCGATAGCGTCCATGCCGGTCGCGCCCTCGGGCGGGACGTAGTCGGGCGCCTTGTCCTCCGGGAAGTCGGGGACGTCGTAGCCCGTCCACTTGCCCTCCTCGGGGTCCCACCAGATGTACTTCTTGCGCTCGGACCACGGGTTGCCCTCGGGATCGGCCGAGGCCCGCGAGTAGAGGATCCGCCGGTTGGCCGGCCACGCCCACGCCCATTCGGGCGACACATGGCCGCCGGGCGCCTCGAGGTCGCCGGGGTCGCGCCGCCGGGCCTGGTTGACACCGCCCGCGTAGACGCCGGAGTAGATCCAGCAGCCGCAGGCGGTCGACCCGTCGGCCTCGAGCTGCGCGAAGCCGTCCACCGGCTCGCCCGTCTCCACCGCGTACCCGTTGATCTCTGAGAGGACGTCCTCGGCGCTCGGCTCGTCGTGGGGGCCGTGCTCGGCGTAGTCCCACTTCAGGTTCAGGATCGGCCAGTCCATCCCACGCTCGGAGCCGGCGTAATACGCACGAACGCGCTTGTACAGGTGGTGCATGAACCACAGCTCCGAGCGGGCGTCGCCGGGCGGGTCGAGCGCCTTGTCGCGCCACTGCACGAGCCGCTGGGTCTGGGTGAACGAGCCCTCCTTCTCGATGTGCGAGGCGGCGGGCATCAGGAAGACCTCGGTCTGGATGTCCTCCGTGCGCAGCTCCCCGGACTGGACCTCAGGCGAGTCGCGCCAGAAGGTGGCCGACTCGATCTCCGAGAGGTCGCGCACCACGACCCACTTGCAGCGGGCCAGCGCCCGGCGTTGCAGACCCGCGTTCTGCGAGCCGACCGCCGGATTCTGGCCCATGATGAACAGCCCGTCGAGCGCCCCGTCGAGCGCCCGGAGCATGGTCGGGAAGTGAGAGTGGTTGCCGGTGATCTTCGGCAGGTGGCCGAAGCCGTAGTCGTTGGCCTCCGTCGCCGCCTCGCCGAACCACGCCTTGAGCAACGAGACGGCGTACCGGTCGAGGTTCGCCCACCAGCCGTTGGCGTTGCCGCCGCCGACGTCGACGTAGTCGGCGAGCGTCGGCGGCGTCTCGCCGCCGCGCGGCATGTGCAGGTAGCCCGGGAGGAGGTCGAACAGGGTCGGGATGTCCGTCGAGCCCTGGATCGTCGCGTGCCCGCGCAGGGCGAGGATGCCGCCGCCCGGACGCCCGATGTTGCCGAGCAGGAGCTGGAGGACGGCGCCGGCACGGATCATCTGCACCCCGGAGGTGTGGTGCGTCCAGCCCACCGCGTAGCAGAGGGCGCTCGTGCGCTCGCGGCCGGAGTTGAAGGTCAGTGCGTCGGCGACCTTGTGGAAGTGCTCGGGCGAGATCCCGCAGATGAGCTCGACCATCTCCGGCGTGTAGCGAGCGAAGTGGCGGCGCAGCACGTTGAGGACGCAGCGCGGGTGCTGCAGCGACTCGTCGCGCTCGATCCCGCTCGTGTCCATCCCGGCGCCCGTGCGCTCGGCGAAGGACTCCGCCCCGTGCTCGTGCCGGGTGGCCGAGGCGCCCTGCTCGGCGTTGTAGTACGCCCAGGTGGCCGGGTCGTAGGTGCCCTTGTCCGGGTCGAAGCCCGAGAACAGGCCGCCGAGGTCCTCCGTGTCCTCGAACTCCTCGCCCACCAGCGTGCAGGCGTTCGTGTAGTTGAC
>Ga0136617_10005760_pt1 | contig 11096 bp, 15 predicted proteins | sample AntDrymUQ3222106_2_FD_129672 | JGI IMG/M metagenome (GOLD analysis project Ga0136617, IMG submission 129672) | Polar desert sand microbial communities from Dry Valleys, Antarctica - metaG UQ322 (21.06) | ecosystem: Environmental > Terrestrial > Soil > Desert | place: Antarctica: Dry Valley...
AGCTGGGCGCCCTGGTTCTGGAAGACGTCCTCGACCTCGATCTCGCGAGCGATGGTCACGCCGTCGTTCGTGATCGTGGGGGCGCCGAACTTCTTGTCCAGGACGACGTAGCGGCCCCTGGGGCCGAGCGTCACCTTGACGGCGTTCGCGACGGCGTCAACACCCTGCTCCAGGGCCTTGCGCGCCTCGACGTCGTACTTGAGTTCCTTGTGTGCCATGTGTCTAAGCCTCTTTCTAGCCCTGGACCTTGGCCAGGACGTCTGACTCGCGGAGGACGAGCAGGTCCTCGCCGTCGACCTTGATCTCCGTGCCGCCGTACTTGGAGTAGAGGACCTCGTCGCCCTCGGACACGTCCAGCGGGACCCGCTGGCCGTTGTCGTCGAGCTTGCCGTCGCCGACGGCGAGGACCTTGCCCTTCTGCGGCTTCTCCTTCGCGGTGTCGGGGAGGACGATGCCGGAAGCGGTCGTCTCTTCCTCCTCGACCGCCTTGACGATCAGACGATCGCCGAGGGGCTTGAGCTTCATGCGGATGAACCTCCGTTGGGTGTTTTTGGCACTCGGATGCCGAGAGTGCCAACCACTGCGGGGCCATTCTATGACGGAAGCCGAAATCGTCAAGGGCCTCTTGGCACTCTCGTGTCAGAGTGCCAAGGAGCGGGATGGGGTCCAGACCCGGCTCAAACGTCAGGCGCCGCGTGACGATACCCAAGTCACTATGCGCACGATCGGCTTCCGCAGCAACATCCTCTTCGCGATCGCCGCCGCGTTCGGCGTCGTCGCCGCACTCGGGCGGCCGTGGTACGGCCCGCCGCGCGCCGCGACCGACGCGGAGATGGAGGATCTCCTAGGCGGCATCGGCCGGGCGTTCTCGGAGCCGGGCGGGACGACCGGCTGGGAAGCGCTGCGGACCGCCGACGAGCTGATCGCCGGGCTCGCCGTCGGGACCGTGGCGCTGCTGGCGCTGACGCTCGTGCCGGCGCTGCAGGTCCACCTGCAGCCGGTCGCCCGCTGGGCCGCGCTCGCGACGCTCGGCGTCGTGCTCCTCAAGCTGGTCGACGGGCCCGGGACGAGGGCGATGAGCGAGCCGCGCCACGGGCTGTTCATCGCACTCGGTGCCGCGGTGGTGCTGCTCGCGAGCACGGCGACCGTGGCGGCCGCCCCTTCGCGCCGGCGCATGCACGTGAAGACCTACACCCCGCCGCCGGCGCCGGTCTACGACGCCGACGCGACGTACGGCCCGCCTCAGTTCTGAGCCCCGCCGACGCCGCGCAGGCGGTCCTGCAGGTCGGGCGGGTTCTCGACGATCTGGGAGAAGCGCACGACCGTCACGGTGTCCTCGAGCGTGACGTCGCGCCCGTAGATCTGCTCCATGAAGTGCACGAGCTCCTCGGTCCGCCGGGACTCGGGGTTGTCGTGCTCGATGTCGCGCGGTGAGAGCTCCTTGACGCGCTTGACCTCGACATGGTCGATCACCGCGTGGAACAGCCTCTCGCGCGGGGAGTACTGGTAGCCGACGGTGACGAGCACCACCTGGTTCTTGCGGTACTTGTGCCGTTTGTCGCCCAGCCGGATGGTGGCCGTCTTGCGGCCCCGCTTCATCTGATCCGCGAAGACCGTGGAGTAGAAGTTCAGGACCTGCATCGAGGCGCCACCCTACCCGTTTGCAGCGAGGATCGACAGTGCCCGCTCGATCATCTCGCGCTCGCCGGGATAGCTCAGCCGCTCGCGCGCCTGGCGCAGCGGCATCCAGCGCGCGTCGTCGACCTCGTGGTCGTGATCGGCGGGATCCCCGCGCTCGAACTCGCATAAGTAGAAGTGGACCGTCTTGTCCACGCGGAGCCCGCCGCGCCGGTAGCTGTAGTCCACCTGGCCGAGCCGCTCGCGGACGGCGGCGGTGATGCCGGTTTCCTCGCGGACCTCGCGCGCGGCGGTCTGCTCCGGGCTCTCGCCGGCGTTCGGGCCGCCCTTCGGCAGCCCGAGCAGGCGCCGGCGCCCGCGCGGCACGATCACCATCACGTCGCCGCCGCGCACCACGACACCGCCGTAGGAGGTCTCGCGCTCAGCGGCCATGGCCCTCGAGCTTCGCGGGCCCGTACTCGCGTGGCCGGCCGCGGCCCGGCGCAGGGATGCCGGCGGTGTCGTCGGCGCGGGCGGGCACCGCGCAGGCATACCACACGGCCTGCCGCGCGGAAGGCGCACGCGCGCGTGGCGCGCCGCCTCGGCCGCCGGGAGGCGACCCGCCGATGGCGGTCGGTGGGCCTCGGCCGTCCGGGAGGCGACCCGCCGGCGGCCGGTGGGCTCGGCGTCAGACGGCGTCGAGCGCGTGCTCGCGCCGGCGGCGGCGCGCCCAGTGCGCGCCCAGCGCCGCGAGCGCCGCCAGCAGTGCGAGCGGCACGCCGAGCGCGAGCGCTATCAGCGCGATGCCGGCGGCGACCTCGAGCACGCGCAGCGCGTCGCGAGCGGCGTCACGGGGCGTCCAGCTGTCGTCCTGCGCGCCGGGCGCGGCCGCGCTGGCGTCGGCGACGAGCATCACCGACACGGTCGAGAAGGCGGCGCGGTTGTCGACGCGCCGCTTCGCCGCGCGCGCCTGCTCGATCTCGCCGGAGACCAGCTTCAGGCGCGCGCGGATCGACTCGGTCTCGGCCACGGTCACCGCTTCGGCGAGCTGCGCGAGCAGGCTCTGACGCTCCGCCTTGGCGTCCGTCAGCCGGCTGCGCGCCGAGACGGCCCCGGCGGTGATGTCGCGCGAGCGCTGCGAGCGCTCGCGCACCTTGCCCAGCCGCGCGAGCCCGGCCATCGCGGCGTCGAGGTTGCGCGTCGGGATGCGCAGCTCGAACGTGCCGCCTGTGGAGGAGTTGACCGTCGAGGAGACGACGAACCCGCCCTGCTGGCGCGTCACGTCCTGCACCCGCGCGCTGACGGTGTCGATGTCGCGCGGCCGGGCGGCGAGCGTCAGCGATGCCGAACGCTCCACCCTGCGGTTCGAGCGGCCGTCCGAGCCGGGCGAGCCGTCGCCCGGCGCCGGCGGGACGCTGCCGGGTGCCGGCTCGGCGAACGTCTCCGACGACGCGCCGTCCTCCGCGGCGGCTGAGGCGCCGGCCGACGCGTCGTCCTGCGGCCTCGCGCTCTCCTGCACGCGCCCACTCGCGGTCTGGCCGCCGCCGCTGGCGTTCTCGTCGCTCCTGCCAGGACTCGAGATGACCACGAGGGCGACCAGCACCACGGTGGCCGTCACCCCCAGCGCGGGCATCAGCCAGGCGCTCCAGCGCCGCCCCGACGCACGGCGGCGGGGGCCCGGGCCCCGGAACCCCCGCGCCACCTTCGCATCCAGTGCCGGCCCGAACGTCGGGCCAGGCTCGGGGCGGTCGGCGCGCAACAACAGCGCCAGCGCCCCCAGCTCGGACGCGACCGGCCGGCCGGCCAGCGCGTCGTCGACGGCGGCGAGCTCGCGCTCGACTTCCGGGGTGAGGTGATCAGGCATGCTCGACGGCCTCCCGGAGCTTGGTCATGGCGCGATGCAGTTGAGTGCCCGCGTTCGAGACGCTGACGCCGATGACGGCGGCGAGCTCGGCGTTGTCCAGGCCGCCGTGGAACTTCAGAGCGATCAGCTCGCGCTCGCGCGGACCGAGCGTGGCCAGGGCGGAGCGCACGGCGGCGCGGCGCAGCGCGGCCTCCGCCGCGTCCTCGGGCAGCGCGGCCTCGACGTCGGCGGGCTCCGCAGCGAGCGCCGCCGTCCGCTTGCGCCGGCGCAGCTCGTCGAGCGCGGCGTTGCGGGCGATGCCGAACAGCCATGCGCGCCCGGAGCCGCGAGCCTCCTTGTAGGTGCGCTGCTTGCGATAGGCGCGCTCGAACGCCGCGGCGGTGACGTCCTCGGCCGCCCCGCGGTCGCGCAGCAGCGTCGCCACGTAGGCGTAGACGTCGTCGCGTGCCGCTCGGTAGAGCGCCTCGAAGTCCAGCGCCGGGCTGGACGTCCTCGATGGGAGTGGGGCGGTCAACGTGCTGGTCACATCGGGTACTACGCCGGCAGCGAGAATCCATCACAGACGATCCGGTCGCGCGCATCTCCGCAACCAGGGCGCGCCTCGTCTGTTCTGGCTGGCAGATGCGCAGGCCGCTCCTCATTCTCCTGGTGACCGCCGCGCTCGCGGCGATCCCCGCCGCCGGCGACGCGGCGCTCCGGCAGGCGCCGGAGCCGTGGGCGACGGTCAACGTCTGTGACACGACGACCAGCCCGAACGACATGGGCATCCGCGGCAGCATGTCCGGCCTCGCGCGCAACACGCGCATGTACATGCGCTTCCGCGTCCAGTACCGCGACGCGAACGGGGACTGGCGCACGGTCAAGGCCGGCGCGGACTCGCGCTGGCGCAAGGTGGCCGCGGGCCGCGGCGGCGAGCACGACGCCGGCTGGACGTTCGAGTTCATGCCGCCCACGTCGGGTGGGGCGCACCTGCTGCGCGGCAGCGTGTCGTTCCAGTGGCGCCGCCAGGGCCACGTGGTGCAGCGCGAGCGCCGCATCACCGAGCCCGGGCACCCGGGCACGGCGGGCGCCGAGCCGGCCGACTTCAGCGCCGCGACGTGCGCGATCGCCTGATCAGAACAGCCGCGGGTCGTTCGTGATCACGCCGGTGACGCCGAGCGCCTCGAGCGCCCGGATCCGCGCCGGGTCGTCGACCGTCCACACGTAGAGGTCGCCGCCGACCTCGGCCAGCGCGCGCACGAGGCGCGGCGTCACGACCCGCCAGTGCGCCATCAGCGCGTCGCAGCGGCCGGCCCGCACGTGGGCCGCCGCGACGCCGGGCAGGCGCCGGCGCATGCGCACCAGCAGCCCGTAGGCCGGGAGCATCGTGAGCGGGGAGACGGTGTAGTCGCGCTTGACCCGTGGCACCGACCAGCCGAGCCGTAGTCGCGGCTCGAGCTCGCGCACGGCCACGAGGCTCCGCATGTACAGCGTGGAGACGATCGTCCGCTCGACGAGGCCGTGCTCGCGGAGCGCCTCGACCACCTGGCGCTCGTATCCCGGGAGCTTGAGGTCGACGTCGAGCTCGAGGTCGGCGAACGGGTCCGACGCGAGGTGGGCGAGGCCCTGCTCGAGGGTGAGCGCGCCGGCCGGGATGTCCTCGTAGTCGTGGGCGAGGACCAGTCGGCCGCGCTCGGGCGCGAACCGGTCCTCGGGCAGCACGTCGAACTCGATCATGTCGACGTCGGCCGCCAGCGCGGCGTCGAACGACGCCGTCGTGTTGCCGGGCGCGATGTGATCGGCACCCTTGTGGCCGACGCGGCGGAGCGTCACGTCTGACACGACGGGCACCAGTAGGTCGTGCGGTTGTCGTCCCACTGACCGCGCGCGGCGATCGGCGCGCCGGGCCCGCAGCGCGGGCAGGGCAGGCCCGCCCGGCCGTAGATCCGCCGCAAGCGGGTCTGGTTGCCGTCGGCGGCCGAGCGCTGCATGCGCGGGCGGCAGGCCTCGACGATCGCGAGCGCCTCGGCGTCGGAGACCGTCCCGGCCGCGCGCCACGGGTCGATGCGCGCCTCGAAGCAGCCCTCCACCTTCCACAGGTTGCCGATGCCGGCGATCGTGCGCTGGTCGAGCAGCGCGTCGCCGATGGGGCGTGTCGGGTCGTCGTCGCGCAGGCGCCGCAGGAAGCGCTCGGTGTCCAGCTCCGGCGCGAGGATGTCCGGGCCGAGCGCGGCGAGGCGCTGGTCGAAGCGCGTGCGCGACTCGCTCATCAGCTCCAGCACGGGCCCCTTGAACTGCATCACCTCGCGCTCGTCGCGCCGCAGCACGAGCCAAGCGGCGGGCGCCGGACGCGGCCGGCCCGGCTCGAGCACGCGCCAGGAGCCGGTCATGCGCAGGTGCGAGTGGATCGTCAGGCCGCCCTCGAAGCGTAGGAAGAGATGCTTGCCGTGGGCGTCGACCGACGTCAGGGTGCGCCCGGCCAGCCGCTCGGGCCAGCGCGCGCGGGCGAAGCGCGGGTGCGGCGTGGCGATCTCGTCGGGCACGTGGCCGGCGAGGACGGGGCGGATGCGGTTGGCCGCGTAGTGGATCGTGTCGCCCTCGGGCACCCTTCGCAGGGTAGGACGCGACGTTGTCGGCACCCGACGTCGATCCGGGGACGCGCTCGGCGACGAGCCGAGCCGGGGCCGCCTCTCGCAGCGGCGCGTCATCGCTGGGTCGACGCATCTCGATCCCTTGTGGCCGGCGCCCCGGCCGGCGCGCCGGATCGCCCGGTACGGACCCGGCGTTCTTCGGCTCGGCGCTGTCTCATGGCAGGCTCTGTCTGACCCAGTCACGGACGATTGGGTGGTGGGGCGCCCAGGCCGCCCAGACCTCCTCGGCCCACGAGCGGATGCGCACCAGGTGCTCGGAGGCGGTCGTCGCTTCGAGCACGCAGGCGACGGTCATCCGCCCGTGTAGTTCCGGCGGCTCGAGCCAGGCCAGCTCGGGCGGGTGCCCGACCATGCGCTTGTGCAGCTTGGGCCCCTCGCTCGCGTCGATGCCGTCCTCGATGAACAGCTGCAGCGTCATCAGATGCAGTCCGATGGCCTGGATCGCTTGGCGTTCAGGCCTGCCGGGGTGCGAGGCTGCGTAGCTGTCGACCGTCATCTGATGAAGCGAGAAGTAGGCGGGGTCTCCGAACTCGAGGGCCAGCACCTCCCCGAACGTCGCCCAGCACCCTGGCGAGGAGAGCATGAAAGGATGCGTCGGCCCCTCTATCGTCAGCGAACGCAGCCCGCAGCTAGGGCACTCGGCGGTCTGCTGGTCACCGGTTCGCCGGTTCATCACCCAGGCCCTTTCGCACCCAGCTTCGGATCGTGGCGTGATGCGAGGACCACGCCGCCCAGAGGTCGTCGGCCCACCCGAGGATCGACGCCCGATGCTCGTCCGGTCCGCCACCGCGCAGCAGCACGTCGGCGGCGGTCATTCGCCCGCGCAACGTCGGCGGCTCAAGCCGGGAGAAGGCCCGCGAGCGCACAATGCGCTTGAGCAAGACGTGCCGGCGCATCGGGTCGACGCCGTCCTCGAGGACCAGGTGTAGGAGAATCAGGTGCACCGCGACCGACTGGACGGCCCGGCGATCGCCGGGGATTCCCGGATGCGAGGACCTCCGCGGGCGGGTCATCACTCCCAACGGAGTGCTTCAGCCGCTGCCACCCGGCGTCCTCGGAGGGAACTTCGGCGTTGAGATGTGCCTCCGCGTCCTCAAGCGCTCGACGCAGCTCGGTGAACGGAGCGCGCGCCGGCGACCAGACCGGCCAGGGGTGTGACTTGCTGCGCATGGCACGAGCATCACGCACCACGCTAGACCGGGGCGCGCGAGTTCGCGGATGCGGCGTTCTTCCGCGTCCGTCGGCTGACCGTCGATGCGTACTGCTTGCAGCACCCAAGCGTCTACATGAAGTCCTCGAAATCGGCGGCGGCCCACCTAGCGGCCATGTGCTGGTCCATGGAGTACGGCACGTCGGCGAACCTCCCAGGCGTCCTGAAGCGGTGGCTCGACGGACCGCGCACCTACCTGCGGGTCCCTCCGCCGCCCCCGCTGCGCCGCGGCACCCTGACGGTTCGGCGTGTCCTCGGCATCGACGATCCCGGATGCGAGGGCAATCCTCCGACCGGATTGCGCGTCGGCGCTCATGGCCGCGCGGCCGTCGGCGACCTGCGGCTCTGGATCGCGCGAGCGATCCTCCCGGAGTGTGATGGTGCCGACGACCTTGAGCGCATCGTCAGGACGTCTCCGGCCGGGTGAGCAGCTCGAGGCGCTCCTCGACGAGCCTCGCCAGGAGGGGCTCGAAGTCGATGTCCAGGTGCTGAACGAGTCGCTGGCCGATGACGCGCATCTCGTTGTCGTCCAGACGCCCGACCGCACGAGGGAGGATGGCTGTGGCATGGACTCGCACGAGCGCGTTGAGGTCGACCGCCATTTCCTTGGATAGGCCGTACTTCGACGGACGGACCGGGAGGTGGAACAGCGAGGGTTCGCGTTGATCGCGGATCGTCGCCTGGGCCGGCTCGGTCAGGGTCTCGAGCCGGACCATGCGGAGGCCGACGATCTCGCGAAGCACGTTGCGCGGCCGGTCTTGCAGGAGGACGACGGGGCGCAGCTTCCCCTCGACCAGGAACGTCTGCTGAGCATCGAGGCCCTGCTCTCGTACCTGCTTGGCGAACCTGCCGGCATCAGGCAGCTCGGAGGCCGGGTGCTCGTCGCCGTGCCACAGGCGAAACGGCGCCTCGGGCACGAATCCGACCAAGGCCCAGACCACGGCGCCCCGCAATCCCGGCACGGCCGGGACTGCCATCAGGCGAGTGCGCGGTCGAGCGACTCCACGTCGAGGTCGGGCTCGTCGATGCCGCGCTCCCCGAGGTCGTGCGCCGCGACGGCCGTATCCGACACTCGCATCTCGTAGGGCTCGCGGACGGCGAAGATGCGGCGGTAGCGCTCGAAGAGATCGAAGTCGTCGGGATGCAGGATGACCGCCTTCCGACGGTCGTCGCCGTACTTGCTCACCACGATCGCTTCTCCCGCCTCGGGCTCGGGGAACCGGGTCTCGTTCGCCCGTACCTGCTTAGTCCTCATGGCGTCCATCTTATCGACATGTCGGACGACTCGCTTGACTTCGCGACACCATCCTGAGTCCAGGAGCGAAGGCTGCAGGGTGGCCGCCCGCGGAAGACCGCGCTGAAGCGCGCCGCTACGGGGGGTCGTCGCTTCACGGCTCCGCGGTACGACGAGCGGCTGCTCTCGTGGGCGCCCGACTCACCCTGACGAGGCCGCGGATAGCGTCCTCCGCGCGTTCAGCGACGTCGGCATCGAGCTCACAGGTTCCGAGCTCGCGCGCGTGATGATCGCCCGCGGCTGAGGCCTACGCCGAAGCGTCGGTCCAGAGACCACTGATCGGCACGGCGGCCAAACGATCTCCGAACGGAACGGTGTTGGCCCCCGTGTACAGAAGCACTCCGGCCTTGAACCTGCTGCCGAGCTTGTCCCGCAGGTGGGTCAATCCGCGGAGGTCGCGCCGGTGGACGGTCGCTGCGGACTTGACCTCGACCGCAGTGATCGATCCGTCGCGGTGCTCGATCACGATGTCGACCTCTCGCTGATCGCGGTCACGGAAGTGAAAGAGCTGAGGACGGTCGTCCAGCCAGGAGATCTGGCGGTGCAGCTCCATCGCCACGAAGCTCTCGTAGAACATGCCGCCGAGGTCCAAGTCGTTCTCGATGCGTTGCTCGTCAGCGCCGACCAGGTAGGCCAAGAGCCCGGTGTCGGTGATGTGGATCTTCGGACGCTTGATCGATCGAGATAGCAAGTTGCTGCTCCACGCTGGGATCCGTCGGATGAGAAAGAGCGTCTCGAGGAGCTCGATGTGCCGTCGGAGCGTGGTTGCCGGTGCTCCCATCGAGCTGCTGAGTCGCTCGACGTTGAGCTCGGCTGCGGAGGTCGCGCCGATGGCCTGCAGGAGCCGCGCGACGACCGCGCGGTCTGCGACGTCCCCGAGGGTGGCCAGGTCGCGGTCCATGATCCCGTCGACGTAGCTCTCGAAGAACCGCGCTCGACGGTTTGCCGTTCGCCCTTGGGCTTCCGGGTAGCCGCCTCGAGCCAAGATCTCGGCATACGCTTGGCGACCGACGGGCGCGTTGGTCACCGCCGGAAAGCTCCCGTCAACGAGCCGCGGTACGAAGGACTCCGGGCGTCCTCGCAGCTCGCCCTGGCTGAAGGGGTGGAGGCGCAAGTACTCCGCCCTGCCGGCCAGGCTCTCCTTGACTTGCTTCATCTCCAAGAGGTTGGCCGAGCCGGTGATGGCGAACTGCCCCGGCGTCCGGTCTCGGTCGACGCGGAGCTTGATCTCGGTCATGAGCTCGGGGACGCGTTGCACCTCGTCGATCGCGACCGGCGTCGTGAGCGCCGCGACGAACCCGGCAGGGTCGTCCCGCGCCGCGAGGCGTACCGCCTGATCGTCGAGCGTCAGGATCTCGCGGCGCGACCCTTCGATGCTGGCGACCTGCTCGAGCAACGTGCTCTTGCCAACCTGGCGAGCGCCAAGAATGACCAGCACGCGAGTGTCCGCCAAGGCCTCCTCGACAGCTCTCTGGGCGTGACGAGCGACGAGGCCGGGAGACGACTGCATCCGAGCATGGTAGGTGCGAACCCCGACAGATCCGCCACGCGACTACCGCACATCCACCGTGAGCGATGCGCGGATCGACCATCGATACCCCGACAGATCCACCGCGTCGCCCACGGAGACGCCACTGCATCACGATCGGGCAGGTGACCTCGGACCCTGTTGCTGTTGCGTCGAGGTCGACGAGGTCGAGCGCGCTGCTCGGTCAGTGCGACGGCACCGTCCGCGACCGTCAGCTGAGCGCGGTGGCGGCCTGCTCGCCGGCGCTCCTCGAACCCGAACGCATTGCCGAGCCAGCCGCTTGCCCGCGGCACGTCTTCGTACCCCAGTTCAGGGATGACGATGCAAGCCGGCATCGACTGGTTCGCCGGCAGTTCGTCACGCATCGTCATCGCAGCAGGTGTTCTGTCCGGGGCTCGTCCTAGGTCCCGGACACGCTGGCGGCGGCCGATGCGTGACCCAGGTGGCGCCGGCAGGTGCGATTCCCCCCGGCGGCTCACCCAACCCATGTCTTCTCCCCGGGAGGTCTCGCCTGAAGTGGCCGGTCGGACGTGTGAAGGGCTCTTCGGCACCTCGCCACATCGCTCGGAACTCGGTCAGGTGGACCGGATGCCGTCGAGCCGGAGCTCGTCGCTTGGGTCGGAGTGGGTGCCGCCGCTGCCGACGTGCTTGGCGCTGATCTTCGCACCGTTGCGGATGACGTGGACGAGGGCCATGGCGTGCCCCCGGCCGAGGTCGAAGTCCTCCTTGAGCCAGGTCACGATGGTTCCGGTCTTCATCGTCGGGTCGTCGTAGCCCTTCTCCCGGGCGAGGGCGATGAACTCGTTCGGGGTGGTGCCGGTCTTGGTTTCGTCTCCTGGCTCTACCGGATAGCCACCAACACGTCGCTGGACGTGGCCGACCGGCGCTCGAAGGCCCCGGTGCTGCCCAGCGACTACGGCCCGGCCGCCACCGGCGGGTGGGACCACGACGCC
>Ga0136617_10005761_pt1 | contig 11096 bp, 13 predicted proteins | sample AntDrymUQ3222106_2_FD_129672 | JGI IMG/M metagenome (GOLD analysis project Ga0136617, IMG submission 129672) | Polar desert sand microbial communities from Dry Valleys, Antarctica - metaG UQ322 (21.06) | ecosystem: Environmental > Terrestrial > Soil > Desert | place: Antarctica: Dry Valley...
GGTTGTTTCCGGCTGACGGCGGGTTTCACCCGCCGCTATTAAATTCGTCGCTTTCAGCGACCAAATCGGAATTTCCAAACAGCTTCTAACAATGAAGAATTACATTAAGTTTCTATATTCATACTCAATTCTCAGTTCCTAGTTCTCAGTTATTCTTTATGTTTTGCTTTAAGTGTTGGATTCCTGACACTTTATGTTTCACTCGAAGTTTGAGAGAATAGGCGCGTGAAGATTTCCGCTGTCATAATTGCTTTCAATGAAGAAAAAAATATCGCCGAAGCTGTCAGGTCAGTTGCTTGGGCTGACGAAGTTTTGGTGGTTGATTCGGACAGTACGGACAAGACAAGAAACATTGCCGAATCATTAAAGGCAAAAGTTTTGACGAACAAATGGCACGGGTTTTCAACACAAAAACAGTTTGGAGTTGATAACGCCTCGTATGACTGGATAGTCAGCCTCGATGCTGACGAGCGTGTTTCCGACGAATTAAGAAAAGAGATTTTACGCCTCAAAAACCTTCCTGAAAATGAGTTGGCGGATGGCTATCGTATTCCGCGACTTTCCTACTATATGAATCGTCCGATTCGGCACGGCACCTGGTATCCCGATTGGCAGCTTCGTTTTTATAACCGCCGGAAAGGAAAATGGAAAGATGTTTTAGTTCACGAATCGGTTCAGATGCAGGATGGCGCAAACATCGAAAAATTAAGCGGCGATATTTTGCATTTCAGTATGGAAAATGCGGCGCACCATAACCTGAAACTCACGCAAATTTACGCGCCGCTTGCCGCTAAACAAATGTTTTTGCAAGGCAAGAGAACGTCTCCCTTCAAGATTTACTTCGCAGGATTTTCCGCTTTTCTTCAAAATTTTATTATGAAAGGCGGTTTTCTCGATGGTTTCGCCGGGTTTTGCATCGCTCGCTTTGCTTCACATTATACTTTTCTAAAATATCTGCTGCTCTGGGAAATGCAGGAGGAGAGTCGAGAGTCGAGAGCCGAGAGTCGAGAGACAAAAGGCGAAAGTCTGGATTTATAAAATTGGACGTTGCAACTATTGAATTTTTATCAACATCAAACTTTTGGTTTCAAACAACTTTGCGGTATATTAAGGTTTGTAAAATCGGCTCGCCGACAAAATTATATGAAGAAATTATTTTATCTCGTTTCCACCGTCATTATCCTCTCAACCGTTGCTTTGGCTCAGAAGGGTATTGACACGCAGACAAATAAAATAAAGGAAGAAGGCACTAAATCCACGCAGCAGCGCGGCAATGAAGCCGACGGACGTTCTATCGATTGGGGTAAGGATAAAACAAAGGTCAGGGAGCGGCTTGCAAATCCTTACAAAATGAATTCGCGCCGCGATGTTTTGATTGAAAATGTAGTCGGTATTCTCAAGGATAATAAATTAATTGTCGACGAATCGGCTTCGAGAATGAAAGACGGGTTTATCGTTTCTCAACCGTTCATTTTTGCGAAAGGCGCGATTATCACGCGCAACGAACTCAACCGTTATGCGATTTTGCAAAGTTCCGACCAATCCTGGACGCGCGGTCGTTATACTTTAACGATTGAGATTCAATCAATTGACGGCATTCAAAATAATGTTTCCGTGACGGCGAAAGTTGAAGGCAGGTCTGGAAACGGGTTGGTTTCGGAGTGGACAACTTTGCAAAGCACAGGCACGGCGGAAGATGAATTTCTCGTCAAATTGGTAGAATTGGTAACAGGAAAGGTGATTAACGTGCCTCAGGATTCAAACCGGTAATCTTTATTTTATTCAAAGAAATGCTTTACAAATTTATAAGTTTAATTTTTGCCGCCACATTTTTATCTCTGGCAATTGTCGGCGTAAATGCACAGACTGACACGACCGATGCCAGCACTCCGAGCGGCAAAAGCAATAAGGAAGATTATCCCAAAGGCATCAAAGAATCGCTTGCTAAAAGCCGTATCGAGCGCGAAAAAAAGGATTATCAAGAACTGCTGCAAAATGGTGAGGAAGCAGTTAAACTCAGCGAATCTCTAAAAAACACCTTTACCGAATCAAACCAAATCTCTGCCGAAGACCGGAAAAAATTAGACCGTTTGGAAAAGCTTGCCAAGAAAATCCGCCGCGAACTCGGCGCGAATGAGAGCGACGAAGCGGACGATGATGAAAAACCTTCTTCGATGCTCAATGCTTTTAAGATTCTGCAAACCAGCACCGGCAGATTAGTTGAGGAACTGAAGAAAACTACCCGCTACAGCGTTTCGGTCGTCGCCATTCAGAGTTCCAATGCGTTTTTGAAAGTCATCAAATTTATTCGTTTCGGAAAAAAATGAATTAGGTGAAAAATGAGAGGTGAGAAATAAAAGTGATTAAAGGCAGATTTGGTAGTAATTCATTTCTCATTTCTCATTTCTCATTTCTCATATCATTTTTCTCATTTCTCGCTTTGTGCTTTTTTGCCTCACCGATTTTTGCTCAAGACGACGATATTATCAAAGTCGAATCTTCGCTCGTAGTTCTGAACACGACTATTACCGACGCAAAAGGAAATCCGGTTTCGGGATTAAAACAAACTCAATTTAAAGTTTTTGAAGATGGACAAGAGCAAAAACTTGATATTTTCGCCGCCGAAAAAACTCCGTTTGCCGCCGTTCTTTTGATTGATACTTCGGGAAGTATGGAAGCGCGAATCAGTATGGCGCGTTCCGCCGCGATAAATTTTCTCGACGGTCTGCGTGCGGACGACTTGACGGCAATTTACAATTTTGACACAAAGGTTTCGCTCGTTCAGGATTTCTCGAACAGTCGCGACATTACCGAAAGGATTTTTGATTTGAAGGCTGACGGTTATACGGCTTTGAACGACGCGATTTACAAAGCCACGCAGGAACTGGAAAAACGCCCCGAAAAACGAAAGGCAATAATTGTTCTCTCAGACGGCGCAGACAATAAAAGTGGTCGTTCTGCTGACAAAGTTTTAAAAGCCGCGCTTGCCTCGAACATCACAATTTATACGATTGATATGGCGGCGATGGATGCAAACAGCACGGACAGAATGAAGAGTCAGGTGGCACTAAAAAATTTTGCCGATAAAAGCGGGGGCATTTTTATTCCGACCGCAGGCGGCACGGCAATGCGCGAAGCCTTTAAGAATGTTGTTGCCGAACTCGGAACGCAATACACGCTCGGTTATCAACCTTTAAATACGAAAAAGGACGGTAAATGGCGGGCGATTGAGGTAAGAGTTGCGCGTCCGAACCTTTCAATCAGAACCAGAAAAGGCTATCACGCGCCAAAAGAAAAATGATGAATGTTTTATCACATTCACCATTTGAAAACTCAAGAAATCAAAAAAACTTATTTTCTTTTCGAGCCTTTTTTGTCGCTGCCGCCTTTCTTTGAAGAACTTCCTCCGTCATTATCTCCGCCGTCTAAAACAAAAGTTAAAATCATCATTACTTGATATTCGACAGGGCTTCCGCCTTCGATATTGATTTTCTGTTCCTTAATCCAGGCACCGCGCACATTATCAATCGTTCTTGACGCTCTCTCGATTCCCTTTTTGATGGCATCTTCAAAGCTCGTGGTTGATGTTGATGTAATTTCTATATTTTTTGCTACTGACATTTTTTCTCCTCGTAAATTTTTGTATTCGGTAAAACTTTTAAAGGAATTCTGACGCAAAAAAATTTCAAATGCAAACAAACGGCGAAAAATGAAGTTTCGTTTTCAAAAACTCGTTTTATTTCTCGATTTATCTTGATGTCTTTTCATCGCTGATTCGACCAATTTATCAATCACATCGGGAAACTGCAAACCTGTTCCCGCCCACATCTTCGGAAAACCGGAGGCATCCGTTAAACCCGGCAGAGTATTGATTTCGTTGACGAGAAGCGCGCCCGTATCGTTTCGCAAAAAAAAGTCAACCCGCGCTAAGCCGGAGCCGTCAACCGCGCGAAACGCTGTAACCGCCATTTGTTGAATTTTTTTGGTCAATTCTTCGGAAACGAGTGCTGGAACGACGAATTCGTTATTTCCCGTTCCGGCATATTTCTCCGTGTAATCGAGGAATTTTTTGTCATTTTCCTTGATAAGATATTCGCCGGGCAGACTCGCCTGCGCGTCTTCGTAACCGATAACGGCGCATTCGATTTCGCGCATATCGAGTCCTTCTTCGACGATAATTTTGCGGTCGTATTCGGCGGCGAGTTTGATAGCTTCCCTGAGCGAGGTTTCATCCGTTGCTTTTGAAACTCCGACCGACGAGCCGAGATTTGCCGGTTTTACAAAACACGGATAACCGAGTTTGGCTTCGGTTTGCCGAATAACCGCGTCGCCTTCGCTTTCCCATTCGCTCCGCAAAAACCAGACGTATTTGCACATCGGAAGCTCCGCATCGCGGAAGAGCGTTTTCATCACAACTTTGTCCATACCGCACGCAGACGCAAGCACTCCACAGCCGACATATGGAATATCCGCCATTTCAAAAAGCCCTTGAATCGTGCCGTCTTCGCCGTATGTTCCGTGCAGAACCGGGAAAATCACATCAATCGGCGCACAATTTTCTTTTACTTCCGAAGTTTCTAATCCAACTAAGCCTTTGTATTTTGTATCGCCAATCAGAGCAATTGGATTATTTGAATAATTTCCGATATTTTCGTTTATCAGCTCTTGTGTCTGAGCGGAAAAAAGTTCTAAGGATTCTTTCGGATTCAGCCAGTTTCCGGTTTTACCGATGGCAATCGGAATGACTTCGTATTTGTCTTTGTCAATTTGTTCGATAACGGTTTTAGCCGAGCGAATCGAGATTTCGTGTTCGCCCGAACGCCCGCCAAAAATTACACCAACTTTGATTTTCTGCATAAAGTAGTTTGTTAGCGGTAGTTGTTAATGCCTAAAGTTTTCAGTCATTTACCATTTACCACTTACCGTTTTACACTAACTTATAAAATTGTTTTTCCCAAAGCCGAAAGGATAAGTTCGCCTGCTAATTCGACTGTGATATTGCTCTGGTCAAGCAACGGGTTGACTTCGACAAGTTCAAAAGAACGCATTTTGTCGCACTCGGCAATAATTTCCAGTGCGAGATGCGCTTCACGATAAGTAATTCCGCCGCGCACGAGTGTTCCCGAACCCGGTGCAAAACGCGGATCAATAATATCTACATCGAAAGTTACGGCAAAACCACCTGGTGCTTGCGAAGCAATTTCTACCGCGTTTTCGACACAGGCAAGCATCCCGCGGCGGTCAATATCGCTCATCGTAAAAAAGTTACCCTGCATTCCGAGTCCACGGATGCGGCGTTTTTCTCCCAAATCCAAATCTCGCGCACCGACGTGTGTGCAAAACTTCGGATTGAGTTTTGGCGTAAATCCTTCCAAATTGACGAGTGAAGGTTCGCCGTAACCAAGCAGCGCGGCGAGCGGCATTCCGTGAAGATTGCCCGACGGCGACGTTTCGTGCGTGTTGATGTCGGCGTGCGCGTCGAGCCAAATCAAACCGATTTCTTCTTCTCGTCCGCGAAAAAATGAAGAAATTGCCGAGAATGTGCCGGCGGCGATTGAATGGTCGCCGCCTAAAATAACCGGTAAAGCATTTTCTTGCAAAATATCTTTGATTGACTTCGCCATATTTTTGCAAGAAGCCAGCATTTCATTGAGATATTTTGGATTTTCTTCTTCCTTCGCTGTATAATCCGGCTTAATAATTTCGACATCACCGTAATCTTTAACATCAAAACCGAGTTCTCTGATATGTCCGATGAGCGAATTTCCCCGGAAATCAGCCAGACGCAAAGCCGTCGCCCCGAGTTCGCTTCCCTTCACGCCCGCGCCGTAACCGAGCGGCACACCGACGATTCCGACTTTTTTTCCTTTACCCGGAAAATCCTTTTCAGCAAAGTTCATAAATGAGTTTTATAATTCTCCAAAACCGTCAAGAAAAATTTCTTCAATCGCCTTCAATGCTCGCTCCTCGTCCGCGCCGTCAGCCTGTAATTCGAGTTCGGTGCTTTTTGCGGCGGCTAAGGTAAGAACGCTTAAAATTGATTTGGCATCGGCAACTACGGCATTATCAATGCGTTTTAGTTCAATGTCGCTTTGAAAACTTCCTGCCAGACGAACAAGCTGTGCGGCAGCGCGGGCGTGAAGACCAAGTTGGTTGATAACTTTGAGTTTTACTTTAAGCATCCTTCTTAAGTTTCTGTGGCTCAAGCAGTTCGCTCGTTCTGTATATTGACTGTTTACCTTGTTCTTCAACATCTTTTGCCAATTCAATCAAAGTCATTTCCTTTGTTTGCGAAGCGAGTTTGATAACCATCGGCAAATTTACGCCCGTCACTATTTCGACTTCGTTTTCCTTGATAAACATCGCCGAGATGTTGGTCGGAGTTCCGCCGAACATATCGGTCAAAAGTAAGACTCCGGCTCCTTCAGAGACTTTTTTGATGGCACGCGAGATTTCGTCCTTTGCCATTTCCACATCATCGTGCCAGCCGATAGAAACCGCCGTGATATGGCTTAAAGTGCCGACCACAGTTTCCGCCGCCGCCAGCAATTCGCCTGCGACCTGTCCGTGAGAAACTATGACTCCGCCGATTTTTTTCATTTTTGCTTATTCATTCGCCCTTTTATTTTTCTACTTTTGCACATCCCGATGCACAACCGAAACGTCAAAATTATCATTTTTTAGTGCTTTGCCTAATCTGTTTGCCACCATCACCGAGCGATGTCTACCGCCGGTGCAGCCGACCCCGATTGTTAAATATGATTTCCCCTCACGCCGGTAGAGGGGAAGCAGATATTCCAACAAATCTGTAAAACGTCTGACAGTTTCTTGAACTTCAAATTGTTCGTCAAGAAATCCGACGACTTTTTTGTGTGTTCCGGGAAGCTCGCGCAGACCTTTTTCAAAATAAGGATTCGGAAGATGCCGCACATCGAAAAGCAAATCCGCCTGACGCGGGCTGCCGTGTTTATGCCCGAAGCTGAAAATTGAAACGTGAAGCGGTGCCCCTTCCTTATCGTGTCCGAACCTTTGCACCAGCAAATGTCGAAGCGTGTGAACCGTATGCTCGGACGTATCAATAATCAAATCCGCTGTTTCCCGAATTTTTCGCATCGCTTTTTTCTCGGCGCGAATTGCCGCCAGCAATCCTTTTCCCGTATCGGTCGGATGCGGACGGCGCGTCTCTGAAAAGCGTCGCTGCAAAACCTCGTCGGAGGCTTCAAAAAAAAGTACGAACGGCGAAAGTTTTTTCTCTATTTTTTGTAGTTCGTTCGGAAATTCAGAAAGAAAATGCCGTTCCCGAATGTTGATAACCAGTGCGGCTCTTTCAATCGCTATAACCTCCTCCGCATTTGGAATGAGCAGCCGCGAAAAGGTCGAAATCATCGTCAAGGGCAAATTGTCAACACAAAAATATCCCAAATCTTCAAAGGCATTGGTCGCCGAACTCATTCCAGAGCCGCTCAGTCCGGTGATTATTACAAAGTTCGGATAAGATTTTTTTTCTGTTTTGTTTTGGGACATAAATTGACGGCGGAAATTCGGCAGCCGCCATTTTTCAATAGTCGCCGTTTGATTCGATTTGCCTTGCGAACCTGCTTTTCTGGTTTTTACGGCTGAATCAAACCGTAATTTCCATCCTTACGCTTGTAAATGACCGAAACACGCTCGTTGTTTTCCGCGTTCCTAAAAACGAGAAAATGATTTTCCTCGTCGTCAAGACGCAAAACGGCTTCTTCGGCGGTCATCGGCTTGACCGGGTAATTTTCAGAATCAATTATTTTAGATGAATCCGGCGCGGGACTAACTTCCGTTTTGTCCGGCACGACGATACCGACCTTTTTAACTTTGTGTTGTTTGTCGGTAATTTTAGTTTTTAATTTTAAGGCTTGTTTTTCAACTTTATCAATTGTCTGCGACAAGGATTTATACATATCGGCGGCAACGGTGGTCGCGGTTAAAATTTCATTTCGCCATTTGACGATGATTTCCGCGCGATGTTTGTTTTTCTCCACTTCGATTATTATGTGCGCGTTTCTGCTATCACCATCGAACAAGTGATTCAATCTTTCAAAATGCTCCTCGACGTGCGCCCGCAACGCTGGCGTTACCTCGATATGTCTGCCTGTATATTCAAATTTCATAAAATTACAACCCCCTTTTTGATTTTGGATTTTAGATTTTGGATTTTGGATTCATCTGAAATCGTAAATTAAAAATTTGAATTTAGATTATTGTATAGTTTAAGTTTTTATAAAACCTTAACCGTATTTTAACAATCCAAAATCCAAAATCTAAAATCCAAAATTCAAATCACTGTTTTGCGTTCGCGCGAGCCGGGAATCTGCATTTGGTCGCGGTATTTGGCGACTGTCCGGCGCGAAAGTTTCACGCCTTCCTTGCTCAAAACTTTGGCGATTTGGTCATCGGTCAGCGGCTTTTTGGAATCTTCTTCTTCAGTCATTCTCTTAATTCTCAGCTTCAGAATGCGTGTCGAAACTTCCTCGCCATCCTCGTTGAGCATTCCTTCGGAGAAAAAGCGACGCAGCTCGATAACGCCCTGCGGCGTGTGCGCGTATTTGCGATTAACGACACGGGAAATTGTCGAAAGGTGCATCCCGATGTCTTCCGCCACATCCTTGAGCATCATCGGCTTGATGTGCTGAACGCCGTGTTCCAAAAAGTCGCGCTGGCGATTTACAATACATTCGACGACGCGATAAATCGTCTGTCGGCGGTGTTCGATATTTCGCAAAAGGTCAACTGCCGAACGCACTTTATCTTTTATAAAATCTTTTGTTTCCTTCGATACTCCGTCCTGGTCAACCAGTTTTTTGTAGGTAGAGCTGATTCGCAGGCGCGGGCTGCCGTCGTCGGTAAAATAAACGACATAATCCTCTTCAATCTTCTCGATATAAACTTCCGGGGCAACGTAAATCGGCTCTTCCGAAGAATAGCGTCTGCCCGGATACGGGTCGAGAACGCGAATTTTGTTGATTTCCTCATTCAGCAGATGAAGCTCGATGCCCGTATCCTTCGATAAATGCTGAAGACGGTGCGGCTGCAAATCTTCCAGATGATTTAGAACGAGTTTCGCCGCCAGACTCTCGCCTTCACCGTTTGCTTCGAGTTGAACAAACAAACATTCCTTAACATTTCGCACACCGCAGCCGACCGGCTCAAGGCGCATCACAATTTGTCTGGCTTTTTCGACCGCTTCAAGCGAACAGCCGCACATTTCGGCAATCTCTTCATTGGAGGTCGTCAAACGCCCATCTTCATTGAGATTTCCGATAACACAAACCGCTGCTTCTTCGAGTCTTTCGCTTATTTGCAGAAGATTGAGCTGCCATTCGAGATGTTCGGTCAAAGACTGCGAGCGCGATAAAAACTGGTCAAAGCTCGGCGCATCTTCCTTAAATTCTATTTCCTGAGTTTTATATCCGGGGTCTAAATAGTCCTGAAATTCCCTGCCGTAATCAACTTCCTCGAAAGAATCCGATTTGTCCTGGGAATAATCTTCACCGTCGGAATCCTGGGTATTATTTTCTTCAAAACCGTTTTCGGCAGGTTTTTCGGGTGTGAAGTTTTCAAATTGCTCCAAATCAGCGGAAAACTCAAATTCCTTATCGTGTCCGTTTTCGTAACTGGTATCTTGTCCGTCAGAGTTTTGGTCGAGAATTTTTTCAGAGATTTCCTGAAATTCTTCATCGGTCAAGACTTCTTCCAGGATCGGATTTTCAACCATTTCCTGCTGGATGAGTTCGCTCAGCTCAACGGTCGTCATCTGCAGCATCTCGATGCGCTGCCGCAGCTGCGGAGTCAAAATCATTCGCTGAGCCAGTTTTTGTGTAAGTCTTAACGATGCCATTTTTAATTGAGAACTTCGCTATGAAAACTTTCTAAGACGATAAACCTAAAGTCGGCTTCCGTTCCATATTATAACTGATTACCAAAAAATTTAGAATTCAAGATTCAGGATTCAAGATTTAGGATTTAGGATTCAAGATTCAGAATTTAGGATTGAAAGTAAAGTTTAAAAATATGGTTTTAATTTTGAATCTTAAATCTTGAATCCTGAATCCTGAATCTTGAATCCTAAATCCTAAATCTTGAATCTTTCGCCCAAATAAAGCCGCCTGACTTCGGCATCTTCAACTAATTCAACCGGCGCACCGCTTCGCAAGATTTTACCTTCCGCCATAATATAGGCGCGGTCGGTAATTCCCAAAGTTTCCCGAACATTGTGGTCGGTTATCAAAATTCCGATGCCGTGATTTTTCAAATAAAGAATAATTTCCCGAATATCGTCAATCGCAATCGGGTCAATTCCGGCAAACGGCTCGTCGAGTAAAATATACTGCGGCTCGGTTGCCAGACAACGCGCGATTTCCACGCGCCGCCGCTCGCCGCCCGACAGCGCATCGCCGCGAATTTTGCGGACATGCGAAACACCAAATTCCTCCAATAATTCTTCGAGGCGCACGAATCTGTCGGCGCGTGAGATTTTCATTGTTTGGAGAACAGCGAGGATATTCTGTTCGGCAGACATTTTTCTAAAAATTGAAGGTTCTTGCGGCAAGTACCCGAGTCCGAGCCGCGCCCGCAGATACATCGGAAAATTTGTAACATCTTGACCGTTCAAAAAAATCTTCCCGTTTTCAGCCTGTTCAAGCCCGGTCATCATATAAAAAGTCGTCGTCTTTCCCGCGCCGTTCGCACCAAGAAGTCCGACCACTTCGCCTTGCCGGACAAAAAGCGAAACATTATCAACCACGCGCCTGCGCCCGTATGTTTTTTGCAAATCACGCGCAAACAAAGAATCGGCAGGAATATCTTTATAATTACCGTTGTTTGATTCTGAGTTTTTATTTTTGAAGAGATTTAACAATTTCGGTTTGAAGATTGAAATATTTTCATTGCGATTTATTTTAGAAGTTTTTATTCATCATCACCAACTCGTAATTAGTAATTGCAACTTATGGCTTCTTTATTTTATAAACCGTCCGCATTCTGCCCGTATTATTTTCCTTTGTTCTACTTTCACCTTCGATGCGTTTATCGCGCAGCGAAAGCGTCAGTTGCGCTCCCTGCGA
>Ga0136617_10005764_pt1 | contig 11095 bp, 12 predicted proteins | sample AntDrymUQ3222106_2_FD_129672 | JGI IMG/M metagenome (GOLD analysis project Ga0136617, IMG submission 129672) | Polar desert sand microbial communities from Dry Valleys, Antarctica - metaG UQ322 (21.06) | ecosystem: Environmental > Terrestrial > Soil > Desert | place: Antarctica: Dry Valley...
CGCCGCAGCCCGCGCGAACGCGTGCCGCGCCCACAGCGCCGCCAGCAGCGCCGCCGCCGCGCCCACCAACAGCCCGCTGCGCGGCCCGGCCACCTCGGCCAGCCACCCGATCAGCGGCGCGCCGATCGGCGTCGAGCCGAGGAAGACGACCGAGTAGAGCGCCATCACCCGCCCGCGCATCGCGGTCGCGGCCGCGAGCTGGAGCGAGGCGTTCACGCCGGCGGCGAAGGTGACGCTCGCCGCGCCCAGCGGGACGAGGGCGAGCACCTGCACCGCGAAGCTCGGCGCCACGGCGGCGAGCAGCTCGGCCACGCCGAACAAGGCGGCGGAGAGCACCAGCACGTGCGGCGTCGCCTGCCCGCGCGCGCCGGCGGCCAGGGCGCCGAGCACCGAGCCGACGCCCATCGCGGCGGTCAGGGCCGCGTACGTGGTGGCCGTCCCCTCCCACGTCTCGGACGCCAGCAGCGGCAGCAGGACCTGGAAGTTGAAGGAGACCAGCCCGACCAGCACCATCATCACCAGCGGGATGCGCAGCGCCGGCGTGGAGCGCACGTGCGCCAGCGCCGCGCGCAGCTGCCCGCCCTGGCGCGGCGCCCGTTCGCTGGGCTCGAGCAGGGCGGGATCCATGCGCCGCAGCGCCACGGCCATGACGAAGAACGTCGCCGCGTTGAAGAGGAAGCACGGCGCCACCCCGAACAGAGCGATCAGCACACCGGCGATGGCCGGTCCCGCGATGCGCGCGGTATGCACGATCACCGAGTTGAGCGCCACCGCGTTGACCACCCGCTCGGCGCCGACGATCTCCATCACGAAGGCCTGGCGCGCCGGATTGTCGATCGCGTTGACCGTCCCGCGCGCGAGCACGAGCGCGTAGACCATCCACGCCTCGACGCCGCCGCCGGCGGTCAGCGCCCAGAGCGCCAGCGCGGGCGCGGCGGCGAGGAACTGCGTGACGGTCAGCAGCCCGCGCTTGTCGAGCCGGTCGGCCAGCACGCCGCCCCAAGCGCCGAGCAGCAGGATCGGGAGGAACTGCAGCCCGGCGGTGATCCCGACCGCCAGGCCGCTGCCGGTGAGCGAGACGATCAGCCACATCTCGGCCACCGTCTGCATCCAGTTGCCCGTCAGCGACACCGCCTGGCCGCCGAAGTAGCGGCGGTAGTTGGGGACGCGCAGGGAGGAGAACGTGCGCCGTAGCGCGGGGCTCACGCCGGGCCCTCGAGCATCCGCTCGAGCAGGGCGGCGGCGCGCGCGAGCGTGGCGCGGTCCGCGGCGCCGAGCGCGTCGAGCCGGTCCGAGAGGAAGCGGTCCTTGCGCGTGCGCGACTCGGCCAGCAGGGCGGCGCCGGCGGCGGTCACGGCGATCCGCGACGAGCGCCGGTCGGACGGGTCGGCCGCGCGGGTCACGAGCCCCTCCTCCTCCAGCCGGATCAGCACCCGCGTGGCGCTCGGGCGCTGCACGCGCTCGTGCGCGGCCAGCTCGCTGGGGGTGAGCGGGCCGTGGCGCTCAATCGTCGCCAGCGCGGCGATCAGGGTGGGGGAGAGCCCGGCGCCGGACTCCTGGCGCAGCCGCCGCGCGGTGCGGGCGACGGCCAGCCGCAGCGCGGTGGCGAGCTCGGTGTCGGTGGAAGTGCTAAGCACGGCTAATTAGCTTAGCGAAGCATCGCCCGGACGCGCGCGGCGGTGACGGGGCGAAGCGTCCAGACGTGCCGGGGCGGGTAGAGCGCGGTCATGGCGCGCGACGAGGATGACTGGGTTGGGACACCGCCGGAGGGCCGCCATACGCGCGACCGCGCGAAGCCGGGCTTCTGGCAGAACCAGTGGCAGGCCGCGGTGGCCGGCTCGATCCTCTTCTTCCTTGTCCTGGTGGTGGTGGTAGCGCTGCTCTGACGTGAGCGAGGGGGGTCTCGATAAGGACGAAGTGGCTGGCTGTGGGTGCGGCGATCGCGCTGGCGGCGACCGTCGGCTGTGGCGACGACGGGGGCGGCGGCTCCGGCGGCTCCGGCGGCGAGACCGCCTCGGCGACCGAGGGCGCCAAGGCCATCGACGTCGCCGCGATGGAGGGCGCCAAGGGCCACGTCGAGTTCCCGGCCTCCGCCGACGAGCAGCGCAACCAGTTCGTGCAGCGCCAGGAGGCCAAGTCCGCCGACTGCGACGTGTTCCGCTCCGACGTGATCTGGACGGCCGAGTTCGCCTCACAGGGATGGCTCTACGACCTGACGCCCTACATGGACGAGGTCCGGGATCGCTTCATCCCCTCCTCGCTGGAGACCGCCACGTTCGAGGACAAGATCTGGGGCGTGCCGTCCTACACCAACGCGGCCCTGCTCTACTACCGCTCCGACCGCGTCGACGCGGTGCCCGCCACCTGGCAGGAGCTCTACGCGCAGGCCGGCAGCGAGGGCGGCATCGTCTTCCAGGGCGCCGCGTGCGAGGGCCTCACGTGCGACTGGCTGGAGCTGGCGTACGCGGCCGGCGGGGAGGTGCTCTCCGAGGACGGCAGCAAGGCGGTGATCGACTCGCCGGAGAACGTCGCCGCGACGAAGCTGATGGCCGAGGCGGTCTCGAGCGGCGCGGCGCCGAAGGCGGTGGCCACGCACATGGAGCCCGAGTCGCTGGCCGCCTGGCAGACCGGCAAGCCGACGTTCATGCGCAACTGGCCGTACGCCTACGGGCTCAGCCAGGACACCGCGGCTCTCAAGGGCAAGTTCGAGGAGGTGGCGACGCTGCCGGAGTTCGAGGGTGGCGGCAAGGCGGCGATCCTCGGCGGCGGCAACAGCGTGATCTCCGCCTTCTCGAAGAATCCCGGCGGGGCGCTGGCGGTCGTCGACTACCTGGCCTCGCAGGAGTGGCAGACGACGCTGACCGCGGAGATCTCCCAGGCGTCGCCGCTGAAGGCGACGTGCGACCAGCCCGAGGTCAAGAAGGCGATCCCGTTCTCGGTCGAGCTGCGGCAGGCGATCGAGCAGGCCCGGGCCCGCCCGGTGTCGCCGGTCTATCCGCAGATCTCGCAGGCGATCTACAAGAACGTCAACGCCGCGATCTCGGGCCAGACCAGCCCGGAGGAGGCCATGAAGCAGGCGCAGTCCGACATCGAGAAGGCGCTCGCGACCTTCTAGGTCGGGCGCTTGGCGCGCGGTAGCTGCTCGACGACGAGATCGTAGGAGTCCTCGACCATGTCGCGGACGATCTCGTCGTCGAGCGAGCCGTCCAGCGTCACGGTGTTCCAGTGGCGCTTGTTGAGGTGGTAGCCCGGGACGATGGCGGGATGGGCGTCGCGCAGCTGCTCGGCCAGCGGCGGCTCGCACTTGAGGCTGACGGCCAGCGGCTCGGCTTGCAGTGACGCGAGCGCGAAGATCTTCCCGCCCACCTTGAACACGGAGACCTCGGGGGAGAAGGGGAACGTCTCCTCCGCGCCCGGGAACGCGAGGCAGAGCCGCTTGAGCGCGGCCGGCGTCAGCGCCACTTCACGCCGCAGCCGCGCGCCCGCGTCTCCGGCTCGGCCACCGGCTCGCCCGCCAGCACGGCGTCGAGCGCCGCACGCAGCCAGGCGGCGTCCTGCGACGGGTCCTGGTGGTCGGCGTCGGGCGCGCCGCGGTACGCGAGCCGCTGCTCGCCGTCGAGCACGAAGACGTGCGGCGTCACCTGGGCGTCGAGCGCCTCGGCCACCGTCTGGGCCTCGTCGTGCAGGTACGGGTACGGCCACGCCTGGTCGCGCGCGAAGCGCCGCATGTGCGCCAGCGAGTCCGCGGGATAGCGCGCGGCGTCGTTGGCGTTGATGCCGAGGAAGCGCACGCCGCGCGGCTGGTAGGCCTCGGCCACCGCGCGCAGGCGCGGGTTCCACGCCATCACGTACGGGCAGTGGTTGCACGTCACGACGAGCACCGTCGCCGGCGGCGCCTCGGGCAGCGGCACCGCGTGCTCGGCGCCCTCGGTGTCGGGCAGGGAGAAGGCCGGGACGGGCTCGCCGAGCCCGAAGCGGGTGCTGGTGGGTGTGCTCTCGGCCATGGGTCCAGGCTATCGTCCGCGCCGTGGACGACCTCGAGCGCGCCGTGGACACGGTGGTGGGCGACTGCCTGGGCGTGCAGCCGGGCGAGGACGTCGCGGTGGTGGTGGACACGACCACGCGCGCGATCGGCGACGCCCTGCTGGCGGCCGCCGCGCGGCGCGGCGCCGAGCCCGTACTGGCCGTGATGACGCCGCGCGACGTCGACGGCCAGGAGCCGCCCGCCGTCGTCGCGGCCGTCCTCGCCGCCGCGCGGGTGTTCATCGCGCCCACCAGCCGCTCGCTCTCGCACACCCGCGCGCGCAAGGCGGCCAGCGAGGCCGGCGCTCGCGGCGCCACCCTGCCGGGCGTCACCGCGGACATGCTCGCGCGGCTGATGGCGTGCGACTTCCCGGCCATGGCCGCGCGCTGCGCGGCGCTCGCCGAGCTGCTCTCCGCCGCCGACACCGCACACCTGACCTGCCCGTGCGGCAGCGACCTGACCTTTGACCTGAGCGGCCGCAGCGGGATCGCCGACGACGGCGCGCTGACAGCCCCCGGCGCGTTCGGCAACCTCCCCTGCGGCGAGGGCTTCGTCAGCCCGCGGGGCGGCGAGGGCACCCTCCACGCCGCGTCGCTTGCCGGGCTCGGGCTGCCGCCCGAGCCGGTCCGGATCACGGTGCGCGACGGTGCCCTGGCCGAGGCCGAAGGGGAGTGGGGCGCCGACTGGGCCGCGACCCTGGACGGCGCCGGCTCGCGGGGAAGGAACCTCGCCGAACTGGGCGTCGGCACGAACGAGCGCGCCACGCTGACCGGCAACATCCTCGAGGACGAGAAGATGCTCGGCACCGTGCACGTCGCCTTCGGCGCCAGCGCGGGCATCGGGGGAACGGTCTCCGTGCCCGTCCACCTCGACTGCCTGGTCTGCGCGCCGACGCTGGACGTCGGGGCCACGCGGGTGCTCGACGTCGGGCGCCTCGTGCTGTGACGCGACTGGTCGCGGTCCCGAACGTCTCGGAGGGGCGCGACGAGGGCGTGCTCGACGCGATCGGGGCGGCGTTCGCGACGCACGCCGACGTGCTGCACCGCACCGCCGACCCCGATCACCACCGCGCCGTGTTCTTCCTGTCCGGCGTGCCGGGTGAGCTGCATCTCGCGCTCGCGGCGGGCGCGCGCGAGGCCGCGGCGCGGATCGACCTGCGCCGCCACGCCGGCGTGCACCCACGCGTGGGCGCGCTCGACGTGGCGCCCGTCGTCTTCCTCGAGGCGGCCGGGCGCGGCGCAGCCATCGCCGAGGCGCTGCTGACCGCGGACGCGATCGGGCGCGAGGGGATCCCCGTGTACCTGTACGGCGAGCTGGCCGGCGGGCGCACCCGGGCGGCGCTGCGCCGGCCCGGCGGGCTGGACGGCGTGGCGCCGGACTACGGGCCGTCGGAGCCGCACCCGACGGCGGGGGCGACACTGGTCGCTGCGCGCCCGCTGCTGGTCGCCTTCAACCTCGTGCTCGCGCCGCCGGCCACGCTGGAGGCGGCGCGTGCGATCGCCGCCGAGCTGCGCGCCGAGCTGCCCGGCGTGCGGGCGCTCGGCCTGCGCCTGGAGCGCCAGCAGCTGGTCCAGGTCTCGACCAACCTGGAGGACCACCGGGCCGTCGCCTGCGCCGACGTGCTGGCCGCCGTCCAGCGCCGGCACGCGGTGCGCGCGGGCGAGCTGGTCGCCCCGGCGCCGGCCGCGGCGCTGGCGGGCTGGCCGGCGGGGGTGCCGCTTGCCGCGCCTCCCACCATCGAGGCGCTGCTCGGGCGCTACCGTTGACGCTGCCATGGCCCAGACCAAGCGCAAGCGCCGCTCCAAGCACCGCGGGAACGCCGCCGGCAGCGTCGAGGCGCGGGGCCGCACGGGCCGCAAGCTGACCGCCGCGGAGCAGAAGAAGGCGTCGGCCGCCCAGGTGCGCGACGACCGCCGCTTCCAGGCGCCGACGTGGAAGGGCGCGGCGGTGCGGGCGGCCTTCGCGTCGATCATGCTCTTCGTGCTCTTCCAGATCGGCCTGACCGGCGCCGAGCAGCCGATCGGCGCGGCGGCCGCGCTCAGCGCCGGCGCCTTCCTGCTCTACCTCCCGCTCGGCTACCAGGTTGACCGCTTCTTCTGGGAGCGGCGCATGCGCAAGGCCGGCCGGCCGATCCCGCCGCGCCGCGGCCGCTCCGCCAAGAAGTAGATGGACGTCCGCACCTTCACGGTCGGCTCGATGGCCGAGAACTGCCACATCGCGCGCCGCGACGGCGCACGCGAGGCCGTCGTCGTCGACCCCGGGGAGGAGGCGCCGCGTCTGCTCGAGGCGATCGCGGCGCTCGAGCTCGACGTCGTGGCCATCCTGCTCACCCACACCCACTTCGACCACGTCGGAGCGGTCGCGCCGCTGGCCCGCGCGACCGGCGCGCCGGTCTGGTGCCCGGAGCTCGAGGTTGCGGTCCTGGCTGACATCATGCGCTACGTGCCGTGGGACGGCTTCGGCCCGTACGAGTCCTACGACGCCGACCACACCGTCGCCGGCGGGGAGCGGCTCGCGCTGGCCGGCCTGGACATCGACGTCCTCTTGACCCCGGGTCACTCGCCCGGCCACGTGACCTACCACGTGCCGGCCGAGCAGGCCGTGTTCTCCGGCGACGTCCTGTTCGCCGGCTCGATCGGGCGCACCGACCTGCCCGGCGGCGACACCGCCACGCTGATGCGGACGCTCGGCGAGCTGCTCGACGCGCTGCCCGACGAGACCGTGGTGCATCCCGGGCACATGGGCGCCACGACGATCGGCCGCGAGCGGGCGAGCAACCCCTTCCTGGCGCAACTCGCGTGAGCGCCCGCATCCAGGCGCCGCGCGGCACGTCCGACGTGCTGGAGGAGGCCGCGCTCGCGCGCACCCACCTCGAGGGCGTGGCCCGCGACATCCTCGAGCGCGCCGGCTACCACCGGATCGAGACGCCGACCTTCGAGGCCACCGAGCTGTTCGCGCGCGGGGTGGGGGAGTCAACCGACGTCGTGCAGAAGGAGATGTACACCTTCGCCGAAGCCGACGGGACCTCCTACGCGCTGCGCCCCGAGGGCACCGCGCCGATCTGCCGCGCCTACCTGGAGCACGGCATGCACAAGCTGCCCCAGCCGGTGAAGCTCTGGTACCTGAGCAGCTTCTTCCGCCGCGAGCGGCCGCAGAAGGGCCGCTACCGCCAGTTCTGGCAGGTCGGCGCCGAGGCGATCGGGTCCGACGACCCGGCGGTCGACGCCGAGGCGATCCTGCTGCTCGCCGAGCTCTACGAGGCCATGGGCTGCCGCGGCGTGCGCCTGCGGCTCGGCAGCCTAGGCAGCCCGGAGACCCGGCGCGCGTACCGGGTGCAGCTGCAGGCGTTCCTGCGCGCGCACGCGGACGCGCTGGCGCCCGAGGTCGTCGCGCGCATCGACCTCAACCCGCTGCGCGCCTTCGACGCCGACCATCCGGGCACGCGGCGCGTGATGCAGGACGCGCCACGCCTGCTCGACGCCCTCGCCGACGACGACCGCGAGCACTTCGCCGCCGTCCGCGCGCTGCTCGACGCCGCCGGGCTGGCCTACGAGATCGACCCGACCCTGGTCCGCGGCCTGGACTACTACACGCGCACGGTGTTCGAGTTCACCTCCGACGCGCTCGGCGCGCAGTCGGGCATCGGCGGCGGCGGGCGCTACGACGGTTTGATCGAGCAGATCGGCGGGCCGGCGACGCCGGGCATCGGCTGGGCCAGCGGAATCGAGCGCATCCTCATGACCGCGACGGCGGCGCCGGCCGCGGCGCCGCCGGTGGACCTCTTCGTGGCCTATGCCACGCCCTCGCGGCGCGCCAGCGCCTTCCGGCTGGCCGCCGACGTGCGCCGCGCCGGGCACGCCGCGCGGGTTGAGCTGGGCGGGCGCTCGCTCAAGGGCCAGCTCAGGCAGGCGGACCGCGCGGGGGCGCGGTTTGTTGCCATCCTCGGGGACGAGGGGACCTCGCTCAAGGACATGGAGACGGGAGAGCAGCGCACGGTGGAGGCCGCGACGGTCATGCATCACATCACCCACGGCTGGCTGTGAGGCCGCCGAGCCGCAATCGCTACCGCGACGCGTGGGCGGGCGAGCTGACCCGCGCCCGCGAGGGCGAACGCGTCCGGGTGGCCGGCTGGGTGCACCGCCGCCGCGACCACGGCGGGCTGATCTTCCTCGACCTGCGCGACCGCTCCGGCCTGCTGCAGCTCGTCTTCCATCCCGAGAGCGCCTCCGAGGCGCACGCCGCGGCCGAGCAGCTGCGGCCCGAGCACGTGATCTCCGCCGCCGGGACCGTGGTGGCGCGCGAGGCCGGCAACGTCAACCCCAACCTGACCACGGGGGAGATCGAGCTCGACGTCGCCGCGCTGGAGCTGCTGGCCGGCGCCGAGACGCCGCCGTTCCCGGTCGACGAGGACGGCCCCGTGGACGAGACGCTGCGCCTGCGCCACCGCGTGCTCGACCTGCGGCGCGCCGGCATGCGCGACGCGATGACGCTGCGCCATGCCGTCATCCGCGCCATGCGCGACCACCTCAACGCGCACGACTTCCTCGACCTCGAGACGCCGATCCTCACCCGCTCCACGCCCGAGGGCGCGCGCGACTTCCTGGTCCCCAGCCGCATGAGCGCAGGCTCCTTCTATGCGCTGCCGCAGTCGCCGCAGCTGTTCAAGCAGCTGCTGATGATGGCCGGCTTCGAGCGCTATTACCAGATCGCGCGCTGCTTCCGCGACGAGGACCTGCGCGCCGACCGCCAGCCCGAGTTCACCCAGCTCGACCTCGAGATGTCCTTCGTGGACGAGGAGGACGTGATCGAGGTCATCGAGGGGCTGATGGTGCGGGTGTTCGAGGCGGGCGGCTTCGCCGTCACCGCCCCGCCCCCGTGGCCGCGGATGACCTACGACGAGGCGATGCTGCGCTACGGCTCGGACAAGCCCGACGTGCGCTTCGGGCTTGAGCTGGCCGACCTCGGCGAGGTGCTGGCGCAGACGGAGTTCAAGGTCTTCGCTTCCGTGCTGGGCGCCGGCGGCGTGGTGCGCGGCCTCAACGCCGGCGTGCGCGAGGTGCCGCGCTCGGAGCTCGACGCGCTCACCGAGCACGTGCGCCGCTACGGGGCCGGCGGCCTGGTGTGGGCCTTCGTGCAGCCCGACGGGAGCTGGCGCTCGCCGACCGCGAAGTTCCTGTCCGACGCCGAGCGCGACGCGCTGACCGCGCGGCTGGGCGGCAACCCGGGCGACCTGCTGCTGCTGGTCGCCGACCAGCCCGACGTGGCCGCGACCGCGCTGGGCGCGCTGCGGCTGGAGCTGGCCCGGCGCTTCGATCTCATCCCGCCGGACCGCCACGACGTGGTCTGGGTGGTCGACTTCCCGATGTTCGAGTGGGACGCCGGCGCGCAGCGCTGGAGCGCCTTGCACCACCCCTTCACCGCGCCGGAGGGCGACTTCGCCGATCCGGGTGCCCTGCGCTCGCGCGCGTACGACATCGCGCTGGACGGGGTGGAGATCGGCGGCGGCTCGATCCGCATCTCGACGCCCGAGGTCCAGCAGCAGGTGTTCGGCGCGCTGGGCATCTCCGAGGCGGAGGCCGACGCACGCTTCGGCTTCCTCCTCGACGCGCTGCGCTACGGCGCGCCGCCCCACGGCGGCATCGCGCTCGGCATCGACCGGATCGTGGCCATCCTGGCCGGCCGCGACTCGATCCGCGACGTGATCGCCTTCCCCAAGACGGCCAGCGGCTCGGATCCGCTGACCGGCGCGCCCGCCCCGGTCGAGGCCGGGCAGCTGACCGAGCTGGACTTGAAGCTGATCGCACCGCCGGTCTGAGTAGGGTCGGCCCCCCACCCGGCTAAGGACGGGAGGGGTAGCTGCCGACAACCGGAGGGATATGTCCCAGGTCTCCCCTCCCGTCCGGATCCTCCTCGCCTGCGCGGTCGCCTTCCTGGCGGCCTACATGCTCTTCCTGCGCCCCAAGCCCGAGGAGGCGGTGCCGCCGGCCGAGCCGGTGCCGACCGCCGCGCCGCCGCAGGCCGATGCGGGAGGCGCGAAGGCCGAGACCTCCGCCGGCAAGCTGGTGGAGAAGGCCAACGAGGCGCAGGCCGCCGAAGACGCGCGCGCCGAGGAGCTGGCCGGCGGGACCGGCGACAGCGCCGCCGCTCCGGGCGCCACCGCGGCCGCCCCGCAGCCGCAGCTGACGAAGACCGGAGCACCCGCCGCCGCGCCCGCGCTCGACCTTGAGGCGCTGGAGCGCGTGCCCGCCCGCACCCGCGCCGCCCTCCGGGACCGCAAGATCGTCGTCCTCGCCGTGCTGGCCAATCGCGACCGCCAGGGCGCCGACGACCGCGGCGTGCGCCGCGAGCTGGCCGACGTCGACCGCCGGGGCGGCCGCGTGCACGTGCAGGCGGTGCCCGTCCGCCGGCTCCCGCGCTACGCGCCCATCACCCGCGGCGCCGAGATCAACCAGACCCCGACCGTCATGGTCGTCGACTTCGCGCTGCGCGCCACCACGCTGACGGGCTGGAGCGACGCGGAGACGATCGACCAGTACGTGGTCGACGCGATGCGCAACTCCGGCGCGCTGTTCACCTCCTCCTACCTGCGCACCGTCGACAAGCTGTGCGTCGCGCGCTTCCCGTCGCTGGCGAGCGCGGCCGAGCCCGCCTCCGGCCGCGAGTACAGCGCGATGTTCGCCAGCTTCTCCACGCAGTTCGGCTCGATGCGGACGCGCATCGCGGCGGCGACGCCGCCGAAGCGGCTGCAGGGCTTCGACCGCCGGGTCCGTGCCGACATCGGCGCGCTCGCCGCGGTGTCGGCCGATTGGCACGCGGCGCTGGGCTCCAAGCCGACGCTGTCGCGCGCGGTGTCCGCCCAGGGTCGCTACGGCAAGCGCCTCGTCGCGCTTGGCGAGCGCCTGGACCGCCGCATGGCGGCCCAGGACGTCCTCAGCTGCTCCTAGTGGTCCGTCTCGCAACCATCGACCCGAAATGACGCACGTCGATCACCGACAGGCGTCGTCCTCGACCACTTGAAATCCCTAGGGGGATTCCTGCGGGTCTGCGTCCTTGCCTGTCGGCGCCGCCGCA
>Ga0136617_10005765_pt1 | contig 11093 bp, 11 predicted proteins | sample AntDrymUQ3222106_2_FD_129672 | JGI IMG/M metagenome (GOLD analysis project Ga0136617, IMG submission 129672) | Polar desert sand microbial communities from Dry Valleys, Antarctica - metaG UQ322 (21.06) | ecosystem: Environmental > Terrestrial > Soil > Desert | place: Antarctica: Dry Valley...
AGCCATGGTTCCCATTCGGCGGGCGAGCTCACACGAGGATCTTCGATCCGATCGACATACCTGAGGCCCAGCCTCCCGGCCGCCTCTGGGTTGACCGCCTTCTTGACGGCCCCTAGTAGCACGCCGAAGCGCGTGGAGAAATCCCGCCAGTTGTCATAGCGAGTCGTTTCGATGGCGACGCTATCGGGCAGGAGCGTGACCGTCCAGCCAGCGGGCTCCAACGTTAGCCGCCAGCCAGATTGAGAACTGAGCGCTGTCGCCGGCCTGTCCCCCGCCTCAGAACCAACGATCTCGATGGACTGATTCTCGATCTGATTGAGGCGCCACGCGCTCCGGCCTCCCAGCGCCTCCTGAATGGTGCGTGCAGCTCGCAGCTTGCTTGCCGCGGGGCTCTTCGAGTAGCGCACCTGACAGATAACAAGCTTGAGCGGGGAGCGCTCCAGCCGCTCTCCCCGCGGCTCGGGCAAGTTCAGCGCCATCCAACCCTCCCAAGTAGAACCATAGTAGAACTATTGACCTGATAACACAAGCCTTGAGGTGGAGGCAGGGTTCAGGCGACCGATCGGGCTTCCTAGTAGAAGCTGGGCGGCAGAGCATGCTCCAGCCGCCACGTGATCGCCATCGGGCGATCCCCACGCTGCGCCTGACACGTCGCCATACCCAGAAACAGGTAAGGGAGCGCCGAGCCCGATCCCCGGTGAGTCGTCTCGCGCGCGAACAGCAGGATCCGGTGCTCAGCCCTCGGTACGCGCCAAGTACGTCGCCTCGGTTCGGATTGCGCCCATGCTGGGAGCTACCACACTATAATTCCGCTACCCGCTCCTCGAGGAGGGTGAACATGGCGAAGAACCAGCATGTCGTGCCGCACAGCGGCAAGTGGGCGGTCAAGGGTCACGGCAGTCAGCGCGCCAGCAAGGTGGTCAGCACGCAGCACGAGGCCATCGAGGTTGCCAGGCGGATCGCCCGCAACCAGGGAGTTGACGTGGTCATCCACGGCCGCGATGGCAAGATCAGAGACAAGGACAGCTACGGCAACGACCCGTTCCCGCCCCGCGACACCAGGCACTAGCGGCCCTTGATCCTTGCCGCGGCGCGAGGCGAAGAAGCCGAAGCAGCCTCCCTTCGTCTTGCTTGATCACAATGTTCAAGCTGACGTTGCTGAGCAACTGACCGTCCTCGCGCGCTTCCGCCAGGTCGGCGAGCGCTTCCTCCATCTCCACGCCGGCCTCGAGCAAGCGTTCCGAGAGGGCACCCTCACACTGGAGTCGCTGGTCCAGCGGACGGCGGAGATCGGGTCGGTCGAGGGTGAGCTGCGTGCCACCCACCTCAAGTACCACCTGCTGACCAGGCCACTGCTGACCGACGACCAGTTGGTCACCTACGCCCGCCTGCGCGGGTATCCGGACGAGCCTGCCACCCCTCAGCACACGCCAGGGCGACACGGCAACCATGGGTCGTAGCGAATGACGGCCCCGCGCGGCCTGGCGAACGTCCAGACCGCCTCGCCGACTGGCGGCTGTCCGCTGAGGGCCGTCCCTATCGCCCGGCGCCGGGCTCGACCCCGGCAACCGTGAACGCTTCCATCAGTGCGTCGTGATCCGCCTTGACATGGCCGATCGGGTAGTGGCTCAGGGCCACGATGTCGCATGCCACCTGAAGGTCCCCGCTGCGCAAGTGGCCCAGGGCTTCCTTGGCATTCTCAGCGATCTTCTGCGCGTCCCGACCGAGTTTATCAAGCTGCGCCTCGATCTCTCGTCGCTGCTGCTCGTCCACGCTCTGCCCCCCAGGTGGTCTCTCCGCAATGATACTGACTCTGTTGCCGCGGGCGCCGCTCCGCCGATTCCCTCAGCCGGCGGGGCTGCTGCGACAGGCCACTGCGCTCCGCCGACGGACGCCGGCGGAGCGCAGGGCACCCCGCGAACCCTCCACGAGCCCCGTTTGCTCAGATCCGCACACGACCCTATACTGTCGAGCAGTCGGCACACCGTCGAAGGAGGGCAACATGGCGATACTCATGATCCACGACGTATCGGACGGCAGGCTCGCCGAGTACGACCGGGTCATCAAGGCGTTGGAGGCGGCCGGGCAGGGGAATCCGCCGGGGCGACTGTCCCACGTGGCCGCGCGGAAGGGGGATGGCTACCTGGTCGTCGACGTATGGGAGTCCCAGGAGGCGTTCGATCGCTTCGGGCAGACCCTCGTGCCCTTGCTCGAACAGGCGGGCGGCCGCGTTCCGACGCCCCAGATTCACCCCGTGCACAACGTCATCAAGGGTGCATGAAACCGTCCGTCACCGGAGGATTGACCGGCGCCGACGAGGAGGGTTGGCGTGTACGCGCGGATTGTGACGATCCAGGTCCGGCCGGATGAAGATGGACGAGTGCATCCGGATCTTTACAGGATGTTTCAATACCCGCGGTTCGCCACCGGCTCGGCTGGCCTGGCCGCGGGGTCGAGATCCGCGTTGGAGCACGCGGCCGGGCAGCTCGGGGCTGCCGCGCTGGCTCGGCTGAGAACGCCGCTTCAGGTCGTGCCGTCAGCCTCGGTCGACGCGCCAGCTCGGAGGCCGGTGATGTTGAAGGCTGGTACTGACCGGTGGAACCCCTTGAGCGCCAGCTCCCCGACCGGCTCGGCGACGATCAGGGCCTCGAGCATCCCGTGGAGCCGGGCGGGGATCAGGATCTGCCCCCCGGCCGCCTCGCCGCACAGGCGCGCGGCCAGGTTCGCGACCGTGCCGATCGCCGTGTAGTCGTACCGCCCCTCGAACCCGATCCGCCCCAACGTCGCGTAGCCGACCGCGATCCCGACCCCCAGGTCCAGCTCGTAGCCGGCCCCCCGCCACCCGCGCGCGAGGTCGGCCGCCCGATCGCGCATCGCGCAGGCCATCCGCACCGCCCGCTCGGCGTGGTCCGGCTGCGGCAGCGGGTCGTTGAAGAAGACCATCAGCCCGTCCCCGGCGAAGCGGTCGAGCGTCCCCGCATACTGGCGGATCAGCTCCCCCACGGCGGCGTGGAACTCGTTCAGGACGCCGGTAACCTCCTCTGGCTCGGCGGTCTCGGCGAAGGCGGTGAAGCCCCGCAGGTCACAGAAGACGACCGTGATCTGCCGCCGGTGGCTCTCCAGGATCGACTCGTCCCCGGACGAAACGATCATGTTGGCCAACTGGGGCGAGAGATAACGCCGCAGCCGGCCGACCCGCTCCAGTTCTTCGACCTGCTCATGGACGCGAGCCTCGAGCGTCCGAGTGAGGTCGGCCAGCTCGTCAAAGAGGCGGGCGTTCTCGATGGCGATGACCGCCTGGTCGGCGAACGTCGTCACCAAGGCGACGTCCCGCTCGTCGAATGGCAGCCGCCCGCGACGGAACACGATGAGCGTGCCGAGGACCGCGTCCCGGTGCAACAGCGGGGCCACCACCTCAGCTTGGAAGCCGGCCTTGTGCATCACGCTCGCCGGGTATTTCGCTTCGTGCTCCTCGCGTGGCTCATCCGCGACGATCGCCCGTCGCTCTCGGATGGCGCGGCCGCTCACCGACCGTTCGTCCAGCGGCATGACGGCATTGGCGCTCAGTGCCGGATGCCCGCTGGTGGAGGCGACCACCGGGAGTGTCGAGCCGTCGATCCGAAGGATGGCGGCCTCATCGGCATTCGTCAGTCGCGCGGCACTCGCCACGAGCGTTCCCAGAACCGTGTCCAGGCTTGTGGGTGCTGAGGCGATCGCCCGCAGCACCTCGGCGGTGGCCGTCTGCTGCTCCACGGCCTCGGTCAAGTCGTGGTCGCGGCGCTCCAGCTCCTCGAACAGACGGGCGTTCTCTTGCCCGAGCCGGATGTTCTCCTGCTCGAGGTCCGCAGGCCGCTGCCGAAGGGCGGAGGACCGCGGGGAAGAGTCCGGAATCTGAGCAGTCATGCGCCCCCCCCCACCTCGCACCCGGTCACCGTCACTATGCCCCCCGCTGCCGCGCCTGTCAAACCTGAGCGGGCAACACATGTGCGGGCACGCTTCGGCATGAGCAAACGATACGTGGGCACCCCCGAGTGCGAACGGGCAGTGCTCGGCCAGCGGGTCGCCGCCGGCACAGGCCCCGCCCGCGACCTCACCCACGCCCGGATCCTCCTCAAGACCGACGCCGGCTCGGACGGTCCCGCTTGGACCGACGGCAGCGTTGCTGAGGCGCTGGACGCCGGCGTCTCGACCGTCGAGCGGGTCCGCAAGCGCTTCATGGCTCGCCAATCGCTGGGGCATCCCACCCGAGCAGAGCGGCGAGTTTGTCTGGCGGATGGAAGCCATCCTCAGCGTCGACGAGCGACCGGGCCGGCCCAAGCGCCACAAGCCCAGGCGAAGGAGTAGTAGAAGGGACCCAGTGCCCTGTCGACCGTGATTTGACGAGTGGCCGCACATGGTCCATAGTCTTGCAGCGGCGGTCGAACTCCTCGAGAGGATGAAGGCAATCCGTACCAAGGTGCCGACTGGTGGCGCCGCGGACGGCGGAGGAGCAGTCGGAACAGGACTGATCATCATCGACTGGAGCGGACCCAACCGGCAGGAAGCCTGAGCAGGGGGCATCACGATGTCGGCGGAGCAGCGAGCCACCGAGCGAATTCCTGGTTACTGCGCCCTGTGCATCTCGCGCTGCGGGTCGATCGCTGTAGTCGAGGCCGGCCGCTTTGTCGCCCTGGAGCCGGATCCGTCGCACCCCACCGGCCAGGCGCTGTGCGCCAAGGGGCGGGCGGCACCGGAGCTTGTCTATCACCCGGACCGGCTGCTGTATCCCCTGATGCGGACGCGCCCGAAGGGCGACACGGACCCGGGCTGGGAGCGGATCGGCTGGGACGAGGCGCTCGACCTGACCGCGGCCAGCCTGCGGCAGCTCGCGGAACGCCACGGACCGGAGAGCGTCGTGTTCAGCCAGGTCTCGGCGTCCACGTCGGCAATCGTGGACTCGGCGGCCTGGATCCAGCGGCTGATGCGGGCCTTCGGCAGCCCGAACCTGTGCAATTCGATGGAGCTATGCGGTTGGGGGCGGACGTATGCCACCCGCTTCGCCTATGGCATCGGCATGGGTGTCACGGGCACCCCGATGCCGGATCTTGAGAACGCCGGCTGCATCCTGTACTGGGGCTACAACCCGAGCGTCGCGCGACTCTCCCATGCGACCGCGACAGTGGCGGCGCTCAGGCGTGGGGCTCGCCTCATCGTGGTCGATCCGCGCCGCGCCGGGCTCGCCAGCAAGGCCGACCTCTGGCTGCAGGTGCGGCCCGGCTGCGATGCGGCGCTCGCCCTCGGCATCGCCAACATCATGATCGAGCGTGGCTGGTACGATCGCGCCTTCGTCCGCGACTGGACCAACGGCCCGCTCCTGGTCCGCTCGGACAACGGCCGATTGTTGACCGAGGCCGACCTGTCGCCGGAGGGGAGCCCGCGCGCGTACGTCGCCCTGGACGTGGTGACGGGGCGTCCGCTCGCCTATGACCCGTCCTGTCGACGCTACGAGCGGGATGGCGCCGACCCAGCCTTGTTCGGCGAGTACACGCTCGAGACGCCGCGCGGCGCCATCGCCTGTCGGCCGGCCTTCGAGCTGTGCGCCGAGGCCTGTCGGCGCTACTCCCCCGAGGCGGTCGAGGCGATCTGCGGGGTGGAGCGCGACCAGGTCGAGCACGCCGCGCGGCTGCTCTGGGAATCGCGACCGGTCGCCCACTACGCCTGGAGCGGCGTCGAGCAGCAGACCAACACCACCCAGATCTTCCGCGCCATTTCGCTGCTCTACGCGCTGACCGGCAGCTTCGACGCCCCTGGCGGCAACGTGCTCTTTCCAGCCGTGCCGTCCCGCAACGTCGCCGGCGAGGACATCCGGTCGGCGGACCAGCTCGCCCCGGCTCTCGGCCGGGCGGACCGACCCCTCGGCCCGTCCCGCTGGGGAGGAGGGGTCACGACCGACGAGGTCTATCGCGCCATCCTGGAGCAGCAGCCCTACGCCGTCCGCGGGCTGGTCGGGTTCGGGGCCAACCTGCTTCTGGCCCACGCCGACGTCCAGCGCGGGCGCCGGGCGCTGGCGGCGCTCGACTTCTACGTTCACGCCGACCTGTTCATGAACCCGACCGCCGAGCTGGCCGACGTCGTGCTGCCGGTCGCGACGCCCTTCGAGCGGGAGGGGCTCAAGCTCGGCTTCGACATCAGCCCGGCGGCGCAGTCGCTGGTCCAGCTCCGGCGGCCGGTGGTCGAGCCGTGCGGCGAGGCGCGCTCGGACACCGACATCGTGTTCGACCTGGCCTGTCACCTCGGCCTCGGCGCCCACTTCTGGGACGGCGACGTCGAGGCCGCCTACCGCCACCAACTCGCCCCGTCCGGCGTCTCGCTCGAGGCGCTCCGCGAGCACTCGGGTGGGGTGCGGGTGCCGCTCGAGACGCGCTACCGCAAGTACGCCGAGGAGAAGGATGGCGTCCCGCGCGGGTTCGCGACGCCGACGGGCAAGGTCGAACTCTACTCCGAGACCCTCTTGGAGCACGGCTATCCGCCGCTGCCGGAGCACCAGGAGCCGCTCGTGAGCCCGCGGTCACGACCGGACCTAGCCGAGCGCTACCCGCTGATCCTGACCTGCGCCAAGAATGCGCAGTTCTGCGAGAGCCAGCACCGTGGGCTACCCAGCCCGCGGCGACGCGCCCCGGACCCGGAGGTCGAGCTCCACCCGGCTGCCGCGGCCGAGCGCGGCATCCTGGCCGGCGACTGGGTGGCCGTCGAGAGCCCGGACGGGGCCATGCGAGCCCGGGCTCGCCTGAACAACACCCTGCACCCACGGGTCGCTTGTGGCGAACACGGCTGGTGGCAGGCCTGCCCCGAGATTGGCGCGCCGGCCTTCGACCCGTTCAGTCCGGACGGTGCGAACTTCAACCTGCTGATCGGCAACGCCGCGATCGACCCGGTCAGCGGCTCAGTCCCCCACCGGGCCTACCTCTGCCAGATCAGCCGCGTGGAGTGAGTCTTCAGAATCCTGAGGATAGAAAGCCCCTCAAGGGTACGGAAGCTGGGTCATTGAACGCACGCTGGCCTGGTTGTCCAAGTGCCGCGCCGTCCTGATTCGCTGGGACAAATAGGCCAGCAACTACCTCGGCCTGCTCAAGCTCGCGTGCGCCCTGCTGTGGTACCATCGCGTCCTCGGGCGGCCATAGGTCCTGAGGCCGGTGGGCATAGCTGCTCCGCCCGCATCGGCTGCGAGGGGGTGCCATGGGCATCTGGGCGAGCGGTTCCCCGTATGAGGCGTACGTCGGCCGCTGGAGCCGACTGGTCGCGCTGGAGCTCCTGGCCTAGCTCGCCGTGCCGAGCGGCAGCCGATGGCTGGATGTCGGTTGCGGGACCGGCGCGCTGAGTGAGGCCATCCTACGGGACGCGTGCCCCGCTGAAGTGGTGGGCATCGACCCGTCTGACGGCTTCATCGCCTACGCGCGTGAACGCGTCAGGGATGAGCGCGCCAGGTTCGACGTGGCCGATGCGCGGGCATTGCCTTTCAAGGATGCCCGGTTCGATGCCGTCGTGAGCGGGCTGGTGCTGAACTTCATCGAGAGCCCGGAGCGCGGCCTGGCCGAGATGGTCCGGGTGGCGCGACCGAGCGGCACGGTCGCGGCCTACGTCTGGGACTACGCGGGTGAGATGCAGCTCATGCGGCGCTTCTGGGACGCGGCAACGGCGCTGGATCCGGGCGCCCGAGATCTGGATGAGGGACGCCGCTTCCCGGTCTGCCGGCCGGAGCCGCTCGACCGGCTGTTCCGCGATGCCGGCCTCGAGGACGTCGCGGTCCGGTCCATCGACGTACCGACGGTCTTCCGCGACTTCGACGACTACTGGTCACCGTTCCTGGGCGCGCAAGGGCCGGCGCCGAGCTACGCAATGGCACTGGGCGAACAGCAGCGCGTCGCGCTCCGGGAACGGATCCGCGCAGGACTCCCAGCCGCGGACGACGGATCGATACGCCTGATCGCCCGCGCCTGGGCAGCACGCGGCACCACAAGCCCCGGCTAGAGTGCTCGATCCGATGCCCCGGGCCGGGCGGGGCCGGGATTCGAGAGGAGTGTCACATGGCAGGCCAGCCGCAATGGCAGCAGGTCGGCGGGAGCGCCGCCGAGGTCTATGAGCGCCACCTCGTCCCGGCCATGTTCGCTCCTTGGGCTCCGCGACTCATCGAGGCGGCCGACCTAGGCCCCGCGGAACGTGTCTTGGACGTTGCGTGCGGCACCGGGGTGGTGACGCGGCTCGCCGCGGAGCGGATTGGCGGCGATGGCTGGGTCGTCGGGCTGGATCTCAACGCCGCCATGCTCGCGGTCGCCCGCTCGCTGCCACCGGCCTCGGGCGCTCCCATCGAATGGTGCGAGGCCAGCGCGCTCGCCATGCCGCTGCCGGACGGGGCCTTCGACGTGGTGCTGTGCCAGCAGGGCCTGCAGCAGTTTCCAGATCGCCCGACGGCGTTGGGCGAGATGCACCGCGTCCTGCGATCTCCCGGTCGGCTGGCAGCAAGCGTCTGGGGTCGGATCGAGCGGAGCCCGGGCATGGCCGCCCTGGTGCAAGCGCTCGAGCGGCACGTGAGCGCGGCGGCGGCCGACAACCGGCGCGCACCGTTCGCGCTCGGCGATGCAGATGAACTGGGCAACCTGGTCAGGGGCGCCGGGTTCCGCGACGTTACCGTTCGCTCGCTCGTCAACAGGGCTCGCTTCCCGTCTCCCGAGAAGCTCGTCGAGTACCAGCTCGCCGCGACACCGCTATCGACGCTAGGTGGCATGACCGATCAGGCGCGCGCCGCGATCATCCGGGACGTTAGCGCGGCGCTGCGGGCGTACGTCGACGATGACGGCCTCACCTTCCCGATGGAAGCGCACTTCGTGGTCGCTCGCACATGGGAGTTCCGGTTCCCGGTCTGAGATAGTCACTTACCGCGGGGCCGGCGAGGGGCTGCGCCCGCGCCGGACGGTCGGCCGCCTGGTGGCGGACCGTCTCCTGGCGGCTCGAGATGTGAGCGGACTCTGGTGAAGATGCGGCCGAGGTCCTGGATGTCGGCGGAGTCGAGCAGATGGAGCAGGTGCTCGCGCACGGACGTTACGTGCGCCAGGGCCGCTCGACCGAGTGTCCGGCGCCCCTTCGGGGTGATGCTCGCGTAACTGCCGCGCCGGTCGTCGTCGCAGGGCTGGCGGCTGATGACGCCCTCGCGCGCCATTCGCGCGACCTGGTAGGTCAGGCGGCTCGGCGAGAAGACCATCCGATCGGCCAGCTCACGCATCCGCAGCCGCCCTTCGGGGGCTTCCGAGAGCAGCAGGAGGACGTGGTACTCGAACATCGTCATCCCCTGCGAGGCCTGCAGGTCGTCGTCGATGCGGGCGTTGAGGCGCAGGCTGCCCTCGATGTAGGCGCGCCAGGTGGCTTCTTCGGTGGGGGAGAGCCAGCGGGTCATGCTCTTACCATACGCGGTCGTTCAAATTTTGACAACCGCGCTCTCCGGCTGTATACTTCAAAATTGAACGAGATGCCGAGCGTGGCGCCTCGTGACTCCGGGAGGCACAGCATGCCAGCAGTTACCGTCGACGACATCCTCGCCCTGCCCAGGGTGGCCCAGATCGAGCCGGGGCGCACCGCGCTGCGCCGGGTGCGCTCCGTCAGCACGGCGCCCAGCGGCTTCGAAGGCGAGGGCTTCCCAGTTCGCCGCGCGTTCGCCGGTGTCTCGCTGACCGATCTCGACCCGTTCGTCCACCTCGACCAGATGGGCGAGGTGGAGTACGCGCCCGGCGAGCCGAAGGGCACCCCGTGGCACCCGCACCGCGGATTCGAGACCGTCACCTATATGATCGACGGTGTCTTCGAGCACCAGGACTCCAACGGGGGCGGCGGCGTCATCACCAACGGCGACACCCAGTGGATGACCGCCGGGGCCGGCATCCTGCACATCGAGAAGCCGCCGGAGTGGCTGGTCGTCAGCGGGGGCCTGTTCCACGGCCTGCAGCTCTGGGTCAACCTGCCGTCGCGGGACAAGATGGTCGCCCCACGCTACCAGGACATCCGCGGCGCGTCCGTGTCGCTGCTCAGCTCGCCCGACGGAGGCGCCCTGGTGCGCCTGATCGCCGGAGACCTTGGCGAGCAGCGCGGGCCCGGCGCCACCTATACCCCTATTTCGATCCTGCACGCCACCGTCCAGCCGGGGGCCGAGCTAGATCTCCCTTGGAGGTCGGACTTCAACGCGCTGGTTTACGTCCTGAGCGGTTCGGGCTATGTCGGGGCCGAGCGCCGACCCGTGGGCATGGGGCAGCTCGCCGTGCTGGACGCTGGGGACGCGATCCGGGTGGGCGCCGACCGCGCCCAGGACAGCCGCACTCCGGCCCTCGACGTGTACGTCATGGGCGGGCTGCCGATCCGCGAGCCGGTCGCCCACTACGGCCCGTTCGTGATGAACACCCGCGATCAGCTCGTCCAGGCGTTCGAGGACTACCAGGCCGGACGGCTGGGGTCGATCCCGGCGGATTAGCGTCGCTAAAGGACTGTCTGAACAGGGCGTGTCGGCCACCCGGCAACGGCGTGACCTCTTTGGGTGGAGGCGCAGGTGCGATAGGCTCGCCGCATATCGTGGGAACGCCAGATGGGAACGCCAGGAGAGGAGCGATGACGAGCCAGACGAACCCCGCCGAGGCCGAAGTCGAGCAGGCGGCCAGGGCATGGATGGAGGCCGCTGGGCGGCGCGACGCCGATGCTCTCGACCGGGTCCTCGCGGCAGAGTTCACCATGCTCACCAACCAGGGCAGCTAGATCGACAGGGTCCAGTGGCTGGAGAACATGCTGCACCGCGTCGGGCCCGAGTTCACCCCGCCCGAGTTTCTGGACGTGCGGGTCCACGTGTACGGAGATGCCGCGCTCATGACCCGTACGGGCCAAAAAGGGGGCCATCCGGCGCCGGCCCAGACCGCGCCCAGACGCCGCCAGCGGGAAGATAGGCCGCCCCGGCCCGCCGGGCGGTACCTCCCAGGGCGCCGCTCCGGCTCCAGGTACCGCCCCAGCAAGCATCTAGCGCGTCGCCTGGTCGGTCGGTTCGCGATGGCCTTGGGCACCGGGCCCTGAGCCGTCGTGGCCTC
>Ga0136617_10005766_pt1 | contig 11093 bp, 7 predicted proteins | sample AntDrymUQ3222106_2_FD_129672 | JGI IMG/M metagenome (GOLD analysis project Ga0136617, IMG submission 129672) | Polar desert sand microbial communities from Dry Valleys, Antarctica - metaG UQ322 (21.06) | ecosystem: Environmental > Terrestrial > Soil > Desert | place: Antarctica: Dry Valley...
AGCTCGGCGCGCTTGCTGTCGGCCGTCTGTGTCTGCGCCTGGCGCAGGAGCGCCCAGGCCTGCGGGTTCGACCACGCGCCGCCCTCTGTCGGCAGGTCCTTGCCTGCCTGGACTCTTGGCCCGAACAGCACGTTCAGGAGGTTGTCCGGGTCGCCGGTGTCGCCGGTCCGGCCGAGAAGCCACAGGCCGAACCTGTTCTCGCGGGCGTCCCTCTGGTACTCCGTCCAGTCCTCGGTCCGGAGGGTCGCCTTGATGCCGATCTTCGCGAGGTCGGCCGCGAAAGCCTCAGCGATCCGCCTTGGATCCGGGTAGTAGGTCTGCGAGACCGGCATGTACCAGAGATCGGTCTCGAAGCCGTTCGGCAGGCCGGCATCAGCGAGCGCTTTCTTCGCGGCCGCCTCGTCGTACCTGTAGAAGTCGGTGACGCTGTCGTCGTAGCCGAGCATGCCCGGGACGAGGAACTGCGACGCCGCCTTCGCCTCGCCGGCGAACAGCGCCTGGGCGATCGCGCTCCTGTTGATCGCGTGCGCGACCGCCTTGCGGGCGTTCACGTTATCGAACGGTTTCATCGAATGATTCACGCCGAGGTACGCGACATTCAACGGCGGCCGCGGGATGTAGGCAAGGTTCGGGTCCGCTTTCAGCGTGGCGAGGTCCTGGGGCGAGAAGTCGCGGACCGCGTCGACGCTTCCCGCCTTCAGCTCAAGGATGCGGGCTGCGCTGTCCTTGATGAAGCGGAACGTGACCTTGTCGAGGTACGGCAGCGGCATGCCCTTCTCATCCCTTTGCCAGTAGGTCGGGTTCTTGTCGAGGACGATCTGCACGCCTTTCTGCCATGCGCCGGGCTTGAATCCGAACGGGCCCGTGCCCGCGGCATCCTTGGAGCTCACGGTCATCCAGCCGTCGGGATCATCCCGAACGGACCTGGGGCTGACGATCGCGAAGGATGGCATCGTCAGGTTCGCGAGGAACGGGCCGAACGCGTACTTCAGCGTGAAAACCACGGTCGTCGCGTCCTTCGCCTCGACCTTGCTGATGATCGAATCGCTGTCGAAGCCGTTCCACATGGCGCCGAAGTAGGCGAACCCGTCGCCTACCGGCTTCCCCCGCTGCGGGTGCTTCGTGGTGCGGCCACGCTCGAAGTTGAACACGACGGCCTCGGCGGTGAGGTGGGTACCGTCGTGGAACTTCACGTCGTCACGCAGGGTGAACGTCCAGGTCCTGCCATCGCCTGACGGCTCCCATTTCGTCGCGAGCTTCGGCACGATCTTGAAGCCCGTCGGCTCATAGGCGACGAGCGACTCGAAGATCTGCCGCGTCACGAGCAGCGAGTTGCCGTCCGTGACGTTCCAGGGGTCGAGCACCGTGATGTCGCCGGATTGCCCGAACCGGAAGTTGCCGCCCGCTTGCGCGGCAGCCTGACCGTCCGCGCCGGGGGAAGCCTGCCTCGTCGGCCGGTCCTGTGCGCATGAGCTCGCCACGAAGGCGAGAAGGAACAGCAGCGCCGGGGCGCTCCAGATCCGTCTCAGACGAGAGATGGGCTCGGCAGGCCGGACCGGTTCAGAGTCCCCGCCTGGGGTCGAGGGCGTCGCGCAGGCCGTCCCCGATGAAGTTGATCGAGAGCACCGTCAGGAAGATGCAGAGGCCCGGGAAGATCGCCCAGTGCGGGGCGAAGTCGATGTAGTCCTTCCCGTCGAACAGGAGGCGCCCCCAGGTCGGCAGGTCCGAGGGAAAGCCGAGGCCGAGGAAGGAGAGCGTCGACTCGGTGAGGATCGCGCCGCCAACGCCGATCGTCGCCGCGACGAGGACCGGGCTCAGCACGTTCGGCAGGATGTGCTTGACGATGATGCGCAGGTGGGGAGCGCCGACGGCGCGCGCGGCCTCGACGAACTCCTTCTGCTTGAGCGAGAGGAACGAGGCGCGGACGAGGCGGGCGACCGCCATCCAGTTCAGGATCCCGATCACCGCGACGATCATGAGGAAGATCCCGAGCTCGGGTCCGAGTGCCGCCCGCAGCGTGTCCCGGAACAGGAAGATGATCACGAGCAGCAGCGGCAGGATCGGCAGCGAGAGGAACAGGTCGGTCAGCCGCATGAGCGGGCTGTCCAGCCGGCCGAAGTAGCCGGCGACCGCGCCGATGGTCGTCCCGAGGGTGATGGCGATGAGCACGGCGCTGAGCCCGACGGCGATGGAGATCCGGCCGCCGGACAGCGCCCGCGCGAACATGTCGCGGCCGAGGTCGTCGGTGCCGAAGGGGTGCGTGACCGACGGACCCAGGAGGCTGCGCGAGAAGTCGATGTCGTTCGTCGGCTGCGTCCACACGTACGGGCCGACGAGGGTCGCGAGCACGATGAACGCGAGCGTGAACAGGCCGACCATGGCCAGGCGGTGCCGCCGGAACTGGAACCAGGCGTCGCGCCACAGCGACCGGGCCGGGCGCAGCGCCTCGGCCGGGGCCAGCGGGGCAAGCCGGACCCCCGTCGTCGCCATCAGGCGTGCCCTTCGGGACATGTTCGCTCGTGCATCCGCGTCGGCTGCGGCCGCCGCGTCCTGCCCTCGCTCACGCGTACTTGATCCGGGGATCGAGCACCGCATAGAGGACATCCGCGACGAGGTTGAAGAGGACGACGAGCACCGAGAAGATGAACACGACTCCCGCGACGACGGGGATGTCCCCGTTGCCGATGGACCGGACCAGCAGCTCGCCGATGCCGGGGACGCGGAAGATCTGCTCGGTGACGATCGCGCCGCCGAACACCGTCGGGACGCCGAGCGCGATCAGCGTCACGACGGGGATGAGGCTGTTGCGGAGCACGTGGCCGATGATGACCGTCCGCTCCACCAGGCCCTTCGACCGGGCGGTCCGCACATAGTCGAGCGGCAGGTGCTCCAGCATCTCCGAGCGGACGTAGCGAGTGAGCACGGCCGCGTTGAAGAGCCCGAGCACGGCGATGGGCATGATCGACTGCTTCACCTGCAGACCCAGGGAGTTCAGGTCGGTGATCTTCAAGTTCGAGTCGTAGATGAACGGCAGCCAGCGCAGGTTCACGCTGAAGATGATGATGAGCAGCAGGCCGGTGAAGAACGTCGGCGTCGAGAAGCCCATGAAGGCGAGCGTCGTCGCGACGTTGTCGAGCAGCGAGTAGCGCTTCACGGCCGAGATCATCCCGATCGGGATGGCGATGAGCACGCCCACCAGGTAGGCCACGCCGACGACGGCGAGCGTGTTCGGCAGCCGCTGGGCGATGAGGTCCATCACCGGCACGTGGCTCAGGAAGGACTGGCCGAAGTCGCCCCGCAGCATGGCGGTGAGCCACTTCACGTACCGGATGTGAAGTGGCTCGTCGAGCCCGAGCGAGCGGCGGATGTTCTCGCGGATCTCCGGCGGGACGCGCGGGTCCGCGCCGAACGCGGAGAGCGGGTCGATGGGCGAGAGCGACAGGATGATGTAGATGACGAGGCTGATCGCGATGAGCGTCGGGATCGCGATGAGCAGCCGCCGCAGGATGTATCTACCCACCGCTCACCCGTCCTCGCTCGCCACCCCGCCGAGTCTCGCTCCGTGTGGCCGCTACTTGGACCAGTCGGCGATGTTCCACATCTCCGAGTCCCACGGGGTGGGGTTGACGCCCTTCAGCGTCTTGCTCCGACCGGAGGTCGCGAAGGTGCGGTTGATGAGCGGGACGATCACCACGTTCTTGATGAGGTGGTCGTTCGCCGCGATGACGAGCTCGGCACGCTTCTTCGTGTCGGTCTCCGTCTTCAGTGACGCGACGATCTTGTCGAAGTCAGGGTTCGAGTAGCGCGCGTAGTTGCCCTTCTGCCAGTTGTTCGCCTTCGAGGCGATCTCCGCGGTGCTCCAGCCCGACTCGAGCAGGGCCGTCGGGTCAGGGTCGCCGGAGTTCGTGTACATCTCGACGTCCGCCCAGAAGTGGTTGGCACCGTCGGGTGCGTTCGCCGTGAAGAAGACGGCGGCGTCGACGCTCTTCAGCTCGACCTTCACGCCGATCGCCTCCCAGCCCTTCTTCACGATGTCCTGCTCCTTCTGGCGGAGCGCGTTCACCGTGGTCTGGTAGAGGACCTGCAGCTTCACGCCGCCCTTGGCACGGATGCCGTCGGCCCCCTTCACCCAGCCTGCCTTGTCGAGCTCGGCGTTCGCTGCGGCAAGGTCGTACTTGCAGACATCGAGGCCGTCCGTGTTCTTGGACACCAGGTCCGGGGGCGCCGTGATGAGGTTGCAGGTGGCCTTCCCGGTGAGGCCATCACCGTAGAGCTCCTTGCCCATGGTCGCGCGGTCGGTGGCCATCGCGAGCGCGCGGCGCACCGCAGGATCCGTGAGGAAGGGGTGCTTCGTGCTGGGCTCGGCGCGGTTCTCACCGAGCGCCGGGCTCGGGTCCGCGAAGTTGAAGAGCAGTCGCTCGATGCTCGCGCCGTATACGGTGAAGAGCTCACCGGCGGTGCTCGCCGTCGACATCGGGCGGAGGATGTTCGCCTCGACCTGGAGGTTCCAGGCGTAGTCGACGTCGCCGGTCTGGAAGACCGCGCGCGCCGCCGTCGCGGCGTCGCCGCCGCCCTTGAAGGTGACGGTCTTGAAGAACGGCTTGTTCGCGTCGCGGAAGTTCTCGTTCATCTCGTAGAGCACGGTGTCGCCGGGCTTGAACTCCTTGACCTTGTAGGGCCCGGTGCCGATCGGCTTGATGTTGCCGGGGGCCGTCTTGGCGCCGGCGCCCTTGAAGGCCGCGAACTGCGCCTTCTGCAGGATCGCGCTCGAGCCGCTCACGCCGAACTTGTAGTAGAACGGCTGCGGCTTGTCGTACGTCACGACCACGGTCGTCGGGTTCGAGGCGACGACCGACTTCACGTCGGACACGTACGAGCCGGTGCTGACGGCCGAGGCCGGGTCCTTCATGTAGTCATACGTGAAGGCGACGTCGTCCGCGGTGAAGGGCGTGCCGTCGGACCACTTCACGCCGGAGCGGAGCTTCCAGGTGACGGTCGTGAAGTCCTTCGCCACGCCGCCGTTCTCGATGGTCGGGATCTCGGCCGCGAGGCCGTTCGCGATCGGCTTCCCGTTCGCGTCCCACGACGCAAGTGGCTCGAGGACCAGCCTGGCGGCATCCGCGTCCTTCGTGCCGGTCGCCTGGTGCTGGTTCAGGATGGTCGGTGCCTGCCAGTACAGGATCTTGAGGTCACCACCCTGACCTCGCGTGAACGCCGCGGCCGCGGGTGAGCCGGGCGCGCCGCCCGTGCCCGCCGCCGGCGGGGTCGTCTGTCCGCAGGCGCTGACCGCAAGGGCCAGCGCCGCCGTAACGGCTAGTGCTCGTCGCCAGGATCCAGTCACTCTCAAGACCTCCTACACCGTGTCACGGCGGCCATGTGTTGCCGACGTGTCATCCGGATGACTTTACTTGGGTACCGGCCTGATGGCGAGAGGGTTCGGTCCGGGCGCCCGGGGGGCCAGGCCGGCCTAGCCGTTCCCCTTGAGGCGCGGGTCCAGCGCGTCTCGCAGCCCGTCACCGACCAGGTACAGACACAGGACGGTCAGGAAGATCATGAATCCGGGCGAGACGACGAGCCACCAGGCGCGGCTGAAGTACGAGGCCGCGTTCGACAGCATGTTCCCCCACGAGGGCGTCGGCGGCATGATGCCCAGGCCCAGGTAGCTGAGGGCCGACTCGGCCAGGATGATCGTCCCCACGTCGATCGCCATGAGCACGAAGATCAGCGGCAACACGTTCGGCAGGATGTGCCGGAACATGATCCGCCCGGACGACGCACCGATGGTCTTCGCGGCAGTGATGAACTCGCGCTCCCGAAGGGCGAAGGTCTGCCCGCGGACGAAGTTCGTGATGCCCGTCCAGAAGAGCATGCCGATGATGATCGTCAGCGTAAGCGCGCTCGGCGAGAAGAGCGCGGCGATGATGATGAGCAAGAAGATCGTCGGGATCGAGTTCAACGTCGTGATGAACCAGGTGATGACGTCGTCGACCCGGCCCCTGAAGTAGCCGGCGATGAGCCCGAGCAGCACGCCGATGGTGAGGTTCATGAACGCGGCCATGAAGCCGACGAAGAGCGACACCTGGCCGCCGTACAGCAGGCGCACGACCTGGCTCCGGCCGACCTCATCGGCGCCCAGGAGGTAGCCCGGCGGGTCGAGCGTCGGCGCGCTGTACGTCCGCAGGAGGTCCTGACGCTCGAACGACATCCGGAAGACGTGCTCCGACAGCAGGGGCGCGGCCAGAGACGCCAGGATGAGCACGACGAGGATCACGGCCGACGCCATGGTGAGCTTGTCACGACGGAGCTTGTACCAGGCGTTGGACCAGAGCCCGGCCGAGATCCGGCGGGCCGGGATCGGCGCGGGCGCGGCCATGGCGCGGTCGGCGGTGGCCATCTAGCGCACCTTGATCCGCGGGTCGACCATCGCGTAGACGATGTCCCGCAGGAGGTAGCTGAGGACCAGGAGCGTGCTCGCGAGCATGACGCCCGCCATGATGACCGGGTAGTCCTTGCTCCGAGCGGCGGCATAGGTGAACTGCCCGACTCCCGGCCAGGTGAAGACCTGCTCCACGACCAGCGCACCGGACACGAGCGCCGCGAGGAGGCCGCCGAGCGCGGTGACCATCGGGATGAGCGCGTTCCGCAGCGCGTGCACGTACACGACACTGCGGTTCTTGAGGCCCTTCGCGTGCGCCGTGCGCACGTAGTCCTGCGAGATGACGTCGAGCGTCTCGGTGCGCAGGTACCGCGAGTAGTTCGCGATACCCGCGAGCGCCAGGACGAACGCCGGCATGATGATGTGCCGGAGGCGGTCGCCGATGTCCCACATGTCCTTGCCGACCGTCAGCACCCCCTGGCTCGGCAGGAGCCGGAGCGTGACGGACACGAAGATGATCATGAGCAGGCCGATCCAGAAGGTCGGGATGGCATGGCCGATGACGCCGAAGACGCGGATGACGTTGTCGACCCAGGAGCCGCGGCGGAGCGCCGCGGTGACCCCGAGCGGGATGCCGATCGCCAGCTGGAGGAGAAGCGCGGCGAAGGCCAGCTGGAGGGTGGCCGGCATGCGCTCGAGGAGCAGCGGCAACGCCGGCCGGTTGTAGGTGAGCGACATGCCGAAGTCCCCGCGGACCACTTGCCCGAGCCAGTCGACGTATTGCAGCGGGAGCGACTTGTTCAGCCCGTAGTACTCGCGGAGCGCTTCGATGTCCGCCTCGGTGATGTCCAGCGCACCGAAGGTGTACAGGCGGACGGGATCGCCCGGGGAGAGCCGCGTGATGACGAACACGATGACGGAGATCCCAAGCAGTGTGGGGATGGCGTAGAGGAGCCGTCGCAGGATGTAGGTCCGCATCGGTCGTCGTGTCCCTCCACGCGGCCCGGGGTGGCGACGTCGCCGCCGCCACCCCGTCGCTTACCGGTAGGTGCTCGCTACTTCTTGATCCACCACTTGTGGATGTTCCAGTCGCCATTTGGACTGAAGGAGCCGGGCTCGATCCCGCGGATCCGAGCGTCCGTGGCGAGGATACGGTTCTGCGCGAAGCCGAAGTTGTACGGCACGTCCTCGTTCAGGATCTTGTTCATCTCCTGGTAGGCCTTTTGCCGCGCGCCCTGCGAGCAGTCAGGACCGTTCCGGCCCTGCTCGATGAGCTTGTCGACCTGTGGGTTGCTGTAGCCGACGAAGTTGTTCCCGGCCTTGGCCGGGCTCGAGACGTTGCTCGAGTGCCAGATCGTGAAGGGGTCGGGGTCGGCGGCGAGCTGCCAGCCGATGATGACCGCCTCGACCTCCGGGCTGCCGCCCGTGAGCTTCGGCACGAGCGACTCGAAGGCCTCGAGCTTCGGGGTGATCTTCACGCCGATCTGCTTGTACTGCTCGACCGCGACCTGAAGGAACGTCTCGCGCGTCTTGTTCCCCTGGTTGGTCACGATCGTGATCGCAAGCGGCTTGCCGTCCTTCGCGAACGTGCCGTCGGCACCCTTTGCGAAGCCCGCTTCCTTGAGCAGGGTCTCGGCCTTGGTCTTGTCGTAGGCGTACTGATTGAGGTTGGTACCGGCCGCCCAGGCGACCGGTGGGTGGTGCGCGAACTGCTTGGTGCCTTCTCCGAAGAGCACCGCCTTGACAACTTCGTCCGTGTTCAGGCCATACATGAGCGCCTGGCGGACCTTCTTGTCTCCGAGGAAGGCGACGTTCGGGTTGTTGACGCGCCAGCCGATGTACACGTAGCCGTTGTCGGGCCACTTGTACAGCTTGACGTTCTCCGCAGTCGAAAGCGTGGCGACGTCGCCGGGCTGGACGATGCCGTGCGTGAGCTCGCCCGTGCGCAGCTGCGCCGCCGCGACCGTCGAGTCGGCGACGACCTTGAGGACGAACTCCTCGATAAGGGGCGCGCCCTGCCAGTAGGTCTCGTTGCGCGAGAGGATGACCTGGTCACCCTTGCGCCATTCCTTGAACTTGAAGGGTCCGCTGGCGGCGGGCGGCGCGTTGTTCTCGGCCGCCTGGTCGACGTTCGCGTTCACGTCCGCGTCGACGGTGTACTTGCCGAAGACGTGATCGGGCATCGGCGCGGAGCCGAACACGTTCGCCAGCGCCGGGCAGAACACCTTCGTGAACTTCACGGTGAATTTCTTGGGGTCTGCCGAGTCGATGACGATCCCCGAGATGGCGGTGGCCTTGCCCGTGGAGTAGTCCTGGTACCCCTCGATGTCGTTGAAGGTGCTCTTGTTCGGGGTGACCTTGCTGCGCGCCTGCATCTTCACGCGGGCGAGGAAGTCTTGGGCGATGATGGGCTTGCCGTCCGACCAGTTCGCCTTGGCTTCGATCGTCCAGCTGAAGGTGAGGCCGTCCGAGCTGACGGTCCACTTGCCGAGCCAGGGCTTGATCTCCCCGGTCTTGTGGTCGGCGGTGACGAGCGAGTCGTAGATCTTGCCGCTGACCTGGGTCGATGTCGCGTCGTTCGAGGTCGCGGGGTTGAGGCGCTGGATGTCGCTGAACGAGCCCGAGATGAGCCGTCCGCCTTGGACGGGCTGTTCCTGGGAGTCCGCCGCCGCTCCGCCCGCCGGTCCCGCCGGCCCGCAGGCCGCGGTCACGAGCGAGAGCGTGCCGAGCAGCGCGACCAGGAGCCGCGGGGTGCGCGAGTGCTGACTGGCCATTGCCCCTCCTGTCGTGGTCATGCCGGTCCGTAGCGAACCGGACGCATTACGCTGGATTCTAGAAGGCCACCGCGCCCGGCGCGGCGCCTCGGGCAGCCTCACGTCTTGATACCGTGCCCGCGCCGGGCCAGTTCAGGTCCGCCTTCCCTAGGCCCCCGGGAAATGGCAGGCGGCCCAGTGCCGTGGCGCGTGCTCGATGAACTCCGGGTCCACCTCGGAGCAGATCTGCTGCGCCTTCCAGCACCGCGTGTGGAAGCGGCAGCCGGTCGGTGGATTGACCGGGCTCGGGACGTCACCGGTGAGGATGATCCGCTTCCGCTTGGTCTCGATCGCGGGATCGGGGATCGGAACGGCTGACAGCAGCGCCTGGGTGTACGGATGAAGGGGATGCTCGTAGAGGTCGATCCGGTCCGCCAGCTCCACCACCTTGCCCAGGTACATCACCGCGACGCGGTCGGAGATGTGGCGGACCACCGACAGGTCGTGGGCGATGAAGAGGTAGGTGAGCTTGAACCGGTCCTGGAGCTCCTCCAGGAGGTTGATCACCTGGGCCTGGATCGAGACGTCCAGCGCTGAGATCGGCTCGTCGCACACGATGAAGTCGGGCTCGACGGCAAGGGCCCGCGCGATGCCGATGCGCTGCCGCTGCCCGCCGGAGAACTCGTGCGGGTACCGGTTCGTGAAGTAGGGATTGAGTCCGACGACCTTCAGGAGCTCCTGCACGCGCTCGGTCTTGGCCCTGCCCGCGGCGAGGTGGTGGACCTCGAGCGGCTCGCCGATGATGTTGCCCACTGTCATGCGCGGATTCAGCGACGCGTACGGGTCCTGGAAGATCATTTGCATCCGGCGGCGCATCTTCCGCATCTGCTCGCCACCGAGCGTGGTGAGCTCGGTGCCCTCGAACTTCACCGAGCCCGAGGTCGGCTTGTAGAGCTGGAGGATCGCCCGGCCGGTCGTCGACTTGCCGCAGCCGGACTCGCCGACGAGGCCGAGCGTCTCGCCCTTCTCGACGAAGAAGTCGATGCCGTCGACCGCCCGAACGGCGCCCACCTGGCGCTGGAAGATGATCCCCTGCGTCAGCGGGAAGTGCATCTTGAGGGCGCCGACCTCGAGCAGGTTGCGTCCGCTGTCGAACGTCGCCGACGAGCGGCTCCGCTCGATGAACTCGTCCTTGGGCGGCGCGGTCGGTGTCACGGCCATCTCGTCCTCCCTACGACGTCGCGGCCGGAGGCGGCGGCGTGTCGGCGCTCGCATCCGCGCGCTTCGTCTCGATGGGCAGGTCCGCAACCTGCTCCTTGATCTCCTCGAGCTTCGCCACGTCGCCGATGTCGCGGCGCCAGTCGGTGTCGACGAGCCAGCCGCCGCCGGCGACGCTCTGGGTGCCCCAGCAGCGCGCCTCGTGGTCGGGCTTCGCATTCGGGATCGGGATCAGCGCCGGCTCCTTCTCGTGGCAGATGTCACGGCGGTACTGACACCGCGGCTCGAACCGGCAGCCCGGCGGCGGGGAGATCAGGTCCGGCGGAAGCCCCTCGATCGGCAAGAGCTTCGCCTTGCGTGACTCGTCGAGCCGCGGGATCGACCGCAGCAGTCCCCAGGTGTACGGCATCTTCGGGTTCGCGAAGAGCTCACGCGTGTCGGCCTTCTCGACGATCTTGCCGCCGTACATGACATGGATCCGCTGGGTCATCCCCGCGACGACCCCGAGGTCGTGGGTGATGAGGATGAAGGCGGTGCGGAACTCGCGCGCGAGGTTCTTCAAGAGGTCGAGGATCTGCGCCTGGATCGTCACGTCGAGGGCCGTTGTCGGCTCGTCGGCGAGGATGAGCTTCGGGTTGCACGAGAGCGCCATCGCGATCATCACGCGCTGCCGCATGCCCCCCGACAGCTGGTGCGGGTAGTTGTCGATTCGCTCCTCGGGCGACGGGATCCCGACCACGCGGAAC
>Ga0136617_10005767_pt1 | contig 11091 bp, 11 predicted proteins | sample AntDrymUQ3222106_2_FD_129672 | JGI IMG/M metagenome (GOLD analysis project Ga0136617, IMG submission 129672) | Polar desert sand microbial communities from Dry Valleys, Antarctica - metaG UQ322 (21.06) | ecosystem: Environmental > Terrestrial > Soil > Desert | place: Antarctica: Dry Valley...
GAGCTTGCGTTCCCTCTCCCCCTGCTGGGAGAGCTTGCGTTCCCTCTCCCCCAGCGGGGAGAGGGTTAGGGTGAGGGGGAAACGCCGTTGCTGGATTTTGAGATGAGTTCTAGTTCGATGGTCGACGTCGCGGTGCGTGGGCAAACCCTGCGCCTTCTTCCGCAGAAAGCAGCGTACTGGGTGGAGAGAAAAACGCTTTTAGTGGCGGACACGCATTTCGGGAAAGCCGCTGCGTTCCGCCGCCGCGGCATTCCGATTCCCGCAGGCACGACCGAAGGAGACCTGGCCCGGCTGGAACGTCTTCTCGCAATCACGCGCGCGGAACGCGTCTTTTTTTTAGGGGACTTGGTACACCTAGGCCGCGCCACTGACGAGAAGACGATCGAGCGATTGGCACGCTGGCGCGCCGCCCACACGTGTGTGGATATGGCTTTGATCTTGGGTAACCACGACGGGAAGCTCGATAAAGTCAGCGCGGCGCTCGGCCTGCGCGTGCAAGCCGACTGTGGCGAGTCACCGTTTCTCTTCCGTCACGAGCCGCCCCCCCAACACAGTCTCGACTACACGGAGGGGGCTCTATACGCCGTCACCGGGCACGTGCATCCTGCGGTCCGCTTGTTCGACGATCAAGGCGGGCGGTTGCGCGCACCGTGTTTTTGGTTCACGCCGACTTTTGCCGTTCTGCCCGCATTCGGAAGCTTCACTGGGTGCTACGAAGTGACGCCAGGGCCCTTCGATGGTGTCTACGTAACGGGCGACGGCGAGGTGGCGCAGGTGCAGGAGTTTCGCGAGGCTTAAGTGGCCGGGATCCTCAAACCGAAACGGGTCACCCGACCATTAGCGATCCCTCGCGCGAATATCCAGCCGCAAACTGATCCGAATAGAGATCACACCGTCTGCCAAGACTGCGAACACCGCGATCGGTGGCGCTGGGCTGGTGGCCTGTAACGGGGGAATCGGTAGTGAACGAACGTGGTATGGCGCGGCTATTCGCGCTTAAGTGCAAGGGCGCCGCTGCGCAGCAAGGGTAGGTCCCCTTGCAAGCAGCGGCAACGCAGCAATCGGCGCGAATAGCTCGCCAGACACTATCGATTCCCCGTTACAGGCAACTAGCATCGGGTCGGAGCGCAGCGCTGTGCAATGAGCCCTCGGTCCGAAGCGCTGCCATGGCGCGCATCGGTTTCGGCTACCATGCACATACGCGGCCTGCTTGCGCGTACGCGCGAGGCAGCAGGACATCGCCGCTTTTTAAGGAGGATTCATGAACGCTGCTCGCCTGCTGACACGCGCGCTCACCATCGCGCTCATCGCTCTTGCCCCCACGCCAGTGTTTGCGCAAGCGTGGCCAGCGAAGCCCGTCCGGATCATCGTGCCGTACCCGGCTGGCGGGACGTCCGATATCCTCGCGCGTACGGTATCGATCAAGCTCTCCGAGCTTTGGGGCCAGTCGGTCATCGTCGAGAACAAGCCCGGCGCGAACGGCAACGTTGGCGCCGAATTCGTCGCCAAGAGTCCGGCTGACGGTTACACGGTCCTGCTGGCGGACGTTGGCGCGATCGCGATCAGTCCGAGTGTCTATACAAAGCTTGGCTACGATCCGAACCAGGACTTCTCGCCAGTCACGATGGTCGCGTATTCGCCACACATCCTCGCCGTCAATCCCAGCGTGCCAGTGAAGTCGGTGCAGGAGCTCATCGCGTATTCCAAAGCGCAGAACGGGAAGATGAACTACGCCGCCTCGTCGGTCGGAAGCGCACCGCATCTTGCGGGCATTGATTTCGCGAACCGAACCGGCACGCAATGGGCGTACATCCCGTATAAGGGCGGGGCGCAAGCGATCACCGATGTCGTCGGTGGTCAGGCGGACGTGTTGTTCAACGGCATGCTCGCGACGTATCCGCACGTCAAGAGCGGCAAACTGAAGATCCTTGCCGTATCGAGCGCGAAGCGCGTACCCGCAATCCCGGACGTGCCCACGGTCGCTGAAAGCGGCGTTACCGGATTCGAGACCGGATCATGGCAGGGCGTGCTGGCACCTCCGAACACGCCCGCGCCAGTCGTCGCGAAAATGAACGCCGACTTGATCAAGGTGCTGCAGGACCCGGAGACCCGCGACAAGCTGGCGGCGCAAGGCGCCGAAGTGCGCACTCTAACACCAGAGGCGATGAAGGCGTTCATCAAAGACGAAACCGGGCGTTGGGCGAAGGTCGTGAAAGACGGCGGCGTCAAGGTCGAGTGATCGCGTGAGCGGCGCCGGGCCGTCCCGAGGCGCAGGACTGCGGGCCGCCAGCGTGGGTAGCGCAGCGGCCGAATTGGCCAATGAGGGCCGCACGCGTGGGGGCACAACATGAGCGCCGCCGGGCCGCCCCAAGGCGCGAATTGCACCCCTGCGGGGGCAGCGCAGCGGCGTCTTTCGCCGCAAGCGTGGGGGCCCAACATGACTGCCACCAGCCGTCCCAAGGCGCGGTCATGACCGTCATCGACACGCGCCTCCCGGCATTGTTGCGGGGGTCGCGGCCCGTCCTCGGCATATTCATCGGCGTCCCGTCGCCTGCGCTGGTCGAGATGGCAGGGCACGCAGGTTTCGACTTCGTCATCATCGATAACGAGCACGGACCTGCCAGCCTCGAAACCACCGAGCACATGCTCCGCGCAGCGCATTCGAGCGGCATCGTGCCGGTTGTCCGTACGCTCGAGACCGACATTCTGCGCGTGCTCGACATCGGCGCGTCGGGGATTCAAGTGCCTGCCGTCAACACCGCCGAGCAGGCGCGCCGCGTGGTTGCGGCTGCTAAGTATCCCCACCGGTCGGCACGCGTGGCGCGGCGTTCTCGACGCGCGCTGCGGGTTACGGCTTTTTCGGCGGCGCGCCGCACGTGACGGCATCCAACGATGGCATCGCCGTGATCGTGATGGCGGAGACACGGCAGGCGATCGACAACCTCGACGAGATCATCAAAGTCCCCGGCATCGATGCGGTGTTCTTCGGTCCGAACGATCTCTCGTTCTCGATGGGCCACCCGGGCGAGATGAGGCATCCGGAAGTGGTCGCTGCCATCGAGGACGGCGTTCGCCGCACACTCGCGGCTGGCATAGCCCCCGGCGTGCTGGCCGCCAACCCGCAAGAGTTTCATCACTGGGCCAAGCGCGGCGCTCGTTACTTGCCGATGGTCATCACCGGCCTCGTGGGATCCGCGTTGAAGGGGGCCGTGGCCGGCTGCCGCGAAGCTCGCTAAAAAGAGCGCGTGCGCACGCCCTCCGGCAAGCCAAAGGAGCCAGGCGCCAACGGGGTCACGAAAACATTCGCGAGCTCCGCAGGTGTTGTGATCCCGCGTCTGGCAAGCGCCCGCAGGAACGCCGGGTTTTCGAATGCGCACGAGAAGTCCGACCTCGGTGATCGTTAGCCCGAGTTGTCCATCACTCTTCCCAATGAGCTGTGGCAGCGTGAAGGTCCCGGCCGTGAGATCGACGACCGTCTTATAGCTTTTCTTGTTCTGCCGGAAGAATACCGTCGCGGCGCGCGCAATCGGATTGCCAGGTTGGAAAGCGAGCACCACGTCCTTCGGCGGCTCGCGCAGGTCAATGCTCTGGAAGATCGCACCCGGCTGCGCCCCCTCCGCGCCCAGCAGAATGAACGCAGCGCCGAGGATCTCGTCTTCGGCGAGCGGTCCATCGGATGGGTGACGGCGGCATGGACGTGCGCAATGCAAGCGAGAATGCCGACGAGTGCGATCACGCAACGGCGGGTTCGCGTCCAAGCGATGGGCATTATGGCGGTTCTTTTTCAGAGCGAAGTACGTTGTGGGCGGGTATTATCCGCGGTTAAGCTAGCCGGTCGCAGGAAACCGCGGACCAGCGCGCGCTGGTGCCTTCGCAGCTCCATTGGGCCGATTCGTGGGAGGCGCGCTCGTCTCAAGCGACACCGGGAACCTCCCGGACGCGACCTCATCGGCCGGCTGCGTGGCAACTCCTTAGCCGCGCAGTGCGAAGTCTACCGTCGCGCCTTGGACTTCTCTAAGCGATATCGCATAATCCGTAGCCTAAGGAGGCGAGCCATGACGCGAAGCGATCGTACGAAAAACAGCAAATTCGTCGGCCGGCGAACGCTGCTCAAGCGCGCCGCCGGCGCCGGCGCATTCGCGCTCGGCGCACCCTACGTCATCACCGCTCGCGCGCAGGAAACGCTCATCGTCAACACTCAGGGCGGCGAGTACCAGGAGTTGGTCGAACGGGTGGTGATCAGGCCGTTCGAGAAGAAGTTCGGCGTCAAGCTGGTCCACGACGCGACGGGGACAGCTTCGCAGGACTACGCCAAGATTCGGGCCGCGCGCGGCGCGCCCGGTTTCGACGTCGCCGGCCTCCTGACACCGCCTGAGGTGATTCTCGGCGTCAAGGAAGGTCTGCTCGAGAAGGTCACGGAGCGCGAGGTGCCGAATCTGAAGCACCTTTGGGACAAGACTTGGTCGGTGATCCCCGGGGGTTCCGGCGCTCCGCATACGCTCCAGTACGCGGCGCTCATTTACAACAAAGAAAAGATTGAGCGCCCGCGGTCGTGGGCCGATTATTGGGAGCCGCAGAAAAAGTACGGCGACAAGATCAAGGGCCACGTCATCAACTACAACCCGGCGAACTTGCTCTCCGTTTACGCATTGATCCATGCCGCGCAACTCGGCAACGGCGGCGTCGACAACATGGAGCCGGCGTGGGCGAGGCTCAAAGCGCAGAAACCGCATGTTGGCGTCGTGGTCACCGGATCGGCCGAGGCAGTCCCGCACTTCGAAAACGGACAAGTGTGGATCTCACCCTACTGGAGTGGTCGCTCGGGCTATTACATCTCCCGCGGCCTTCCGTTCGAAATGCTGATTCCCCAAGAAGGGGTGATCGGATTGTTCGATGTCGCTTGCGTGCCGGTGGGGGCGAAAAACAAAAAGCTCGCCTATGAATTCTTGAACTACCGACTGGACAAGGATGTGCAGCGCGAATGGGCGCTTGCTTATTTCACCAGTCCGACGCGTCCTGATCTGACCGATCTGCCGAAGGAATTCGCGGCAAGCCAAATCGTCACCAAGGAACAGATGGCGAAGACCCAGTTCCCGGATTCCGACGTGATCGGCGCGAATCGGCGCGACTGGACGCTCAAGTGGCAGGAGATCATGGCCTGAACGGCCCGCGTTTTGCTAGGGCCCCCGTTCCCTGGCTGTTAGTCGCGGCGCCGATGGCGGTGCTGCTCGTTTTCTTTGCGCTGCCCAATGCGCTCTTGCTCTCGACGAGCTTTTTAAGGTCAGAGGCGCAGCAGCTCACCGATGAGCTGACGCTCGAAAACTACGGCTTCCTTTTTTCGCGGTCACTCTATATCGGGGCCTTCATCCGCACGTTCGCCGTCGGCGTCGCTGTCGGCCTCTTCGATGTGCTGCTCGGCTATCCTCTCGCCTATTTCCTGGTGCGCACGAAGAGCCGCTTCAAAGGCTTACTGATCGCGCTGGCGCTGGCGCCTCTGCTCGCAAGCGTGGTCGTCCGGACGTACGGCTGGTACATCATCCTGAACCGCTTCGGTGTCGCCAACGATCTCCTGCTCGGCCTCGGACTGATTGAGGAGCGCATCGCCTTCATGCCGAGCACGCCGGCGATCGTCGTCGGGCTCGCGCACGCACTGCTTCCGTACACGGTCCTCACCATCATGGGCTCGCTCAACGGCATCAACCCGAATCTCGAGTTGGCCGCGATGAGCCTCGGCGCCAGCCGAACGCGGACCTTTTTCCATGTCGTATTGCCGCTCTGCCTTCCGGGGATTGCCGGCGGCTTCATCCTGTCCTTCTCGATCGCGATCAGTGCCTATGCGACGCCGGCGATCCTCGGCGGTCCGGCGACGCAGGTGATGGCGACGGCGATCTACGGCTTTATGACGCAGTTGCTCGACTGGTCGATCGGTGCCGCGCTGGCCATGATTCTGATCGTTTGTTCGTTGCTGTTGCTCTATGCGGCAGCGCGCTTCGGTGCAAGGCAAGCGGCGTTATGACCGCTTGGGGAGGCCTGCGTGCGGTCGTCGCTTGCGTCTACCTATTCATGCTGGGACCGATTCTCATCACGGCTGCGGTCTCGTTCAACGAATCGAACCGCTCGCAGTTTCCGCCGCGCGGATTCTCGTTGCAATGGTGGCAGCGCGCGCTCGCGCCCGAATGGATCGATCCTCTCGTCTTCAGCTTCAAGCTCGCGTCGTTGACTGCCGTGATTAGCACGTTGCTCGCGCTGCCGCTCGCCTTCGCGCTCGCGCGCTATCGCTTCAAAGGCCGTGAGGCGGTCGTGGCGCTGACGTTGGGACCACTGATGCTTCCCGCGCTCGTGACCGGCGTCGGATTGCTCCAACTCTTTCAGTACGTCGGCTGGCGCGACTACATCGGCTTCACGGCACTGCTGGTCGGACACGTCGTCATCTGCTTGCCGTTTGCGGTGCGCACGGTGGCGATCAGCTTGCACACGCTGCCGGCGAATGTCGAGCTCGCCGCCGCGAGTCTTGGCGCTTCGCGCTGGCGGACTCTGTGGCACGTTGTGTTTCCCTTGATCAAGAGCGGCGTCGTTGCAGGTGCGGTGTTCGCCTTCGTGCATTCGTTCACCGACGTCAACTTGTCGCTATTCCTCGTCCGGCCCGGCGAGCAGCCGATCACGGTCAAGATCCTGGGATTTCTCGAATACGGCTTCGCGCCGACACTCGCCGCCGTTTCCGTCATCACGTTGATCCTGCCGCTCGTCCTCGTCGCTATTGTTGAAAAGTTGAGCGGGCTCGGCGATTTCATTTACGGCGAGCACAAGCGTGTCTGAGCCGGCGCTTCGCATTGCCGGTATCGAGAAGCGCTACGGTGGCACGATCGCCGTCGCCGGCATCGACCTCGAGGTGCAGGAAGGAGAATTCGTAACGTTGCTCGGCCCTTCCGGTTGCGGCAAGACGACAACACTCGGCCTCATCGCCGGGTTCTTTCCGCCGACCCGCGGCGAGATCTACCTAAAGGGACGCCCAGTCGCCAATCTACCGCCGTTTCGGCGGGACATCGGTGTGGTCTTTCAGGACTACGCATTGTTCCCGCACATGACGGCGGGCGAGAACGTTGCCTTCGGTCTCAAGATGCGCGATCTCAAGAAGCCCGAGATCGAGCAACGCGTGCGCGAAGCGCTCGACTTAGTTCAGCTCGCGGGCCTTGCCGAGCGCCGACCGCTCGAGCTCTCGGGCGGCCAGCGCCAACGAGTGGCCCTCGCACGCGCGCTCGTTATCCGCCCGGCCGTGCTGCTGCTCGACGAGCCCCTGTCGAATCTCGACTTGAAGCTGCGCGAAGAGATGCGCGTCGAGATCGCTGGCTTGCAGCGGCGCCTGGGCATCACCACCGTGTTCGTTACGCATGATCAGGGGGAGGCGCTCGTCATGTCCGATCGCATCGCGGTGATGAACGCTGGCCGCATCGAGCAGGTTGGTGGACCCGCCGAAATCTATGAGCGCCCCGAGACCCAGTTCGTCGCCGAATTCATCGGTCGGATGAATTTTTTTCTGCGCGACGACCAAGTCCTCGCGATTCGCCCCGAGCGCGCGAGGCTCGCAATCGAGCGCCCCGAGAACGGATTCTCGGTGCGCGGCACCGTGCGTCACGTGCTCTATCTTGGCGCGACGCTCGAATACCACTTGACTCTCGACAACGGCGAGCGCGCGCTGGTCGAAGCGCAGAACGACGGTACTGCGGGCGGCCATGCGCAGCGCTTCGCGGCTGGGTCCGATGTCTGGTTTACTGCGCCGGCAGAGAGCTGCTTCGCGATGCGGAAGCGATAGCCGCGCGAGCGGCCCAGGAAGGGGCGACGCTTGTGGGGATCGACGGCAGAGTCAAGTCGCAGCCGCGGCCGACACGCCGGTCATCGTGCGGAAAAGGTCCGAAGCGGTCGCCAAGAGCGGCGCCTCGCCTTCGATTGTCGTGCGGTTCATGTGCCGGCGGTACTTCGTATCGTCGAAGGGAGTTGCGCAATGCTGCGCGCAGCGGTTATCCCACAGCACGGCATCCCCCGTCTGCCAGCGATGCCGGTAGACGAATTCGGACCGCACGGCGAATTCCTGCAGGTAGCGGATAAGGTCCACACCTTCGGTCTCGCCCATGCCTTCGATCCCGCAAGCCCAACGCCCCACATAAAGCGCCGTCCAACCCGACTTGGGATGGCGGCGGGCGATCGGGTGCCAAACGTCGGGCCGCTTCCCCTTCTCGTCGTCGGTGAGCGATGGGAGATGCGGGTAGTGGACGTGGTGCAAGCGCACGCGGCTGAAGCACGCGCGCCGGCCCGCGATGGTGTCCCGCACCTCCGCGGGAAGCTTGGCGTAAGCGCCGTACATGTCGGCAAACAGCGTGTCACCGCCCTCCGGCGGCAACTCGAGCGCGTACAAAAAAGAGCCTGCATTGGGAATTTCCTTGTCCTCGCCGTCGGAGTGCCAGCCCCAGCCGGCGCGCTTCATCCCCACCGCCTTGCCGCCCTCCTCGACATTGGAGACGACGAAGATTTCGGGATGGCCGGGCAAGTTGTACTGCCGCGGCTCCATGATGTGCAGTGGACCGAAGCGCCGCGTGAATGCGATGTGCTGCTCCAGTGTCATGCGCACATCGCGGAACACGAGGATGCTATGGCGCATCCATGCCGCCTCGATCATCGCGAAGGTCGTGGCGTCGACGGGACGCGAGAGATCCGCGCCGAGAACTTCAGCGCCGAACTCATTTTGCAACGAGCGGATTATCATTCGGATCATTCTAGGGGAATTTACATGGACATCAACGGCCGCATCGCGCAAAGCACGGAGCGCTGGACGCCTGAGCTCGTCGCGCTACGCAAAACGCTGCACCAGCATCCCGAGCTGGCCTTCGAGGAGCACGAGACCGCGAAGGCGGTGACAACCTTCTTGACGAAGCTCGGCATTCCGTTCCGCGCCGGGATCGGCAAGACCGGCGTAGTGGCGGTGCTCGAGGGATCGGCGCCCGGCCGCACCATCGGCATCCGCGCCGACATGGATGCGCTGCCCATCCTCGAGGAGACGGGGTTGCCCTTCGCTTCGCAAATCGCGGGGAAGATGCACGCGTGCGGCCACGACGTGCACACGGTGATCGCGCTCGGCGTCGCCGCCGCTTTGAGTGAGGTGCGCGATGCGCTGCATGGGCGCATCAAATTCATCTTCCAGCCGGCCGAGGAGACGCTCTCCGGCGCCGCGGCGATGATCGAGGACGGCGTGCTCGAGGATCCAACGATGGACGTGATCCTCGGCTATCACAACTGGCCGCAGGTCAAAGCCGGCAGCATCGGCTACCATCCGGAAGCGGTCATGGCGTCGGCCGATGCCTTCGACTTGACGCTGAAAGGCCGCGCCGGCCATGGCGCGCACCCCCACCTTGCCGTCGACACAGTGGCGGCGGGGGCGCACTTCGTCACGCAGCTCCAGACGATCGTGAGCCGCGAGGTTGCGCCGTTATCGCCGGCCGTGGTAACGATCGGCGAATTTCACAGCGGAACGGCGCGCAACGTCATAGCGTCGACTGCGCTGCTCAAGGGCAGCGTGCGCACGATGGAGCCCGGCCTGTCCGGCGCGATCGAGGCCGCGGTGCGCCGCCTGCTCGAGGGCATCAAGACGGGAATGCGCGTTGATTACTCGCTGGAATGGCAGCGCATGACGCCGTCTCTACGCAATGACAAGACAACACTTGCCCGCGTGCTCGCATGCGCGACGGACGTGCTTGGCGCGGAGAACGTGATCGAGCTGCCGCAGCCCACGATGGGCAGCGAGGACTTCGCCTGGTTCGCCGAGAAGGTGCCGGCCGCGCACGTGCGCATCGGCTCGAAAATCGAAGGCCTCGACACGACCATCCACCGCAGCAACTACGACTGCAACGAACTCGCGATTCCGGTCGGCATCAGGGTCGTGGCGCGCGCCGCGCTCGATCTAGCGCGCTAGTTTTTCCGCGTTGTCGAGTGAGTTGCTGCTGCGCACAATCTTGTGCGCTCGCTTTTTTGTTTCGCCAGAACTTCGTCGAGCATTTTCGTCGCACCGGAAATGTCGGGCAGTTTCTCGCCGGCATCCAAACGCGCGCGCGACGCGACCTCGGCGTCCTGCATGGCAATCGCGCGCTCGGCCACCGCCTCGGCATCGGCGCGGTCGAGGACGACTACGCCGCACTCGTCGGCGATGATCACGTCGCCAGGGTTGACGTTGACGCCGCCGCAGACGATCGGCACGCAGAATTCTCCAGCGAGTCCGATGCGTTTGGTGGTCACCGGGGATAAGCCGCGACACCACAGTGGCACCTGGTACTTGCGCACTTCGCCGATGTCGGTGGCGACCCCGTCGATGATGACCCCGGCGACCCCCGCGACCTTGCAGGCATAGGCAACCAGGCCGCCAAACGCGGCGTGGCGATGATCGCCACAACGATCGATCACCAGCACATCGCCGGGCCGCACCTGGCCGAGCGCATAGCCGACAATCGTGCCGTCCATTCCAGGAGCGCGCACCGTAACTGCCGGACCCGCGATGCGCACATCCGGAAGCATCGCGCGCAGCAGCGGATCCATGAACCCCCAATGGCGGAAATGCCCGATGGTTGCCGGCTCGGCGCGCACCAGCTTGTCGACGAGTTTGTTGTCGAGGGTGGGCGGAAGCGGCTTAAGAGTGAACATCGGGGTAAGCATCGCGAAACTTCTTGACATCCGCAAGCGCGCCTTCGCGCAAGCGGCTGACATCGCTGCCTGCGTTGATCATCTGATAGCCGCGCTCGAGCATTTCGTGCCAGGTCGTGCCGGGATGCGGCACGGTGCCCATCGGCTTGCCGCTCCGCTTGATCCCCTCCTCGGCTCGCCCGATCAGCCGCGCCACTTCCGGATGCTTGAGATCGCCGAGCTGGCCCACCGTCCCGGAGAGATCGTAGGGGCCGATGAACAGCACATCGACGCCTTCGACAGCGGCGATGGCTTCGATGTTGTCGACACCCTTCGGCGATTCGATCTGGCAGACGATCAGCAGCTCGTCGGCAGCGGCCCGTCGATACTTGGCGGCGTTGATCCCGTAGTCCGAGGCGCGCGCCGACC
>Ga0136617_10005769_pt1 | contig 11090 bp, 10 predicted proteins | sample AntDrymUQ3222106_2_FD_129672 | JGI IMG/M metagenome (GOLD analysis project Ga0136617, IMG submission 129672) | Polar desert sand microbial communities from Dry Valleys, Antarctica - metaG UQ322 (21.06) | ecosystem: Environmental > Terrestrial > Soil > Desert | place: Antarctica: Dry Valley...
ACGGGCTGGCAGCCGGTCCATCCCGATGTCGAGGGGCCGCCCGTCGAGGGGCCTCAGGTCACGCCGGACTGGGACGCGGCGTCCGAGCGGCGCGAGGAGCTGCTCGAGGAGTATCGCGCGCTCTTCGGTGGCTGAGGGACCGCCCCCAGCGTCGGCGCGGTCGTGGACTAGGGCGCGGTCGAGGGGGCGGTCGCCGTCGCGAGCGTTGCGGGCGGCGGGCTGGGCTGTCGTGGCCGTTACCGTCGTGGGCCTGGCGGGCGTGCCGCTGGCCGCTCTGCTGCGCGTGGCCTCGGAGGACGGCTGGCGAGCGGTCCTGAACAGCGTCGACGGGCGCGCGGTGCAGGCGCTGGCGAACACCCTGCTGGTGGCCCTGGTGGTCAGCGCCGCTGCCGTGCTGGGCGGTACGGCCGCCGCCCTGGTCACGGAGCGATGGGCCACGGCCGGCCGTCGCTGGCTGCGGCTGGGGCTGCTCGTGCCGTTCCTGACGCCGCCGTTCGTGGCGGCCGTCGGTTGGGTCCGCGCCTACGGACCGTCCGGCCTGACCGACGACGCGTTCGGGCTCGGCTGGGCAGGCCTCTTCGGTCCGGCGGGGATCGTGGTCGTGCTGGCGGTCCACGCGCTGCCACTGGCGTATATCGTCGTGGCGGCCGGACTGGCCACGCGCGCGGAGCCGGATCTGGAGCGGGCAGGGCGCGTCAGCGGCGGGTCGGCGGCGCGGGTCCTGTGGTCGATCACCCTGCCGCTCCTCAGGCCGGCGCTCATCGCCGGTGCGGTGCTCGTCTTCGTGACATCGGTCAATGCCTTCGGCGTGCCCGCGGTCCTGGGCATCCCGGCGGGATTCGGGACCGTCACCACGCGCATCTACCAGGACCTTGCCTTCTCCGCGGACCAGGCAGCCTTCAGCCGAGTCGTCGCGCTGGCCTGCGTCCTGGTCGTCCTGGCGATGGCGGCCACGGGGGCGGCATTTCTGGTGAGTGCGAGGGCCGCGGTGCGGACCGGCGGTCCAGCGGGTCCGGTCGAGCCCGCTCCCGGTCGGAGCCGTCTTCCGCTCCTGCTGTTGGTCGTGTACCTGGTGCTCACCACCGTGGTCCCACTCATCGCCCTCGTGCTGACCGCCCTGACACGTGCCGTCGGCCTGTCGCCCGTGCCCGCGAACTGGACGCTGGACAACTTCGGCAGGTCGATCGACGCTCGCACCCTCTCCGCGCTGGGGAACAGCCTCGTCCTCGCCGTGGCAGCGGCGACGCTGGCCGTGCTGCTGGGCGCCCTGGTGGTCATCCTGGCACGGCGGCGCGGTTCAGCTGCACTCCCCGCCATCGCCACCGTCACTTTCGCCGTGCCGGGCTCCACGCTGGCCGTGGCGATCCTCCTGGCGTACGGCGGCTGGCTGCGCGACACGCTGCTGCTGATCCTCGTCGCCTACCTGGCCAAGCTGTGGGTGCTGGGTCTCCGCCCGCTGGCGAGCTCTGCCGACCGGCTGCCACCGGAGCTTCTCTTCGCGGCCCGGGCGAGCGGCGCCGGACCGCTGTCCGCCTTCCGGACCGTGGTCCTGCCGATCTTCCGGCCGGTGGCAGCGGCTGCCTGGCTGCTCGTCTTCATCTTCGCCCTGCATGAGCTGACCATGTCCAGCCTGCTTTACGGCCCGGGCAGCTCCACGCTGGCGGTGGCGGTGCTCAACCTTCAGCAGCTGGGCGACCCCACGGTGACGGCGGCGCTGGCCGTCCTGCTCACCGCCCTCGTCCTTGCCGCCGCGCTGCCCGTGCTCCTTTTCCGCCGCTCCGTGTTGGAGGTGGGGCGGGGATGAGCGAGCTAGTTGCCGCACTCGACTGCCGCGGCGTGACGCTGGCGTACGGTCAGCTGACGGTGCTGCATGACCTCACCCTGGCGGTCGGTGCTGGGGAGACCGTGGCGCTGCTGGGCCCCTCGGGTTCGGGCAAGAGCTCACTGCTGTACGCCATCGCCGGCTTCCTTCGCCCGGGCGCGGGCGAGATCGCCATCGCTGGTCGCGCGGTCAGCTCCCGTCGAGGATGGGTACCGCCCGAGCGTCGGTCGATCGGCATGGTCTTCCAGAGCTACGCGCTCTGGCCGCACATGACGGCATTGGAGACCGTGGCGTATCCGCTGCGCCGAAGCGGGGTGGCGGCGACAGAAGCTAGAAGAAGGGCTCAGGACCTGCTGGAAGCCGTGGGTATCGGCCGGCTCGCTGGACGGCGGCCGGCGGAGCTTTCCGGCGGAGAGCAGCAGCGCGTCGGACTGTGCCGTGCGCTGGCGCGCGACCCGGACCTGTACCTCTTCGACGAGCCTACGGCCCATCTCGATAGTGCACTGAGGGCCGACCTTCAGAAGCAGTTGACCAACCAGCGAGAGGGGTCTCGCGCGGCTGCCCTCTACGCCACGCACGATGTGGCCGAGGCGCTGGCCGTGGCCGACAGGATCGCGCTGCTGCGTGACGGCCGGATCGTGCAGGTCGGGCGGCCGGCGGAGATCTACGAGCGACCGGTGGACCTGTGGGCGGCCAGGCTGACCGGGCCGGCGTCCACGCTGGACGTCTTCGTCGAGGGGCTGGGAGACAAGCGGGCGACGGTCCGCGTCGGCGAGGTCAGCACGGAGGTCGTCATCGATGGACCGGCGAGGGGCGATGGGCCGGGCTCGCTGCTCGCGGACGGCCGCCGCAGCGTGCTGGTGCGCCCAGGCTGGGCCCGCATCGGCGGGCCGCTGTGGGGGGTCGTAGAGGAGGTCTGGTATCGCGGCGAACATACCGACTATCGACTCCAGACGGCCGCTGGCGACCTGACGGCTCGACAAGCCGGGGCGCCGTCCTGCCGGCCTGGCGAGCAGGTCGGGTGGAGCCTCGAACGTGTCTGGCTCACCACATCCGATGCTCCGAGCGAGGGTCCCTGATCGAGAGCGCCGGCGGCTATCCGCCGTCGGAGTCGAGCACGATCTCGACATGCACGGGACCGGTCGTCGCGTCCACCTCGACGGAGGCGTCCTGGTATCCCTCCAGTCTGGCCGTGACCGTGTACTGTCGGGGCGGTAGATCGTATCGGGCAAGGCCAAAACTGCCGTCGGATCTCGACTGGATGGGCGCGATCTCGATGATCGGCGATGGCTCTGTCAGGATCATTGCGCCTGTCAATGACCGTCCATCGGCGTCGGTCACGGCTCCAGTGATGCGAGCGTGACCAAACGACCCGGCGGGTGGGGCCGATGGATCGTCCTCGTACACTGGTTCATCTGGACCTGCGGTGGCCGTCGCGGCGACATCCGGCGCAGTGGAGGCGGTGACGGCCGGTGTAGGAGTCGTGCTTTCGAAGGGCGTCAGCGATGCCGCGGCGCTCACTGATGGCGTCGCCACTTCGGGCCGCACGGCGCTGACACAAGCGGTAAGGATCAATGCGGCGATCAGCGGGAATGAGAGGGCACCAGCCCTTTGTCCCGCCACCCGCCTCAGTCGCGCTTCCACGAGGCTCAGTCTCGCTTACCAAGCCGCGAGATCGGAAGCCACGTTCGGATGCGATCCTGGTTCCGATCAAACTCCACGACAGGTCGCGGGGCCCCGCTGACGCCACTATCGTCGCGGAGCGGCGAAGCGTTGGCGGGCAGCGCCTCGCGCGGGTCCGGGTAGCTCGAAATGAAGCGCAGGAGCGTCGTCGTCGCACGATGCGGGAACGCTTCACGCTCGGGCGACCTTCGCGATGGGGCCTCGGACGTGCGGCGAACCGGTAGGCGCACGGTGCCGAGGGTCGATCGAGCCACAGCAAGGCCTGATCGACGACAGTGGCGTCAGAGGATGACCCGCGCCGGCGCCGAGACCCGCGCCAGCGCCGAGACCCAGCCCCAAAGGCGTGGCCCCGGCCGACAGCACTCCGGGCCACTCCATTGCCCCTCGCTACAATCGACGGCAACCACCCCGCCAGCCCGCCCCGCCCTAGCTACCCGCGCCGCGACCCCCATCAAGGAGTCCCAGCCCATGGCCCGTCCCCTCGTCACCGTCATCGGCGCCGGAAACGTCGGAGCCACCGCCGCCCAGCGGATCGTGGAGGGCAGCATCGCGGACGTGGTGCTGGTCGACATCGTGGAGGGGCTGCCCCAGGGCAAGGCCCTGGACCTGGCCCAGGCGGCGCCGGTGGTCGGCCACGACATGCGCATCACGGGCACCAACGACTACGCCGACACGGCCGGCTCGGACATCATCGTGGTGACCTCCGGCCTGGCCCGTCAGCCGGGCATGAGCCGGGACGACCTGATGGCCAAGAACGCGGGCATCGTGCGCAGCGTGGTGCAGCAGGCTGCCGCCCAGTCCCCGGGCGCCATCATCCTCGTCGTCACGAACCCCCTCGACGCGATGTGCCACGTCGCGCTAGAGGCCAGTGGCTTCGCGCCCGAGCGGGTCATCGGCATGGCCGGTGTCCTCGACTCGGCCCGCTTCCGCAGCTTCATCGCGCATGAGCTGCGGGTCAGCGTGACCAGCACGCACGCCTTCGTGCTGGGCGGCCACGGCGACACGATGGTGCCCCTGCCGCGCTACTCCACGGTGGGCGGCGTGCCCATCACGGAGCTGCTGGAGACGGAGCGCATCGAGACGCTGGTCGACCGCACGCGCAACGGTGGCGCGGAGGTGGTCGCTCTGCTCAAGACCGGCAGCGCCTTCTACGCGCCGGCCGCAGCGGTGGCCCAGATGGTCGATGCCATCCTCCACGAGCGCCACACCATCCTGCCCTGTGCGGCGTATCTCCAGGGCGAGTACGACGTGGACGGCCTCTTCGTGGGCGTTCCCGTGAAGCTGGGTCGACGAGGCATCGAAGAGATAATCGAGATCGAGCTCACCGACGAAGAGCGGGCCGCCTTCCAGGAGTCGGCGGCATCGGTACAGGAGCTGGTCGACACCCTGGCGCGCATGACCGCGGAGCCGTCCGCCGAGGAAGCGGCCGACGCAGCCGACTCCAGCGACACCACTGCCCCCGCCGACGCGGGCGACGAGCCGGATGACGAGGGGCTCACCGGCGACGCGGCTCCCCGCCCCTGAGATGCCCATCATCACCATCTCGCGCCAGTTCGGTGCGCTGGGCAGGGCCATCGGCCTCCTGCTGGCGGAGCGATTCGAGGCCGAGTTCGTGGACCGCCAGATCGTGGCGGCCGTCGCGGCACGTTCGGGCATCCCCGAGTCCGAGGCAGAAGGCTACGACGAACGGCTGCCCTCGCTCTGGCAGCGCATCGCCGCGGCCCTGGCGACCAGCGCGCCGGAGATCGCCATGCCGCCGCTTCCCGCGGACGTGCTGTCCGGCTCGGCCGTCCACGAGCGCATGGCGGGGCTGACGCGAGCGGTCATAGAGGAGGTCGCCGAGAGCGGCAACGCGGTCATCCTGGGTCGCGGCGCTGCATTCATCCTGGAGCGACGCCCCGATGCGCTGCATGTGCAGCTGCACGCCTCGCTGGATGCGCGTGTCCGCTATCTCATGACGCGCGTCGAGGAGATCCCGCTGGACGCCAAGCCGGACGAGGCGTCTTTGCGCCAGCTGTGCGAGTCGCTCGATCGAGTGCGCACCAACTACATCCGGCGGCTCTTCGGCCGCGACTGGCTGGACGCGACCTGTTACGACCTGGCGCTGGACACGGGACGCTTCGGCGTGACCGGTTCGGTGGACCTCATCGAGGCTGCCGCGCGGGCGCGGTCAGCGTGACCGCGGTCGGCACCGGGCCGCCGCCGCCGTCAGGCTTGCGCAGGGGCCTGAGCGCATTCCGCCACCATAACTTCCGTCTCTTCTGGTCTGGCCAGCTCGTCTCGCTCATAGGGACCTGGATGCAGCAGGTGGCGCAGGGTTGGCTCGTCCTGGAGCTGACCAACGACCCTTGGGCCCTGGGCCTGATGGCGGCCGCCCAATTCCTGCCGGTCATCGTGCTGGGGCTCTTCGCCGGCGTCCTGGCCGATGCGGTCTCCAAGCGCAGGGCGCTCATGGCCACCCAGGCTGCCTCGATGGTGCTGGCCGTGGTGCTGGGAACCTTGGTCCATCTCGGCCAGGTCGAGGTCTGGCACGTCTTCGTGCTGGCGGGCCTGCTGGGCGTCGTCAATGCCTTCGACATGCCGGTCCGCCAGGCGTTCGTGGTCGAGATGGTTGGACGCGAGGACATCGCCAACGCGGTGGCCTTCAACAGCGCGGTCTTCAACGGCACGCGCATCGTCGGTCCGGCCGTTGCGGGGCTGCTCATCGCGACCGTGGGCATCGCCATCTGCTTCTTCATCAACGGCGTGAGCTACCTCGCCGTGATCATCAGCCTGTTCGCCATGCGTGCCAGCGAGCTGCGCGAGTCCCCGCCGTCGATCGTCCAACGCAGCGTCCGCTCGGTGATCGACTCGCTGACCGAGGGGCTGCGCTACGTGCGCGACGAGCCGACGGTGCGGCTGTCGCTCACCGTGCTGGGCATCGTGGCCACCGTCGCGCTCAACTTCCAGGTGCTGCTGCCGCTCCTGGCGCGGGACGTGCTGGGTGGCGGCGCGGACACCTTCGGCTTCCTGATGGCGGCGAGTGGCGTGGGCTCGCTGGTCAGCGCCCTGTCCATCGCCTTCGGTCAGCGCCCCACACCGCGGCTGCTGCTGGCCGGCGCCGCCGCCATCGGACTGGCCATGATCGGCCTGGGAGTGTCGCGACTGTTGCCGCTCAGCCTGTTGCTGATGCTGGTCACGGGCTGGGGCGTCATCGCCATGGCCGCGACGACCAACACTTTGATCCAGCTCACCACGCCGGATGCCCTGCGTGGTCGTGTGATGAGCGTCTATACGACGGTCTTCGCCGGTTCCGTGCCCATCGGCGGGCTCTTCGCCGGTGGCATGGCCGCCACGGCGGGAGCGCCCGCAGCCCTCGCGCTGGGTGGGGCGCTGGCGCTGGTCACCGTGGCGTACGCCCTGTGGCGGCTGCCCGGCGGCCGGGCGGGCACGTTCCTGCATGACCGCATGTCGGAGAGTGACACCGGGCGGCGCCATGCCTCGGCGGGTCCGCGATAGCACCGTCATCCGCCATCGTGCGGCTGGCCTTCGATCCCCAGGTGGATCTGGGCTTCCTGGCCGTGCGCTGGCAGGCCATCGCGCTGATGGGCACCTTCCTCCTGGCACTGGGCGTCTGGTGGCTCGCGCTTCGCCGGTCGCGGTCCGCGGGCGCGCCCGACGACCTCCTGTTCGTAGTCCTGGGGATCGTCCCGGGCGCCCTCGTGGGCGGTCGGCTGGCGCATGCCGTCGTCTTTGCCGAGTCGTACCTCGCACGACCCGAGGCGATCGTGGATCTGGCACAGGGCAGCCTCTCCTTGGCGGGGGCCGTTCTGGGAGGACTCGTCTCGGGCGCCTACGTCTGCCGGCTGCTGGGTCACTCGCTGCGGGCCTGGGCCGACGCGGCAGCCGTTCCGCTGCTCCTTGTCATCGGCTTCGGCAAGCTCTCCCTGCTGCTGGCTGGAGGGGGCCAGGGCCTGCCCTTCGCTGGCTCCTGGGCGGTGTCGTTCGACGGGCCGGGACCGTGGCTCTCGGCCGATCCTGGCACGCCGTCGCACCCGTCGCAGGTCTATGAGGGCACCTCGGCGCTGGTCGGTATGGTGGTGCTGCTCGGATGGCGCGCTCGGGCGACTCGGAATAGCAGGCCGGGCAGGAGGTCGGTGCTTCTCCTGGCCATCGGCTGGTGGCTGGCCGGTCGATCCCTGGTCGCCTTCACCTGGGGCGACGACCCCCTTCTGGGCGGCATCGGCGCGGAGCAGCTCATGGCACTGGCTGGATCAGCCGCAGCGCTGGGACTCTGGCTGGCGAGCCGCCCGAAGGTCCCGGGTGGCTGACGCCATCCGGTGGTTCCGCTGTCTCGCCGAGTGGTCCATCATCTGTGCTCGATGCCACACATCTGCTTGATCTCCGCGCGCGCCCAGGGGGCCATCTCCCTTGTGGTCGTGTGGCTCGTCCTTGCCGCCTGCGCCTCCGCGCCGCCGCGGCCGGAGGATGGAGCGACGATCTCTCCGAGGATGGCCTCTGGTGCGGCCGAGTCCCCGACGAGGCCCGCCGCGTCCGGTATCCCGAGTGGCGACGTGTCCGATGCGCCGCCCGGCCTGCCGCCCAGCTGGGCCGTGGTCAATGACCCCGATCTGCTCGTGTCCGCCGGCGAGATGCGTGACGTGTTGCTCGGAGGACCGGGCCTGGTGGCGGTAGGCGGCGCGACGAACGGGACAGAGGGCGGGCGTGCCGCCATCTGGACCTCCCCCGACGGGGACGATTGGGATCCCGTGCCGCTGGATGGTGTGGCTGCGTCCGGCCGGCTTTCATCAGTGACCACGGGCGGGCCTGGTTTCGTGGCCGTGGGCGGGGAGTGCTGCCCCGATCGAGCGGCCGTGTGGATCTCGGAGGATGGGCTGGACTGGCAGCGGGTCGAGGATCAGGAGTCGTTCGAGGGCGCGGTCATGACCTCGACCACCTCCTGGGCCGGCGGCCTGGTCGCCGTCGGCTGCGTCGTGGACCTCGAGTGCACCGGCACTGCCATCTGGACGTCGAGCAACGGCACGGAGTGGGAGCGGGTAACGCTGAGTCGTGAGATCGGGGCCGCCTTCCTGGGAGACATAACCGCCAGTGGTGCGGTCCTTGTGGCGGTCGGCACGACGGATCGCGCCCAACCCGGCCCGCCGGCCATCTTCGTGTCATTGGATGCCCAGACATGGACCCGGGCGGATGTGCCCTCCGTCCCGATGGCCCTGTCGTCCGTCTCCGCCGGACCAGAGGGGATCGTTGCCGTGGGCACCTCTCTCGACGAGGACAGCGGCTCGCCCGTCTCCCTGGTGCTCACGTCTCCGGACGGCGCCAGCTGGACGACGGTGACCAGCGATACGTTCGCACGCGCCGACGCCGAGGACATCGTGGTGGGGCCCGATGGCTACCTCATCGCCGGACGTCTGAGACGCGGTGACGTGGGCATCGCCGCAACGTGGCACTCCACGGACGGCAGGATCTGGCTGCGCGTGGTTCCCGGCCCGGAGGGCAACATGCGCTCCGTCGTCATGCAGGACGGCGGCCGGCTGGTGGCCGTGGGACAGGTCACGGACGGCGAGCGATCGGTGCCGGGCGTCTGGATCAGCCCGGATGAGTGAGCGACGGGGTATCGTTCAGCCTTCCCCCGTACCCCGCCGAGGTCTCCCTTATGACACAGCTCGTGTATCGACCCACCCCCCCAGCCGCCGTTGGGTCTGACCTCGGCCGCATCAGCCACTGGATCGGCGGGCGCATCGTCGAGGGCACGTCGGGACGCAGCGGTCCGGTGTACGACCCCGCGACCGGGCGCCAGACCAGGACGGTCGACTTCGCCTCCGCCGAGGAGCTGGCCGAGGCTGTACGCGTGGCCGAGGCCGCCTTTCCCGCCTGGCGCGCGACCTCGCTCTCCAAGCGCACGGAGATCATGTTCCGCATCCGCAACCTGGTGGAGCAGCACCGCACGGAGATCGCTGCACATCTGACCGCGGAGCACGGCAAGGTCACCTCGGACGCCCTGGGTGAGGTCGCGCGCGGGCTGGAGAACCTGGAGTTCGCGTGTGGCGTGCCGCACCTCATGAAGGGCTCGTACTCGGAGCAGGTCAGCGGCGGCGTGGACGTGTACCAGCTGCGCCAGCCGCTGGGCGTGGTGGCCGGCATCACGCCCTTCAACTTCCCGGCCATGGTGCCCATGTGGATGTTCGCCAACGCCATCGCCTGCGGCAACACGTTCATCCTGAAGCCATCGGAGAAGGATCCTTCGGCCTCGATGCTCCTGGCTCAGCTGCTCACCGAGGCGGGTGTCCCCGACGGGGTCTTCAACGTGGTGCACGGCGACAAGGCGGCTGTCGACGCCATCCTGGAGGACCGCCGCATCAAGGCCGTCTCCTTCGTGGGCTCGACGCCTGTCGCGCGGTACATCTACGAGACCGGCACGCGCAACGGCAAGCGCGTCCAGGCGCTGGGCGGCGCGAAGAACCACATGATCGTGCTGCCCGACGCGGACATCGAGATGGCCGCCGACGCGGCGGTCTCGGCCGCCTACGGCTCCGCCGGTGAGCGCTGCATGGCGGTCTCCGTGGTGGTCGCGGTGGGTGACGTGGCGGACCCGCTGGTAGCGGCCATCAAGGAGCGCCTGCCCAAGATCAAGGTCGGGCCGGGCAACGACCCCGACTCGCAGATGGGACCGCTGGTCACCCGCGAGCACCGCGACAAGGTGGCCTCGTATCTCGACACGGGCCGGGAGCAGGGCGCTGAGGTCGTGGCCGACGGCCGCGAGCATGAGCTCTACGATGGTTCGGGCGGCGACGGGGAGAGCGGCGGGTTCTTCCTGGGCGCTTCCTTGATCGACAAGGTCACGCCGGAGATGGACTCCTACTGCAACGAGATCTTCGGGCCGGTGTTGGAGGTGATGCGCGTGGGGACCTACGGCGAGGCGGTCCAGCTGGTCAATGACAACCCATACGGCAACGGCACGGCCATCTTCACCCGCGACGGCGGTGCCGCCCGGACCTTCCAGTTCGAGGTGCAGGCGGGTATGGTCGGCATCAACGTGCCCATCCCGGTGCCCGTGGCCTACTACTCGTTCGGCGGCTGGAAGGATTCCCTTTTCGGGGACCTCAACATGTACGGCCCGGAGGGCGTGCAGTTCTACACGCGCGCCAAGGTCATCACCAGCCGCTGGCCCGATCCGGGGACCTCACAGGTCGATCTGGGCTTTCCGCGCACGCGCTGAGACGCAGGCGCAGCACACCAAGGCGCAGGTGCAGCACACCTTCAGGAGACAGGCACGCCCCGCTTCAGGCTGTCCTGCAGATCCTTCAGTGCCCCCCACTCGCCGGCGGCTGCGAGTCGCGCCTGTTCCGGCCAGGTGTCGGGCTTGGCCATGCGCTTGCCGGCCTCCCGCATGATCGTCTGGAGACGGCCGGGTCGGAGCTCGGCCAACCCGGCATAGGTCTTCACGCCGGCGGCCTGGAGGACTTCCTCGATGCGCGGTCCGATACCCTCGATGACCTTCAGATCGTCACCCGACGGCGATACCTCATCGGCATTCTTCTGCCCGGGTTCGGCGCCGTCGGGACCGGCGGCGGTCGTGGCCTTGCGG